>Ga0257114_1000155_pt1 | contig 53664 bp, 57 predicted proteins | sample SI112_10mmetaG_FD_190149 | JGI IMG/M metagenome (GOLD analysis project Ga0257114, IMG submission 190149) | Marine microbial communities from Saanich Inlet, British Columbia, Canada - SI112_10m | ecosystem: Environmental > Aquatic > Marine > Inlet | place: Canada: British Columbia | collected...
TTTTAGAATCAACGCTAGGACCAACTGTTGCAATTATTTTTGTTTTTCTTTTCATAACATTTACTAACCTAATAGCATGGTAAAACAAAAATAAGATTATGAAGAAGAGTTTTTTAATTGGTATACCCGTAAGAGATTTTGTAAATCCTATGTCTAGATTATCAGAAGTTCTTTCTAAGGATCAGCGTATAAAATTATCTAAAGGTTTATTACTCAATCTAATAGATGTATTTCAAGACAGCGATAGTGATATCTATGTAGTAAGCAATGATATTAAAGTTAAAGAATTCTGTCATAAGAAAAATATAAATGTCATTGAAACTGGAGAAAAAGGTTTAAGTAATGAAGTTAAAAGTTTTATAAATCAAATTAATAAATACAAAAGCTGGACAATAGTTCACAGCGATCTTCCATATTTAACTAAACATTTTGCAAGAACTTGGATAAGTTTATGTACATCTAAAGATATAGTAATTGCAGCAAGTAAAGACAATGGGACTCCAATTATTGGGGGAACTAAGTTTTTTAATAATTTTTTATATGGAGAAAATAGTTTTAATGAACATATAAATAGTCTTCAAGAACAAAATACTCCATACGAACGAATTTTTCATAAAGAATTTTGCTTTGAGTTAGATGATGAAGAGGATTATTTGGAATTTTTGCGACATAAACCAAGATGGTATACGAAAATAGAAAATATTAGCAGCCCCGACCGGATTTGAACCGGCGTTTCCGCCTTGAGAGGGCAGCGTCCTAGGCCACTGGACGACGGGGCCTCTGCTCGGGGAGAAGGACTTGAACCCTCAACTATGGGACCAGAACCCACTGTGTTGCCAATTACACCATCCCCGAAAGATGGCAGCCCCGACCGGATTCGAACCGGCGTTTCTGGGTTGAAAACCCAGCGTCCTAGGCCTCTGGACGACGGGGCCGTATAAGTATTAAGAATATATTAATTTTATTATTAATTGTTATAATTTTTCAATAGTTTCTGCAAGTCTAGCCAATACTCCATTTTTACCTAATGCAAAAATTGACTCAAAAAGTGGAGGACTTATTTTTGTACCTGTAATAGAAACTCTCACTATTTGAAAACCAATTTTTGGTTTTACTCCTATTATTTTAAGTTCATCACGCATAAGTGTCTCTATTGTCTCAACTGTAAACTCTTCTAAATTTTTGATTTTTTCACGAACTGCCATTAAATATTCTTGACCCTCTTCAGAGTTAACACTATCCCAATCATCTTGATTCAATACAAAAGGCTCGTCTAAAAGAAATTCAATTTGAGGTTTTAAATCATTGAGTGTTTCCAACCTTTCTTGTACAGAAGGTAAAATTTTATTTAAACGCTCTTTTTCAGTATCAAATAATTCTCTTTCAATATTATGAGATATTTTATCAATTGCCATAGCTGTAAAACTGTTTGCATCAATATTTCTGATGTATTGACCATTCATCCATAAAAGCTTTGTAGTATCAAATATTGCTGGATTGGGTAAGACATTATTCAAATCAAATTTTGAAATAGCAAAATCTCTATTGAAGATTTCAATATCATCGCCTGGAGCCCAGCCAAGAAGACACATATAGTTGAAAAGTGCCTCTGGTAGTAATCCTTTATCTTTGAACGTATTTACAGAGGTATCTCCATGCCTTTTGCTAAGTTTTTTTCCGTCAGGTCCAAACAAAAGAGGAAGGTGGCAAAATGTTGGTATATCCGCATCTAATGCTTGCATTAAAAGAATATGTTTTGGAGTTGATGAAAGTATATCTTCTCCTCTTGCAATTGTTGTTATTTCGTAGTCTATATCATCAATAGTTGATGCCAGGTGATAAGTTGGTGACTTATCTGATCTCAAAATGATAAAATCTTCTACGTCGTTTAAATTAAATTTCATAGATCCACGTGTTATATCTTGAAAAGTTATTTCTTTTTCATTAGGAACCTTAAAACGAATAGCTCCATCATCTTCATATGCCAAGTTTTTTTCAAGTAAAGACTCTGCTATTTCCCTATATCTATCAAACCGTAAAGATTGTTTATATTCTCCATGAGGTCCGCCAACTTCGACACCTTCATCCCAATCAATCCCAAGCCATTTAAAGTTTTTTACAATATCTTGCATATATTCTTCACTAGATCTTGCAGTGTCAGTATCGTCTATTCTTACGAGAAATTTACCATTATTTGCTCTTGCGTAAAGCCAGTTAAAAAGTGCCGTACGAGCATTACCAATATGTAGGTAACCAGTTGGTGATGGTGCAATCCTTAGTTTCATATGCTATTCAACTGTATTGATTTGCGTACCAAGAGTGTCGATTTCAATTTTGATTTCGTCTCCTCTTTCTACTTTACTCACACCTTCAGGTGTGCCGGTTAGAATTACATCTCCTGGCAACAAGGTCATAATTGAAGAAATGAATTCCAGTATTTCTCCTATTTTAAACATCATATCTCTAGTATTACCATCTTGTTTTAAATCACCATTCACGTATGATTTAATTTGAAGTTCTGGTGAATCCACAAATTCAGTTTGTATATATGGTCCGAGTGGACAGAAAGTATCAAAACCCTTGGCTCTTGTAAAATGGCCTGTCTTACCCTGAAGGACACGTTCCGACAGATCGTTAGCAATTGTAATTCCTAATACATGATCCATCCAATTATTTTTATCTATGTTTTTAGACACCTTTGAAATTACCAATGCAAGTTCAGCTTCAATGTCTACGTGCTCTCCAATACTTGGATATTTAATATTTTGCCCAGAACCTATTACTGAAGTTGAGGGTTTAATAAATATTATTGGGTTTTCTGGCATATTTTCGCTATATTCTGGCAAACCCATCTCTGCAGCATGTTTGGCATAATTTTTAGCTATTGCAACTACCTTGGAAGGTAATACTGGAGCTAATAATTCAATCTCCTCAAGATCGTAAACTTCTTCTGTGTTTTCCCAAACTACAAATGGAGACCCATCATATCTTGTAACCTTACCCTCATGAAGGTCGCCATAAAATATTTCATTCTCGTATTTTGCTCTAACTATTTGCATATAAATACCTTATTGAACCCTCGTTATATGGGACTATGTTAAAAAATTAAACACAGTACTCAAATGGGCACCTTGCAATTTTTCCTTAGAACATATGTTAAGAACGTCATCAGTTAATTCTCCAGTATTATCTTCAGTAATTCTGAGTAAACCAAGAACTAGGTGAAAATCACGAGTTGTGGGAGCTCTGCCAAAGTGGGATGCCCTAAATAGAATTAGGTTAACAATTATTGTGCTGATTAATTTTTTCTTTGGATGGCTTGACCACAGCGCATTATCTTTATTAACAATCTTCATGGCAAACCCACTGTCTGGCCCAACATTACCATACTGTTCAAAATCAGGCTTTACTGTTTCAGCTGGTCTTGATGGCATTCTGCGTGGAACTGGCATACTCGTTTCAGATTTATTCTCTTGAAATTGTATTTTTATATTTGGTTCTTGAGACATTAAATTAATGTTATATAATTTTTAAAATTATCGTCTTGACCATTAACTATTTCCAGGTATTTAGTTCTAATTTTTGAAGTAACCTCACCTACAGTTCCATCGGAAATTTTAATAGAGTCTACAGAAACGACACCCACTATTTCGGTTGCTGTTCCCGTAAAGAAAATTTCATCTGATGCGATTAAGTCTGCAGGGCTGAGGTCTTGCTCTACTACTGGTATGTCCAGGTACTTAGCAATTTCTATAACCATTTTTCTTGTTATCCCACCAAGTGCGCCAGTCTCAATTGATGGAGTTAAGAGTTGATCATTTTTATAAATAAAAATATTTTGTCCACTACCTTCAGCGACAGTCCCATTGTCACTCAGCATAATTGCATCATCAAAACCTTCTTTAACTGCATCTATTTTTGCTAAAGTTGAGTTCATATAACCACCTACACCTTTAGCAAAAGGTTTAAAACTTTTTGGACTAATTCTCTGCCAGTCAGAAATACAAACATTTACGCCTTGGCTCCCTGCGTCGTCACCAAGGTAGGCTCCCCACTCCCAAGCTGCGATAGCTACTCTTACAGGTATATCTTGTGGAAGCAATCCCATCTCTCCGTCACCAAAGAAAACTAATGGTCTAATGTATGCCGACTTAAGCTTATTGACTTTCACTATCTCTTTAATTGCATTAGATATAACATTTTTATTGAAAGGTATTTCTAAATTATAAGCTTCTGCCGATCTGTATAGTCGATCAACATGGTCATCTAAGAATTGTACTGAAGTGCCTTTTTCAGTTTCTCTAGCTCTCATTCCTTCAAAAACGCCTGTACCGTAATGTAGAGTGTGTGTCATAACACTAACATTTGCATTATCCCACTCAACAAGTTCACCATCTAGCCAAATAAATTCTGATTTTTTCATTATTAAATACAAATACTACACCTTTTATTCAATGAAGCCATAAAAAATACTATTATTCAAATATGAAAACTTTTATAGCATCAGGATTTGGTGCTGGAATCTTGTGGAGAACTTTTTTTGGAGAAAAAAAAGGCGGAGGTTCTTTTGCATCATTAGTTTTCGTTGGAATAATTTACTTTTTACAGTTAGAAATTATTTGGTTATTAATAATTTTTATTTCTTTAACAATTATTTACTTTGTATCCGTAGATGATATTTCTGCTTCAAATGATCCTAGTTGGATAACTCTAGATGAAATAGTAGGAATGAGTTTTGCTTCTTTAGCTTCACCTTCAGAATTATTACCTCTTTTGACAGGATTTATAATATTTAGAGCTTCAGATATTTTAAAAACACCAAAAATTGTTGCTCAAATGGAGGAAATTCCAGGGAAAAAAGGTGTTCTCTATGACGATTTAGCTGCTGGGGGTTTCGGTTTGCTTGGAGCAGTAATAGTTAATCAGATTATGAACTTATCTCTTTAAGTAATAGTTCTTTTGCAACTGATGGATTGACTTGACCTTTTGAAATTTTTATAATCTGACCAACTAAAAACCCTATCAACTTTTCTTCTCCGTTTGCAATACGTTCCAAAACTTCTGAATTGTTTTCAATGACTTCCTCTACAATTTTGCTTATTTCTTCTATATTGTTTTCTTGAATAAGATTATTTTCTGAAGCAAATTCTTCAGGAACTATCTCTTGTTCTATTAAGTTTGCAAGTATTTCTTTACCAGAAGTGAAGGAGATTTTATCTTCTTTGACGAGCAGTATTATTTCACTAAGATTTTTTGCTGTTACCCAATTAGGAAGGTCCTTTATTTCTAATTTTCTTAATTGGCCCTGAAGCTCTCCAGTTACCCAGTTAAATGAAGATTTAGAATCACCTGTTATCTCTGTAATACTCAGGTATAGATCACCTATCCAATTTTTATTTTTTCCAAGATTGTTGGCATCTTCTATACTTAAACCAGTCTCAATAAACATTTTTCTCTTTTGTGAGGGCAACTCTGGAATTATTGTTTTAATTTCATTTACAAAGTCATTACTTAAGATCATATTTGGAATATCTGGATCTGAAAAATATCTATAGTCCGCACTTCCCTCTTTAGATCTCATTGAACTTGTTACTTCTTTTTTTTCATCCCAGTGCCTAGTTTCTTGAATAATATTTTCTTCAGCAATTAGCATCTTGGTTTGTCGTGATATTTCATATTCTATAGCTTTCTCTAGAGATTTAAGAGAGTTCATATTTTTTATTTCAACTTTTGTCCCCAACTCTTTATCCCCTTCATGTGCAACAGATATATTTGCATCAAACCTTAAGTTGCCTTTTTCTAACTTTCCTTCTGATATGTCCAAATCGATTACTAGTTGTCGGAGTTCCTCGATATAAGCAACTGCTTCCTTGGAAGATTTAATCAATGGTTTTGTCACAACTTCAACTAAAGGTATGCCTGCTCTATTGAAATCAAGATGTGTACTAGTAGCAGAATCTATTCGTCCTGAACCAATATGTGTACTTTTGCCCGTGTCTTCTTCCATGTGTACACGTTCAATTTCCACAGTTCCAAATTCACCATCTACAACAATTTCTAGAGATCCTTCTGTGCCAACAGGTAGGTCAAATTGTGAAATTTGATAGTTTTTAGGTAAATCTGGATAAAAGTAGTTTTTTCTGTGAAACATTCCATCATTGGTGATACTGCAATTAGTACTTAATGCTAAAAGGGTTATAAACTCAATAGCTTTTTTGTTTGGGACAGGTAAAGAACCTGGTAATCCCAAACAAGTTGGACATAAACTTTCATTTGGTAATTCTGTATCAAGAACATGACACCTGCAAAACATTTTAGAGTTTGTTTTTAACTCCACGTGGGTTTCCATTCCGATAGTTGGGATAATACTCAAGAAACAACTCCATTAATTACTGGTTCTTCAGTAAACGCTACTAATGATTCAAGAGATTCAGAAAAATCTAATAATGTATTATCGGTATTTGAAGGACTCATTATTTGAACAGATAGAGGAAGTCCCTGTGAAGATAGGCCAGTTGGGATACTAATTGCTGGCATGCCTACTAAGTTAGCCGGTATAGTGCATAAGTCTGACATATACATCTCTAGTTGGTTATCAGATTTTTCTCCAAACTTAAATGGATCTGAAGGAGTAGTTGGAGATATTAGATAATCAACATCTTCATAAATATCTGTGAATTCTTTTTTCATCATTGCTCTAGCTTTCAATGCCTGGCCGTAATAGGCATCATAATATCCTGCAGAAAGCGCATATGTTCCTAAAAGTATTCTCTTTTTAACTTCTGGTCCAAAACCATTAGCACGAGTAAGCTCCATCATCTCTGAACTTGTGCTACCTGGAACTCTATTTCCATATCGTACGCCATCAAATCTTGAAAGATTTGCAGAACACTCAGCAGGAGCAATGAGATAATAAATACTGATAGACATTTTTGTCAAAGGAAGAGAAACTTCAATAATTTCGTGACCTTCTGCCTCCAGCAATTTAGCGACTTTGTGAACTTCTTTTTTGGCATCTTCAGATATGCCATCTTCCATAAGCTCTTTAATAATGCCTATTTTTGCATTTTTTAATTTTGGTTGTTTAGCTTTACTTTCTATTAACGAAGTTGCATCACGAGGATCGTGACCTTTCATAGAATTAAAGATTAATCTTGCATCTTCAACATGATTTGTTATTGGCCCTATTTGATCTAGAGATGATGCAAATGCAACCAATCCAAATCGTGAAACTGTTCCATAAGTTGGTTTAAATCCAACAACTCCACAAAATGATGCAGGTTGCCTAATGGAGCCTCCCGTATCACTTCCAAGAGATGCAATAGCTGATCCAGCTGATACAACTGCAGCAGAACCACCTGAGGATCCACCTGGTACTCTTGAACTATCCCAAGGGTTTTTTGTTGGACCAAAAGCTGAATTTTCAGTGGAAGATCCCATAGCGAATTCATCTAAATTGGTCTTTCCTGTAAATAAAGCACCTTCATTTTTTAGTCTTGTTATTACTGTGGCATCATAAGGAGAAATGTAATTTGATAGCATTTTTGATGAACAAGTAGTTGCATATCCTGAAATATTAATATTATCCTTAATTGCAATTGGAATGCCGTCAAGTGTTCCTAAATTTTCACCTTTTTCGTATCGCTCATCTGAATTAAGAGCTTTTTTAAGATTTTCTTCTTGAAATAGTTCTAAGTGACCATGAATAATAGATTCGGTGATAGCAGCTCGTTCGAAAGTTTCAGCATAAAGTTCGGAAGGTTTAAGTTCTTTATTTTTAAATAATTGATTTATTTTTGAAATTGGAAGTTTATAGTTATTCATCATTAATCCAATGAAGGTGGGACAACAAATTGACCATCTTTGGATTCAGGCGCATTGCTTAAAGCTTCTTTATGAGTAAGTGATTTAGAAGCAATATCTTCAGCTAGATTTAATGACATACCAAGTGGATGAATGCTGATTTTATCATCTGGTAAATCCATTTTACTTAATGCGTCAAAATGTTCGATGATCATAGAAAGGTCGTTCTTTAATCTATCTTCTTCTTCCTGATTTAGTTTGATTGATGCCAATTTAGCAACATTTTTTATGTCTATTTTGTCTGCCATTTCAAAACCCTTTTAAGTACCTCACGATTGACTCATATGATTCTACTATTTGACTCGTATTAACAAATTCATCTGGAGAATGGGCAAGTAGAGGATCTCCTGGTCCATAATTTACAGCTGGTATATTTTCCTGTGAGAATCTCGCTATATCAGTCCAAGCTTGTTTTGGGGTAACATCTGCACCTGTAATTTTTATGAAATCTTTAACCTTTTGAGATTCAAGATTAGGTAGTGCCCCATTTGAAGAATTTTTTATTTTGATAGTTCCATATTTTGCAAATGTATCAGCTAAAAGCTTTGAGGCCTCGGATTCGTTTTGTGTTGGTAAAAACCTAAAATTTATATTCAAGTTCACGTGTGAAGGAATAACATTGTTGGCTGAACCACCGGATATAGTCGTAACTGTAATGATTTGTTTAAAAAGTAAACCATCGATAGTATGCTCTTCTATTTGGTTTTCATTAATAAATCCAATTACTTCTGACAATTTCAATATCGGATTCTCGCCCATCCATGGCCTTGCTGAATGTGATGATTTTCCATCTATCTGAAGATCAGCATTTACAGATCCTAGACAGCCTAGTTGTACTTCTCCATTTGTTGGTTCTAGTATTACGGCAAACTCTAAATTGAAATCACTTTTTAAGATTGGCATTAATAATTCAAGTCCATTATTTACCATTGGTCCTTCTTCTGCTGTATAAAAAACGGCAACGATGTTCTCAAAATTACTCGTTAAAACTTGTAACATAACGGCAATTCCAGCTTTCATGTCAACTGAGCCTCTTCCGTATACCTTTGAGGTGTCTTCAATCACTACCTGGGTTGGATCAAATGGTACCGTATCTACGTGTCCAACGAGTGCAATGTTGGAATCTGAAGATGGATAATGAGCTATTATTCCTCCATTATTTCTAATGATTTCCCCTGAAAAATCTGAATTTATTAAATAGTTCTCTATGAAATCTAGTATTTTATTCTCATCACCAGTTACAGATTTTATAGCAATTAACTCTTCTGTTAATTTATCTAACTTCAAACTTGAACTCCAAAGGTCCTTAAAGCGTCATTGAGTGATGTTTTCTCATTTGTTGATTCTTTTCGTTTCCCGATTATTAAAGCACATGGAGTATTAAATTCTCCACTTGGAAATACTTTAGGTCGTGTTCCTGGTATCACCACTGAGTTCTCAGGTACAAGTCCCTTGTATTCTTTTGGTTCCTCACCAGTCACGTCAATAATTGGGGTTGTACCTGTAATGGTTACATTTGCACCAATAACAGCACCTTTTTCAATTTTGACTCCCTCTACAATGATTGACCTAGATCCTATAAAAGCACCATCTTCAATGATTACTGGCATTGCACTAGGTGGCTCTAGTACTCCTCCAATTCCAACTCCTCCTGATAAATGTACATTTTTACCAATTTGAGCACAAGAACCAACAGTTGCCCATGTGTCAACCATTGTCCCAGAACCAACGTAAGCTCCTATATTTACAAAACCTGGCATAACAACAACTCCAGGTTCGCAAAAACCTCCGTACCGAACAACGCCAGGTGGAACTACCCTAATCTTTAATTCTTCATAATTTTTTTTAGGTGCAATCTTGTCATAATATTCCAGTTCACCGGACTCAATGATTTCTAAGTTTTTAACTGAGAAGTAATAAAGAATCGCAGTTTTGACCCATTCATTAACGACCCAGTCATTTTCAATAGGTTCTGCAACTCTAATTTTTCCATTATCTAATAATTGAATTACATTCTCAATTACTGTGACATCACTTGCTGTTACATTATTGATGTCTATTCCTTCGATTTTATCCTTAAAATTTTCCATAATTTGTATTGGTCTCTTTTTAGTTATTAGATAATATTTTAGTGTATGAAAAAGAACACTTATAGACTTATTTTTCTTTCTTTGACTTTGTTGTTAATGCTTACTGTCTTTATAGGGGTGAACTTTTATCAAGATAACGATGAAACTATTGAACTTCCCACAGTAATAGAGGGTATTTCCCCCTTACCCAACTACCAAGTTCCACAACAAACTTCAATAGAAATTAACTTACCAGTTGATTATGAAATTGTGTTAATTGTAAATAATTACATAATTCCTTCATCTGAAATAATGAATGTTGAAGCTACCGGTGTGTTCATATGGAAACCAGGACCAAATAAAACTTTTGAAAGCTGGAATCCTGGAGAACAGAACATCCGAATCACATGGAGTAAGGTTGTTGGGCTACCTGACGTCGGTGAATTTTCTTGGAAGTTTTATATTAATAATTAGATAATTAAATCTAGTAACTCATTTTCAGATAAAATTTCTACCTTAAGCTCGACGGCTTTCTTGTACTTTGAACCTGGATTACTACCTGAAATAAGAAAATCTGTATTTTTTGATATTGATGTTGTTACAGAACCTCCATTTTTTTCAATTAAATTTATAAAGTCTTGTCTGTTTGAATTTTGGAGCGTTCCAGTTATAACGAAAGTTTTTCCACTGAGCTCACTATCAATAACTGTATTAATCTCCTCAAAATTAAACCCCTTTTCTTGAAGGGTATTAAGTGTAAGTAGGTTTTTTTCAACTAATTTCCATTCATTTAAGGAATTAATAACACTCACTGAAATTCCGTGTATCTTTTCTAAATCTTCAGAGTTAGCGTCTAAAATTTTATTAATTGAGCCAAAGTTTTGAATTAGCAAATTAGCAGTCCTTTTACCAATAAAGCGAATACCTAAAGCTGTTAGTAGTCTTGATGGGGGTGATTTAATTGATTTTTCAATAGATGTAATTAAGTTTGATGCTTTTTTATCTTCCCACTGAGGTAATTTTATGAGATCTTCATATTTGAGACTGAAAATATCTTCAACTTCTTTAATTAAATCGAATGTTAATAAAGACTCGATAGTTTCTTTACCCATTCCATCTATTTCAAGACCTGTTCTAGAGGCAAAAAATATAATCGATTCTTTTTTAGCAATCTTACAAGAAGTTCCCCCACTACATCGAGGAACTTTCTCATCTTGTATAAAATTAATTTTAAAATCTCCACATGGACAAGTAGAAGGCATATTCCATTTGTTTTGTGATCCATCTCGTCTTTTGTCTAATGAACTAACAACCTCAGGTATAACATCCCCAGCTCTACGAACTACAACATAATCATTAATCCTTAAATCCTTTCTACTTATCTCATCAGGATTATGCAGCGATGCAAAGGATACAAGAGCTCCACCTACATTGACAGGCTCTAAAACAGCAACTGGAGTTACGGCACCTGTTCGACCTGTTTGCAACTTGATATCTAAAAGCTTTGTTGTTTGCTCCTCTGCTTGAAACTTAAAAGCAACAGCCCAGCGTGGAGACTTTGCAGTGAATCCTAATTCATCTTGTATAGCTGTTGAATTAACTTTCATTACAACTCCGTCTATTTGATAAGCATAATTATTTCGTTTATTTTCAATTCTTTGCAATGTATTTTGAATATCTTTAATGGAATTAGTTAAATACACTGAGTTGGTCTCAAATCCATACTTTTTTAATAGGTTAGTTTGCTCTTCATGTGATGAAAATGCATCCTGATTCGTGTGATCGATTAACTGATAGGCCAATAACCTAATATCTCTTTTAGAAGTAATAGACGAATCTTTTTGTCTTAATGATCCTGCCGCAGCATTCCTTGAATTAATAAAAGCTGAGCCTCCCTCACTTCTGATTTTTGCCATTAATGACTTGTCATCTGGAGTTGGGTTTTTTAAAGATTTAAGACGTTTGAGTATTTCCTCATCCTTTTTTCTTTTTTTATTTAGCGCATTAAAACTTTCTGTTGGCATATATATTTCACCTCTGATTTCAATTTCACCCTTAGCAAGTGTGTTTAATCGTAATGGCAAGTTCATGATGGTCTTTACGTTGTGTGTTACATCCTCTCCAATGACTCCATCACCACGTGTAAGCCCTTGCTGAAGAATTCCGTCTTTATAGGTAATAGAAATTGCTAGACCATCTATTTTTGGTTCAAGTGAAATTGGATAGAGTTCTTTGTCAGTTATTTTTTTGAGTCTTTCAAACCATTTTGTAATATCATTAATGCCTTCTGCGTTATCTAAACTATACATTCTCTGTCGATGCTCAATTTGGTCAAAAGCATTATCTGGTGTTCCTGTAACTCTCTGGGTGGGTGAATACTCTTTTATCTCATTTGGATGTTTAATTTCATATTGCTTTAGTTCGTTAAATAATTTATCGTATTCACCATCAGACATGATTGGTTTATTCAGTACGTAATATGCATGTTCAGCTTGAGAAAGCTCTTCAATAACTTTGTCTACATCCTTACCATTCATACCGTTAATGCCTCATTGAGCTTTGATGTAATTCTTCCTCCACCAATAAGTTTTGTGCCGGTGTATAAAACACCAAACTGACCAGGAGCTACTCCATATGTTGGTTCCAATAGAGTTACTTCTAGAGAGTGTTCTGAGAGCATTTCTATCGTACAAGGTAAATCTTCAGAATTATATCTAGTTTGGATTGTGAGGTTATCATTTACTATATCATTCACAAAAGAAACATCTTCAAGATAAAAGCTAGCTGTTAACAAATCTTTCTTATCACCTACAAATACTTTTTTATTTCGTACATCTATTTTTGTAACATATTTTGGAGCACCTTGTCCTCCTGGAATCCCTTTTCGTTGACCAACAGTAAACTCATGAACACCGCTGTGCTGACCCATACTCGAACCATCACTATTAACAATTTCTCCTGAAGTAGAAATATCAATTCTTTTATCTACAAAATTTCTATAATTCTTTTTTCCTACAAAACAAATATCCTGACTATCTTTTTTAAATGCAGTTTTTAATCCTAAATCAGCAGCTATTTGCCTTACTTCAGGTTTAGATATCGTTCCAAGTGGGAACATGACGTGTTCAAGTGTTGATGAAGTTAACATATGTAATACATAAGACTGATCTTTATCAAGATAATCAGCCTTGTGGAGTTCAAAGGTTTTATCTTTTTCAACTACTTTCGCGTAATGTCCGGTGGCCACTTTGTCGCAATTTAGTTTTTTAGCTTGTTTTAAAAAGTGATCAAATTTGACTGATCTATTGCATTCAACACAAGGATTAGGTGTCAAACCCCTTGCATACATGTCAATGAAGTTATCTACGACTTTTTCAGAAAACGATTCCGTGTAATCTAATACATAATAAGGAATATCAAGCTTGGCCGCGACTTTTCGGGCATCTTCACTATCTGAAGCCGTACAGCATCCTGTTTCAGGCATTTCCCCATTAGGTCCCTCCCACAATTTCATAGTGACACCAATCACTTCATGACCCTGAGACTTAAGGAGTCCAGCAACTACAGATGAATCCACTCCTCCACTCATAGCGACTAAGACTCTCATTTCATACCCTCTATTGAAGCGATAACTATCTCAGCAGCATGGATGCCATCTCCCTTTTTACTATTCCAACCAAAACTGAATCTCAAATGGCTATTAATAACATCACTGGATATTTTCATTGATTGAAGCACGTGTGAGGGTTTCTGTGCACCGCTAGCACAAGCAGAGCCTCTTGAAACTCCTAATCCCTGAAGATCAAGAGAAACCATTAGAGTCTCAGAGTTGAAACCTTTAAATTGAATATTTGAAATATGTTCTAATCGATCAACATCGTCACCTAAGACAATAATATCTTGGGAATTTTTAAGGATATTCTCAAATTCTTGACGTTCATTGCGTATTTTTTCATTTTGAGAAATTATATTTTGTTGCTGCTCGTCTAGTGCAGCTGATAAACTTGCTACACCAGAAACATTCACAGTACCTGCTCTTCTTTCAAGTTCCTGCTTTCCTCCATGAAGAAAACTAGGAAGTTTTACTTCAGAACTTAAATACATAATTCCTATACCTTTTGGTCCTCCAATTTTGTGACCAGATATAGCGGCACTTTGGATGCCTAAGTTGTGAAAGTCTAATTTAGTAGTAGCGACCGCCTGAACGACATCCGAATGAAATATTAGTTTCGAATTTAAAGCTTTTAAGCCTTGTGCTATTTCCTTGACTGGTTGTATTATTCCTGTCTCATTATTAGCTAACATTATTGATACAATTTCTGTGTTTGAATTTACAGCTTCTAAAACATCTTTAGTTTCAATCACACCTCTGTTATCACAGGGCACTAAATTTACTTTGTACCCTAGAGACTCAACCCATTCCGCAGAAGCAAGAACAGCCTCGTGTTCAATTTCAGAAGTAACTAATTCTGCACTTTTATTTTTATTATTGATGAACGGCATTTTAATTATCCAATTATCAGCTTCGGTACCTCCACTTGTAAATGTTATCTCTTTTGGAGCTGCACCGAAATGGCCTGCAATATTATCACGTGAATCTTCAAGAATATTTTTAGCTTTTCTTGAAAGTGCATGTCCGCCTGATGAGTTTGCGAAGGCCTCTGCCTCAGTTTTTTTATATGCTTCAAATGCAACATCTCTCATAGGAGTACTGGCAGCATGGTCTAAATAGAGATATTCATTTTTTTTCATATTTATTTATTCTACTTATGAAGTAATATTGTTTAACAGACAATGAGTAAAACAATTAGCGTATCAACAATTATCGATAAATCGCTTAATGACGTCTGGAGTGAAGTATCTATCCTTAAAAATCATACAAACTGGATGAAAGACGCTGTAAACATTGAGTTTTTAGATGAGAAAACACAAGGACTAGGTACCAAAATGAAAGTATTAACAAAAGTAGGTCCAATTAAATTATTTGACTATATGACTGTTACTGAGTGGATTGATAAGAAATCAATAGGAGTAGATCATGTTGGCATTGTCACTGGAAAAGGTAAGTTTACATTAGAGGAGCTAAGTAGTGAGCAGACAAAATTCACCTGGAAAGAAACATTAAAATTTCCAATATATTTAGCTGGACCAATAGGAGAATTTTTTGGTGGGCCTGTTTTGAAACTAATCTGGAAAAATAATCTAAATGGATTGAAGGATTTATTTGAAAATGAAAAATAAAATAACCTTTTTATCACTAGTTTTATTAATTTTTATAGGTTGTAGTTCTGAAGAAACATCAACTGAAGAAAACACAGTTAACAATGAACAGGGCGAACTTATTATCTCGAAGGGCTTAGGCAAAACTTCAGAGATATTTGTTTCTAACTGGAATAAATTAGTTTCTTCTATTGCAGAGGATGAACAAACAAAAGACTTCTTTTCTATGAATCCAGACGAAGTTAAATGGACCAGTCTTGATAAAGATACGTTATATTATGAATTTGGAAATCTTGAAAATCCTCAAAATATTTTTGTAATCAATTTAAAAGTTGATAAAGAAAATAATAGCGTCACACAAATTGAGTTTTTTGCTCCTACCTCGAAAGATGAAATTAATTCTCAACAGTCAAAACTTTTTTTCTTAATCGTGATCGCACTTTCAGATGAAACACTAGAAAAAGAGGATAGAGAAAATATACTCAACAATCTCGGATTATATGAGGAACTGTCCAATCCTAAACAGTTAGCTGGTAGTGTAACTAAAAATAATGTTCGATATATTCTTGAGCCATTAATTGAGAATAATTTACTCTTTGGATTGAATTTATATACAAGTCTTGTAGGAACAACAAATACTTAAGAAGCGATAACTTCCTCAACACCAGGTACTTTTTCTTTAAGAATTCTTTCAATTCCACTCTTTAGAGTTGCTATTGATAAAGGGCAACCAACACATGCACCAAGCATCTCAATATTTACAACACCATTATCTACTGAAGCTAATTTAATATCTCCCCCATCAGCTTGAACAGCTGGACGTATGTATTCAATTGTCTCGTTCAAAATATCGAGATCAATGTCTACTTGCTCTTCTCTCTTCTTCGGAGAAGGAAAATTTATATTATCTTGGTTTTCCATAACTTAATTATATTCTATAACTGCGCCAATCGAGTCTAATGATGAAACAATATCTTCATAACCCCTATCTATATGATCTACCCCAGTGATTTGGGATTCTCCTTCAGCTTGGAGAGCAGCAACAATTAAACTTGCCCCAGTTCTTATATCGGTTGAATTTACTGGTGCACCTGAAAGACTTTTAACGCCCTTTATCATTGCATGCTGCCAACCAGTTTGAATATTGGAACCCATCCTTTGAACTTCTGGAATCCATTGGAAGCGTTGATCGTAAACATTCTCAGTTATAATTGACGTTCCCTCAGCTTTTAACAATGCAGCACCAAATATTGGCTGTAAGTCGGTTGCAACTCCAGGAAATGGTAATGTTGATAATTCAATTGCGCTGAATTTATTTGTAGATTCAACAGTTAGAGAATTTTCCTCAATATTTATATTCATACCTATTTCCTGAAATTTTTTAATTTCCATAGGTAAAGTGCTCGCATTTATTCCAATAATAGAACCCGATCCACTCGTAGAAGCTAGGGCAGCAATAAATGTACCTGCTACGACTCTATCCCCAACAACATCATGGTTTGTCGGGTTTAAGGATGTTACACCTTCAATTGTAATTTCACTTGTGCCTTCACCTCTTATCTGAGCACCCATATTTTTTAACATTTTTACAATATCAACTATTTCAGGTTCTCTGGCGGCATTTTCAATTACAGTCTTACCCTCAGCAAGAACAGCTGCTAAAAGTGTGTTTTCCGTTGCTCCTACTGATGCATAGGGTAAATTAATTTCTACACCCTTGAGTCCATCTGTTTCACCAATTAATACACCATGCTCAAGATGAAAATTGGCTCCCATTTTTTCAAGAGCGTCGAGATGCATTTGTACAGGTCTTGGTCCAAGTTGATCTCCGCCAGGGAAAGCTATCATAGCTTTGCCTTTACGTGCCAACAAAGGTCCTAATATAACAATTGATGCCCTCATTTTTTGTACGAGCTCATATGGTGTCTCAATTCCAATATCTTCTGGAGAATCTATTATTAAAGTGCTATTTTCAAATGAAGACTTAATTCCCAAATAACTAAGAACTTCTCTCATGTAAGTTACATCAGTAATGTTTGGTACATTATTTATTTCATATTTACCAGAAGCAAGAAGAGGTAATACCATCTGTTTTAAGACGGCATTTTTTGCGCCCTTAATTTTGATATCACCATTTAATTGATGATTACCTTCAATTACTATATGTTTTTCCACTATCATTGATACTACTTAAAGATTTAAGTGTAACAATAAATTTATGTCAGAATCAATAATTGTTTATAAAGCTAATGATCATCTTGAGGCATCATCATGCTTATCAAATTTGATAATTAACGAAATTAATAAGAGTAAAAAGAATTCATTTACTATTGGATTGTCGGGAGGAAGTACACCAAAAATTACTTATTCCTTACTAAAGAATGATATACAAGATCTCTCGAAGATAATATTTTGGACCGTTGATGAAAGATGGGTCCCTAGGGACGATGAATATTCAAATCAAAAAATGCTCAATTCAATTTTTGCTGATAGTACTGCGAAAATATTGGAAGTAGAGTATTCCGGTTTATCTGCAGAAAGGGATGCGAATAAATACGCATCTAAACTTGAAAACAATATAACTAATTTTGATACTGTAATCCTAGGTGTTGGAGAGGATGGTCACATCGCTTCACTATTTCCTGATACAGTAGCAGTTAATGATACAGAAAATTTCTATGTATCAAATGAGGTAAATATCCTTTCTAAATGGAGAGTAACAGCTACTTTTAAACTACTTAAAGAAGTGGATAATGTTTATTTACTAGTAACAGGTAATAACAAAAAGGAGATACTTAAATCTATTATGAATAATGGAAACACCTCTGCTAATAAACTGATAAACGAAAGAAAAAAAACAATACTTATTACTGATCAAGAAATATAAGAACTCAATATTTTTATCTGTCTCCTATATGTTCTATTAAGTTATCCTTAGCCAGGATGTTATTGAAAAATTATCTTCAAATACTGTTAACTTCGAGTTTGTGGGGTTCATCATTCCTTCTTATGAAATTTGCATTAGAAGAACTGGATCCATTTCAAATTTCTTTTTATAGGATATTGATTGGAATGATTTTTATAAATTCATTACGAATTGAAAAAGTAAAACTTTCAAGGAAAGATCATCTATACACTGCATTAGTTGGCATGTTGTGGATGACACTTCCGTTTTATTTATTTGCAGAGTCTGAAAAAACTATAACTTCAAGTTTGGCAGGTCTGGTAAATGGTTCGACTCCAATTTTTATTAGTATGTTTGCAGTTGTATTTTTTCGGCAGAAAATTTCAAATCTTAAAAAAGTTTATCTTTTTACTGGTTTTTTAGGTATTTACATCCTTACTTTTGGATTCCAGACTGCAAACCTTGAATTAAGCAAAGGATTCTTGTTAGCTTTATTAGCATCAATAAGTTATGGATTTGCTGCAAACTTTGTCCAACCCCTTATTAAGACTTACGGAGCACTAAATACATTAAGAATGGCTCTAAGATATGCATCATTATTTTCCTTTATTTTATTTAGTTTTAATAGTGAATACTTCCTTCCAACTTTTACAGGCTCACTACCATCTATTCTAATTTTAGGCATTGGTGGAAGCGGAGTAGCATTTCTATCTTTTTATAAGCTTATAGATGATGTAGGAGCTATTTTTGGTTCAATTACTGTATATATCATTCCTATATTTTCAGTAATCTTCGGATACATATTTTTAGAGGAAACAACATCTTTATCACAGATATCTGGAATAACTGTAATTATTTTGTCAGCTTATTTATTTACTAAAACTACTGACTAATTCTTTGGACTAACAAATAATCCTTCAGCAACAGCAGCAATTTTCTCATCATCTAAATATAATTCAGCTTTGTAAATTGAACCTTGATCGTTAACTGAATCTCTCCACGCCTTTACATGAACGAATACTGTGCTGTTATTAACAGGTCTAATGTATTTTGCAGTAAAAGTCTTAGTTACAACCATCTCACCAAGTAGGAAACTGAGGGGTCCCATTGTGCAGTCCATAAAAGAATCAATAATTCCTCCGAGGGTTGTATTCATGGGATTAAAGTATTTTTCCTGAATTGGATATTTGCACTCAAGATATTCCTCTTCTTCGTTAAAGGTTACGAACTCACCCTTCAACTCTTTATAAATATTAGGTATAGGTAAATCTCCCCATGTTCTTTCAGACATGAAAAGATTTTAACATTAACTACGCATTAAATGAATATAAGAAACTTAAGACTATCTTCCTTTTGGATGCCAAACAGTTTTAGTTTCAATAAATGGAAATAAAGCTTCTAAGCCCATAGTTGGTGGATTTATGAAGATTCGTTTTAGTGATTTGGATGCATTTTCTTTAATCATTGTTTTTTCATCATTATGAATTTCTTTATATATTGCCATTGCGGTAATCTCGACATGGTTGCTTATATCCTCAATCAATAATTCAAATTTCCCAGACATTATATTTAAAGCACCACCTGGTAAATCAGAATTATTGATATCTTCTGCGAGTTTAAGTGCAAGTACAGAATTTTCTTCGTTAAAGCTTATTACAGAACATCCTACTGTTAAGGCCGGTAACATATTTAAAAGTAAACTATTGAGTGACTGTGTGTTTGAATTTAGAGTAAATACAACTCCAAGTGATTCCTGGTGGGAAATATTGAAGAAATCACCCGCTACAGGATTGAGGTTACCAGTCATCTGTTCCCACTTATCGGCCATTCCCGCATACCAAATTATTGAATCTACTGCTTTATGAATATCTTCCTTTGCTTTTGCTTTAGTTAATCCTGCATCCTGAAGAAGTTGTTGATAAGTTTCAAAATTACCTTCTAACATTTCTGAAAGCCTGTATAAGACTTGAGTTTTATTGTACGGAGAAAGTTTCTGCCAATCTGTATGGCCTTTTTTTGCTGCTACAACAGCATCTCTTATATCTTTTCTTGAAGTAAGTGGAACTTCATAAAATTCATTTTTAAGTTCAATCCGAAAAGTTTTTCCAGATTCGGACCTTACATATTTACCACCAACATAATTTTTATACGTTTTTTTTATTTCATTCATGATTGTACCTTTAGATATGACAGCAGACCGTGTCTTCCGCCCTCTCTTCCAAAACCAGATTCTTTATAGCCTCCAAATGGTGAAGATGGATCAAACTTATTAAACGTATTTGCCCAAATAACACCTGCTTGAAGCCTGTCTGCTGTCCAGAGTATCTTTGAACCTTTTTCTGTCCATATCCCTGCAGATAGTCCATATTCAGTGTTATTTGAAATTTCAATAGCTTCTTCTGGAGTTCTAAAAGTTAAAGTTGTCAGCACTGGACCAAATATTTCTTCTCTTGAAATTCGGTAAGAAGGCTGTGCATTTGTAAATAGAGTTGGTTTAAACCAAAAACCATTTTGTGGTAATTCACAGTCTGTCTGAAAAATTGTTCCACCCTCTTCTACTCCCTCATTTACTAAGCTTGTAATCTTGTCTAATTGATCTTTTGAGTTTATAGCACCAATGTCTGTATTTTTATCTAATGGATTACCTACTCTAAGAGACTGCATCCTTTTTTCTAGTTTTGTAACAAATTCGTCATGGATATCTTCTTGTAGTACAAGTCTTGAACCAGCACAACATACATGTCCTTGGTTGAAGAATATTCCATTAACAACACCCTCTACAGCTTGGTCAATAGCAGCATCGTTGAAGACAATATTTGCCGCTTTACCACCCAATTCTAGAGTGAGTCCTATATCCCTATCTGCTGTCTCTTTTTGAATATACTTACCGACTCCAGTAGAGCCAGTAAAAGCAATTTTTGAAATATCCGGGTGCTTAACGAGTGCGGCACCAGTACTACCGTCACCAGTAACTAAATTAAATACACCAGGTGGAAGTCCTACTTCTTGACACAATTCAGCAAAAAGAATTGCAGTTAAAGGAGTACTCTCAGCGGGTTTTAAAATTACAACATTTCCAGTTGCTAATGCTGGCGCAACTTTCCAAGAAAGCATTAGTAGTGGAAAATTCCATGGAATTATTTGACCAACTATGCCATAAGGTTTTAAACCTTTTGCGTTCCAAGATAAATCTAACTTATCAGCCCAGCCTGCAAAGTAGAAAAAGTTCGCAGCGACTTGTGGTAAATCAAAGTCTCGTGATTCCTTGATTGGCTTACCACCGTCCAAGGTTTCTAGTACAGCAAATTCACGAGATCTCTCCTGAATTAGCCTTGCAAGCTTAAAGAGGTATTTAGCCCTTTCTGTTCCAGATAGTTTAGACCATATTTTTAGACCCTCTTTTGCAGATTCTACTGCTGAATTAATATCAATTTCATTACCTAAAGAAACTGAGGATAAAACTTCTTCTGTTGAGGGGGATATAGTTTTGATAAATTTTTTGGAATTAGCATTTTGAAATTTTCCATCAATGAAGATTCCGTATTTTTTTTCAATGTTAACAATAGAACTTGACTCAATTGATTCAGCGTATTCCCATTTATTCATGATTTAACCTCTTGGAAAATAGTAGCTTGACTGATACGCATTAGTTTTCAATTTTTTTATTTGTTTTAACACATCATCAACTAGGCTTGATGCTCCAAACCTGAAATAATCAGGGTTTAACCATTCACTCCCTAATTCTTCATTGACAATAACTAAATACCTGATTGCGTCTTTAGAATCCCTTATTCCACCTGCAACCTTTATACCAGCTTTGAAACCAGTGACAGTTTTATAATCCCACACTGCTTTTGCCATTAAATAGCATGCTTCTCTTGATGAACCGTTAGAAATCTTACCAGTTGATGTTTTAATAAAATCTGATCCTGCTGCTAATGAAATCAGGCTAGCCTTTTTAATATTTTCATATGTCCTGAGTTCTCCAACCTCTAAAATAGTTTTTAAGTGGACTGATTTACATACCTCTTTAAGTGCAACTATTTCATCGTACATTTTTCTATAGTCACCTTCAAAGAATGCCTTTCTATTTATAACAATGTCTATTTCGTCTGCGCCTTCATCAATTGCGAATTGAGTATCAAGTATTTTTGATTCAAGGGGGGCTTGTCCGCTTGGAAAATATGAAGAAACGGAAGCTACTTTTACATTAGAATTCTGAGTCATCTTTTTAGCTTTAGACACGAGTGCGGGATAAACACAAACAGCAGCCACACTTGGAACCTCATCATTACTTGGATCTGGTCTAATAGCTTTTGCTGTCATCTGTCCAATCTTACCCTCAGTGTCCTCCCCTTCAAGAGTTGTAAGGTCACACATTGAAATTATATAATTCAAAGCTTGGAGTTTAGAATCTTTTTTTATACTTCTTGTGGCGAGTGAGGCAACTCTTTCTTTGAGGCCAACCTCATCTACTCTTAAATTGTCAATTAACTCGACTGTATCGGACCAATTGAGAATATTTTGTGCTTCTTTTGTTAAAGACATAGCTCTATGGTAAAGCAAATTGTTATTTTTTAACAGAAGATTTTTTTAATCTAAGGCTTTTACCTTGCTGTTAATGTTGATTTCTTTCTTTTCTGTGATTTCTGCAATTCCACCAAAAACAGTAAAGATTTTGTGCCAGGATTCTTCTTTAGTTAATAATTTAGAAGCTAGTTCTGAACCCGTTTGTTCAATATGTTTTTGCAGTAGCGTTTTCAAATCAAGACTATCTATTTCATTTAACACATGTGATGTCGGTGCTGATTTTGATATATATTGATTAAAACTCTTCTGTGTATTCAAAACTATTACCTTACCGCCTGTCATTCCAGCTCCAAAATTGAATCCAATCTCCCCAAGAATAACTAGGGTCCCACCTGTCATGTATTCAGCTGCGTGAGCGCTGCATCCCTCAACAACAGCTATAGCTCCACTGTTTCTTACTCCAAATCTTTGGCCGACCCTACCGGATATAAATAATTGACCTCCAGTAGCACCATAAAGAAGGGCATTTCCAGCGGCATGGTACGCTCCTTGCATTTTTTTACCCTGAGGTATTATTGTTATACTTCCTCCACCCATACCTTTACCTACATAATCATTAGCACTCCCAGTTAGTTTCAGATTTATACCATCTCTTATAAAAGCTCCAAAACTTTGACCAGCTGAACCAGAAAGGCTAATTAGTGCGGGGTTTTTTTCAATTTGTTTGTTTAGCTTATTTATAGAAACCTCACCAGAAAGTCTTGCACCTATACTTCTGTCTTCATTGGATATTGGGTATTGTAAAAATGATTCTTTGTCTGCGTTCAATGATTTAATTACTTCAGAAGTTATTCTTCTTGATAGTCTACCCTCATCGTGTCTGATAAATCCAGGATGCTTCTTCTCTGGTACTGCATTCACAAGAAGTTTGTGCAAGCTACTAGGTAGATTATTATTTAAAACTTTAAGTCCTAACAGATCGGCATGTCCTATTAAATCATCCAGTTTATTTACATTGAATAATTGCAAATACTTCTGTACGTCTTCAGCGAGAAAAGTGAACAATTGCATAACCTGTTCAGGTGCTCCATTAAACTTTGCTCTTAAATTTTCATCTTGAGTTGCAATTCCAACGGGACATGTGTTTTCATGGCATTGTCGTACCATTTTGCATCCCAATGCTAAAAGTGGCAAAGTTCCAAAACCAAATCTATCAGCACCTAAAGTTGCTGCAATAATTACATCCTTTGCAGAACGTAGCCCACCATCTACCTCAAGGAGTACTTTATCTCTCATATTATTGACGACTAATGCCTGGTGCGTTTCACTTAGTCCAAGTTCCCAAGGTGATCCTGCATGTTTGATGCTTGTCCATGGACTAGCCCCTGTACCGCCATCGCTACCTGCAATAGTTATAATATCAGCGCCAGCTTTAGCTACCCCAACAGCGATGGTTCCGACACCAGGTTCTGATACTAGTTTTACGTTTACAGGATTACTTGGGTTGAATGTTTTTAGATCATAAATTAGTTGAGCTAAATCTTCAATTGAATATATATCATGATGAGGAGGTGGAGAAATAAGAGTAACTCCCTCTGTTGTGTGTCTTAATTTAGCAATATGTGAATCAACCTTAAAACCAGGAAGTTGCCCACCCTCACCAGGTTTAGAACCTTGCGCCATTTTTATTTGAAACTCTTCTGCTGAAGCTAAGTAGTCTGGAGTTACTCCGAATCTTCCAGAGGCTATTTGCTTTATTTTAGAATTTTTCTCAGTGTCATAACGTAATGGATCTTCTCCACCTTCACCAGATCCTGATTTTCCTCCAAGTCTATTCATTGCTATGGCTAAGGCTTGATGTGCTTCTTCTGATAAGGCTCCTAAAGACATTGAAGATACAGTAAATTTTTGATAAATTTCATCTAAAGATGCTGTTTTTTGATTTTCGTAACCTTGTGCTGTATCAGGAAGGGTAAATAGATCACGTATCTGTACATCGGGTCTGTCTTCTAATGTCTGCAAATAATCTAACCAGATATCTCTGTCTGCAGACCTAACAGCTTTTTGAAGTCTTAAAACTGTCGCAGGAGATGTTACATGAGGCTCAGCATTTTTTTTATATTTATAAAAACCCCCTAAATCTTGAGTAGCTTCTTCAGAGCAGATTTTGATTTGACTCTCTAATTCTTTATAACCAATACCTTCTGTTCTACTTTTAGAATATGTAAATGCATCTGAAATAAGTGCTTTGTCTAATCCGATAATCTCAAATAATTCAGAACCTCTATAGGAAGAGACTGTACAAATTCCCATTTTTGACATTATTTTTAATAAGCCCTTATTTAAAGTTTGAGTGTAATTCTCTTGAGCTTCAGAAACTGATATCCCTAAATCAGGCGTAGTCAATGCCAATTTTCTGACATTTTCTAAAGCCAAGTATGGCCATACAGCTGATGCACCGTAAGATATATGACACGCTAAATCATGCGCATCCCTGATTTCACCTGAAGCAATAATTAATGAAGCCTGTAACCTAATACCCTTTTTAATTAAATAATGGTGGAGTGTTCCAATAACAAGTAATGAAGGTATAACACTTTCACCAATTTTTAAATCTTTATCAGATAAAATTATTAATGATTTCTTCTTATTAGTTATGGATTCTTCTGCTTTTTCACACAACTTTTTTAAGGCTGATTCCATATCGGTATCTGACTTGTTGAAACAATAGTTAATCACTTCGGATTTTTTTCCAAGTACTTCGTTAGAGATTAACTTATCGTAAGTTCCACCACTTAAAATAGGTGAATTTAGTGCAACCAAATTAGCCTGCTGTGAAGTTTCTTTAAGTATTGACCCTCTCTTGCCTAAATAAGTTTTAGTAGACATAACAAAACGCTCTCTGATTGGGTCTATGGGTGGATTAGTTACTTGAGCGAATAGCTGATGAAAGAATCTACTTAATCTGGGTTTATTCTTACTTAATATTCCTAAGGGTGAGTCGTTACCCATTGAACCTGTTGGGACATCTCCTTTTAACATTGGTAAAAGGATTAGTCTTTGTTCTTCTGGTGTGTAGTCAAAATATGAAGACAACAAATCAATGTCTATACTTTTATCCTCCAAGTCGCTAAATTCTGTATCTACATTTAGAGGTTTTGAATTAACCCATTCTTTATATGGATTTTTTATACTTAATTTTTGTATTACTTCTTTTTCATCAAGCAATTCATCATCATTTATTCTGTATCTTATAGTTTGCCCGGGTTCTAATTGGGCTGTTTTATATGCACCCGCTTCAACTGATGGACAAATTCCAACTTCTGAAGCTGCAAGTATATATCTATCTGAGACCATCCACCTCATAGGCCTTAATCCACTTCTATCTAAACCTGCAATAATGTCTAAACCATCTGAAGCAACGATAGCTGCTGGACCATCCCATGGTTCAGTTAGGAACGAATGATATTGATAAAATGCTTTTTCATCATCTGTGAACCTTGGATTGTTCTCCCAAGCAGATGGCATAAGCATCTCTTGAGCGTGCGCTAAAGTTCTACCAGATTGTACTAACAACTCAACTGCATTATCTAACTGCCCGGAGTCTGATATGTCCTCATCAATAAATGGTTTGAGTGTATTAATATCATCTTTCCAAAAACTAGAAGTAGCATCAACTTCGCGCGCCTGCATCCATGAATAATTAGCGGTTATTGTATTAATTTCACCATTGTGAGCAAGCATGCGAAGTGGTTGGGCTTTGTCCCAAGTTGAAGATGTATTTGTTGAAAACCTTTGATGAAATATACCAAATCTCGTCTTAAATAAAGGATTTCTTAAATCCCAATAGAAATCTGAAGCTTGTGTCGCAGTGAAAAGACCTTTGTAAACAACTGTTCTAGAAGAACATGAGTTTATATGTATATTCAAAAACTTATGATTAGAAATTTCTTTTTCTAATGATTTTCTAAATAAATATAAAGTTTTCTCAAATATTTTCTCATTTTTTTCGTCAGAGGAAATGACAGCATGAAAAATTGCTGGTTTAGATTGTTTTGCTAATGTACCTAATACTTCTTTATCTGTGGGAACCTTTCTCCAATACAGAAGATCAATTTTAAAATCTGAAAGTTTTTTTTCAATTATTTCTTTTGATTCATTTAATTCCTTAGCTTCGAAAAAACATGAAATTAATCCTAATTTTTTTCCTTTTCCAAGTGTTATATCTCTCTCTTTTAGTTCCGCATTAATGAGTTCATAGGGAATTTCAGTGAGAACTCCTGCTCCATCCCCTGTGCCATCTGCAAACTTAGCACCTCTATGGTCAAGGTTTGAAAGGCATTCTAATATTTTAAGAGTCATTCCATGAGTTGGAGGAAGCCCTCTAGAGGCTATAAAACCAACTCCGCAAGAGTCTTTCTCTGTAAAATCAAATCCCATAAGTCTTATAATTTTACTACAACCTTCCCTAGTAATAAATAGAAAATCAGTCTGGTCACATTAAGGGGGAAACCTTGATACGAAAGACTGACTTTCTAATAATGAGTATTTAATTGTTTATTTTTTTAGAATGAAATCACCATATGCTGTTGTTCCATGTTCAGAAACATCAAGACCAGCAATCTCTTCTTCTTTTGATACTCTTAATCCAAAATTTAAATCAATAACCTTTAATACCGCGTAAGAAGTCAAGTATGCCCATGAACCTATAGCTAAAATCCCAATAACTTGTGGAACAAGTAAGGAGGTCCCTCCATAGAAAACGCCTTCAGATGTATCAAATAAACTTACAGCTAAAACACCCCATGCACCACAGACACCATGCACAGAAACTGCTCCAACTGCATCATCTAGCCCTTTTCGCTCAATTAGATTTATCGACCCTACAACAAGAACACCCGAAACAAGCCCGATTATGACTGCACCTAAATTGTTAACATTTGCACAACCAGCTGTTATTCCAACAAGTCCAGATAATGCACCGTTAAGAGTCATTCCGACATTGGGTTTTCCAGCAATCATTGAAGTATACATTGCAGCTACTGACGCTGCTGATGCTGACAATGTGGTAGTTACTGCTATTGCTGCTAAATCAACATCGACTGCTGCTAAAGCAGATCCTACATTGAAGCCATACCATCCAAACCACAAAATAAATACGCCAAGTGCAGCGGCTACCATTGAGCTACCAGGTATAGGAAGAGGTTTTCCGTTACTATCAAATTTCCCTATACGTGGACCAACTACCTGTATTCCTGCAAGAGCAGCAAAACCACCGACCATATGTACAACGCCAGAGCCTGCAAAGTCTACAAACCCAATGTCAGTTAACCAACCTTGACCACTCCATACCCAGTGTGTAACTATTGGATATATTAATCCGCATATAAAGGGTTGGAAAAGTAGATATGAACTAAATTTAGTTCGCTCAGCAACAGACCCAGAAACGATGGTCGCCGCAGTAGCTGCAAATACTACCTGAAAAAAATAAGTAGAAGAGTCTCCCTCTAGAAAGAAATTACCATACGCAATAAATCCTCCCAAAGTAGAACCACCGTAAGCAAATGCAAATCCAAAAGCCCAGTAAGTCAGAGCTCCGACTGAAAAGTCCATAAAGTTCTTCATAACAATATTGACTGAGTTTTTAGATCGTGTAAATCCAGTTTCTACAAGCATGAAACCTGGCTGCATGAACATAACCAGAATTCCGGCAATTAATATCCATAGATTGTCTACGTAAGTAACAATTTCCATTTTTATCTCCTCTTAAATAAATATTTATAAATAACTTAGTTAAGAGTTTTTTTTAAATAGTGCTGTAGAAGTTAAATGATTATTACTAAATTGTTTCTTATTTGTTACGTGAATCAGCTATATTTTTGGTCTTTGGGATACTCTATAGCCAAGATAAATTAAAAACATTCCGACTAAAAGTGAAAGGGTCTTAGATGCACTATCACCTAAAGCAAGGAGGACCCCAGACAGTGCTGGTGAAAATGATCCCACGACTATTAATACATTTGTTGTAACTAAGTCTTCATCTACTCTCCTAAATTTATATATGCTGTACGCAGCAATACCAACCAAAGAAATACTGCCAAATGAATTGCCTAATATTGCCCACATTCTCGGACCACTAATTTCATACAATTGGCTTCCCTCAGGAATGCCCTGAATATTAGAAAAATCAGGAATACCACTTGTAAAAATAGAAAACATGGCACCTAATACAAATAAAACATACAACCCCGATATAACATTTACCTTATTGTCATCAAAAATTAAGTATGCACTGCCAATTCCAAATGCAGGAACGTTAGTAATCCCTCCAAAAAAGTAGAAAATACCGAAATTAATATAATTCCAACCATTTATAAGGCCCGAAACTAGAGCTATTGTTGCCACTGTGTACATGAAGACTGCTACGGTCCAGGAAATTATATATGGTTTTTTACTTCGAAATGATTTTAAAAGTAATTCTAAAGTAAAACCTACTCCTATCAGGGCTGCTATTGAACCAAGTACGATATCCATATTTTCTATGATAGGTTTAAATTAAACACAACGAGAAATGAGAAGTAGCTATTCTAAGGTATAGAATGTCAAAAAATATATTAGTAGCAGTAGCCTGGCCATATGCAAGCGGTTCTAGACACCTTGGTCATATTGGTGGTGCATATTTACCAGCTGATGTTTTTGCAAGATACCATAGAGTGATTGGAAACAATGTATTAATGGTTTCGGGAAGCGATGCTCATGGTACTCCCATTACTGTACGTGCAGATGAAGAAGGCGTAGAGCCCATAGATATAGTGAATAAATACCACAGTGAATTTTTAGATTATTGGGAAAAGCTCTCCATTTCTTGGGATAATTACACAACAACCATGACAGATAATCACAAAGAAGTGGTCCACGATATTTTTCTCAAGCTCTTGGACAATGGGTTTATTGATAAACAAAAAACTTTGCAAGCCTTTGATCCAATAGATAATAAATTTCTGCCTGATAGATATGTTGAAGGACAATGTCCGAAGTGTGAATATGGAGAAGCTAGAGGCGATCAGTGTGACAATTGTAGCTCAACACTTGATCCTGAGGAATTAATAAATCCAGTAAGTAAACTATCTGGCAATCCTGCAGAATTTAAAGAAACTGAGCACTTTTTCTTAAAGTTAAGCTTGCTTGGAGAGAAACTTTCTCCATGGTTAGAAACTAAGGAAAACTGGAGACCACATGTAATAAATTGGGCAAAATCATTTGTCAAAGATGGACTTAAAGATAGAGCAATTACAAGAGATCTTGAATGGGGTATTGATATTCCTGTTAATGATTTGGGTGATGAAAAGAAAATCTATGTTTGGTTTGAAGCCGTAATAGGTTACCTATCTGCATCGATTGAGTGGGCAAAGAATTCTGGTGATGAAGATGCCTGGAAAGAATGGTGGCAAAAAGAAGAAGCAGAATCATATTATTTTATTGGTAAAGATAATGTACCGTTTCACTCAGTAATTTGGCCAGCAATATTAGCTGGGTATGGTCAACTAAATATGCCTACAAATGTTCCTGCGAACCAATATATTCTTGTAAAGGGGCAAAAAGCATCAGCTAGTAGAGGTGTTGGCAAGAGCTTGGCTGATTATCTTTCAGAGTGGGAGCCAGATGCAATCAGGTACACTCTTGCATCAGTTCTGCCTGAGCAATCAGATTCAGAATTAACTGAAGAAGAAATGGTTAGAAGGAATAATGAGGAATTGGTTGCGACATGGGGGAACCTAGTCCAAAGAGTATTTACTCAGATTCAAAATAACAAAGACGCTATAACAACTCCCTCTTCATTAGAAACTGTTGATGAAGAATTACTAAAAGAGGCAGATAAAGCATTTATAGAAATAGGAAAGCATATAGAGGCCGTTGAGTTAAAAACAGCCCTACAGGAATCCATGAGATATGTATCAAAGGTTAACGTTTACCTGAATGAAACAGAGCCTTGGAAAGTTATCAAAAAAAATGAAGACCGTGCAGGTAGAATACTCTATACAGCTCTTCAGGCAATTGATGCATGTGCAAATTTACTATATCCATTTATGCCAACAACTAGCAGAAAAGTAACTTCAGCAATTCAAAAGGATACAGAAAATTTTTGGGGTATAAATGACATAAAAATAGGTGCCGAATTAATTAAAATCGGGCACCTATTTAAAAAGTTTGATTAGGACTTTGATTCTTTAAAAATTGAATCTATCTCATCAATTAAAGCAAGCAATTCTTCACCAACTTTAGGATCTTCAGTTTTTTTAGCTTCTCCAGCTTTTTTAGTCGCATTCCAGAATAAATCATGAAGATTTGGAAATCTTTCAAGATGCTCTGGCTTAAAGTAGTCTGTCCACAATACCCATAGGTGGTGTTTGACTTCTTCAGCTCTCTCTTCTTTTATGGTGACACATCTTTGTTTGAAACTAGCATCATCAGAATCTTGATACTTCTTTGATGCATTCAATACTGATTCGGCTTCAATACGTGCCTGCGCTGGATCGTATACTCCACAAGGTAAATCACAATGCGCATATGCGACTCTTGTTGGTTTAAATAATTTCATAAATCTCCTTAATTCACTACTATTAATTTTAGTAAGATAAGAATTTATGATTAAAAACATATTAAAGATAGTTAACTTAAAGACACTTTTCGCATTTGTTTTATATATTGTTTTTCGTAATGATAATAAATCAATTAGAGCATATGAAATTAAAGAAGAAAGTATGAAACCTGCACTTCTTCCAAACGAATTTGTACTTGCTTCAAAATTGAAAGATATACCCGTTAGAGGCGACATCGTCATATTCAATAACAACGAAAAGAATATTGATGTTGTTAAAAGAGTTATAGGGCTTCCAGGTGAGGAAGTAGAGTCACAAGAAGGTTCTATATTGATAAACTCCGAGAGAATAAATGACCCTTGGGCTAAAAGTTTTGTCGATGACTTTGTAAAAGTTCAATTAAGGGATGATGAAATATTCGTATTAGGTGATCAACGTACTTTATCTTCTAGTGACTCTAGAACTTTAGGGCCTATTAAATATTTAGAATGTTGGAAGCTTAAGATGCGTTATTGGCCATATTATAGATTTAAAACATATGAGTAACTTAATGTGTAGCTGGTGTAAAAATACAATGGTGTATCTTCATGGACACGCTGCTTGTGTAAACAATTCTTGTGCAATGTTTGGACTCAACCAAGCAGAATGTTGCTCCGGTGAAAATGCTAATAATTGTGAAGGAACTCAACAAAATGAAATCGCATTATCTCCCGAAAGATTAAACTAGAAACATGGACGAACCAAAATTAAAAATTGAAAATAAGACAGTTGAATCTATTCCTGCTGTCACAATCAGATTTGCTGGTGACTCCGGAGATGGTATGCAACTGGTCGGTACACGATTTACAGACACTTCTGCTTTATTCGGAAATGATTTAGCTACACTTCCTGCTTTCCCTGCTGAAATAAGGGCACCTCAAGGAACAATTGCTGGGGTATCTTCATTCCAGGTTCAAATAGCTGATTTTGATATTCTAACTCCAGGAGATAACCCCGAAGTGTTAGTAGCTATGAATCCAGCTGCTTTGAAAGCACATCTACATGACTTAGCACCTAATGGAATGCTCATTGTTAATCAAGATGCCTTTGAAGAAAAAAATATCACAAAAGCAGGATATAAAGTTGATCCAAGAGAATCAGGTGAACTTGATGGATATCGAGTTTTTGAAGTCCCAATGGAGAAACTGACAAAAGAAGCTTTAAAAGATTCTGAAATAAAAGGACGAGCCGTTCTTAGATCAAAAAATATGATTGCTTTAGGACTTATTTCCTGGGTATTTAACAGGCCATTAGAAGACACTATCAATTGGATTAATAAGAAATTTGAGAAACTTCCAGAAGTAGCAGATGCAAATATAAAGACTTTGAAAACAGGTTACAACTTTGGTATTACCGTTGAAGCATTTCATCATACATACGTTGTCGAGAAAGCAGCACTTCCGACTGGAGAGTACACAAATATAAATGGGAATATCGGATTAAGTTGGGGTCTTATAGCTGGAGCAAAACTATCTAATCTTGAATTATTTTATGGAAGTTATCCCATCACCCCGGCATCAGACATACTTCATGAATTATCAAAGCATAAAAATTTCAATGTAATAACTTTTCAAGCAGAAGACGAGATTGCAGCAGCTGCAGCAACTGTAGGTGCATCATTTACTGGAAAGCTTGCAGTGACAGGTACAAGTGGGCCAGGATTAGCCCTTAAAAGTGAAACTATTTCACTAGCACTTTCAGCTGAGCTACCTATGGTAATTGTAAATGTACAACGTGGAGGTCCATCAACTGGTCTTCCCACGAAACCTGAACAATCCGATTTATTATTTGCCCTATATGGAAGACATGGCGAATCTCCCCTACCAGTACTAGCTTCGCGTTCACCTTCTCATGCATTTTATACTGCTATAGAGGCAAGTAGAATAGCTCTGAAATACATGACACCAGTAATACTTTTATCAGATAACTATGTTGCTACTGGTTCCGAACCATGGAAGCTACCAGATATTTCTGAGTTACCTTCTCTTACTAACAACTTAACAACAACAAATAATTCAAAAGATGGCTTCTTGCCTTTTCACAGAGATATGACTACTTTTGCCCGACCTTGGGCTGTTCCTGGAGTTCCAGGTTTAGAGCATCGAATTGGTGGACTAGAAAAAGAAGAAGGCACTGGAAATGTTTCATATGATAGTGCTAACCATCAATACATGACAGACATGAGGGCATGGAAAATTGCTAATATTGCTAATGATATTGAACCTTTAGAGCTTAATGGTGATGAAAAAGCTGACACACTTGTTTTAGGATGGGGCTCTACATATGGAGGAATAACACAAGCAGTAAATAGGCTTAACGAAAAAGGTGTTAAGGTCGCAAGCGCTCATTTAACATTTATAAACCCATTTCCAGATAACTTAGGTGAAATCCTATCAAATTTTGAAAGAATTATAATTCCAGAGTTAAATACAGGACAGTTAATAAAACTCATTAGAGAAAGATTTTTGATTGACGCAAAAGGGATTAATAAAGTTGCAGGAGAACCTTTCACTGCACAAGAGTTAGCTGAAAAAATAGAGGAAAAAATAAATGAGTAAAGTTCCAGTGAGTTACAAAAGAACAGATATGCAAAGTGACCAAGAAGTTAAATGGTGCCCTGGTTGTGGAGATTACACAATTTTGGCCTCTGTACAAAGCTTTATGGCTGAACTGGGCATAAGTAAAGAAAAAATGGTTTTTGTATCAGGTATTGGATGTGCAGCAAGGTTCCCTTACTACATGAATACATACGGATTACATACAATACATGGACGTGCACCTGCAGTAGCAACTGGGGTCACCCTTTCAAATCCTGACTTATCAGTTTGGGTTGTCTCCGGAGATGGAGATTCACTTTCTATAGGTGGAAATCATTTAATACATGCTCTAAGAAAAAATGTAAATATTAAAATTCTTATGTTTAATAACCAAATTTATGGACTGACAAAAGGTCAATATTCCCCTACAAGTGAAGAAGGTAAGAAAACTAAATCTTCACCCTATGGATCTGTGGAACTTCCTTTTAATCCGATGAGTGTAGCCCTTGGTGCTGAAGCGTCCTTTGTGGCTCGTTCAGTTGATATGGATAGAGATTTAACCACACAAGTGTTACAAGAAGCATCAACCCACAAAGGTTCTGCTTTTGTCGAGATCTACCAAAATTGTAATGTCTTTAATGACAAAGCATTTGAACAATTAACCTCTAAAGAAGGACGTGTAGCAAACAGAATTAATTTAGTACATGGCGAGAAGGTTATTTTTGGTGCCGAAGATGAGTTTGCAGTAACCATTGTAAATGGTGAAGCTAAAACTGTGAAGCGAACAGATATTGATGACTCACAAATCTATGTACACGATATTACAAGAGAAAATCCATCAGTTGCATTCTCACTCTCTAGGTTGTCACATGGTCCCTATGGCCCGACCCCAATGGGAGTTTTCAGAAAAGTTCAAAGAGAAACTTATAATGAAGACGTTATGAAACAAATAGATTTTGCAAAAGATTCAAAGGGTGATGGTGAGTTAGATAAATTAGTTAGATCCCTCGGAACTTGGGATGTTAAATAACTCTGACGAAGTTTTACTCGTCTAAATAATCTATTTGATCTGTAGGCATTATCAGTGCTGTACTTGCATTAACAATGTGTGAAACAATTCTCTTTAAGTATCTATAAAATAAAGTAGTGGAAACTGGATATTCTATTGTTTCTTTGTTTTCAAGAAGAGCCGTGATTTTATTATCTAAATCTGTAGACATAGAAGAACCAAGGGTGATTAGATCATGCACTTTCGTTTCATCTTCAAGGTTTAGACATGATTGCAAATAAACAATTAATTTTCCTATATCATTTCTTAACCCAATATAGCTATCTAAATCTTCACCTTTAGTAAAGGTGTTTCCTGTTTCTGCAATTTCAAAAAGATTCTTACAATAATCCCCAATCCTCTCAATATCTTTTGACATCGTCATGTATGACAAAAGTAATGGGATATCTAAATTTCTTGAATTTACTGCAGAATGAACTATCATTTCTCTGCGAACTTCACGATGCAGTTCATTTATAGCCTTATCTGTAGCGTATAAATCATCTCTAACACTATCAAGATTGGTGTCGCCAAGCAGGCAATTCATTGAAATATCGTAGATGTGCATACTATTTATGAGCATCTCGCTTAATTTTGCATCTATATTGTCTAGTGATTCTTTACTCATTTTTCTCCTTAATTAAATAGTACTACGCCCAAAAGTGGAAGTAATAAGAATGTTACTAATACATACAATATTGCAATGTATCTTCTTTTAGCAGTTATAACACTGAGTCTCTTTGCCAAATTAACTGGTATATTTCTTACTGCTTTTACTGGATAAACAATAATCACACCAATTAAATTGAAAAATACATGGTGTAGTGCAATAGTTAATCCTGCTGGATCATCTACAGCAAAGCTAGCTAGAACAGCCGTGATTGTTGTACCAATATTTGCCCCTAATGTTATTGGAAATGCATTCTCAATAGATAGAATTCCTGAACCAACAATCGGTACGAGTATTGAAGTTGTGATACTTGAGCTTTGTACTGAAAAGGTAATTAAAATTCCGATCAATATTGCGAGAAGTCCCCCACCTTTTGCAAGGGCTTTATCTAAGCCGAATTCAATTTGGTTGAGCATAAGAGATTTCATATTTGATACTACATTTTTTAGGCTCAAGAAAATAAATGCTATTGCAACAATAATTAAAAGAACCGCGTAGGCTCTGTAAGAATTCTCACTGAGATTGCTTATAAATGGAATAGAAGATAGTCCGTCCAAGATATTATTTGAGCCCCACTTAATTCCTGCCTTGATTGGACTGTTTGGTTTTGTTGCTGTGAAACCTGTGGCAAGAACAAAGTCTGTTCCATTTTCAGCCATCCTTGTTATAAATCCAGTGTATAAGTCAAGGGGGAAAAGTATTATCACCACTAATAAGTTAAAGAAGTCATGCATCGTTGAGGCTGCAAATGCTCTTTTAAATTCTTGCTCTCTTCTTACGTGACCAAAAGACACTAAGGTATTGGTTACTGTTGTTCCTATATTTGCTCCCATAACCATTGGTATTGCGTATTCCAAGCTAAGGACTCCACTTCCAACTAAACCAACAATTGTTGCAGTAGTAACCGAGGAAGATTGCACTAATACTGTACATAAAATTCCAACCAGTAAACCAGCAAAGGGATTAGACACTGACTCAAAAAGTGCATCTGTGTACTCTGCACCTAAAGTTTTAATTCCCTTTTCAAGAAGTTTTATTGAAACAAGGAAAAAGTATAAGAAAAATATTGCGAAGCTTAAATTTTTAAAAGATTTTAAATTCATATTCCGTTTGAAGTATATAAGATTTTTAATTAAATGATTTTATAATTTGCCTGTTGTTTACTTTAAGTTTACTTTTCAAAAACAATTGTAAAAGTCGAACCGTGGTCCAATTCACTAACAATCTCTATAACAGCATTGTTTCTATCAAGTGCATGTTTAACAATTGCAAGACCCAGTCCTGTTCCTCCTACTTTTCTTGATCTTCCTTTATCAACTCTATAAAATCTTTCAAAGATTTTTTCCTGATCTGATTCAGAAATGCCAGAGCCAAAGTCTTGGAATGAACACCTTACTGATTGATTATTTTCTTCTACTTGAATCAAAATATTCTTTTCTGATGGAGAGTATTTTAAAGCGTTCTTTATCAGATTCTTAACGGCTAGTGAAATATCATCAAAATTTGCATTTATTTCAACTTTCTTCTTTTTATAACCAATTCGTTTTTTATTTTGTTTAGATAAGTAAGAAACTTCATTTGCTATTACTTCATGCAAATCAAATGATTCCATAAATACATCTGAGGACTCCATAGCTGATAAATCTAGTAAATCTGAAATAAGTTCATTCATCCTGTCAGAATCTCTTAAAATTTGCTCTAGAAAAGTTTTAGTCATTCCGTCATCACGTTCAAGAGATGTAAGTGCCGATTCGGCAGCTAATCTTACTGATGCAATTGGAGTTTTTAACTCATGAGAAGCGTTTGCTATAAACTCTTCTTTTATTCTTGTAATTTCTATAAATTCATCTTTATTGTTTTCAGTCATTTAATTTATATCCTACACCCCTTATGGTTGTCAATCTTTGGGGGGACTTTGGATTTACTTCTATTCTTTCACGTATTCTTTGAATGTGCACATCAAGAGTTTTAGAATTTCCAGCAAAACTGTATCCCCAAACTTTACTAAAGAGTTTGTCTCTGGATACTATATTTCCAGCATTTTCACAAAGATAATAAAGTAACTCAAATTCTCTAGGTCTCAATTCAATTATTTCATCATCTATTCTTGCTTCGTACCTTAAAGGATTCATGGCAATATTTCCTATTTTAATTTCCTTAACAGAATTTATATCTTCGTCTAAGCCATTCAATAATTCTGAATTTTTTGTCCTTCTCAAAACAGCTTTTATTCTGCTTATTAGCTCTTTAACGGAAAACGGTTTAGTTATATAGTCATCTGCACCCATCTCTAGGCCTCTAATTTTATCGTTTTCGTCATCTTTTGCAGTTAACATAATTATTGGCACGTTTGAAGATTTTCTTATTGATTGGCAAATTTCAAGACCAGAAACTTCCGGAAGCATAATATCTAATATGAGTAGATCAAAATGCTCCTCATCGAAAATATCAAGGGCAATTTTTCCTTCATCAACATGAGTAACTTTTAAACCTTCATTTTTGAGGTTATAAATAATTCCATCTGCGATACTTTTTTCATCTTCTACGAGTAAAACTTTAACTGACATTAACTAAATTAGTTCAGATGGAGAGGACCATTCACCTCGATTAAAGGCTAAAATATAATTTTCATAACCTAAAAAATCTTTTTTAAATTCTTCTGGGATATTAAAACCCCACCAGTCATCTTTAAACTGACTGCGGTGAGCTTTCATAGAATTAATTTTATGTTCTACATACTTTGTGCCATCAACTTCAACATCTATATCGTCATGTTCACTACCGATTGGGTTAAATCTATTAAATTCTTCTTCAGAAATTATTCCAGCATCAAACATCTGTTGTCTTCTTGATTGCATTCTTTTCTTAGACCAGGCACTGTAATACAGACGATCTGGAATCCATACTTCTTGATTTTCTTTAAGAGGAAACTTATCTAAGTCACTAGCTGCAAAATAGGCTGCTGTTCCTATTCTGTGTGTCTGAATATGATCTGGATGACCGTAGCCTCCAAAAGGATCGTATGTTATTAATGCATCAGGTTTATATTTTCTGATTATGTCGACTAGTTTTCCGACAGGATCAAAATAATTCTGCCTCCAGAAACAATCTGGATCTTCATTTTCACTAGTTCCCATCATGCCAGAATCTTTAAAGCCCATCCATTCATACTCCTTAACACCAAGTGCTTCAAGGCTTGCTTCTAATTCTTTTCTTCTCATTTCAGCAAGTTTAGGAAAGAGTTCTTCTGGATTGTCGTAATTATGAATTTCTCCTGCGGACCCATCAGTTGCAGTAGCTACAACTACTCTATGCCCTTCAGCTGCATATTTTGCTAAAGTGACACCTGTTGAAACTGATTCATCGTCTGGATGTGCATGAAAAGCTAGTATGCTTTTCATTATTAACTATCTTGTTCCGTGATGTCTTCTACTAATTCTTTACCACGTAAAATTGCTGCTTCGTGGTCTCCATCAATCTTTTCGATGATTTCGCCAAGTACAGTTACTTTTTCTGGTGTAATTTGAAGGAGGCCTCCAGATACTGCATAGCTGTCCTTACCTCCAGAGTGTTCAATTGTTAATCCTCCAGGCAATATTGTTGCTACAGTTGCTTCGTGACCACTATAGATTCCAATTTCGCCATTCGGAGTTCTCGTAACGACCATTGTTGATTCGCCACTAAAGTATTCTTCCTCTGGACTAACTACATTAACAATCATGGCTAGGCAGATGCTTCAATATCTTTTGCTTTTTCAAGTACTTCATCAATGCCACCAACCATATAGAAGGCCTGTTCAGGAGTGGCATCTAGCTCTCCACTTAAAATAGTCTTAAATGCCTCAACACTGTCCTTGATGGAGACGAATTTACCTTCAATACCTGTAAACTGCTCAGCAACATACATCGGTTGAGAAAGGAATCTTTGAATTCTTCTTGCTCTACCTACCAACAACTTGTCTTCTTCGGATAGCTCATCAAGGCCAAGAATTGCAATAATGTCTTGTAAGTCATTGTATCTTTGAAGGACTCGTTGTACTTCTCGAGCAGTTGAATAGTGGTCGTCTCCAACAATTTTTGGATCCAATATTCTACTTGAAGAGTCAAGAGGGTCAACAGCTGGATAAATACCTAAGTCTGCAACTTTTCTATCAAGAACTGTTCTTGCATCTAAGTGAGCAAAAGCAGTGTGGGGTGCAGGGTCAGTAATGTCATCGGCTGGAACATATACAGCTTGAAGTGATGTAATAGATCTTCCTTTAAGTGAAGTAATCCTCTCTTGAAGGAATCCCATTTCATCAGCTAATGTTGGCTGATAACCCACAGCTGAAGGCATACGTCCTAGCAATGTCGATACCTCAGATCCTGCCTGGCTAAATCTAAAAATATTATCAATGAACAAAAGAACATCCTGTTTTTCTACATCTCTAAAATACTCTGCCATTGTGAGTGCTGAAAGTGCGACTCTTAACCTCACTCCAGGTGGTTCGTCCATTTGACCGAATACTAGAGCTGTCTTATCAATAACTCCAGATTCCTGCATTTCTCCGAACAAGTCATTACCTTCTCTTGTTCTTTCACCAACGCCAGCAAAAACAGAAACTCCTCCATGCTGAGTTGCAACACGATTAATCATCTCCTGAATCAAAACAGTTTTTCCTACACCTGCACCTCCGAAGAGACCAATTTTTCCACCTTCTACATATGGTGCTAATAGGTCAACAACTTTGATTCCAGTTTCAAACATTTCGCTTTGTGATGTTACATCTTCATATGCAGGTGGAGTTCTATGTATTGGCCAACGTTCTTTAACATTAATTGACTCAATAGGAACGTCTAGGGTCTCACCAGCAACGTTAAAAATATGTCCAAGTGTTTCTTGTCCTACAGGTACAGAAATTGGCGCATTTGTATTTCTTACTTCTGTTCCTCTCTTCAAACCATCTGTGGCTTGCATTGAGACTGCACGAACTTTATTTTCCCCAATATGTTGTGCTACTTCGAGAGTAATTGTATTTTTTGAATCTCCAATAGTTATATCGACTTCTAATGCGAAGTTGAGTTCAGGAAGATTGTCTTGTGGAAATACCACGTCAACAACTGGACCTGCAACCTTTACTACTCTACCTATCTCTTCACTCATTCTTTTCCTTTCTAACTGGCATCTGAAAGTGCTTCAGACCCACCAACAATTTCTGAAATCTCTGTCGTAATTTCCGCTTGTCTTGCTTGATTACTTTTCATTGCTAATACTTTAATTAATTCTTCTGCATTATCAGTTGCGGCTTTCATGGCTCTCATTCTTGCAGCATGTTCAGATGTTGAACCATTTAGTAATGCATTAAAAAATGAGGCATTTGCGTACTTTGGAAGGATACTATTTAGAACTTCTTCTCCACTAGGTTCAAAAGTTACAGAAGATTTACTTTCAACTTCTTGGGGGTCTAGAGGAAGTATTTTTTTGATAACAGCATCTTGAGTTAGCGCTGACTTATAACTTGTATAAACAATTTCTATAGAGGATACATCACCTTTGTAGTATTTATCTGTAATAGGGGTCATAACCTCTAGTGCATTATCAAACTCTGGACTGTCTGTAATCCCTTCGTAACCTGAGGAGACATTAATTTTCCTATATGTAAAATACCTAGTTGCTTTTTTGCCAACAGTTACAATTTCAACATCTTTACCTGATTGTTCAATTTCTTTTCTTCTGTTATCAGCTATTTTTAATATATTTGTATTGTATGCTCCAGCTAATCCTCGATCAGATGTTAATACAATTAAGAGGACTTTTTCTTTTCCCTCCTTGGCATCGATTTTTGGTACTGCACCATTATTTATTAAGTCTTGAACTATTTCACTAAGGAGTCCAAAATATGACTCAGAAGATTTCATTCTATTTTGTGCTTTAACAATCCTAGATGAAGCAATAAGCTCCATTGCACGTGTAATTTTTTTAGTCGAGCGAACGCTCTTTATTCTTCTATTAATTATACGTAGTTCAGCACTTGCCACTTCTAGTCCTCTTTTGGTGTTTCCAAGGTTGCAACGAAAGCAATAACGGCATCTTTTAATTCATCCCCCGGAAGCTCTCCTGTTTCTTTTATAGTATTAACCATGTCTGAATAGCGTGTTTTAACGAATTCAAGCAAATTCTTTTCTGCTTCATATATTCCATCGACTGGTACTTTATCAAAGTAACCTTCTGTAACAGCATAAAGTGCAATAACTTGATCTTCTGTTGCTACTGGTTCATATTGAGGCTGTTTCAACATTTCAACAACTCTAATACCTCTGTCCAACTGTGATTGTGATGCTGCGTCTAAATCTGATCCAAACTCTGCGAAAGCTTCAAGCTCCCTAAACTGAGCTAGATTAATTCTTAATGGTCCAGAAACTTTTTTCATAGCTTTTGTTTGAGCTGCACCACCAACACGAGAAACTGAAGTTCCAGGGTTTACTGCAGGTCTTACTCCAGAGTAGAACAATTCACTTTCTAGATATATTTGTCCATCGGTAATTGAGATTACGTTTGTAGGAATGAAAGCAGAAACATCACCAGCTTTTGTTTCTATGATAGGTAAACCTGTCATAGATCCTCCACCTAAATCTTCAGATACCTTTGCACAGCGTTCAAGAAGTCTTGAATGCAAATAGAATACATCCCCTGGATAAGCTTCTCTTCCAGGAGGTCTTCTAAGCAATAATGAAATTTGCCTGTAAGCAATAGCTTGTTTTGAAAGGTCGTCAAAGACAATTAAAGCATGTTCGCCATTGTACATCCAATGTTGTCCGATTGCTGATCCAGCATAAGGAGCATACATTTGAAGTGCTGCAGCTGCAGATGCGGGAGCATTAACAATTACTGTCTTATCAAGTACTCCTTCGCTTTCAAGTCTTGCGACTACTTCAGCCACGGTGGATGATTTCTGACCAATAGCAACATAGATACATTTAACATCTGTGTCTTTTTGATTAATAATTGTGTCAATTGCTACTGCAGTTTTACCAATACCTCTATCACCAATTATTAATTCTCTTTGACCTCTTCCAATTGGAATCATGGAGTCAATAGCTTTTATACCAGTTTGAAGTGGCTCTCCAACAGGCTGTCTTTCAACGACCGTTGGTGCTTGAGTTTCCATTAATCTTCTCTCTGTAAATTCGATTGGTCCCTTACCGTCTATTGGGTTTCCAAGAGTATCAATAACTCTTCCAAGAAAACCATCGCCAACACCTATAGATAAAACTTCACCTGTTTGTTTTACAGGCATACCTTCTTGAATATGATCTGAGTCACCCATCAACACAACACCAATGGAGTCTTCATCTAAGTTGAGAGCAACACCTAAAAGTCCACCAGGAAATTCCAGAAGTTCAGAAGACATTGCATTCTCTAATCCTTTAACCCTTGCGACTCCATCAGCTATGGAAGCTACATAACCAACTAAATCATCTTTTACTTCGTCTGACCAATTCCCTAAAGTTTCTTTTAGAGATTCTGAAATTTGTTTTGGATCTATATTTAAATCGCTCACATTACCTTCCTTCTAATACTGTTTGTATATCTGAAAATTTTGATGAAAGCAATCCATCAAAGGTTCTTTCTCCAATACTTACTTTTATTCCTCCTATTACAGAGGAGTCAACTTTAAGACTTAACTCTATATCTCTGCCTAACTTGCTTTTTAGAGCAGCTTTGAGATCATTCTGAGTTGAGTCATTTAATTCAACAGCTGAAATAACCTTTGCTAATGCTGCACCTCTTTTTTCAGCAATATAGTTAGAAACTTGCTGTTCAATATCGGACAAGTTATCCGCATAGCCTTGAGAGATAGTAAGTGTTATTAAATCAAGAGTCATTGAAGTAACCCTTTTTGAAAATATACTACTTATCGCTTCAATTTTCTTATCTGCAGGTATACCAAAATTTCTAAATACATCTAACGCTTCAGTATTACTGTTTAAAACTTGAAGAACTTGGAGGAATTCCTCTTCAATTTTCACACTGTCGTCAGACGATGAAATAATTTCTACTAACCCTTTAGAAAAAGATTCTGTACCCATTTAGCTTGATGTCTCCATGTCTTTAATGAATTTATCAATTAAATCTTGTTGATCTTTTTCAGACATTGATGCAGCAACCTTTTGTGAAATTGCTAATGACAGATCTGCTACCTGAGAACTTATCTCTGATGATAATCTTTCTTTCTCAGCTTCAGAATCGGACTTAGCTTTTTCAACAATTGCTTCAGCATCTTGTCTAGCTTGATCGATAATTTCTTCTTTTACTTTTTCTGCAGCAGCTTTACCTTCATCAATTATTTTTTGAACTTCTGAATTAGCATCTGAAACTAACTTTGCATATTCAGCTTTTGTTGATTCTGCTTCCGCTTTTGTTGCTTCAGCAGCTTCAATTTGTCCTTCAATTGATGCAGCTCTTTCTTCAAGAGTTGTATTTAAGGCTGGTAGTGCCCATTTCCATACAAAGAAAAAGACAATGGCAAATGCAGCCACACCAGCTACCAATTCTGATGTTGCCGGGAGTAGTAGATCTACCCCTGAGCCTGCTTCTTCAGCTTCTGCATAAAATACGTTTAAATTTAAAGTCATTTGTTAATCCTATACTAAGAAGAATAGAACGAACCCAATAAGTGCTAATGCCTCTGTAAAGGCGATACCTAAGAACATTGTTGTTCTTACCATACCTGCAGCTTCTGGTTGTCTAGCCATCGCTTGTACAGCATTACCAGCAATTAACCCGATTCCAATACCGGGACCAATTGCGGCTAGTCCGTATCCTATTAACGCGTATGCAGCTTCCATTTTCCTCCTTATTATTATTAATGCTCTGGGTGCAGAGACGTTTGTATATACACTGCAGACAACAAAGTAAATATGTATGCCTGCAAAATTGAAACTATTAATTCAAAACCATAAATTGCTAGACCTAATGTGAACCATGCGGCACCTATTGGGGCTCTAGCGATTAAATACTCAACTCCACCTGGTTGAACAATGAAGAAATAAGCTGAGGCCAAAAGAAGACTCAACATTACGTGACCTGCAACTAAGTTTGCAAAAAGTCGAACCGCGAGACTAAATGGTCTCACTAAAAGTACAGATACTAGCTCTATGATTCCAACTAGAGGTTTAAGAGCCACTGGTACACCTGGTGGCCATATTAAATGAGTGAAATACCCAATTCCTTGTTTTTGGACACCGACTACTAAGAAAATTACATAGGTCAGCAAACTTAAAAATAAAGGTAGCGCCATGCGAGATGTTACAGGAAAGTTTACAAGAGGTGTTACTTCAAAAAGATTTCCTACTAATACAAACATAAATATTGAAATTAAATAAGGTGTAAACTTCTCTCCACCTCTACCAATTACTCCAACGGCAATCTCATCTTTTACGAATGAAAATATTGACTCAACTACAGATTGAAGTTTTCCTGGTACTGTAGATTTTTTTCGAAGACCAAAATACATTACTGCTACGGGTATTAATCCAGCAAGAAGTATCAGAATTTCTGTTCTTGATATTTGAGAGGAACCGAAATTAGCAAACTCAAATAGCTCTTTAACATTTGCAGGTTTGCAAACTACTTCATTTATAAAATCACAAGTTTCAGCTGCTGTTATCATTTGCCCAATCTAAATCTGTGTCTTTTCTCTTTATAACCATAGCCATTTCTAAAAATAACATGCTCAAAAAAACAATTGGCACTGTCAGTGACATTGCCATTTCATCAATAGGATATAGGTTTCTAAATAATAAGAGAAACCCAAATATGTAAATTAGTCTTGCTACATAGCCAAATAAAGCTGAGAAATAATAAAAGTTAAGTGAGATATTTGCAGCAAAAGACATTAGAAAAGCTCCTAAATAAAACCCTGATGCAACAATCAAACCAGAAACGAGAGATGTGATCATAGACTCTGTAGACTTTATTAAGAACATTACTGGAACAAGTGTATAAATTGGAAAAGACCGTTTAAGCATACGAGTAGCAAGTATTAACTCAACATTCATTGCTTATTTTCTAACTTTTTGGAGATTTGCCACATTCTTCTAGAGCCATCATAGATACCTATCAAAACAAAAATGATTACAGGAACTGGTTCATAGCCTATAAAATATTGGATTAAGAGCCCAATAAGTAGTCCACTGATTATTGATGTTGAGAAGGAAGTTACTGGACCAAAGTCTTGAAGGTTAAGATTATTTTGTTTAGGCATACGGTTGATGTGTTATTGCCAGATCTCTTACCTGAGCTTTTAAATTTGATAATTGATTTTCATCATTCCTATTTTTGAGAATATCAGAAATTAATAAACCAACTGTAGTTAACTGTTCTTCTTTCATACCACAAGTTGTAACTGCAGGTGTCCCCATGCGTATGCCTGATGTTACAAATGGAGATCTTGTATCAAATGGTATTGCATTTCTATTAAGAGTTATACCCATTTCATTTAATAGAATACCTGCTTCTTTTCCTGTGAGTTCTTCATCGACACTTTGAGTATCGACTAAGACAATGTGATTTACAGTTCCTCCACTAACAACCCTTAGTCCTTCATTTGTGAATGAGTCAGATAATGCTTTTGCATTTTTTAAAATCTGTTGTGCGTATATTTTAAAATCATCTGATAAAGCTTCCTTAAAACAAACTGCTTTTGCAGCTATCTGATTGTTTATTGCTCCACCCTGCGCACCAGGAAAAATATTTTTATCTACATCTTTTGCAAATTCTTCTTTAGAAAGTATAAGTCCACCCCTTGGACCTCTCAGAGCTTTATGGGTTGTTGCAGTAACGACATCTGCATACTTCATTGGATTATCTACAACTTTACCCGCGACTAATCCGATAAAATGTGCTGCATCAACCATAAATTTAGCATCTATAGAATCTGCTATTTCCCTAAATGCTTTGAAATCTAAACTTTGTGAATAAGACGAGTAACCAGCTATTAATAATTTTGGTTTATGCTGATGGGCAAGTTTCTCAACTTGATCCATGTCTATTAACTCTGTTTCCTTGTTTAAGCCATAGCCGACAAAATTATACATACGGCCAGAGAAATTCACAGGTGAACCATGTGTTAGGTGACCGCCTTGATCAAGATCCATTCCCATAACGGTGTCTCCAGCATTTAACAATTGGAGATATACAGCCATATTTGCTGAAGAGCCAGAGTGTGGTTGAACATTTGCATGATCAGCATCAAAAAGCTCACAAGCTCTATCTATAGCTAGTTGTTCTATTTCATCAACAGTCTCACATCCTTCATAGTATCTTCTACCAGGAAAGCCTTCAGAGTATTTGTTTGTGAGAATTGATCCTGATGCCTCCATTACTGCTTTAGATGCAAAGTTTTCAGATGCAATTAAATGAATATGGGAATTCTGTCTATTTAAGTCTTTATCTATTAAATTTGATACTTCGATATCAATATCAGATAAGATTTTTTGTGAAGCACCATTTATATCCATATTCATATCTTAACAGTAACTTGGCGGCCACTTTAATGGGCCTTGCCTTAAAATTTTTCCTCCTTCTATTCTAAGGTCTACGACTGTTGAGCCATCCCCGTGAGTTGCATAACCTTCTAAATAGGCTGAAACAGAATCTCCAAATATATTTTTAGCTTCAACATGATTATTTGCCTCCTTGTTACCTGAAATATTTGCACTAGTAACTGCTAAAGGTCCAGTTTGTTTTAATAGTTCGAGTGCTAATTCATTTTCAGGTACTCTAATTCCAACTGAATTAGGATTGATGGTTCCTACGCCGGGTGGGAATGCTTCCTCTACCTCAACAACTACTGTCAAAGGGCCTGGCCAATATAACTCAACTACTTCAGGTATTTCTGTTTTTATATTAAGTTTTCTTAATTCAGCAAATGAATGTACCAGCAATGAGACCGGATTGTCATCATCTCTTTTTTTGATTTTAAAGAGATTTTCTACTGCTACCTGAGAATTTGGGTTAACACCAATCCCGTAGACAGTTTCAGTGGGAATACCTACAATTTGATTCTTTTCAATTTTATTTACAGCTAAATCTAAATTATCTAGTTGCAAAAACATAGCGATCCTTTTCAGCTAAATCTTTTAGTAATTTGACATCTTTCCAATCTGCTAATAAATCTAAAGTTTGTTCTGACTTTGTTGAGTCAATCTCAAGACAAAGTGTTAAGTTGGTGAGATCATTACTTTCAATTTGTTGTATTAATCTTGATATTATATCTAGACCGTCTACTCCCCCGTTTAATGCAATTAGAGGTTCATAATCAATAACCTCTTTATCAAGGCCATCTAAATTATCATGAGGGATATACGGAAGATTTGCAATTATTAAATCAACATTTTTAGTTTTAACATTTTCTAACAGATCAGATTGATAAAAATTTACTGGCACTGAGTTAAGTTGTGCATTTTCAATTGCAATACTTAATGCCTCTTGAGAAATATCTATACCGGAAACTTCAACATTAGGAAATAAAACTTTCATCATTAAAGCAATACACCCTGAACCAGTTCCAATATCTAAAATGCCTTTTGATGGTTCAGTATTTTCTTTGATTAGTTCAATAAGATACTCCGTTTCAGGTCTAGGTATTAAACAACGCTGATCAACTTTCAATTGAATAGTGTAAAAAGGTACGTACTCTTCAATGTACTGCAAGGGTTCGTGGTTAAGTCTTCTTGTTAATAGGGTCTTATACTCATTTTCATAGTCAGTAGGTGAACCATTTATTTCTTTTGCTTTTTCTCTTAATCGAGCTAATTCGTATTCTGGTATATTTCTAATGTTCACTTTATTCTTCCAAGTTAGCCAAACGAGTAGTTTCATGATCAGCAATCAAAGCTGTGACAAAATCTTCTAAGTCCCCATCTAGAACTTGATCAAGTCGTTTAATTGTTAAATTGATACGATGATCTGAAACTCTGTTGTCTTTATAGTTATAAGTTCTTATTTTATCTGAGCGTTCACCGGAACCTACTTGTTCTTTTCTGTCTTTAGCTCTTTCGGCAGCAGCTTCATCTTGTCGTGCTTTTAGTAGGCGTGCTCTTAAGATTCTCATAGCTTGATTTTTATTTTTTAATTGTGATTTTTCATCCTGACTGGTCACAACTAAACCTGTGGGAATATAGGTAATTCGTACTGCGGAATCAGTTGTATTAACACTCTGACCACCCGGTCCACTAGACCTATATACATCAATTTTTAGATCATTTGCTGCAATACTTAAGTCAACCTCTTCTGCTTCTGGAAGAACTGCAACAGTAGCTATTGAGGTATGTACTCTTCCTTGTGACTCGGTTTTGGGAATTCTTTGAACTCTATGTGCTCCTGCCTCAAACTTAAGTTTTGAATATACACCTTTAGATTTAATTGAGAAAATAATTTTGTTATAGCCTCCTTGGTCTGATGCTGTTAGCTCTATAGGTTCTACATTCCAGGTATTTCTCTCTGCAAAACGAGTGTACATTTTATACAAGTCTCCAACCCAGATAGCTGCCTCTTCACCACCTGCACCAGGACGTATCTCTACTAAAACATCTTTTTCATCAAGAGGATCTTTTGGTAAAAGCGCGATTTTAATATCTTCTGTAAGGTCAATAATTGAAGATTTTGAGTCACTCACTAATGCCTCAAGCTCTATTTTCATATCAGTATCCTCTTCAGATTTTAACATTTCTTCGGCATCAGCTATATCACTGTTAAGAGTTCTCCATTCATTAAAAAGAACAACAATTGCAGTGACGTCACTATGTCTTTTTGCTAGTTCAGCATATGCTTTTGGATCTGATGATATATCCATCTTTTGGAGCTCTGCTTCTATCTCTTCCAATGAACTTTCTAAAGCTGTAAGTTTCTCAACTAATGCTTCATCCATTTTTTAACTCCTTTGATGTAGATAGTAGTTCATCAAATTGGGCATTATCTTCACTATATTTAATACAATTAGCCATGGATATTATTGCAACTTGAATCTGTTCATCACTAGGTATTTTTGTTGTTATTTTTTGTGTCCATATTCCAGGAGTTGCAAAAATTTTGGAGATTAAGGAATCGCTATTTTTAAAATTAAATTTTAATATTTCATACGAAATCATTGCGACAACAAAAACATGTAACAGCCGTGTGATAAGAGTAAAAAATACATTAAGGGTTGGAATAAAGGGAAGAGTCAGCAGGCTGACAAAAACTATTAAAAATATAAATGAAGTACCACATCGAATATGCTCTTTAGGAAATTTCTTAACATCATCTATTTCAAGTGAATGTTCAGCTTCGAATGATGCTATGGTCATATGTTCTGCGCCATGATACTCAAACAACTCTTGAGCATCCTTTGTTTTACCAACTAGGTATATATATGTAATAACAATTACTCCTCTTAGAATACCTTCTGCAAATCCCTTCATAGTTTGGGTAAGATCTAAAAGGTCTATCAATATTCTTGGCCCAACTATCAGGAGACTCAAAATTGACACTATAAGTAAAGTATTAGTGATTTTTGTAAAAAAAGTCTCTTCTTCTTGTTCACCGTAATATAAAGTATCTGAAAGTGATATGCCTTTATAGCCCACATATAAAGAATCAACTAACGCTCCTACTCCTCTTATGAAAGGTATTTTCCAAATACCCTCTCTCTGCGTTAATGGAGTTCTTTTTTCAAAGTAATTATGAATTTGATTTTTTTGATCCCTTACTGCGAGAGACCAACCCTTTGGACTCTGTATCAAGACGCCACCAATTACAGCTTGTCCTCCATAGGCAATATTGTCTTTAGACATTTTGGGTGTATTAAATTAAGTTATTCTTCTTCTTGAGAAGAAGCTTCTTGATTTGGAGCTTGACGAGTACTGGTTGAACCGTACCTTTGTTTAAATCTTTCTACACGACCTGTGGAGTCTACAAGTTTTTGCTTACCAGTAAAAAATGGGTGACTTGCACTAGATATTTCAAGCTTAACTAATGGGTAGTCGTTACCATCTTCCCAGGATATTGTCTCACTTGTTTTAATCGTAGAACGAGTGAGGAATGCAAAACCTGCGTCTTCATCTTGGAAAACTACTTCTCTATAATCTGGATGTATCCCTTGTCTCATATCTACACTCTAACTTACTTGTTGTTTTTTGCGACATCTTTTAAGAAGGCTTCGTTTGTTTTAACAGTTTTGAATCTATCTATTAAAAGTTCTGTAGCACCACTGTCAAGTCCCACTAATACTCTTCTTAAGGCCCATAGAGACTGTAATTCTTGTGGGGAAACAAGTCTTTGCTCTTCTCTAGTTCCAGAAGGTGTGACATCAATGGCTGGGAAGACGCGTTTATCAGCAAGGCCTCTATCAAGCTTAAGTTCCATGTTTCCAGTTCCTTTAAATTCCTCAAATATAACTTCATCCATTTTTGAACCCGTTTCGACGAGAGCTGTTCCAAGAATAGTTAAACTTCCTCCATCTTCTATATTTCTAGCTGCACCAAAAAATTGCTTTACTGGGGTAATTGCAGTTGAGTCTAATCCACCGGAAAGAATCCTACCGCTAGCTGGAGATGCTAAGTTGTGTGCCCTAGCTAGACGAGTAATGGAGTCTAAAAGTATGACAACATCTTTTCCTTCCTCCGTAAGTCTTTTTGCTCTCTCGATTGCCAATCTTGAAACCTGTGTATGTTCTTCTGGAGGTCTATCAAAAGTAGAAAATATTACCTCACCGTTTACTGATCTCTGCATGTCGGTTACTTCCTCTGGTCTTTCATCAACAAGAACTACCATCAAATGTACTTCGGGATTATTTTCAGTAATTGAATTTGCGATTTCTTTAAGAATTGTTGTTTTTCCTGCTTTAGGGGGCGAGACGATTAATCCTCTTTGACCTTTACCGATAGGAGCAATTAAATCAATTATCCTTCCTACTATTTTTTCAGGTTTACCTATTACTTCTAGTTTTAAACGTTCGTCGGGGAACAAAGGTGTTAATTTATTAAAATCAACCCTTCGAGCCAATAATTCAGGATCTGCACCATTAACAGTCTTTGGATCCATTAAAGCAGGGTATTTTTCTTTTTGTCTGGGTGCACGTATAGGTCCTTCGACTAAATCTCCTTTACGCATCCTATATTTTTTTATAATTCCTGCAGGAACATATACATCATTATCACCGGGTTTATAACCACTGCATCTTAAAAATCCATAACCCTCTGGAAGAATATCAAGAATGCCTTCTCTAGATTCTCCAGCTTTTACTTGGCTGTCTCCAGAATTAACTACTGATGGAAGGTCTGAATCATCATTTTTATTAATTACCTCTGCAACAACCGGTTCTTCAACCTCAATAACTGCATCACCTTGTTCAAGAAGCAGGTCAATGAGTTTAGCTTTTTGTAGACCCTTGTGTTCAAGGCCTAATCCTTCTGCTATTGCTCTCAAGTCAGCAACTGATTTTGATTGTAATTGTGTTCTAGCGGACATTTTTCTCCTAATTCAAAACATTCGATTTGGAATGGTAGTGATTTTTTTGTCTGAAAGACAATATCATTATATACATAAAAAACTTAAATCAACAAGATTTAAATATTTTTAAGAAAAGCATAAGAAACTGCGAAAGCCGTACTTATTAAATAGTAGATGACGCCAAAAACAATTAATTCGGGCATATTAAGAGTTGCTGCAAGTACAAGGACTATTGGAAAATTCTGACATAACCCCTCAATTGTTATTGTCTGACTGTTTTTATTGCTCAGATTTAGTGTTTTAGATCCAACTACGTTTAATAAATAAATTGCTATCAATGCTAGAAAAGCAAGTTTGAATCCTTCAAAAAAATTATCCAATAAAAGTTCTCTAATTTCAATTGGCCCACTAAAAGTTAATACCAACACTACAACTTTAAGAAACCGATCTAATCTTCCAGAGAGTTTCTCCGCTAGAGTTGGCTTATTAATTACAGTATAGATTCCAGCTAAGAAAGGTATTAAAACTAATATAACTAACTGTAAGAAAGTCTGTAAGAAATTTATACTGAATTCTTCACTATCTCTGATTAAAATGTTTAGCCACAGCACAATAGTAAAAGGTGCTAGCAGTGATGCAGTTGATGTTAAACCTACACTAAGTGCAATATTTCCTTTTTTAATATGAGTCAATAGTCCAGATATGTGACCTCCCGGAACAAGTAAGACCAGAACTACAGCAGTAGAAAAAATAGATGTTTTAAAAATGTTTGAGAGCGCAATGCCGACTAAAGGTAAAAATATTATTTGAAAAGTCAAGCCGTAGATCAAAGTCTTTTTTTCAGTAATTAATTTTTTAAGTTCTGTTGTTTCAGTATTTAAACCTAAAAAATAAAAAAGAATAGGTATGAAAAATGGAATTATTTTAAAAGATATAGCACTATCTACAATTTCACCCATTTAGACACTATACAGAAAATTAACCTTCGCTACAAGTACCTAGATAATTTGAAATATAATTCGTTTCCTCGTTGGTAAGATCTCCTGAGATCCTGTAATGGTTATATGAACCTCCAAAATAAAGTACCAGCGCATCAGCAAATTGCTCTTCACTTCCAAAATAATCCCATGCGTCTTTTCTAAAACTTGTATTATTTTCAGTATTACAATTCCTGGTTAAATATGATAAAGCATGGGCTGATTCATGAATCAATACATCTCTTTGCTCTCCAGCAGTAAATGCTCTATCAGAAATCCATATTGAAAGGGTCCACTCTGCGCCTTTGGTTCCGTCAGGATAAGTTCCTGAAGAGTCCCATACACCGTAGGGACATCTAGAGACAACAGAGAGAGCATACTGATGACAACCATTAATGAATAATATCTTATTTTGAATTACTCCTTTTAGTTCTTCTGGTAAAGCAGTTACTAGTTCCTCGAGCAATCTTTGATTTGAACCTTCAAATCCTGCAAATGATAAATATGGCCCATCATAGAGTAACTGTTCACCAACCTCCTCTTCTTCGACTATCTGAACAGATTCTTCGTCTTCGGAGATATTTACTGGAACTGTTGTGGTTGTTGTAGTATCTGGAACTGTTGTGGTTGTTGTAGTATCTGGAACTGTTGTGGTTGTTGTAGTATCTGGAACTGTTGTGGTTGTTGTAGTATCTGGAACTGTTGTGGTTGTTGTAGTATCTGGAACTGTTGT
>Ga0257114_1000156_pt1 | contig 53603 bp, 18 predicted proteins | sample SI112_10mmetaG_FD_190149 | JGI IMG/M metagenome (GOLD analysis project Ga0257114, IMG submission 190149) | Marine microbial communities from Saanich Inlet, British Columbia, Canada - SI112_10m | ecosystem: Environmental > Aquatic > Marine > Inlet | place: Canada: British Columbia | collected...
CCGAACCCATCACGAGATTGTATTCTAATTCGCGCGCCCACCGATTCGCGCGCCCACCGATCGCGCGCGTCCCGTCAATCGAGCGCCGTCGCCGTCGCCGCCGCCGCCTCCTCCTCCTCCTCGTCCTCGTCCTCGTCCGCCTTCGCCTCCCCGATCGTCGCCCCGCCTCCCCCCCGTCGCCGTTTCGCCGCTCGTTTCGCCTTCGCCTTCGCTCGCTTCGCCCTGTTCTTCGCCGTCTTCGCCTCGCTCGCCTCGCTCGCCGCCGCCGCTCGCCGCGCTCGCGCCTCCGTCTCGACCCGCGCCGCGTCCGCCGCCTCCATCGCCTCCAACCGCGCGCGCTCGCGCCGTCGCTGCTCGCGATACTTGTGAAACTCCCCCGACCCCGCGCCCGCCTGCGAGCCCTGCACGTCGCGGCCGAGCGTCGACGCCCTGACGTTGTCGCGAATCGCGCCGAGCTTCAGTTCCAGCACCTTCGCGTCCGCCTCCCGCCGCGCCCGATCGTCCGGCGCGCGCGCCGCGTCCGCGATCGCGAGCGCCAACGCGTCGTGTTGCGTCTCCGTGAGCGCGAGCGCGCGCGCGGGCGCGCGCATCGCGAATTCGCGGCGATTTCTGCGGCGAATGTCAATCCGCGCGGGTCGTTTTCGACACTCATCGACGCCGCGCGCCGCCGGACACGCGTTCGATCGCGCGTCGGCGCGCGCGCGCGATGCCACCGACGCGCCGCAACGGATTCGTCGACGCGCGCGGGCGCGCGGCGCTCAACGCGCACCAAACGACGGCGATCGTCGTGTGGACGTGCGAAGCGCTCGGATTTTACCTGCTGCTCGCGCCGTCGATCGCCGACGCGCGCTTACGACGCGGCGCGATCATCGCGTACGCGTGCGCGTGCGCGTTCGTGACGTGCGCGTTCGCGCGCGCGACGGCGATCGACCCGGGCGCGCGCGCGACGGACGACGCGGCGCTGTATTGCGGGCGCTGCGACGCGAGCGTCGGGCGACGCGCGAAGCACTGCCGGGACTGCGATAAGTGCGTGGACGATTTCGATCATCACTGCAAGTGGTTGAATAATTGCGTCGGTGGACGGAATTACGGGGCGTTCTTGGCGCTGGTGACGAGCGCGACGGTGCAGATCGGGGGGCAGACGGCGTGCGGCGCGTGTCTCGCGGCGTGGTTGGCGGCGAACGGAGACGAGGCGAAGAGGTACGTGAACGAGCGGGCGCGGTACGCGGGGAACGGGGTGACGCACGCGTCGTTGATCGTGGGAGTGTGCGCGTACGTGGCGCTCGGGATGGGGCTGTTGTACGTGGTGGGGGAGTTGTTCGCGTTTCACGCGACGCTGTGTTGGAGGCGGATGTCGACGTACGAGTACATCGTCGCGGAGCGGGCGATCGCGGCGGACGCGAGGGCGGCGGCGATAGAGCGGGGGGAGGACGGGAGCGATATTCAGGTTCGCACCAGCGTGTGTCGGTTGTGTCGGCTGCCGGAGGCGTACGCGCCGGATAGGGAGAAAACGGCGCCGAAGACGCCGAAGGCGCCGAGGGCGATCAAGACCAAAGCCGCGGAGCCGCCGCCGCCGTCGGCGTCCGCGAAGGAGCGCGGAGGTTTGTTTTCGCCGTTCAAGGCGCGCGCGAACAAGTCAAAAGTATTCACCGACGAACCGGATTCGCCGCCGCCGGTGAAACGCGAAGAGGCGCTCGGGCACTTTGACGAGACGCTGCAGGCGCTCTCGGACGCGCGCGGGGCGTCGCGAAAGGGCGGACGCAAGTAAAGTACGGTGATTGCCGTTTAGCAAGTAGAGAGCGCGCGATTGCGTGTCAATTCAAATTACAGCGTTGAAGCGAAGGACGCGTGCGTCGATCGATTCAATCAATCAGTCAATCTTTCCCATTTCCATTTCGATTTCCGCCGCCGAGTCGTCGTCGGCGTCGAGCGAAAAGTCGTTCATCGCTCGCGTCTTCTTCGCACTATTCATCACGCGCGGTGACTTTGACGTCTTCGACGACCCCGCGAATCGCTCGATGTCGTCGTTGGTGATGAGCTCGCCCCACCACGCGTCTTCGGAGATGTCGTTCGCGAGCTCGCTGTAGGCGTACTGCGTCGACTCGCTCGCGGGGCGCCATAAAAAGCAAATGCCGGCGAGTAAACCGAAGGATAACGCTTGCCAAAACGCAGTCAACATCCACACCGACTCCCACTTCTCTTCAATCATGTCCGTGCTCTTGAACCACATCTCGTACGCGAGCCAACCGACCGAGAGCACGACGTTCGCCGCCAAGAGATTGGTGAACGCGCGGTAGAGCGACAGCTTTTGCTTTTGTTGTCTCAACGCGAGCTGCGTGAGCGTCCTCGACAGCGAGTTGAAGATCCAAATCAAGAACACGGAATCAAACACCGACACTGGCAGCACCAAAAACAACCTCGCGCCGGGTTTCAAGTCATCCACCGATCCGACGTGCTCGACGACGTCCTTGACGGCGGTGGAGAAGAGATAGCAAACGCTCAACGACACCACTTTGGCGTTCAACCCGCCGAGGGTGGGGCGAACGACGCCGTACCCCATGGACATCATGAGCACGAGCGTGCGACTGAGCGTCGTGCGAAGACTGCCGAGCAAGACGGCGACCACGGTGAACACGTACGGGCGATAGCCCGTGGCGTTCCAGTTGGCGTAATCGAAATACCACACCGCCGTCTCGCACATCGACAGCGCCAGCACGACGGTGATGCAATTATGCAGCTCTAAAACGTGTCTCCAATTCCCCACGTACGCCATCGCCCACGCGAACCCCAACCCGAGGTACGCCATCGCCGCGAAGCCGTAAAACGGCAACAGCGCCGTCTTCGCCCCCGGCAGATATCCATCCGGATTCTTCCAAAGCGTCCTCCCGCTCACCGTCACCCCCGCGTGCTCCGGATCGCACACCACGAACCACATGTAATACATCCCCGTCTCCCGCACGCTCACCGCCTGCACATCGCTCCTCGCCTCGACGTCGTCGCCCTCGAACCAAATCTCCGTCTTCCACGGCGACGTCGCGCCGCCGTCGCCCCGCCCTCGCACCACCAATCGTCCCACCTCTCCCCTCTCGCACAGCCCTCGCTTCGCCATGTCACCCGTGCAACAAAACTTCCTCGCGCCCGCCTCGTCGTCCCACACGCCGATCCGATCGACGTCCTCGCGTTTAAACGTCGCCGCCTCGACCAAGCCGTCCGCCCCCCCCGTCGCGCCCCTCGCCCGCGCCGTCTCCCGCGGCCGCTCGAACGTCAGCGCGTCCAGTCGGACGTACGCGCGCCCGTCCGCGACGCGCGGATTCGCGCCGAGCCATCGCTTTCGGACGTCCGTCGTCTCGCGCTCGAGGCGCACGCGCGACGCGAAGACGCCCTCCGCGCCCGCGACGAGGATCGCCGCGTCGTTCGTCGCGTACAGCGAGTCGCGCGCGTACGCGTGCGCCGACGCGCGCGCCAGGGTCGGCGCGAGCGTCAGCCAGAGCAGGAGCGGCGGCGCGACCGCGCGCATCGCGCTGTGGCGACGCGACGTCGATCGCGATTCGCGATTGCGATTCGTCACTCATCGACGCGCCGCGCGCGCTCGAGGGGCGACGCGCGCGCGCCGACGCGTCGGTCGAGCGTCGCGTCTGCGGTTCGTCGCGTCGCCGGCATGTCGCGCGCGCCGTCCGCGCCGCGCGCGAACGACGCGTCGGCGCGCGCGCGCGCGCCGACGATCGCCGACGACGCGGCGGACGACGAGCGGTGCGTCGCGTACGCCGCGCTGGACGACGGCGCGGACGCGGTGCCGTGCGCGGAGTTTCGAGTGACGTGCCCGGACAAGACGGGGCTCGGGGCGGACATCTGCAGGGTGGTGTTTGAATTCGGGCTCGTGGTGACGCGCGGCGACTTTACGACGGACGGCGTGTGGGCGCTGGTGTTGCTCACGGTGCGCGCGGGCGCGCTCGATCGAGGGGTGAGCCACGGATCGCTGATGGATGAGAACGCGGCGCGCGAGGGCGCGGGCGCGGGCGCGGCGAGCGAGGAAACGGGGGTCGGAGGAGCGGCGAGGCGAGTCGCGAGGCGAGCGGGCGAAATCGCGAGACGCGTCGGCGACGTCGCGAGGAAGGCTTGGTTAGGGGCGCGCGGGCGAGATGGGCGCGCGAAAGACGGTGGGGTGAGTGGGAGTGGGGATAGGGGGGCGAGCGTGGACCGGGGGCTGGGTCGGGAGCGCGCGGCGGCGACGGGGTCGCCGACGCCGGCGTCGATGAGTTCGCCGAAATTGCGACGGTTCGAGGGGAGCGCGCACGGCGGGAACGCGGCGTTGGCCGAGCTCGAGGAGTCCATAGCGCCTCGGACGTGCGTCGTGGATTGGGAGCTGCTGAGGCAGCGGTTAGAGTTGCTGTGTCCGCACAAGAGCACGATTAGCACGATTCCATCCGTCGAGTCGTTTGAGATGTTGGAGCAGATGCACGCGAATCAGAGTCTGTATATTTTACAAGTCGAGGCGCACGATCGCGTGGGGCTGTTGCACGACGTCACGCTCGCGTTGTGGGAGCTTCAGCTCACCGTGCATCGCGCGCACGTCACGACGGCGCCGTGCGGCAAGGCGGTGGATCTATTCTACGTGACGGATGATTTACACGAGCTGCCGAATCCGTCGCGCGTCGGCGATATTTCCCGACGCGTCAAACCCGTCGTCGCGCGAACGCCCGAGGCGTTGAATCGGGTCAATATATTGGTTCACCCCGCGCCGTCGTTCGTCACTCGACAAGGTCGCACGAAAACCTTGCGCGAGTCGTCCGGGATGATCGTCACCGAAGCCAAACCGCCGGTGTTCGATTACGAAACCACCGTGGAGGTGGATAACCTCATGAGTCCCGCGCACACGGTGTTTCAAATCCGCACTCGAGACAGGCAAGGCTTGTTGTACGATTGCTTGCGCGTGTCGAAGGATTTAAAAGTCTCCGTGAGCTACGCCAAGATTGAAATCGTCGACGACTCCATTTGCGAAGTCGCCCTGTTCACGCGAAACATCGAAAACGAAGAGCAAATGGAATACCTCTGCGCCAAGTACAAGGAACACGTCGATCGTCCGCTCAAGGTCGAGATGCTGTGTCACAAAGGCGAGAGCATGACGAGCGAGCTTCGAGTCGTCGCGCCGCTGGATATCTCCGGCCACACCCGACCTCGCGTGTTGCTCGACGTCACCGAGGCGCTGCAAGCGCTCAACGTCATGGTTTTCAAGGCGGATATTTTGATCGACCCGCGCACGGTCGAGAACTTCATCCAAGATGAAGTGCACAGATTTTTACTCACCGATTTCAACGGTGAACCTATTTCGTCCCCGAAAGCGCGTCAAGAGGTGTGCGACAGCGTCATCTACACCCTTTTGCGTTAGCGAGTTGTAAAATACGAGCGCGTCGCCGGCGCGCTGTACAATCATCCATCAATAATAACACACGCCGTACAACGGTCGCATCCCCTCCGCCTCTTCGAACGCATTCATGATCTCATCCACCTCGCTCTCCCAATCCTCGCTCGCCTCCAACGCCTCGCACAACCGCAACGCCCTCGGCGCCGCGTCCACGCTCGAATCGTGCGAGTCTCGCACGTCCAAATTCACCACCAGCACCCCCTCCCGCGCCCCTCCCTTCGCTCGCAGATCCTCCATCACAAGATCGAACACCCTCTCCTCGAAGCACACGACCACGTCGAACCGCTCTCGATCGCTGTGCGTCTGCCACCGCTGCGGCGCCGGTTTGATCTTCGCGTTTCGCCGCAGCATCTCAAACATCCCTCTCGCCTCGTAATTCTCCACCGTCTCCCGCGGTTGTCGCTCCAGATCGCTCGCGATGTCCTCGTACGTGATCGAATCGAAATCGTACACGTTCGGGTCGTCCCGGGACGCCCCCGGGAGCTTGACGCGCGACGCCGCGCCGAAACTCGCGACGTCGAGTCCGCGCTCGGCGAGCACCTTGTGCGCCTCCATGGAGCGGTTAAAGTTCGCCGCGCACACCACGGCGTAGCGCTTGCGCTCGGCGGACATGTCGAGAGCCGCGCGACGCGAGCGCGCGACGCGGAGTGTCGCCGCGCGTCGGTCGTTGACGCGTCGTTGACGATTGGCGCTTTCGGCGCCGCACACGTCGACGCGTCGAGTCCGCGCGTCGAGCGAGCGAGCGCCGAAAGCGCGGAACGGTGCGCGCGACGCGGTCGAGCGCGACGCGGTCGAGCGGGACGCGATCGCGCGCGCGCGGAGACGGTTAAAGTCGCGAATCACAGATCGATCGCGCGCGAGCGTTCATTCATTCATTCAACGAATAGAAACGACGACGACGCGCGATGGACGTGGTGTTCGGATTCGTGGGATACGACTTCGCCGTGCTGGTCGCCGACCGCGCGGCGACGCAGCAAATCATAGTGCAAAAACTGGACGAGGACAAGATCGTGGAGCTGGACTCGACGAAGATCATGGCGCTGAGCGGACCGAAGGGCGACTGCGTCGCGTTCGGAGAGTACCTGCGCGCGAACGTGCGGTTGTACCGGTTGAAATATGGACACGAGTTGGACGTGAGCGCGACGGCGCATTACGCGAGGAATGAACTCGCGGAGGCGCTGAGGAGCGGACCGTATCAGGTGAACTGCTTGCTCGCGGGGTTTGATAAATTGAAAAACGAACCCGAGTTGCATTTTATGGATTACTTGGCGACGTGTCATCGGGTGAACACCGGAGGACACGGGTACGGGGGGATGTTTTGCTTGTCGTTGTTCGATAAGCACTGGGTGCCGAACATGTCGAGGGCGCAGGCGATGGATTTGGTGGATTTGTGCGTCGGCGAGGTGTGCGAGCGCTTGGTCACCGCGCCGACGGATTATTTGGTCAAGATTGTCGATAAGAACGGGTGCGAGACGATCGTGTACGACGCCACCGATCGGTTGAAGAAACGAAGAGATTTGATGGCGGACGTGGCGGCTCGCATGGCGAGCATGAACTAGGGCGACGCTTTTTACACTTTAACTTTAGTCTGTAGTACGAAACGAAGAACGAACCTCCACTCCTCGCCTCGCCTCTCGATGTCCATCAATAAAATCTTCCTCATCGCGGTTTATCACGACCAGTTGGACGACGTCATAGCGCTGTCATCGGAAGGGAAGATCGATCCCGCGCTGGCGTGCGTGGATGGCCTTGATGCGCTTTCCGTTTCTGTGCTCTCTCCCTTCGCCTCGCCGAGCACGACGCTGTGGTTGCTCGCGAACGGTTGCGACGCGTTCAAAATCTCACCCATCGGTGTTTCCGCCGCCATGCTCGTGTGCTGCGACGCAAAAACATCCGATATGATCGTTGAGACGGTCGTGAGGGCCGCGAACACGCCGTCGAAGCAGATTCATTTAGTGGATTGCGCGGCGCGATGGCAACGATGTGACATCTTGATGCGACTCGCCGACGGCGAGAAAACGAAAACGATCGGGTCGCCCGTTCGTCGACGCATCGCGAACGCAACGTTTACGATGGATATAGATCGATGGAATGAGACGTGGATCGAAAGTATATTGGATGAAGTAGGGGACGCCGACCGATCGACGTCGCACGTCGCGGCGTTCGTCGGAAATCGGCAACCGTTCGAATCGGCGCGATGCGTCGTCAATCGCAGAGATAGACTTCAGAGGACGCCGCTGATGTACGCGATCGATGGTAGACAAGATGAGGATTTTGTCGAGTTTCTGATACACCTTGGCGCCGATGTCAACGCGAAGGGAGCGCACGGCAGCGTGCTTCAGCATGCTTGCAGGATCGGCCGGCATTCTATCGTAGAAGCGCTCTTGCGAACCCCGGGTATCAGGGTGGACGATTTCGCGCTTCACACGGCTTTCGGATTCGGAGTAGAGCTACGAACGGTAGAAGCTCTGTGCGCAGCCGGCGGCGACTTGAACGTGCGTTGTAGACCCCACGGGTGGTTGCCCGTGCACTATCTCGCGGATAGCATGACTCGCGACGCCGTCAGACAACCAGGACGCGCCACTGAGATGCTCGCGAGCCACATGAAGTTGATGACATTCGCACTCGATGCGCATGAGAACGACGGAGACGACGAAGTGCGGTGTTCGAGCGGGCAAACGTTGTTGATGCTCGCGTGCGCGCACTCCAACGCGCCGCTGGCTCGAATGATTTTACGACGAGCGAAAGATCCGGCGAAACTCACCGCACTTGTCGATTCGCGCGGGCGTACGGCGTACCACTGGGCGTGTCATCGCAACGCGACAGAGGCGCTCGAAGTTTTGAAAGAGTTCGATGTCATCCGCGTCGTGAGGGAAATCGTCGACAATGACGGCCAATCTGGCGAGGCGCTTCTCGCGGCGAGCATCGACACACCCCGAAAACATCGATCATGGCCCGACCCGATCGAAAGAGGCGACGTTTTAGGCACGCGCGAACGAGACACCGACGCAGACATCGCGAGCGCCATCGGTGCCGCCTCTGCGCTCTGTGCGTCGCACTTCGATCTTGCCCAGCTTCCTCGAAAGCCGAAGACGTGCGCGGGATGTTTCCGTCTGACGACGTCGCCGAAACGCTGCGCGCGATGCAAAAGCGAGATTTACTGTTCATCCGCGTGTCAGAGGTTATCCTGGCCGACGCACCGCGCTCTGTGCGTCGACGCGTTTCCGACGCTTCGCGAGACGCTTCTCTCGACGCCATCCGTGGAACCGCGGTGACTTGTCAGATACACGACGTGATATCCGTGCGCTACTACAACGATACGGTGGCATCAGCTATGCTATTACTTCCCCACGCGCGCCTCGAGAGCCTTGACGCGATCGCACAGCGTCGAACACTCACGCGCCAACGCCTCGTGATTCTTCTGAATCTCCTCTTTGATGACGTAAAAGCCACCCGCGGAAGCCACGGCGAAGCCTACGGCGAAGCTCGACGCGCGTGTGGTAAACATGGACATCGCGTGACGCCGGTACCGCGCGAGGTGGCGAGACGACGGGCGGCGAGGCGGTATCTGAGGAGTCTGTCCCAGACGCGAGCGGGACGACAGCTTCGCGACGATAAAAACAGCGCGGTGACGGGATGGCTAAAGCGGGATGTGAATTATAACCGACATTTCACGCGCATCTAATCTCGTACGACGACGACGACGAACCGCCGCTCTGGCACAAGTATCGCACCCACCTGACGACGTCGTAGTTGGACGCCTCCTTGACTTCGAGAAAGCGCACTCGCAAGCCCGAGGCGGTGAACATCGGGACGTGAAACGCGATGTTTATCGGCGGTTGCACCCAAGGTTTGTGGTCCTCCAGCGTGTTGGCGAGTAAGACCTCGGCGTCGAGCTGGTATTCCTCGTGACCCGCGCACTTTTTGATTTTCCAGCGAAGACAGCCCTCCTCGGGTACGTACTTGGCCTTGCCCCCGCTCACGTTGATCGTCGCCCGCGCGGTGAGCTTGGGGACGGGGATTCGCACTTTAATTTCGTTCGCCACGGTCGTGGGACCGTAGAGCGAGCGTAGGTTGACGGTGACGGCCAGACGCGTTCTACCGAGTTCCTTCACTACGGGCATGAGCTTGAACGGAAGCGTGATGTTATCCGACACGCGATACTTGACGAGCTCGAACTCGCCATCGGGCGGGGTGAACTCGATCACTTTTTCCGCGCTAAATTTATCCAGTCGCACGCACTGATGAAACTGTAAATCGTCCAGGTCGATCAGCCTTCGATCGCGAGCCGCGCTCGTCTCGGCGTCTTCGCCGCGCGACGTCACGCGCGTCGTCTCCCCGAGGCGATCGTTCAGCCCGACGCTGAGGTTTGGCATCCCACTCAGAAAAGTCCTCATGTAAATCGCACCCTGCACGTTCGCTCGCAATACCGTGCCTTCCGCGCTCATCATCAGATTCACGCTCTCCACGATGTCCAAATACACTTCATTCTTCTTATACGATAACCCCTCTCTTCGCCATTGCACCGCGCTCGTCACCTGTTTCGCCGCCTCCATCGCCCGGCGTTGGTCCTCCGCCGCGCTCCGTTCCATCGCCTCTTTTCCGATCGCACCTTCAAGTTTAGAACCCTTCTGCGTGATGTACGTCTTCAGCGTCTCCCCAGCGGTTATCTGCGGATACCCGTCGTCGCAAATCTCATCCAGCAGCTCGTACATCAGCACAAAGTTCCCACGGATCGCGTTTTCATCGCACGCGCCAAAGTATTGATTGCACAGCCGCACGACGTGTCCCAGGAACGTGAATCCGAGCATTAAATTCGCGTCGCCCGGTCCGCCCCGTTCGCCTTGCCCGCGCGCGATCCCCACCACGTACACGTCTCTCGACCGTTTCATCATGTACGTCACGCTCCCGATTCTTCGCACCGGCGCTTCCGTGGCGAATCCGTCGTCTTTGCGTCCGCGTCGAGGCGTCGATCGCGCGTCGCGTCGCGCGCCACCGCGCGGATTCAGGATCTGCGTGCGAAATGCATCCAACACGTGTCGCTCGATGTCTTCGCGGTACGCGCGCATCAGCAGCACGTCTCCGCGCAGGTTGATGACGAATATCCCACTCAGCGCGTGACCGACGCGCACGGGCGGCGCGGGCGCGGAGGACATGACGGCGCGCGCGCGAGTCGGTCAATGCAGCGCCGCGGCGTCGGGTACACATGCTCTATATTACACAGCGCGAGGCTATACGCTATAGTCTAGTAAGTTGGTTTGATTCGTGAATGGCATTTTTGAACCGGAAAATCGGACGCGCGGCGGCTCGAGGTGCGAGCTTTCGCCGCGCGTCGTCACGCGGGTCGGCGGCGCTCGAATTCGTTTCGAGCGCCGCCGACGCCTTGACCCGGTAAAAATCCACCGCTCCCGTCGGTGCCCGGCACCGACGCGCGTGAAAACATTCAGTCGTATCGTAACCGCATCGTTCGAGGCCGGATCCATCGTCGGTGACGACGAATCCTACCGTCCTCAGCACGGCTTGAGCTCCGACACGTCTCGCAGCTCGCCCGAGAGCTCGCCCTTGATATCGATCCTCCCGATCTCCGTCCGCGCCGTCCCGCCCACGTTGCTCTCCACGTAAAACGTCATCACGCGCACGTTCTCAAACGCCGTCACGTCGAGCTCGACCTCGTCGTCGCCGTCGAGCTCGACGACTTGCGCCGCCCGCCGCTTGGCCACATTCTCAAAGCTCAGACTCGGCGCGTTCACGAATATCTTCACCACCCGCGGCGCGCTCGCGTCCTCGCGCGCGTGCGTCGCGCTCGCGCCCGCGATTTTCACCGCGCGCGGTCGCACGTTGGACGAGAACTCCACGCGCAGGATGAGCTCCTCGTCGTCGTCGCTCACGAGCGTCAACGACGCCTGATCCCGCGGTCCGGGCCACAGCGCGTTGCGCCAGCTCTCGTCCGTCAGCGCGTTCAGGCACTCCACCGAGCGCTGATCGACGTGTTCGATCAAGTCGAGCATCGCGCGCCGCGGCGACGCGCGTCGCGTTGCGGCGCGCGCCGAACCGACGACGGCGCGCGATCGACCGCCGAGGTCAGTGTGAGACGACATATAAACACGGACACAAAAATCGACCGCCGAGGTCAGTATGAGACTACATATAAACACGGACAAACACGGACACAAAAATCGCCCAATTGACACGAACGCCCCCCCCAATACGCACCTAAACCCCGTATTCCACGCGCCGAATCCGCGATGCGCGCGCCTCGAGCATCGCCCCCGACCCCCCCACGGCGGCACACGATGCCGCACGTCGACAGCGACGACGACGCCCCGCCGCCGCGCGCCGCGGGATGCCGCGCGTGCGGCCACGACCACGCGCCGGGCACCACGTGTCGCGTCTGCGGCCACCACCGACGCGTCGACGACGCCGACGACGACCTCCCGAGACCGCGATTGGGGCACGACGAACCAATCATCGAAGTCATCGACAAGTTTTTGTGCCTCGGCGCGTTCGAACACACGAGCAAGGAGGACGTGCTGCTGGCGTGCGGGATACGAACGGTGATGAACGTGCGTTTCGAGCGGACGAGCGCGGCGGGCGAACGACGCGAGGGGACCGGGAGAGAGGCGACGGGACGGGAGCGCGGGGAAGGGCGCGGGACTTGGGGGGCCCGCGCGCGAGCGGGACGCGCGCGGAGAGACGGGGAGGAGGCGAGCGCGAATGGAGGGGACGAGATCGAAGGCGCGAGACGACGGTTTGGGGACGATGTGGGATGGGTGGACGCGATCGGCGGGCGCGAAGCGCGGTGACTGACGAACGGCGCGACGCGCGCGAACGAACAGAGCGTGCCGCAGTGCACGCCGTGCTGTAGCTCTAGGCAAATAGACGTCTTCACGGCGCCGCGAGACGCGAATGACGGTACGAAATTGGATTTAGGGGAGACGGTGAGGAAGTTAGAGCAATTACACGTCAAGGCGAAGCGCGCGGATGAGGCTGGGGTGCCGAATAGGGTGCTGGTGTACTGCATGAGCGGGCACTCGCGCGCGCCGAGCGTCGCCGTGGCGTATCTGATGTATAGCGAGCGGAGGAAATTGGAGGACGCGATGCGGGCGCTGGAGCGCCGATACCCGCGCGGACACAAGGGCATTAAGCTCAAACCGAGCGATTTAGCAACTTTGGAGGAGTTTGAGAGGGAACTTTACCCGAACGAATGATTCTTTTACGCGCGCCCGACGCCCTCGTCCGCAGGGGGGGCGAGCGGCGAAGTCGCGCTCGCGCCGCTCTTCGCGTCTGTTTGAACAAAACCTCGGCCGAGCGGCGTCGAACCGCGCGCGCGCCCTGGACGTCGACGAATGATCCACCGACTATTAACCACCATTAACACTTACACGTCGCGCGCGGGCCCTCGCGCCGCCGCGAGGCGCCGCCGCGTTGCAATTCGACTTTCAACTTTGTCTTCGCCTCGGCTTCACTTCGCGCCTCGCGAGGTCCCACCGCGCCGATGTTTCGCCGTCTCGCGCGCGCGTGCGCCGCCGCGAGCGCGCGATGCGCGTCGTCGTCGTCGTCGTCGTCGTCGTCGACCGCGTGTTTCGCCTCGACCGCCCTCCCGCGCGCGTCGGCGTCGCGTCCCCGGGACGCCGCGCCGCGCGCGTCCCAGAAACCTGCCCAGCTTTACGTCGCTCGCGGCGTCTCTGCGTCGCCGCGGATCGCGCACGGCGCGGACAAAAAGACGAAACTCACGCCCGAGAACTCGATCGAGGTGACGTTCGTCGAGCGCGACGGTGAGCGACGCGCGGTGCGCGGATTGATTGGCGAGAACCTGCTGGAGACGGCGCACCGGCACGACGTCGAGCTCGAGGGCGCGTGCGAGGGCTCGCTCGCGTGTTCCACGTGCCACGTCGTGTTCGAGGACGAAAAAGTGTTCGAGACGCTGCCGGAGGCGTGCGACGACGAGAACGACATGTTAGATTTGGCGTACGGGTTGACGGCGACGTCGAGGTTGGGGTGTCAGGTGACGCTGGAGCGCGGAGCGTTGGAGGGATGCGTCGTGATTTTACCGCGCGCGACGCGGAATTTCGCGGTGGACGGGTTCGTGCCGAAACCGCACTGAGCGCGGGCGTCGGACGGTGGTAGTTGTCTAGGGTTGATTGTCATTTGATTTCATTCGTTTCTCGCTCGTCTCGCGCGTCGCGTCAGTCGAAATAATCCTCCAAGTCGAGCTCGGGATCGAGTAAACTCGGACCGAAACGCGATAGATCGACGCCGTCTAAGATTAGGTTTTCGAAAGTTTCCTCGAGATCGGTGTCGCCGACGAGCACGGCGCCCATCATGCGACCGCGGACGAGGAGCACGCGCACGTACGTCGCGTCGGCGAGCGACTCGCGCTGGTACGTCGTCACCTCGTTCGCCGGGACGTCGTCGAGCTTCTGGGCGTTGTACAGCCCGAGCAAGATGACTTTGAGACCGAAAAACCTGGTGACGTGGGTAAAGATTTCGAAATTGAATCCGAGGGCGTCGGCGTCGCAGACGCCCGCGGCGACTTTCGCGGCGAAGGCGCCTGTTTGCGCCGCCTGGCTCCACAGTCGCATTTGAAACCACGGCGTCTCGGGGTTCGACGCGCGCGCCGACATCGTGCACGCGTCGCCGACGGCAAATATTGAGTCGCCGTACGGTCCTACGGTGCGCATGCACGCATCGACGAGTATACCGCCGTCTGCTTTCGACCTCGGCGCGGCGACTTCGTCGAGCCAATCGCATCTCGGCTCGACGCCCGCGGCGGCGACGACGGCGTCCACCTCGATCGTCGTCCCATCGCTCAGCGTCAATACGTTGACGCCGGTGTTTGCGTCTTTACGCGCTTCGCGTATGCACACATTTTTCAGCACGCGAAGCTTCATGCGGCTGAGAGGCGCGCGCGCGTCGTTCGCCGCGCTCTTCGCTCTAAATCTGTCGAGCCAATCCGGACCGGCGGCGGCGCCTGATTCGCGCCCTCGCGCGCGCTTCTTCGTCGATCGTCCGGCACCGCGTTCGGGCGTCGGTGAGTCCCAGTCCACGTCCGCGCCGTCGTCGTCTTTCGCCTCGCCGTCTCGCCGTCTCGCGTCGAGCGCGCGCAGCAAGAAATCCGCGGCGTCGACGTCGAAAAAGGCGTCGCCGACTTCGCCGTGTTTCACCAACCACACCAATTCGCACGCCTCCAACCCTCGCGCGCGCAAACCTCGCACACAAAGCGCGTCGACGAGCTCGAGCGCGATCCCTCCGTTCCCCGCGATCGCGATCCGTTTCGTCTTTGAATCCGAATCCGCGCTCGCCGTCGCCGTCATCGAGCTCAACCGTCTCGCCAGCGCGTCCGCGCTCTCCACGTCTCGCACCTCGTGCGCGTCGACCGCTCCATCGCTCGCCTCCGGCAGCGGACATCGCGGCGTCGCCCCCGTGGCGACGCACAGCGCGCCGTACCGCACGCGCGCGCCGTCGTCCAGCGTCAACGTCTTCGACTCGGCGTCGCACGCCGCGACGCTCGCCGTCGCCGTCCGCGCCCCCAGCGCCTCCAGCGCCCCCAGCGCGCTCTCCCGCGCGCCGTACACCGACGCCCGCCGCGTCACGCGCTCCACGCGCTCGACCGTCTTCGCGCATCCGCCGCGATCGAGCAGCAGCAGCCTCGCGCCGCGCGCGCCGTCGCCGTCGCCGTCGCCGTCGCCGTCGCCGTCGCCACCCCGCGCCGTCGTCTCCAGGTACGTCCGCGCGAACGACGTCCCCGCCGCGCCCGCGCCGCACACGACGACGTCGAACGACGCCCCGTCCGCGACGCGCGTCGCGCGCGTCGTCGTCGCTCTCGCGCCGTCGCGACACGGCGCGCAGAATTCCGCGCGCGTCGTCGTCTCTCTCGCGCTCGCGCGCCGCGCGCGGCACGCGCCGCACATGCGAAACGCCGCGGAGGACCGCGCGCGTCGCCGTCGCGTCGCGCCGCGCGTCGACGCGTCCGCGCGGCGCGGCGTCGCGCTCTGACGATTCGATTCGTCGAAGCGAATCGTCACACCGCGACCGACGACGCGCGCGCGCGCGATGCGCGTCTCTCTCGCGCGCGACGCGACGCGCGCGACGTTCGCGCGCGCGGACGCGGCGCGCGCGACGATCGACCGCGCGACGGCGCGCCGCGCGACGCGATCTTCGCGAGGAACGCTATCCACGGCGCGCGGCGCGATCGACGCCGGGACGCGCGCGCGCGTCGGACGAGGCGCCGGCGCGCGCGAAAAAAAGGCGGACGTCCCGGACGTGGTCCGCGAGACGACGCACGCGCTCGCGGGGGGGCACGCGGTGCGAGTGGAGACGCGGACGCGCGCGAACGGGACGACGACGGCGACGCTGCGGGCGGCGGACGACGCGCTCCTGGAGCGGTGCGCGAGAGGCGAGGTCGAACTGCACTGGGCGACGCGGGCGGTCGATGGCGATGGGTCGTGGGCGAAGGCGCCGCGCGGGCTGGAGGCGAGGACGGGGAGTAGGGATTTCGGGGACGGGATCGCGTCGAGGAGCGCGTTCGACGCGAGCGGGACGCTGACGTTGGAGATGGATTGCTCGAACGCGAGCGAAGGGGACGTCGAGGGGTTGAGAAACGTTGGGTCGATCGTCGGGATCGTCGTGTGCGGAGAGTTTTGGGCGCACGCGGAGGACGGGGACGTGGAGATGAGGGTGAGAGAATCCGCGGCGGGCGGCGGCGGCGGCGCGGCGGGCGCGGAATCGTTGGCGCGACGCGCCGCCGAGCACGAGGGTGGGAGCGTGAACTTGTTCACGCGATTTTGCATGGTTGACGACGCCCTGGACGCCGCGTTGGCGATCGGGCCCGAGGGTGCGGCGCTCGTCTATGCGTGGTTGCGCCTGAGCTCGCTGCGCCAGTTGCACTGGTACGCCGGGAACAATTACCAGGGCAAGGACATGGCGAGCAAGCAAGAGCGCTTGGCGGGACGCATCGCGCACGCGGCGACGACGGCGCCGGACGCCACGTCGCGCGGACTCATGCGCGCCTCGCTCGCATTCTTACCGCGCGGAGGAGGCAACGGCGACGACATTCGCATGGGCATCTTGAACATCATGCGAACGCACGGCATCAAAGAGGGACATCGTCCGGGAATCGAGGATCCGTTCATCGCGCAGTGGCATCAAAAGCTTCACTCTAACACCACGCCCGATGATGTGAAGATTTGCGAGGCATACCTGCACTTTTTGCACACCGGTAACTGGGACGATTTCTGGGCGCACTTGTGGGATAACGCCGGCTTGACGCGAGAAGATTTGGCCGGTATGAAGGCGGGTTGGCGCTCGGACGGCATCCACGGCCCCGCGTTCCACATGCCGCAAATGATCGATTCTTTCAAACATTACTTGTGGGTTTTAAAGACCACGCACTCGGGCGGGGACGTGGACAGCGCCATGAACTTTGCCAGAAACGGTTTGCCGGGCGACTTGGCGTGGGAGGTGGACGATTTGCTGCAAAACCGCGACGCGTGGTGGGTGCCGGGGAAAATTATCGAAGTTCGTAAGAAGCTTCTCGGAGTTTGGCAACACGACAGCCCGAACCGAGACGTCGTCATGCTCGACGCGACGTTGGAAAAGTTTTTCAGAACCAAGGTGGAAGCCGTCGATTACGGCGCAATGTCCTCGGATGATTTGCTTTCGCTTCTCGAGCTTTCTTTGACGAACGTCGCGCTGACGAACGAGTCCACGCGCATCGGCGAGGGCTTAAAATTTCTCCAAGTCGCCATGGGTGACGGTCACGGCGAACGCTGGGGCGCGGACTGGTCGAAGACCATGGACGCCGCGCTCGATTTCTGCGCTCTCGCCATGGAGAGCGATATGGACTTTTTGTGCCGCGCTACGCAAAACGCTGCAGATATCATCGCGTCTAAGTCCACCAAGGCTGATCCCAAGTACTTGATCAACTTTGGGGAAGAAAACGTGCGCTCACACAGCCTGTTTGTCGTCTCGCAATTGATTTCGACGCTTCGTCCGGCGGTTCGAGCCGCCGCGGGTCGCTCGCCTTGGCAAATTGTCAGCGTCGGCGACGCCAGCCTCGAGACGTACGCCGGGATGGCGAAAGTTCAAACGCTCAGTGAGATTCAAGGCGAAGATTTTTCGTCCACTCCCATGGTTTGCTTCACCGAAACGCTCGGTGGGTTGGAAGACATTCCCACGGGCGTCAAGGCCGTCGTCACCAAGGCGCCGGTCGATCTGCTCAGTCACATCGCCATTCGAGCGAGAAACACGAACGTGCTTCTCGCGAGCGTCGCAGATGACGTACTTTGGAACAAAGTCCTAGAGATGGCGGGTGAAAACGTGCGATTCTCTATCGCGGGTGAAGATGTGCAGATTGATAAAGCCAACGTCTCCGACGCGACGACGACGGCGAGCGCCAAGGCGACGACCAAGGTGTCTATCGCCCCTTACAAGCCCTCTGACGCGTGGCTGATTACTCCTGACGCGTACAGCAGCGATATTGTCGGCGGCAAGAGCAACAGTCTTTCGGAAATGGCCAAGGAACTCGCCGCAATGAACATTGCGAACGTCGACGTGCCAGGATCGTACGCGCTTCCATTTGGCACCTTTGAACGCGCCCTCGAGGAAGACGTCGACACTCGTACTGCGCTCGAAGCAGCCGTTGCCGCCATTGAGACAGCGACTACCGCCGAAGACCGCCGTGCGGCGCTCGCGGATGCGCGAGAAATCATCGCCACCCGTCTCGTGTGCCCGCAAGGTTTGGAATCCGCGCTCGACGAAGCGGCGGCGAAGCTTTCACCATCCGTCGACCTCCCGCGACTCTGGGACGCCGTTTGCGGTGTATGGGCGTCAAAATGGACAGAGCGTGCGTGGTTGTCGCGTAAATCCTGCGGCATCGACGACAAGGATCTCAACGTCGCCGTGCTTCTCATGGAACTCGTGGACGCCGAATTCGCCTTCGTGGTGCACACCGCCAACCCTGTCACCGGCGACGCGGATGAAATCTTTGGTGAGATTTGCGTCGGTCTCGGGGAAACCTTGGTCGGTAACGACGCTGGTAGTGCGCTCGGATTTACGGTGAGCAAGACAACGGGTGAGGTCACGCTTCGTTCGCTTCCGAGTAAGCTCTGCGGGCACTTTGCGCCATCCGGCGGTACCGTCATCGCGAGAAGCGACTCGAACGGTGAAGACTTGGAAAATTTCGCCGGCGCTGGTCTCTACGACAGCATCACCGCCGAGCCTACGGAAGAACGCGTGGTGGACTACACCGCGTTGTCTATCGTGTGGAACTCCCTCGCGCGCGAAGCGATGATTAGACGAATCTCCGACATCGCCAAGTCGGTGGAGAGCTATCGAGGCTCGCCGCAAGACATCGAAGGCGCCGTCGTGGGCGATCGCATCGTCTTGCTTCAAACGCGTGCGCAAATTTGCTAAATTGTTTCAATAGACGCTATAGTTTCGCTACATATATCTACTCTAATCGCATGCCTTCGCACAATCGACTGACGACGTCCGCGACGTCTCTCGACGCGCGCAATCGCGCGGCATTCGCGTCGTGCTTCACCGCCAACGCGCGCATCGCGCTCGCCGCAGCGTACACTACTCGCCTATCGTCAGCACTCAGCTCGCTGTCTTTTAATTTAGCACGAGCGCGAATGACATCACCGAGGATTTCCATAGCTCCGGCGTCGCCAGCCGCACCTGCCGCGCTCGTGTTGGTGGCTAAATTTCTCAACGCGCCGATGGCTTCAACGCAGTGACGATCGCGCGCGAGTTCGCACAGTTTTGGCACCAAACCGATCGTTCGCGCCTTTTCTCGATTCTCTGCGTTTGCGCACACGAGCTCGCGAATCGCCGTCGCCGCTTCAATACGTTCGCTCTCGACGTTTGCGGCGTCCAATCTAGCCGCGAGCGCGCTCAACACCTCCGCCGCGGCACCTCGCTTGCGAACCGGGCGATGCGCCAACTGCACCTCGCTCTTTGCGCTCAGCGAACCGTGCACCCAGGCGTTGGAGACGTCAGTTTCAAGCGATGTTAAATTCGCCCCGGCATCTCGCAACTCGGCTAAAATTTCACTCGATCCCGCGACGAGCGCCCACGCTGCGGGCGTGCGCTTCCAACGATCCCACGACTCCAAGCCACCTTTGCGTGTCTTCAAGTGTTTACACACGTTTGCCGCGACGCGCACGGTACTCACATCCCCGCTCCGCACTGCTAAGTGACAAATCGTTTGCTTATCCGCGTCCTTCGCTCCCGCTGGAGCGCCGGCGGCGAGCAACATTTCTAACATTTCAGAGTTCCCGCGAGCGGCGGCGACGTGCGTCGCGAGCGTACCGGCTGAGGCGGATGATGAACTTGCATCCGCACCGGCGGCGAGTAAAGTTTGCACTACGTCCACGGCTTCGTCGGCGAGGCTCGCGGCGGCGGCTCGAAGGTGCTCGCCCGATGCTTTGACGCCGGTCGCGAGCAAAGCGCGAACGACGGGGGCGACGCCGCGACCGCACGCCGCGAGCATGCGACGATTCGCAGATGTATCTCGCTGTGGCTCGACGGCGGTGGACGCGGGAGCGTTCACGTCGGCGTCTATACCTTGCGCTCGCAAATAATCAACGTAATCGCGAAGCACGGGTCTCGCGAATATTTCGCACGGTGCGAACGGGCCGTCGATGACGTCGAACGCACACGCCGCGGGTTCTTCGCCGTCGTTGAGCAGCGCCGCAGCTTCGCCGTCGCGTAAACCAATTCGCGCTTCGCGCACAATTTCGCCACGCGCGGTATCGCGCGAGCGCACGATTCCGTCGTCGCTCGCCAGCGCTTTTGAAACTGCGAGAACGTTGAGTGAGGTTCCACCGAGCGCATCGAACGCGTCGAGGGCGCCGATATCGCTCGCGTCGCCGTGCCCCAGCGCGACAGCCCAAGCGTTCGCGACGACTGTTTCCAATCCCGCTTGCGGTTTCTCACGCTTAGGTCGAAACGCCTTCGTCTCGCCGCTCGCAAACCATTGAAGCAGTATCTGACGATTCGTTTTTCCACTCGAAGTCAAAGGCCATCGCGCGTGCTCGATGAAGACGTGTCGACGAGGCACCATGTGTCGCAGCAATCGTAGCTCGACGACGCGTTCGAGCGCGAACGCGTATAAATCTGCATCGCTCGACGCGTCGAACGTCGGCGAAGCTGCTCGTGCGTGGGAAGTCAGCACTCCCTCATTGGCATCGTAGAACACGACGGCGTCGTCGCATAGTGCGGGGCACGAACGAAGCGCGGCTTCGATTTCATCCAACTCGACGCGATGACCGCGAATCTTGACTTGGCGATCGAGTCTACCGCGCAAATACAAATCGCCTGCGTCATCGATGTACCCGCGATCGCCCGTGAGATAGACGGTACCGAATGGTGAGTGAACGAACGCACGTGCCGTGCGTTCGGGGTCGTTCAAATACCCGTCTGCGACGCAAATACCGCCGATGGCAACTTCGCCTTCGACGCCGCGTCTCTGCGCGAAGGATTGCACCGCCAATTCGCCTTCGCGCATTTCATCCACGACGAACACGCTGGCAAATCCTTCGTACGCTTTCCCCGCCCGATTCGTGCTTTCGTCTTCTGCATTGCGCATTCTTGCGTACGTTTGCACCACAGTCGTTTCCGTGGCACCGTACACGTTGTACAACGCCACGTCGTCGGCCCATAGTGCGATTGTGCTCTCGCGCATGCGCTCCCCCGCCAGCGATACGCATCGCAACTTCGGTGCGTCCACGATCCCACGCGGAAGTCGCGCCAGCGAGAACATCGTCGGCGTGCAACACACGTGCGTGACTTCGCCCTCTCGCAACACTCTCGCGAAATCGTGTTGAAAAGTCGCGCGAGACGCGACGACGACGGCGGCGCCCGCCGCCGCCGCCGCGCACGCGTCGCCGTGCCACAAATCGAACGTCGCGTTCGACGCCAAGCACACCCGCGAGCACGCGTCGATCTCTTCCACCTCACACTTCGCCCGCGCGTACGCCATCGCGCGTCGATGCGTCGCCGCGGCGCCCTTGCATTTTCCCGTCGTCCCGCTCGTGTACGCAATCCAAATTTCGTCGTCCTCTCGCGTCTCGTCCTCTTCCGCCTCGATCGCCTCCGCGCCCGCATTAATCACCTCCCACACGCGCACCGCGACACCGTCTTCTCCTAACACCGATTTTACCGAGTCTTCATCGCCGTCGTTCGCGCACAGACACGTCGTCGCGTTCGCGTCCCGCGCGACGTCCCGAATCCTGCTCGCCGGCGTCGCCGCGTCCACGTTCACCAAACTCTTCCGCGCCCGCGCGCACGCGTGCAGCGCCACGAACGCCTCGACGCCGTCGCGACAAAAGCTCAGAACGCGCGGATGGCGGTCGGCGCGCAAGACGCGCGCGAGGGCGTCGATGACGCCGTGTAACTCGTCCCAAGTGAAGAAGCACTTTCGGTTCTTCTCGCGCGCGTTCGGGACGAGGACGCACGCGATGGCGCTCGGGCGCTCGCGTGCGTTGCGACGAAGCGCGGCGTCGAGCGTGGGGGGCGACATTCCGGGATTCACGCCATCGGGTGCGTCGAGCGAGGCGGCGTGTGCGGCGCGTCGGCGCGGTATAACTGTGGTGCGTTATAACAAGGATCAAGGCGCTAATGTCGTGATCCCAAGCGCCGCTATAGGGTAAATTAATAATTGAACTTTGTTTGATGACGATCACGTCTTTTTCTTTCGGAAACGCGCCAACAATCCGGACGATTTCACCGGTGCCGGCGCGGCGGGAGCGACGTCGTCTTCAGCGACGACGCTAGACGCCGCTGCGAGGAGCTCGCCCGCGCCTGAGGTTTTCTGTTGAAGATCATCTTGGATGATTTTCTCTTTTGCACTCGCATTGAGCGAGCGGTTACGAATGCGCACGCTCGCGTTCTCGGCGCGCCGTTTGGCGAGAGCGCTGTCTTCCTCCACCGAGTGCAGCGGCAACTGGTTGAGTGCATCTTCGACGCGGTCGTCACTTTGCATGGAAGCCTGGAAGGCGTTGAATTGTTTGCTGATGGTTGCCTTTGTGCTGGTGAATGACTTGGCGTCTTTCGCAATCTTTCGTTTATACGCTCGCGTGTCCGTCTTGACATCGGCTGGAACCTTGTACAACGCCGTGTTGAGAATGGCGGCGATGTCGTACTTTTGACGAAGCATTTCTTTGGCGATGCCCTCAGGACCGAGATCCAGGGCGACGTCTCGGATGTTCTTCAGCGTGGCCAAAAATGCGCGCTTTTGCCCAGGTTCTGCCACGAAAGCGAGCCATTCGTACACGATGTCGTGATATTGCTTCTGCACCGTCTGATGCACGGCGTCGGTTTGAGATTCGTACACGGCGACCAATTCAGGATCAAACTTTTCTTGGTAAAGCTCGTCAATCAGTCCTTGGGCGACGCGCAAAACATCGGGCTGTAGCACCCGCAAGTTGTATTCCATCGTCTCGGCACTGCGTGGTTCAAAAACCACGCGAAGTCGCTCGATGCTCTCGCTGAGTGCGGGCGTGTCCTCCGCCTTCGCCTCGAGTAGCATCAGACGGAATTTCTCGCCGCGGACGGCGTTAAACTGCAGGAATCTTCGGAAGATGCGAATGACTCTGACCTTCGCCACGCGCAAGAATTTGACAAATCTCGCACTTCTCGCACCGGTGACATTCGTCGTGATGTTCACTGCGAAGAGAATGAACTGCAACATGATGACTAAAAAGTCGATGCAGTTGAAAGTATCGCGCAGGTACGCGCCATCGCCAAGAATGAAACCCATGGCAATGATTTTCACGGCAGCTTCCAAAACAAAGATACCGTTGATGAACGAATTGAACCACACGATGCGCACGTACGCAGATGACGTGAAAGTTTCGTCGTATAAGACAGACTCCGAAATGAGACAACCGACGCTCATCATCACGGTGGCTGTGATGAGACGGTCAAAAACTGGATGACGAACTGTGCGCCAGCACCAGTATCTGAACGCTGAATCTGAAGCAAAAATGTAGCACGAAGTTCCTTGCGGTCCACTTTCGTGCGTGCCGATTTTATCTGGTTTGTAAATATCGGTTTGCGTGTTGTACTTGAGCAAGAAAAACAAGCGCTTCATCCATGGGAAAAACTCGACGACGACGATGACGGTCAAGACAATCGTCGTGCCAGCCAAACCACTGATGATAACGTACGTGGCGATCTGCGTAGACACGTCATCCATGATACCAAGCTGGAAGTAGAACCCTGCGATGAGCGTGATTGAGTTCATGAATGTCGCAAGCATTTCCGCTACGTTCAAGTTCACACTCACGTAAGGATTCCTCGTGCTCATGATCCCGAAAGTTACGAAGACAACCATCGAGACGAATGATTGCAACAAAATGTCGTTCGGGAACAAAACCTTGACGCCAACGATGGAAAACTTTTTGCCTAGGTCAACACATATCCATAGATAAAATTGTGGACGAAGGCAGTTGTACATCATACCGTAACGTGCATTGAATTGTTCAACCTGATCGGCGCGAGCCTTCTCAATCTGAGACGCTCTCGTGGCCAAGACGTGCACGCGCGGTCGCGTCTTTGAGCTTGATCGATGGACGTAAAGCCAGCCAAATGCGGCAAGGAACAAACCAACCGGATAGAGAATGAAACCAATCAACGCAACAGGCTTCCACTGCAAGTGCTTATCAAAATTGCATCTTATCTGTGGATCCGCCACCAATAACACCGACTCAGTGTTATCTTTGCATTCAAAGTACTCGATCGCGGTGCGGCTCAAGAGCATGTAACCCCACCACATGACGATGACGAGCGAAGGAATGGCGCGGTTGACGTTATCCCGGATGATTCTGGCGCTCACAGCCTTTTGCTTTACGAGCTCTTCTATTTCATCCTTGGTTTGCCTCAGCTTTCGCTCAGTCTTGGACTGTTCTTGCGAGCTTTTCGCCCGCAAATCCGCCTTGCGTAACTCTTCGACGCTCTCTTTGAAGACTCTTTTTCGCAACCCTTCGTTTTTAGTATTGCCGTACAGATGCAGCTCAAGTGCGTTGTAGTCGTCTCCTTTGCCCTTCAAATCGGGGCGATCAAACGGTAACCCATCGCGAGCGATGGCGAGATCAGTCCATTTTTTGGCGTCGACGTCAAATTCGTGGAGCAGTCTTCGACGCTCAATCAGTCGCCGTCGCTGCACGTTCGCATAAGCTTGATTCGCAATCTCTCTCCAGCAGCGTAAAATGATGGCGATGCCGAGGACGAACACCCAAACAAAAGGTGCGAACATGGTCGTCGCGAATCGCGTGAAGTAGTCCCAGGTCGAAACGCAATCTAAACCAAGGATTTGTAAGTCTGCCACGGCGAGCGACGCGACTTGCATCCAACGCGCGAGCGCTTTCGGCCACGGAATTTCAAAGTACTGCATTTGAGCAGTGATTTGCGTGAATGACAGCAAAATCGTCAAAGAAGGAATAGCTGGGTGTGTTGCGAGTTCGAACATGGCGTAAAGCGCAACGCAGTACGCCAGTATCACGAAGAAGATTCTTACTTCTTGCACTGGGTCACACGCTTCGCAGAAGGACGCGTAACGATAGTGATCTTTCGCACACTTTGAGCAACCATCTCCGACGTACGCGGGAGAATTTGTCACATTATTGGCGTAGAACCGAGGTTGCGCACATGCACCAGTGCGTACTTCGTCCTTATCAAACTTCTCTTGACAAGCCAAGCCCGGGATACAGGTGAGGTTTCGTTTTCCATTTGTGCTATCTTGCCAAAATCCATCGTACGGAAGAGGTGTGTACTGACCGAGTTCGGTACATTTGACGCGATCGAGCGCGCAAGGATGGCACTGCGGGCTGTTCGAAACGACAAAACCGATATCGCACAGGCAATCTGAAACGTCGTCGCTTCCTGATGGTGAACGCGTGTTCGCTGGGCATGGTGTACAGACTTGCGATCCGGCGGTGCTCGCGTACGTATCCGCGGGACATGGCACGCAAATAGTCGAGCCCGTGGCGGAGGTGTAACTCCCCGCCGGGCACTGCACGCAGCTTTGTTGATCGGCTATGTTCGCCGAGTTGAATGAACCAACTGGGCACAAATCGCACGTTTCTCCATGGTCAGCGTTGACGCTTTCACCTCCTCTGCACATGGCACTGATTGTCATCGCGACGTCGTCGCCTCGCGCCGACGTCGTTGTATCTACCGCATGCCATTTGAACGTGATTGGTCCGTGGATGTATTCTCGAGGCTTGAAAAGCAGCATTACAGCCCCATTCGCGGCGTCACCGATGGTATCACCAGCGGCGAGCGGCGTGAGTCCGGTGACGGAATCTGATGTGTAAGAGTACACTGTCGTCCCGGTGGAGTTGTAATATGTGCCATTCGGGGCGACGTATCGATAAAGAGTACCAGCGTACCCAGCTGTACCTCGTGCTGCATCTGACGACGCTATAGTCGGCAGTTCACTTAGTACGTACCGTATTGTGTCGTTCACAGCTTGGTCGACATCGTACGCCAAGAGCGCCACCGCGGTCACTTGGTCGTGATAAATAGCAGCCGTTGTCAAAGCTGAAGTCGACCCACATGACAAAAATATATTTTGATGATCGATGACGCTGTCAAACTTGGACAAATCATTGATAAAGGGCAAGTAATTGTAAAACTCCAAGTCTCTTCGCTCGGGATTGATCAAATATCGCATCGTCTTGGCGCGGATAATTTGATAACCCATGAGCACGCTCAGTTCCGCCGTTCGTCCTTTGAGATCGTACGTCGGATCGGCTGAGGACTTAAGAGTAGAGTTCACTCCGCATGCGCCTTGTGGCGGCTGATCGACTTGCGAGACCGTGACGGTGATAGTGGTGAGATCAGAAGTAGACCCGTGTGGATCGGTGACGAGGTATTCGAACACATCAACGCCGTAATAGAATGGAAACGGTTCATATGTGAACGCCTTGCCGTAGGGCGAGGCAGCGATACCGACTTGCGCAGCGACGCCGAGCGTCGGCTGTAACGCGAGCGATGGGAGCGTGTGTCTCAGTTGCAACGGGGATTCGGAATCCGCCGTGTCGAAATTGCTCGCCACGCCGACAGATTCAGGCGTGGTGAACGTCATCGCGTTGGCACTCGGTCGAGAATTCGTCTCTGAGGTGAGTCGAACCCAGACCCAGGCGTTTGCGACGTTGGAAACGCGACCAGATAAATCGATAGCGACATATTTGAAGGACGTCACGTTGAATCCCGGATGATTTTCTCGCGCAAGAGTGTTGAAATCGAAGTTGGTGCCGTAGTTCGCCATACGCTCTGACACGCGCCTGACGAGATCAGAACTCGAGAACGCCGTGTACTGGAACGTTGCATTTTCGGAATATCGCTTCCCTCCACTCATTTGCTGAGTGTCAAGCTGAATACCCGCAACATTCAGCTCCGGTTCTTCAAAGATTTGATATCGAAGAATATCGTTCGTCATCTCCGTGTTGGTGGAATCTGCATCGGTGGCGCTGAACGTGAAATACTCAGCAGAGTTCTCCCACACATCGACGTTAATATCTTGCGCCACGGGATTCGTCTCGCCGTTGCCGATGCGAATCTCTACAGTGGCGTATTTCGACTGCAACGGGCGTTCGTTTGGACCGGTGTATCCATCCCACGTAAAGTACACGAATCTGTCGTCGCCGATCATGTTTGGATACGGCGCATAATCAAACTGTCCGGTGGCGGTGTTGAACGTCAAGTCACCCTTGTTCGGTAAGCATGAAATATTGAACGTGAACGTATCGCCATCAGGATCTGATCCTGGAACAGTTTCACCGGTTAACCCTCCGACGCGAGGATCAGCAAGATACACAATCTTGTTCTCAGCTAGCGGGGGGTCGTTGACGGGTTGGAACACAACACGTTGCAAACCGCACCCTTTGTTGTTGAGCGCTTCCGGATCTTGACAGCAGAACATGATGTATCGATCATCCGCTGTCATTGCCGGTCCAGCATTCAACAGCACCAGGTTTCGCATCGCACGCAAGTACGCCGCCGGCGGCGCCAGGCCGGCGAAAGTCACTGTACGCTGAGAGTCGGTGAACGTGGCGTCAATGTCCACGAAACCGGCTGGCAAAGATGTGTTCCAATACTGATAGTATTCGACGATTGCCGTTTTGTTATACGAGAATGTATCTCCAGCCATGAAGTTGTTTGCGATATCCGTGATGTTCACGACACACTGCGTCCAATTATAATTGTCAACGTCATAGGCTTGAAGCGGTGCGTTGAGCGTCAGACTCTCTTTCTCTGTGTAAATGAGCGGCAAGTCGATATCGATAATCGGTGGATCGTTCACACCTTCGGTATCGATATTTAGAATTGGTCCTTCGACGATGGCCCCGAACTGATCCACCACTCGAGTGTTCATCATTCGCGTCGCACCGGTGGGATCTAGACTGATGTCCGAAAACGTTATGTTGTTCACAGCCCACACAAATTGAGAAGTCGATGCAGGAGCCGGTGCAGCCGGTGCCTGCAACAGGCGACGGCGTTGTGATGGGTATGGGTACTTTCCAAGTAATTTTCTACCAGCTGCGTTGGCCAAATCTGCTTCCGGGAGATATGCCGTGTTCGTGAACGTCATGACTTGCGTTGCGTTATTGAAATACCCTCGAAGACTGGGACCGATGATACATCCGCCTGGTGCAGAGAAGTTGCCTCCATCCGTGCAATTGAGCGAATACGAATCAGTCAACGGCGATGCACCGGCAAGAACGCTCACCTCAAGGATGTACACGTCCGAACCAAATGTATTCGCCGCTGCCGGGAGGATTTCGAAAGAATTCGCAAAGGCGCTCATCGGGGCGGCCTTTTCAACAAACAAGCCACCATTGGCTGTGTTGTTGACGACAAAGCTCGATGATGAGATACCGAGGCAATAGGTACCAGAAGCGTCCGTCAAGCCTTGCATACCACCATCGATTAGCGATAGCGGTAGCTCGAGTTTATCGATGACAGACCACTGCGTGGTGTAAAATAACCGTTGTACTTTGTCCAAACTCACCGAGTACGCTTCAGAATCTGGCAGCGTCGTGAAGTTCGTCATGACCGGATCGTGACCGGCAGCGCTTAAACTCGCGACCTGAATACCGCCACAGGTGGCACTGATGTTCCAACAAGATGAAAGTTGCTTCATACTAGGCGGGAACGTTATCTCCGTGTTGTTTAATTGGTCAGCGGCGAAAGTACAATTCGCGTGATCATCAAACGAGATGAGACCGCATGAACCGGAGCAATCACAAATATGCACGGGGTAGCACGTTTGATTCAGTGCTTGATACACATCATCATCTGAAGTCATATCTCCACATACATATGCCGTGCGGGCTTCCGTCAGGTTGTCATAGCTGATGGCGGAGACCATCACCGGCTGCGGAATGTTCCAATTGTTGGGCGTAAAACTCAGCGACGTTGTCCCCAACACAAGGTGTTTATTCGCCTTCAGAATCGCGAGTTGAGTCGCGTTGTAATTCATTTCGCTGAGCGAAACGACGACAGTTGCAGAGGGTGCACTTGACAGCGTGAATCCCAAAGATGAGACCTGTGTCGTCACATCTGTCGAGCACGGCTCATCGATGAGAACAGTGTTCTCCGCGCCGTTGCCGAGCAATAAACCGGCGACGTCGTACTCGACGATTTCGACCGGCAGGGCACTACCACCGAGATTCGGGCTCAATGCGAGGTAATCCGGATCATCAGTGCCGTACACCACATCGTGCCAAATTTGAACGATGTCGTTCGTCACGGGCACGTTGTAGTTACGCGGGAAGATGACTTTGAACTTCGTCGGACCAAAGAATCCAGCCTCAAGTGTCACCTGTCTCGGAGAGATGGTGGCGTATCGAGCGTAATCTGTGTCTGGAATATACGGTCGAAGGGTCACTGTTTTGCACAACGCCGTAGTCGGTGTGATGGTGTAAATACCCGTTTCAATCTGTTCATTCACCTTCCACGGTTCGAGCGGCAACGTGCCGTTTGGCGCATCTGGCGGCGTCACGATGAATTCTGTGTTGTCAGCATTTCGAATGTACCATCCCGCGGCGTTGGCGGTTTCGAGGATGGTCATATTCGGCGGCGAACTCGAGATGCCGTTGTACATTGAATCCAAGGAAGTGACTTTGGCGCCAACTTGCAACGTCACATCTCCGCACTTGGTGTCGTCGCCGACGAGCGTGACGATGCAAGTCACCGGCACCGAGCACTCATCAGCACTAAACGTCCAAACAGGACCTTGGGCACCGCAATTGAACGACGCGCTGCCGTACAAGTCGGCTCCGAAAGCGTCTGGTAGCGTTGCTAAGGACACTTGAACGTCTGATGTCGGTTGAGACGTTAAATACATGTCAAACTCGTAGTTGCTCCCGGGGGGGCCGGTGATTTGCGCCTTGGTAAACGCTAATCCAACCTTTTGCAAATCTGTCACGTACACAGGAATTTCTGGTACGACGAGATCGCCGCACGTCGTCGCGGATTCTACGCTCACTGTGATCGGAACGTAGCGATCAAGCGCGGCGACGCACGAATACACCGGAATGATTGGGACACGTTGCGCCAAATTGTAGTTGGTTTCGTTGAACGTCAGAGTGACGGACGCTGGAGATGAAATTTGCGTCAAATCAGAGCTCGTCAGCGTCACGCGCACGTCATCGCCTCGCACCGCCGCTTGCAAGTAGATATCTGCGTATACCGTCGTATCTTCAGCGACGGAATAGTTCAACAAAGCGATCACTGCATTCGCGCTGCACGAGAGAGTGCGCTCCAAGGGTCGATTGTTGGGGTCATACACGATGACGCCACACTCGTCGTTATCTGCGATGACGACCGTACGGTTTGGATCGACGAGCGCGTCATAGCGTACATCAAGCGATCGTACGTCAAACTTCAACTCTTCTGTGTGTTGATCTTCGACATAAATGTCATCAACCGCCTTGACACCGACTTCTTGCGCTACGTTCCACGTGATGGGCGTGAAGACTAGCGTCACCGAGGAGACGTAATCCGTAAGACTCAGCGCCTGATCAACGAGGACGACGTTCCCGATACCACTGCGTTCACTGATCGTCACCGAAACATCTGCGGTCGGGACTTGCGTGAGCTTCACCTGAATGACATCCGTGTAACCGCCCTCTTGCGTCGCAAGCGAGTTGATGAGCATGTCCAACCCAACGGTTCGTATCCATCGACTTTGCGCCTCGGTTTGGGAGTTGCCGAATCGATCGAAAGGCACGAACCATACGTCGTAGTTCGTACCCGCGAGAAGACCAGTGATGTTTAACACATCTTGGCCCTTGCCACCCGCACCAGCTCCCGGAGAAGGCGTGGATGATCCAAGATATTCCTTAACACCGCTGGCCACAGCGCCAGTACCCGCTGCTCCGGTGCCTGCTTGAACTTCCAAAGGCGTCGGCTCCACCGCACCTCTCGGCAAGACGACGTAGCTGACGTTGGAGAGTTCGTCTACGGCAAAGGTAAAGTCTACGGTGGTAGCGGTGACGTACTCAGTTTGCAACCAAACGATGGTGGGCGCATCTTGATCAATGTCAACGCGTTGCGTGACGCAATTGAGCGAGCCCGTGGCGTTGACTTGCTGCGAGTACAATATGGATGTGTGATCGACTAAGTCCTTCAGCGTCACGCTGAATAAGAAACAATCGTTGATATCCTTCAGAATGTTCGGGTCATCCGTCGAATTCTTCACGATGTAGGGACCCGCGCGCCACTCGCTAGACGTACCCACTTGCGAGACATCGGTGGCGTTGAGCGTTACGCCGCCAAACGTCACCGTCGGCGCCACAACTGCTTCGCTGGCGATGATATCCAAGTACAGCGCGTCGCCGAGACCAGCCGATGGATCATTAGCGCCAGTGGTGAAGGCGTAGACGTACGTCGCGACTGGGTCTTCCAAATCGAGTCGGACCACTCGCGGAAAGTTTACGTCAGACGTAAAAGTCGTGTTCCACACAACGTCTTGCAATCCATCGTCGTACGTAAAACTCCAAGGAACGACTGGCCAGTCCTCCGTACCCCACGCATCCGTGATGCAGTGAGTGATGAGATAATAGGTGTGGGTCGTACCCGGGACTACCAAGGCGCCACCGGTTGTGGTGATGTTCCACAGACTCAATGCGTTGTTCGTAATATTGCCCATGACGATGGCTTTCAGTTCGACGGCGAGAAGAAACCTCATCTCCATCATGAGACAGTCGTTTTCGTTCCCAACTTCCAAGTGCCCCGGTCGATCGCTGTAGAACAAGACCTCCAATGGAATGTCTCGGTCTAAAGAATAAATCACGGCGTCCGTATCACCAACGAGCGTCGATGTCGTCACCGAGTTGCACGCGAGATCCAGGCAGATGACGGAGAAGGTAATCTCGCCCGCCGCTACACCACTGTTCTCATCAATGTACGCCTCCGCCACGCGTTCGGAGCCCGTGCCGGTGATGTTTGCAGTGATGCCACCGATAGTTGCCGTGCAGCTACTCAACTCTTCCGCGGCGTCGATGGCGACGCGAACGGTACACCGCTTCTGACACGTCTTGTTAGCGACTTCGAGGCTGTACATCGCCAAAGAGTCAAAAGTCGGCGCAGTCCGATCGATGATGACGCGATCCCCACCGAGCGTGACGACGCCATCTGGAGATAACGTCTTCAGTTCAGTGTAGCTCGTGTTGACGGCGTCGAGATACGCGGGCACAGAGCTTTTGATGCCGTCAAACGTGAAGTTTGCGGGTCCTTCAATCGTCGTCGACGACACGACGACGTCACACGTAAACGCATTCGTACCAAAAGTTGTCAACGTGCACGCTTCGCCAGCGAGGGTGTACGCAGTGGGATTGGAAACGTCCGCATCCATCGTAACGTCGAGTATCAGCGTATCGCCAACTTTGGCGTATGCGTTGCTGCACGTGTTCGAACTCGTCTGCCCAATGCTGGTCGCGTCCGGGCGCACGTAGTCAAAGCACACATCTGAAGTCGGGTCGACGGCGTCGGTAATCTCAAACAAGTTGCCACCGCAATCCGAAATGGAACACTCAAACGGAATCGTGACGCCTCGTGAACAATTCGCCCACAGATTTAATTCGAAAACCTCGGGCAAAAGTTCGTGACGTCGCTTCTGCTCCTCAGACGCCGCAATGCGCGTCGCAATCGCGGTGTCGACTGCATTCACCGAAGTCCGTGTGGTTGACCACAGCGCGGTGACGCCAGAGCTCGCGGCGCGTGTCTGCGTCATCGTCACCGATTCGCCGCCGATTGTGCAATTCATCCCGCGAGGGTTCCCTTCAAATTCGAGCGTAAGCGATACGGGCTGGTTTTCCTTGACGACGAATTCGCCGTTGTCCGCCGTAAGCGCGGCGCGAAGCAAACAGCTCGTGTCGCGAGTCAAGACGGCGTCCAGGCACGGCGCACCCGCGACGAATGTACCCTTATTTGCGTGCAACACGTCCAAGCCGCTCTTGTCTTGCATGCAGCACGCGGTACCGGTGAGAACGCCATCAATCAACGGAAGAGTGTCATCTACTGGAAACGTCACCTTCCACTCCACAGAGAGTTCCCGAGCGACGAGCGCCTTGGCGTTGTACGAGCTCCAGAACCCAGATGTCGGTCGCCCTGTCACTGGTGAGATTGAGTGATCCCGGCAATCTTGCGCCTGGCAATATGCGCCGTCACTAAAGACTTGCCGGCACGTGTCTTGGCAGCAATCGCCACCGTCCCAGCATCCGTCGCGATTGTTCAACGTGGCGGATGGGTCGCAGACGCCGTCGCGCACCGTCGATTCGGACAGACAATCCACCGTCGGAAGCGTGGGCCACATGACAGGACTCACCGCCACGATGTTGGCCTCGGGTACGGTATACACCGTGCCGCTAGTGTCGGTAAATCTGATGGTTGGTTTCGAGACAAGATCGCGGGCCGAGGTGCTCACGATATAGCGGGCTTCGGATTGATCGCCGAGCGTTGGGTTGCACATGCACGTACCCACACCTCCTGGACATTGGTCTCCCGGAATGGCGGTACCACCGGCGGTGACGTTTGCAACAGTGAGCGTGGTTGTCGTGCGGTGTACCACGACGGCGGCATCGTTACACCGTCCGCATGTCGATCGACACATGAGACCATTGGCGGTGCCACACGCGCCACCGCGTTGCCACCACAAATCTTGAGCCGTCATGAGATGATGTTGGAATATCCCACCAGCGACGATATCGTGCCGCGACAAATCTGTCTTCAAGGTTGCCAGATTTAACGCCGACAGCGATGTCGATGATGAGTTGGCGTAGCACGAAAACAGTGTGGACACGTTACCGCTCGGTGACGTCGTCAAAAAGTTGTTGAACGTTTGAACGACGTCGCCGACAAAGTTGATACTTGGTTCGAGAGCTCGTTGCGCAGTCGTCTGCGCAGCGTGCACGATTGAACAAGATGGCGGGTTCCAATCCGCGCACGCACTTTTAATGCCAGTATTCGTCGCGCGATCCATGAATCCAGTCGCATCCCATGTGAGCGCGCCTACCGGCGTGGTCCCGTCGACGACGTATTCAGCCGTCCATATTGTCGCGTACTGCGTTCCTCCTGCATTAAGCACCGTCGATGGGAATCGTCGACGACTCGGTCCCGATGTTTCAACCGCCGTTGCAGACGGCGTTGCGGTCGCGAATAGCGTAATTGTAGGCGCGGTGATCATTTCGCTCGCTTCAAAGTACAGTCGAACAGTGTCACCGACGGTGGCCAGTTTTGAATCGTACGTGTTGTCGCTGGTGAAATCAATCAACTGTAGCACCGGCGCTGTGCCGTCGATGAGACAAGCTTCGCTTTCGGGGCCGAAAAACTGCGTTACTACTTCAACGCCGGTGTTAGTTCCGGTATCGGTGATTTCAGCACAGATGCTGAGAGCGACTTCGCCGTCGCAAGCGTCTGACGGAATGGTCGCCGTGGCTCTCCAGCTCGTCGAGCCTCCCAGATCCGTGGGCGTCACCGTGACACCGGAAATCTTGACGCAACCCGACGGAATCGTCACTGCAACATTGGTGGAGAAATCAACCGTCACACTTCCGCCTGGTTTGACGACCCTCGGTGACGGGCTAGCGCACGTCGCAGACGTGACTCGCGGCGCATCGACATTCACTGAACAATTCACATTCCCAGTGAGCACGTTGTCATTGGACAAGTAGTTCCCGTGCGACGTCGTGTCGATGTTGCCGTACTCATCCTCGCCGTTCGTAATCACGAAAGGCATCGGGCTACCGCCTAACCAGTCGGAGGGGACTGTGATCGGTGCAATCCAAACGGTGTGAAATCCGCTCAACGCGCCGGTTTGCGCAATGACGCCGCCAACCTGCGCGCCAAACGCGCTCACAGTCGGGCGCCATGATGGTTCCACCGCATACGTGACGGTTATCGTAGATTGGCTTCCTATGACTAACGCACACGAAAGCGGGACAGCGGCAGTCGGCGTGGGTGCGAGGTTATCGACGATGATCGGGTCCTTGTCTGAGCCTAGGTATCCGTCGTCCGTGCCTCGCGCCGTGCCCGTAAAGGTTGACCCGTCCGTGGCTCGCACGTTGCTGACTTCAAGCTGTAACGTGTAAGAGTTACTGGATGGAAATGTCGCCGCGGCTGTACCCGCACATGTGAGTGTCCAAACCAACGAGCTTGGAGACGTCGGATCCGTCGCCGTCATGACGCACGCAGAAGGAAAGTTCGCGTACGCGTTGGTCGCTGTGTTCCACCACTTCACCGTTGGCTCCATGATTTCGCCGTCGGCTTCGATGTGGATGGTAGCGATACAACCTGGGCCAAACTTTTTCGTCGTCGTACTTCGGTAGCAAGACGTTAGACCGCGTACTTTTATCAAACCTTGACTCGGAATCGCCGGCGGCAATGTGAAGCAATACAAGTTGTTCCATCGCTCACCCATGACGAGGTTACCTGACCTGTCGACGGCGCGAATGAATTCGCGAACACCACATTCAAGATTCTCGAGTGTGGTCATTTCTTTGGCATCGAAAGTACGGCAGCTCGTCCAGGTGGTGATGTATTCAGCTTCATCGTGTTCGTCGGGCGGCAAAATGTGCGGGTCAAGTTTGCACAATCCGTGGAGATGACACGTGCCGTAGCAATTTGTTTCCGCACCTTCCACGGTCCACTTGCGAACGACGACCGGCGAACTGAACGTCACTACGGTTCGGAGTTGATGACCGATTTCAATCTTTGTCAAACCGTTGCCTGCCGCGGTCACCGGTGTGCCCGGAGTGGACAAGTCGCAGGTCGAGCCGCTGGGCAAGAGAACGTAAGAGACACTTGAAATGGACGGCGGATTCAACCACGTCGGACCAGTTCCGGTGAGGGTGAGCTCGGCGTTGTCCGTAAAGTAAGGCGCACCCGAACGTTCGCGGTACACTACCTCATACGTCAACGCGCCGTCAGGTTGCGGAACCAGGTTTGCGCCGTTGACGCGAATGGTGGCGACGAGCGTACTTGGAATGTCCGGGAACGCTATTGAAAACTCATTGCCATCCCACGAATAGGCAGCGCTTGGGAGGGTCGCTAGACTCCCCGCGAACGCTGCACTCTTCGACGTGAACTGAGCATCATTGCCGTTGCCGTACGCCACGAGCGCTTCGTTGAGAGACTGTCGCGCGGACGTCTGCGAGTTGTACTCGATGGCGACGTCCGAATCTGGAACAAGGACGCCACCGATGAGCACACGTCGCACGTCAATCGGCTTGTTTCCAGTCAGTTTAATGTAAATCGTGGAGTATCGGTTAACGTAAGATTTTCGCACGCCTTTCGTGTCCACCCCCCAAGACTCTTTGGTGACGCTGAGCGTCACGGCGTTTGGTCGAAGACATCCACCGTCGACGTTGAGAGCGCCTGTGGACGGCAAACCGACGGTACAACAGTGGCCGGCATCAGCGCAGCACGTGCCCCGAGATTTGCAAGTCGGGTTGCATTCGCAGCCAGATGGCGCTGTACCTCCACATCGACCAGCACACGAACTCGTCGTGGGCGCCGTGTACGTAAGAGTATCCGCCGAGCTGATCGTCGCCGCCGGCGCAATCGCCGGATTCGTTCGATACGAAACTGTGACGACTTTGTTAGTGAAATCGGTCGCGGGTAATCCGAAATCGGTCGTCTTCAGCGTTAGTTTGTGAGTTTTCGAGAAGGCTCGACGGCTATCGCAGTAGCCGCACGAAAAGTCACACATACCGGCGTACTGGCACGTCGGGCATAAGTACGCCTGGCACGTCGCGCTCGTGGCAAAGCGCACGCACAAGTCGTCGCGAACCAAATCAGAGCAATCGATCGTCCACGCGTTATCATTTTGGAACGTAGACGAGCCAAAGCCAGTCGCCGCGTAGACGGAATTGCCGTCCACGGAAATGTCAGTAATGCCGATAGGGTACCCCGACGACACGGCGAGAGCGAGATAATTCCCGTACTCGAGCGTCGTCGAAGTCACGCTTGCGCTGTTAGCGCATGCCTGCGTGTCCACGGAACTATCCATGCAGTGTAACCCGAGAGGTCGGGCGAGCGAGACAGAACTTGGGCCCGTGCCGACGTTGTGAAGCATGAACCATCCTGGATAGTCTTCGGAATCCGTCGGAGAAAAGCTTCGACACGTCGTCGGATTCGTGAGCTTGTGTCCAGCCATATCTTCGCCGACAAACGTGATACAGATGACTTCGAGCACGCAATGAAGCGATGCGGAGTTATACGTGGCGGTGATGGTTTTTGTGTGCGTTCCCGTGAGAGTACCATCCGTCGTCAACGTCATCGACTGGGCGGAGACCATGCCAAAGTCGTACGTGCACAGGGGGCCTCGCGTATCCAATGTGTACGTCAGCGTATACAATTGTTCGCTCGATACGACGTCAACTTTCACTTGACCAGTGTCCTTGACGAGCGAGGCTGAGGTGACAGGCTCGCTCAAACGCACCGAAGTCAGAGACGGCGGCGTAAAATCCAAGACGACTTCAGACGCAAACGTCGGGCGACACGACGTGAGCTTGAAGCGTGTGATGCACAAGCTTGAAGCGTCGTGCGCACACTTGGTCGTACCGATAACCACCAGTGACCAAGACACGACGCTACCATCGACGAAGTCCGCTGAGAGACTGTCAACCGTACGCGCCATGGTTATCGTGCACGCATTCGGTGTACCCACGCATGTGGGCGTCGGCGGCGTGACGTAGACGCCCGCAAGTTTGGATTCGTGGATGCTCAGCACGGTGTTGGCGCTACTCGGTGGCAGCGGCAGCGTCACTGAGACGGTGACTGTATTCCCATTTTTGGCGTACTGATTATTCACGTTGTTACTAGTGGTTGAGCACGCGCCATTGGTGAGCGAAAACGCCGTCAATTCGCTCGCGCTTTGCAACCGAATCTTTTCAGCGTTGAAGACGTTCGTCGTAAACGTCGCCGTCGCCGTGTTCGCTTCCTGAATATCCTTCAGATTGTACACTTTGTACTCCAAAAACGTATTCAGAGCCGCGAGCGTCTGCGTCACCTCAAAGGTGAACGTCGCCGAGTACTTGTCAACTTTCGTCGCTCGAGCGGTGAGAACGTCGTTCAAAGTCACGTACACTCCAGCTGCAATATGCTCGTCAAAAGTGATGACGAGCGTGATATAATCACCAACGACGGCCACGTGCTCGGCGACATTGGTCGCCGGATTCGTGACGGTGGGGAACGTCGTACCGCTACTGTTAGCGACACGGGCGACAGTCGTGCTCGCGCACGAACCATCCGTGACAAAGCTCGCGCACGAAGGCGCCAGCGTATCTTGGACGGCCCAGACTGCCGACCCGGCTTGATTGAACGCGGTATCCGCGTTGCGCCCGCAGCTAATCGCGGGATCAAACGCAGCGCCAACGGCATCAGTTGACGTTGGTTTGAGATGATTGACATCCGCAGAGGTGTCCGCAGAGGTGAAGAAGGCTGCAGAGGTCTGCCAACCGCCACCCGTCGGCAACACGCGGTCGTCCATCGTGGTCAACTGCCACTTGATTTGAAGCGCTCCGTCGCCACCGACGACTTGATGCGATGTGACGTATCTAAAGTTGATCACCCAATAGTTGTACGCGTCTGTGGCTTTGTAGATTCGATCATTTGGATCCGAGCACGTAAGCGGCGCCTGAGCGGCGAACGAGCTTCGTCGCAAGTAGTACCTATTCGGGCACAAACGGCGCACCGAATAACGCTTACCGTTGGGTCGTAACCCGCGTTGGACCCAGAATCCAGTGCACGTAACAGCGGCGTTGGGGTAATTCGGCACATTGGGCACGGGTTGGCGATAGTTGTAAGACGTCTGAACCAACCAATCGAACCAATCGTCGTCGTTCGAAAACTGCGATCCGTCGTTGTACTCTTCGGCGGCGAGCGCGAGCAAGCCGCGCGCGCCGAGCCAAGTTTGCATGTCCGGATCGCTTGAGCACGGTCGCTCGACGTTCATGGCGCTCGCGACTTCGGAATGTGTCGCAGCCGGAAGGGCTTGATCGTTTCCGATGAGCGCGCGCACGCCCTTCACCGGTTGGTCAGTGTAGAATTGAATCTGCAGCATGTCGCCAACCTTGACGACGCGCCTATACTCGTTCCATCTCACGTTTTGCGGCTCGATGTACACTTCAATCACCTTCGGGTCTGCGGTCCAGTCACCTCTAGGGACTGAGTTCATCCAGCTTGGCACAATCTTCCCGGCGATGGGAATCGGCGTGCGAATAATCGCGTCGCCCGCCACCGCGGACGAGGCAATCACAACTGTAGCGTCGGCGTTGTTCGGAGATTTGCTCACTTGGCGCAACGCCGTCGCCGAATTACCAGCGGGGTCGACGCCTCCGAGTACGGCGTAACCCAAGGTACCCCAACCGTGACGACACCACGCAGACCAGAGAGGAATCCACAACGAGTTCCCGGCGTAGTGCTCCGCTTGGCAATCCGCGCGAGCGCTCCACGCCAACGCACCTTTACCGACGATATCACATGGATCGATCGTGTTCGCTTCCACTTTCCATGATTTGTGATATGTCGATGTCACGTAACTGGTTCCACCGAAACCTTGCGCGGTGCTCACGGCTTCTTGCGCTCGCGGACGGAACTCCTTCGCCATGCACTCCAACTTGCCGGTGAGTTTTCCGCCTTGCTCCGTGATCGTGATGGCTGATTGCGGAACGTGCACGCCACTTGAAGCGCTCGAGCGCATGTACGCGCCGTACGGACGAGAGACATATTCGGTCCAAGTGCCAGTTAATACGAGCGTGTCACCGATGCGATACTCTTTGGCGCTCGAGGCCACGTTGTCAAAGCCGTGATAATACACTGGCTTGGAACCTTGGTTCCCAGTCATCTCCGAAGAACTAGCGTAGCTCAGTGACCATGAGTCCGGTCGCGGTGGTGACTTATCATACAATAATCGAGCGGCGCTGAGTCGATCGGCCAAAGGTGAACTCGCGGTGACACCGGTCAGGGAGTTGATCGCCGAGTTAATTGTCGTCCCGACGTTGCCAACGGCGTCCGTAAACGTAATGGAAAACGGTAAAACTCCATCGCTGAGTGTGATGTCATTGACGAGCGCGTACGCGGCATCGACGTAGGCCGCGGACATCATGATTTTATAAGCATCGATCGCGAGCGTGACGTCGCGCGGCGCGGTTGCTCGCACCCATTTCGTCGCAGCTTGACCGCCGATGGTACCGCCGATGGTGGCGACGTTTTCCGACGGCGTAAAGATGACGGCGATGTAATCTCCCGCTTTTGCGTACTTTGCCGCCGTAACGTTTACATCCTTACCCGTGGACGTCGTAAGATCCGTACAGGACGATGGCGCCGACGACGGCGCGAGCATGTAGGATGGATTGACGACCCAGGCGTGACTGACAGTAGGCGCGGTGTTGTCCAACACGACGAGCGCGATGTCAGAACCCAACGGATGAGTGGACGTCTTAAACCCATACGATGCTGAGGTGAGCGTACTCGCCTGCTCAACCTTTACCGTGATGTGTCCAGAAGTCGCCATGCTAGCGCTGACGGTCACCGTCGCTGAATACTCCGCGCCGGCACCTGCAGAGACAATCTTCGAGCTCGGAACCGCGTAATTGCCCAACGTGATTCTTGGTCTATCTATTGCGTGCGACGCGCGCACGACGACGCGAATATTATCGCCATACTTTGCCACCTTGTACGGCGTCAACGTGCCATCGGCTGCGCCATCCAATCCCGTCAACGGCCTCACCAAAGACGTCGCTGCGTTGCTGCTCACCGTGTACACGGTTGTCAAATCCGCGCTCAACTTTTTTATTTGCATGCTGTACGCCCCCGAGACGAATTTTTGTCCAGAGACGACGATGTAATATGTCTTTTGCGTCGCCGTGAACTTCAGCGACCCACAGGATGCCGCTTGGAAGTTGGCGCACGAGACTTGCTTGAACCCACCGAATGGCGGGTAATTCAAACTCGCTTGCGCGTAGTTCTTCGCGTGAATGAAAACCGCGGTAAGCGAGATAAACGCAGAGTTCGCCGCCGTTGAGTCACCAGTGCCAGTGGGTGACATTGTGAACGAAACCGTGGCGGCGGCTTCCGCACTGGGAACGCTAAACTCAAAGCCAACAGAGCCGTACGAATCCGACGCCGTCGGCGGGTAGAATTCAAACGAGCCAATGTTGACGTTTGCAGAGGTGCGAGTGACGTCAAACGTCACGTTTTTCTTGGTGGACGCCAAAGAGTACTCGAAACGAGCCTCATACGTGGCCAAGCCATCGATCCACGGGGTGAATGTGAAAGTGATATCCCCATTCGCACCTGTAGTATCGTGCGTCCAATCCGCCGACGGGATGTCTACAAAGTCTTTTGTGTAGACGCCCACGTTGGTTCCCGTGGCGGAGCCGCACATCGTAATCTCCAGAGCTTCATCCGTCGCCGAAGCGTAATTCATAGTGTACACGCGATACCCAGATGTTGATCCTATATCACTCGCGGTTCTGCACGAGTCTTCAATTCTAGGGAACGGGAACACTTGCGTCGTATCGGTCTCGCCTGTAAACTCTCGTGGCAAACCAGTCATTCGCGTGCGCGACCCATCCGTTCTCGTCGTACCGACGATGTATTCCGGCAAGGTTTCCGTGACGTCTAGCACGTCAAAAGCTAAGCGATTGTCGGAGAGTGACTTAAACTGCACATCAGACGGAGTGTAGCTTCTATACGGGTACACGGTGTCCGCTAATGTGGCGCCCGTCGACGCCGTCGCCGTGAGATATGAGGGAATCGTGCGGTCGTATCCGTAGATTGCCACAAACGCCATGCGACAGCCCTCTATTACGGCGGCGCGGGCAAAGTTGAACCCTTCGTTCGCCATCTGAGCGACGCACGAATCGTACACTTCACCCAGATACTGGCACTGGTCGCACCACTTCGCTTGCACCGTTGAGACGCTACCAGGGTCGTGCGTGGCGGTCCCGCAAGCGGCGTTGTTGAGCGCCGCGCCGACGCCCCACGGCGCGCTTCCTTCTGCGTTCGCGTCGAAGTTTACGCTGGTCGCCGAGCCCGCCGTGGCGCATATGCCTGTCGATGTAACACTATTTGGGACACTTATGACCACGATGAGCTGCGCCGCGCATCCCGTGCAAGCGGTAAACTTGGTGATGTTTGCCACCGTCGTCTCTGAAATCGTTATTTGTAAAAGCTCCGTGCTCGCCAAGCCCGAGCTCACGGGCATCCAGTCAGACACGCACAAAACACCAGTGGAGCCGTCGGAGTATGGCAGATCATTCGTCTTGGTAACACTGTTGACTTTCACGGTGCCATCGGCGTGCACTTCGACGCTATCGTGCGCCGGCGAAACGGATGCTTTGAGACCGATGTGCGTGATGATGCGTCTCGCATAACCCGTGCCGGAGTCTTCGTCGAACCGAGCGACAAAGTCTCCATGCGCCGCGGCGTTCGCGTGCAAGGTGATATCTTCATTAGCCAGATTGATTGCGCCACAGTTCGTCCTGTCCACTGCGCCGTTCGTCGTCGTCAGCGCCTGTTGGCTGACAGCGTTGAGCGCTCCCGAGGTGGAGTCCTTGTCAAACGTCACGACTGTTTCACCACCGAAAACGCCACAAATCTTCTGTGGGTTGACGTATGCCGACTTACACGTCGGTACTGAACAAAACTCCCATCGAGGTTCGCCTCGGGTGTACGACCCGGTGATGGCGGTGTGATCGACGTAGCACCACGGGTGCGCGTCAGACGACGGATTACGACACTCATTGCTCGTCGATCCCGAAGACGACGCGTACGTGTGCGCGAACGGCGATTGGGACGACCACGACTGGCACTGTTTGCCCGAAATCGTCACGTTTGTGGTCCCAGTGTAAGCTACGCTATTATCTGTACATTCTCCGTTTGCAAGCGTCGCGCCGCACTTGGGATACGGGCCGTAGCCTGTGGCGCAAGCGTTGCAAGTGCTCCCCGAGAATCCAGTGAAACACGTACACGAGGTCCCATCGACGTTCACGGTACCATGCCCACTGCAAAGATCATTACACGGGTTCGTCGTGCACGCTGCATCGCAAAGAGTGCCCGTGTATCCGCCCGCGCACTCGCATCGCTTGAGGGCCGCGTTCCAGGTGCCGCCGTTGGCGCACGTCGGCTGCGGCTCAATGAGTCGCTCACAGAGCTCGCCAGCGTATCCTGCGTCGCACTCGCACTCGCCCGAGAGTGCGTTGCAACGACCGTGGTCGCCGCACTTGCACTGATCGCACGCGTACCCATCGAAGGCGCCCCGACAGGCGCATTGCATACTTCCGCTCACGCACGAACACACTCCATTGCTAGAGTCGCACGTTGAGCAAGTGTCTTGCACGCAAAGCCCTGAAGTGGCGTCCCGCGAATAACACGGCTCACAATCGCACTGACCGGTTCCAACATTGCACGTACCGTGTCCACCACACACCTCGGTGCCGACGGTCAAGGTGCCGGCGCACGCGACGGTGCAGTTTACACCCGACCATCCCTCGAGGCACACGCACGAGCCGCTCGAATCGAGACGACCAGAGCACACGCGCTGCTGCGTGCCGTCCGACTTCAAGTATGTGTGCGCTGAGCCACATTCGCACGTCCCGACTATCGTGGCGGCGTTACATCGCGAGCCGACGTAGCCAGGATTACAGAAGCAACTTCCCGACGCCGAGTCGCATAAACCGTTTCTCGAGCACGGATTGCTCGCGCCGCCGGGGCACATCTTCTCGCATCCGTCTCCACCGTAACCGCTCGAGCACGTACACGTGCGCGTGATGTTATCACACGTCCCCCTGCCGTTGCAAAACGCGCTGACGCGGTCGACATCTACGTAAGCGGGCAACATAGTTGAGGTGACGGCGCCCGGACACGTGGCGCACTGTGCGCTCGATCCCACGCTAAACGCGGAGCAATTACCATCTTGCGGAGCACTACCGTCGAGCTGCGCCGCGGTACACCGACCAGTGGTGTGGCACCACCCACATCCGCTCTGATCGGCGCACTCGCCGCACGTCAACGCCGCGCCGCACGTATCGAGGCACTCGCCGATGACGTCGAAGCCGCTCGAGCACGAACCATCAATCTTCGTGCACGTCTTCGTCGCCGAGCAGTACCCGCACGCGTCATCCGTGGCGCACGACGCGCACGTTGCGTGCAAAGCGCAGTGATTCGTGCAAGTTGCGCTGCGAATCTTGAAACCTCTCAACGCGCTCGCCGTCGGAATCGTCTCCCACGACATCGCAAACGTCGCGTCGTCAAACGACCCAATCTCCACCGAATCGATGCGTTCGAGCAGCGTGAACTTCATCGCAAACTCTGAGTTCACATCGGCGACGTGGCCGATGACGATACCGCGTTGATCCGATCCCGATCCCCAGCGAAACTTGCCAAGACCCAAATCCGTGTCCAACTCGTAGCAATCGCTCGCCGACGAAACCGACGGGTCGCATCCGCTTCCACTCGTCACCACGTTCGTCAATCCCCGAGGTTCCTCTATCACCACGTTCGCCGAGTTTTTCAACGAACCACCCTCCATCATCAGCCCAACCTCGGGAGAGCTCGACCCCGTCGCCGCCCTCGCGCCCGCCAACACCACCACGTGCGCGCCCGAGTCGTCGTCGTTCACGAACACAATCCTAACCGTCTTATCCTTCTCCAGTCCCGTGTTCGAATCCGCGTACGACAACGTCGATCCCATCTCCGCTCGATTATAAAACAACTGTCCCGCGCTCACCGTCGGCGACGTCGCGCACGCCCCCGCCGCGTTCGACCAATAGAGCTCGTTCCCCGCGTTCGTCCGCTTCGGCAATCGCACCGTCGTCGCCGCCGACGTGTTCCCCGCCGCGTTCCCCACGTCCAAGCACGCCTTCGCGAACGCGTCCACGAACAGCGGGTGCTCTTTCGGCACCGCGGTGACCGGTTTGACGGTTTTCGCTATGGACGCCTTCGTCGCCGTCGCCGTCGGCTCCCACGACGCGCCGTAACACACGTCCGCCGTGAACGCCGCGCGGCCCGGCGTCGCGCCGCCGAGCGCCGCGACGAGCGCGATCGCGATCATCGCCGTCCGCGTCCACGCGCTCGGCGTTCGCGCGCTTCGCGTCGGCGTCGGCGCCGTCGCCGTCGCCATCGCGTCGTCCAACACCTCGCGTCGTCGTCGTCGTCGTCGCGTCGTCGTCGTCGCGCGCGCGTCGACGCGCCGCGTCGACATCGCGCGCGCGCCGATCGCGCCGCGTCGCGCGACGCTCGCGCGTTCGAGGCGCGGCGATGCGCGCGCGGAGTTGTGCGAGCGACGCGCGCGCGCGCGGCCGACCGCGTTCGACCGCGTTTGAAATAAACGTTTGGTCTGCGTTAAACCCTAGTAGTGTGTGTTTTTTTAAGCTATCACGTATATTTATAGGGCGTAACACCCTCGATTTGAACGGCACCGCGGATGCGTCGACCGCAGAACGCGGCGCCATGCGCGTCGGCGATCGCGCGCGCGACGCGCGATTGCGAACGCTCGTTCGCGTCGCCCTCGCGCTGTTCGCGCTCGCGCCGAGCCCGCGCTCGAGCGCGAGCGCGCCGGGAAGCGAAGCCGCGGGCGCTCGGGGCGCGCGCGCGCGCGACGCGCGACGCGCGCTCGGCGTGCGAACGACCGAGGCGGCGCACGACGACGCGCTCACGGCGTGGAACGCGAGCGATGAGAGCATCGTGAGCCCGCTGCGGTGCCAGCGACGGGCGGTGTTCGGGGAGTGCGTGCAGGAGGTCGGGTGCGGGTGGTGCGACTCGCGCGACGTGGACGGACACAACCCGACGTGCTACTCCTTGCTCGACGCCGCGCTGTGCGTGTCGCATTTGCCGCCGGTGATGAACGCGCCGCGAGTGGTGAACGCGGTGACGAATGAGATTGAGATACCGTGCGATCCGAGGTGCGCGGCGATTGGGAACGCGGAGCACTGCGCGAAAGCGGACGGCTGCGGATGGTGCGCGGCGTCGTCGACGTGCATGAGCGGAAGCGTGTATAACGGACCGTGTAGAACGTGTGCGTATAATTGGACGTACAGTGCGCCGACGCCGACGTGCGTGGGGGCGATGACTGGGGATGGGTGCGCAACGTGCGGGTGCGAGAATAACGGCGTGTGCGCGGCGACGAGCAAGGAGTGCATTTGCCCTGATGCCTTCACGGGTAGTCTGTGCCAGTTCAACACCACGACGAACAACGGTCGGGACGCGTGTAATGGACACGGGACGTGGGACGCCACGGCGAAGGATTGCGTGTGCGATCGAGGATGGGTGGGCGTCGGGGACAATCGGTGCAAATTTTCGTGTTCGCCGTCGGTGGATTGCAACGGTAACGGCTATTGCTCCGAGCGAGATGGCACGTGTGTGTGCGATTTAGGGTTCGCCGGAGAGTCATGCTCGTGCCTGTCGCAATCTTTGGTGAGTTATCCTTATCCGGACGCGTTGTTGAACACGAACAAGACGGGCTGTTGCCCGTATAGTTACATTGAATGTCCATCGGGGTCGCTGAACGCCGGACAATGCGTGATAGCGCCAGCGGATACGACGAAGTGTCCGGTAGAGAGCAGAGACGATGGGTTTTTGGTGTTCCTGGGGTTGCTGTTGTTTTTCTTAGGCATGTACTTATCGGCCGCGATCATCGCGGCGATTTCAGGACATCCAGACCCGACGTGCACCGTGGTGGTCCGATTGCCCACTATCGTGCGGTTGCGAGATTCACTTTTCATGCGAAACATCGATGACGTGAACGAGATGCAGACCATTAGCTTGACTTGCAAGTTGACGGACAACTTCCAAAAGGTGAAGCGAATGGTTTGTCGGCGCTTGAAACATCAGCCGGATCCGGACAGCGTGGATTTGTTCTATTTGGGATGTCTCGTCGATCCTGGTTGGCGCTTAGGCGATGGAATCAACGTTGCACAGACGTGTCACGTGCACCTGAAGCTTCGCGGCAACCATGAGACGCACAAGTACACGTCAAAGAAGAAGGCACTGAAGCGCTTGCGTTACATCTTCAGCGACAACGTCATCATCTTCTGCCTGTATTTCTTCTTCATACTTTCGTTATCGCTCTGTGCGTCGACTTGGTCGTGGGATAGAAAGAATGATTCGGGGATTCCATCACCACCGCCGCCACCATCACCCACGCCCTTTAGTCCGCCACCGTTCCCACCGCCACCCAGCCCGCCGCCGTCGCCTGCGTATCCACCACCGCCACCAGCGGCATGGATTGATTTACTGAACGCGCAAAACACGGTGAACACGAATGCAACGTTCGGGACGGACTCCACGTTCATCGGCGCAGATCAAGTAGGACACATACCGACGGACATACTAGCATTAGAATCGATTACGGTGACGTACGCGACGCAGTTGGCGGTGACGAGCAACTCGTCCGGAAACGTAGTCAACTTTTACACGTACGAAGATGGGCCTCTCTGGCAGCGAGAGCTCCCTTTGTTCACGAGTCGCTCGGGTATTCCGTTTGTGGCGAACATATTCACCGTCTGTGATCCTCGGAAAGCAGTCGAGGCTACTTTCCAAGTCGAGATGAACGCCGGATACGGCGTCGTGTCGTATCAACCCAAACCGAATGAAAACGGCGTAGACGTATTCACCTTTCGCGGAACGGTTGAATATACCGTCGCACAAGCGCTCGGTCTCGACACCGATGGCACAGTCGATTGTAGTCCCGCCGTGCTGGCGTTGTACAACAATAGCTGCACGACGGATATCAAGGAGGCGCGAGTGGATATCGCGAAACGCAACGACGCACCAGTCGCCGCGGGCGGTGAGCAAATATTGAGCTACGAGTCAACGGCTGATATTATTCCAATGCGTACGCAGGTTGATGCGACCGCGACGGGCAGCAAGTTGAGCCGCCCTATGACGGCGACTGATATCGACGGCGACAGACTCACGTGGACGATTCGTCAACAGCCGGCGCACGGAACCCTCGAGCTTCCGGCCGGTCCCGTCGCTTATTCGTCGACGTTCGAGTATATACCAGACATTAATTTTACTGGGTATGATTATTTCATTTACAGTGTGGATGACAGTTTGGATAACACGCCCGATACGACTTTGTACGACGTGGCCAGCGTCGTCGTAGCCGTCGGATCCGCCACCGGAAAGCCCGTCGGCGTAGTCTCGCACTATTGGGTGGATGAAGATACGACAATGACGGGTCGATTCGGGCGAACGATCATGGCTTCGGAGTATGCCGGCACTTTAACTTACACCGTAACGAATGCGGGCGTGCAGAATGGCACCGTGACAAAGCTGTGCAATGACGTGGAGGTGCAGTATTGGTGGAATTGTTCTGTCAACACTGATGACGGAAATCTCAATTTTCAGTACTTCAACTATACGCCGAGCGCGAATTTCACCGGGACCGACAGTATTGAGTTCTCTATCGTGTCCAGTTACGACTCGACTCTCGCGGCGTCCGCCTCAGTCAACGTGACGATCAGACCTGTGAATGACCCCCCATTTTTGGCAAACATGGAGGTGAACGCGGTGATGAATAGAGACCGAGCGGCGGATGACTTAGGAGATGCAGATTTGACCCCGATTACGTTTTCGCCTTACGACGTCGACGCTGGTCCATACTTTAGACTTTTCTTGACGTGGAAACCGATCGTCACACAAAGCGATTGGGCGACGCGTAGGAGAGGTCGATGGTACAAATCAATCGACAGATTTGGACGACCGATGGACGAAATTACGGCAGCGACGCTCGATCAGGTTGGTCTGCTGAACAACGGGACATCGATCACGCTTTATTATTTGGCGCCGCCATTACTCTACGGATTCTTTCCGTCCACCACGTTGGTTCGGCAGAATCCTTTAGAGAAGTACGCGATTCGCGTAGTCGACGACGGCAGCCTGGTGAGTGCGGAGGCAACATTGAATATTCATGTTGGTTGTGCGCTAGGTTACACAACAGAGTCAGCAAGCGCCGTTGGTGATGCGTCAAACGCAAAGACTTACGGCACGTGCACGATTTGTCCGCTTGGTCAAGTCACCGACGCCATCAACTCGCACACCTGTCGTGCCTGCCCGGTGGGTATGGCTGGCGGAACCGTGCAACGAGGCTTCTGTACCCGATGCAGCAATGGGTATTATTCCGACACCCCGGGACTTGCAACTTGCATTTCATGTCCCGCTGGGAGTACCTCTGTTCAAGGCGCAACGTCAAGGGACCAATGTTTCTGCAACATCGGTTGGTACGGCGTGCCGGGATATTGCTTTCCTTGCCCAGAGTACAGCGACTCCTACGGAGCGCCCGAACGTTGGACGTATTGTGCTGAGACGAATCTCACGGTGCCTTATCCGCAGCCTGGTTTCTACGTCGTGTCTCCTGAAACGCGCTCGTACAAGCAACCCATCTCCATGCGACAGTGCTTCCCCCACAAGGCGTGTCCCGGTGTGAAAGGCATCGCTGGCTCGGCGCAAGTGGACGCCATCGCCGCGGGCGGATCGAGTGCGGATGCCGTGCAGTGCGCAGAGGGATATGTTCACGACGCGTGTGAGACGTGTGTTACGGGTTACTACCGTCTCAATGGTCAGTGTTTGAAGTGCGGATCTGCTTTGGGGCACACGCTGTATGGTGCGGGCGTCGGCTTGGTGATGCTTTCGGCGATTTTGATGCCCTGGCTCATCGACGAGCAGAGCTTTCGATACATCGTCTATTGTCGTATATTATCGCTCGTTGTGTTTCTGCAAGAAGTTGGGATTATTGGGAGATACAATCTTGGCTGGAACGATTATCCCGGCTTGACTTTGCTGCTACAGCTATGCTACATACTGCAGCTCAACCCCGAAGTCATCGGCCTCGAATGTTTGACTGAATACGATTTTGTGGCACGCTGGAACTCATTAATGGCCATGCCGGCGATTGGACTTGCGCTGATGTACGGCATCGCACAGCTGTACGCCTACATTTGGGGTAAATTTTACATCAAAACGCAGCCGAGTGTCGAGGTGGTTCGCAACGGTCAAAGGCGATGGGTTTTAATGCTTCGAAGTATTTTGAACGTCATTCAAATTACTTATGTCGCCGTCATCATCGCGACATTTGACTTTTTCATATTTCATCGTTCAGTGACGGACAAGTTTGGGTACATTCGTGCGCAGCCGAACTTGCGATTCGGATATTTCTCATCGACGACTGGAAGCACGAAATGGCAACAGCTGTTCCCGCTCGCCTTGATCGCCCTGCTTCTGTACCCGATCGGTTTCTTTGCCATCATGTATTGGGTAATAAAGTACGCCATGGGAGGATGGGAAAAGCTGTGGAAACGAGATTTGATTGGATTTGCAACGTTCCAGTTCACAGATGATTACGTTTGGTATCGTGTGAACGAGATGGCACGAATATTGGCGTTGTGCTTGATTCAACTTCTAGGCTACGAGCTCAGAAATGGCAACGGTGTCGTGCAGGCGCTCACCGCTCTACTCGTAATATCTGTGTCGTTCGCGACCGTCATTTTGCGACCTTTTAAAACGAGCGAAGCAAAACGGTATCTTGGCTTACATTTGCTCGCCATGGTGCTCGTACTGATGCTTTCAGTCATTTCAATAGCGCCGGTGTCGTACATCATCAACCAAAGGACAAAGGACAACGCCAGAAATGCCGTGTGGCAAACCATTGCGGTGGCTGTCTTTGTTTTCTGCGCAGGGATTTTTTACGAAGCCTATAGCAGCGCGGAATGGTTCAAGAGAGCTGACTGGCACCTTCGACGGGCCTACAAGAATTTTATCGCTCGTGTCATCAGTATTGTCGTGAGTGAGCACCGCTCATCGCAGTGGCTACGCGAACGCAAGTGGGTCGAATGGAAACCGACACTTTCGCTGCTCAACCCCAGTGCGGGCGCGATTCTTCAGCTTGAGTCCGCGGAAGGTGATCAAGGATTGTATTTCAGTGGTAATTTCGACATGCACCTGCGAATGGAATTCGCTCGAGGAATTCGCTCGCTCTGGCGACACAAGACTGTGGAGACCATTCTGGGTACCCATGACGAAAGAGCCAAATCTTTCTACAAGATGCTCTCGCGCCCGGTGCGTCAAAGCCTGATTCGCGCCGCGGCGGTGGACAATCGGGACATGAATCGACAAGTGCAACTCTTCATCGAGAATAAGATGATTCAAAAGAGATACAACTTCTATCGCAAGTTTTACAGACAGGCTCAAAAAGATTTACGCGGCGTCTCAGGCGCTCACAACCCGTCGGTCGAACGCTTTTTACTTCGAGACTCCACTCTCGCCCGTGCGAAGTCGCACGCTACGCAAGAGAAAGAGAAGGAGGACGAAGAGAAGCAACTCGCTGAGTATGAGGCACTTCAACAAGCTGACAACGTTCGAAGAGCCTTTCAAACGGATGTGAACGACGCGGCAGACTTGGACCAAGAGGAGCTCTTTTTCCAAACATCCGAAGTCAGTGGACGCACGCACTTTGTTCGGTTCCAGGGTTACTTTGGTGATATTCACCCTGATTGGGATGCTTACGATGAAAGTCTCGCAAAAGCGAAAGCAGAGGCGCAGGATGAAGACGGTGACGTGTTGCCGTGGCACCTGGACCTCGACGACGTCTACGACGATTTCTGTTGCCTCTGCGAATGCGAGCCCGGAGAGCGCTGCGCTCGTCACGGCAACTTGTACGTCGTCATCCAGCAAGACGACGAAGAGGTGTCGCGAATTAAACAAGAGCGGGAACGACACTTCCGTACGAGAGAAACCATCATCATTCAGGAAGAAGACCCGGATCGATCGAGAGATTTAGGATGGAACGTGTACGTCCCCGTTCGTCTCAAGGAGGAAGTCTCAAGCGTTCACACCAAGCTCGCCACAGAATTGCGAGACATGCGCGATCGGGGCGAGTTCGCGGGTGAAGACGAGCTTCCTGCTGTCACTGGAAGTAAATTTGATATCTCGCACAAAGGCAAGCTGCTCGACACTCACAACACAGTGAAGCTCGAGAATCTTCAATGGAAGGCGGAGGTGCAGCTCGAGAACCGCCGCGGTAATTTGGCCAAGACGACAGCGTGGTTGATTCTTCAAGATGACCCAGAAGAGGCAAGGGATCCCGATGAAGGTGAACGAATGTACGCTCGACCGGATATTGAAGAAGGGCCAGTGTTGGCGCAACCGGTGCTCCAATCTAATCTTGTTCACGAAAATCCGGAAATGACGGTGCTCGACTTGCGCAGAATGCTTGCGGACAGCAATTCAAAACCTCTTGAACGAACGATTCTGCGTTACCGCAACAATGGTAAGGAGCTCATCCAAGATGCCGCTCCGCTTACTCGCAAGGGTATCAGCAAACCGAACCATGTGCTGACTTCTTTCGAGCCCGAAGATGGCAACTATTACGTCTGGAGCGAGATTCGCAATCACTGGACATTTTTGGAGGGTTTGTTCAAAACATACGCGTCGATTCCGTCTGGTCCGAGTGACAACGAAACGCGCGTCGGTGCGGATGATCACTTGCTCATGTCTTACCGTCAGTTCATGTACCTCATCTCGAGTTGCAAGATTGAGGACAAACTACCGAACTCGCAGTACAATCAGCTCTCAGCCGTCGTTCGATCGGTATTCGATACCGTCAAGGCGCCCGAGCTTCTCGCCAAGTGTCTCACACTCGATCGAGAGACTGGCTCAGTTGAAGGATCGCTATGTCCGAGCGAAGGTCCGAGGTTGGAGCTGCGTATCAAGCACGCTTGGGGAATGCACCTGGATGAATTCCTCACTTCCCTCGTCTTCATGGCTTGGATCATCTACGGTCATCGCGTGCCATTGACAGATAGAGGCGTCGCTCGCGCAACGCGCTGGCTGATTGAACGCATACTTCGCCCTAAGGCGCATCATATCGTCGAAGCATACGAAGCACAAGCGAGATTTGCGACGGCTATGAAGAAGCAAGGCAAATCGTCTGACGAGGACATCCGCGCTGTGAGCACTGTGTACAAGGCTTTCACCGACAAGGATGGCATGGAAGTGATGGAGTTCAAGGCTGCAGCAATGTGGGCCGTCGGTGCCGAGAGTCCATTGAACAAGTTTGGTGAATTGGTCTTCCGAACCTACAGCGATTTCTCAACGTCGACTCCTGATTGGGTGTACCACGGCGCTCGACATGGCTGGGTGCACGCCATCGATGAAAAACCTGACGGGTACTTGTGCTGCCAAGGGAGCCGGCTGGACGCGAAGAAGTTTATGCTCGCGTTTGGCGATTTCTGCTTCCGCGCGAATCCAACCGTAAAGCCATCGGAAGCGCTTCAAGCACAATTCAAACAAGCACAAGAGAGAAAACCGCTCGCGGAGTCGCCGAGTGTGCATGCGGTGCTCGAAGAGCCGAGCGATGAGTTGGCGCGCAAGAACCTCGTCATGCCGGATTCGCGCTGCTCCATCTGCGGTATGACGGATCATGAAGCGCCAAATTGTCCTCGCAAAAAGGATGTCAACTGTCCAAATTGCGGAATCACCGTAGAGCCGCCGAATAAAATCGTCATCGGTCCGGATGATTTGGAATATTGCAACGAGTGCTTGCCGGAGGATGAACCGGAAGACGAGCCGTTCGTGTGCCCGAACTGCGAGACGCCGTGCGAGCCCGAAGAAGTCGCGATCAGCGACGTCGACGGCAAGAAACACTGCCCGCGTTGCGCGCCGG
>Ga0257114_1000161_pt1 | contig 52992 bp, 30 predicted proteins | sample SI112_10mmetaG_FD_190149 | JGI IMG/M metagenome (GOLD analysis project Ga0257114, IMG submission 190149) | Marine microbial communities from Saanich Inlet, British Columbia, Canada - SI112_10m | ecosystem: Environmental > Aquatic > Marine > Inlet | place: Canada: British Columbia | collected...
GACGAAGGCGACCAAGATCGTCCACGGGCTCGACGCGAGCGCGCGCGCGGTATTTTCTACCATCGACCGGTCGACGCGCTCGAGCGCGTCGCGGTCGGACGCGCGTCGAGCCGTCGATGATCGGACGGCCGGATGGATGGTGCGATGGCCGGGCGGATGGATGCGCCAACACTAAATCATCCTGGGTCGCGTCACCACACCATGCCGCGTCGACCGAACGCGCCGCGCGAGGCGCCCGGGAAGTACGGCGCGATGGCGCGCGATGAAGAGAGCGGCGTGCGCGCGGCGTGGACGTCCGCGGACGACGCGACGACGACGACGACGACGACGACGACGGACGCGAACGACGACGACGCGGGACGAAGGATGCGAACGCGGTTGAAGCGAAAGGGCGCGCGACCGGGACCGCCGAACGCGGAACCGCCGAAAAAACTGGCGAAACGGATCGTGGGATTCTTTTACGACAATCTGTGGATCGCGTTCGTGGCGTACGCGCTGGGGGCGATGTTTATTCTGCAAAAGATTCCGGGGGAGAGCGATTTCGCGAAGCCGGCGGACGCGGCGTATTTCGTGGCGATCAGCGCGACGACGGTGGGGTACGGGGACATGTCGCCGAAAACGGACGAGGGAAAGGTGTTCGTGATGGTGCTGCTCGTCACGGGCGTCGCCATGGCTGGGGTGGCGATGACGAAGGTTACGGATTGGATTTTAAAGGCGCAGGAGCGCGCGATGAACGCGGTGATGGAACGTTCAAAGGCGCGCATGGCGGTTGATATGGCAAAGTTGCGCGCGCAGGTCGGCGCGGACGCGCGCGCGGATCAGGACGAAGAGTTGAAGCGGGCGCTGGCGAACAAAGAGGAACGCACGTTCAGGGCGAAGCAGCTGTCTCCGCTCGCGCGAGCGTTGGTCGCCATCGCCGTCGTCGTCATTCTGGGCGCCGTCGTGATGCATCAACTCGAGAATATTAGCTTTTTAGACGGGTGTTATTGGTCCATCGTCACCAGCACGACCGTCGGATACGGTGACGTGACGCCGAAGACGCAGAGCGGGAGGATTTTCGCCTCGTTTTACTGCTTCATCACCGTCGGCGTCATGGCGTGGGCCATCGGACAAATAGCGAGCTCGAGCGTCGAGTCCCAAGTCGAGAAACACGCCCAACTGAAGGCGTTTAAACTCACCCCCGAGTGGCTCGCCGCGCAAGGAGGCGATAAGGGTTACGTGGACGAGTTTGATTTCGCAAAGGCGATGTTATTAGCCATGGGCAAGTGCGAACAGAGCGATTTCGACACCGTCGCCGCTCGATTCAACGAGCTCGACGTCAACGGCGATCGCACGCTCGACGCCAAGGACTTGCTCGGCGCGTAACTGCGCGATCATGTTTTAATAGTACTCATTCGCGACTCTGTATCGCGCGCTCACGCAACCGCGACGCCCTCCTCAGCTCGCACAACTGCCCCCACACTCGCCCGCGCATGCGCTCGTTGAACGCGATCGCACGAGCGTATCGCGTCGTCCGCGACGCGCCGTCGCGTCGAGCGAACAACGATCGACCTCGTCGCGCGATGGCGCACGCGCGTAAGCCCGGCGTCGCGTCGGACGACGAGTTTGAACGATTTTTTAGCGCAAATCAAGGCAAAACGGTTGTCGTCCTTGACGCGCGCAACAGCGATTTTAGCGTCGAACCGTCGGACGAGCAGTTTGGTGGACCTCAGGGGAGCGCTCCGATCGCGGATTGCGGCACCAGCGCGCGTCCGAACGCGGTGAATTGCGCTTTTGATCGCTCGGCGAACGCGCTGCGCGATTTGCAAGCCCTCGAAGCGAAGACGGGCGGGAATAAGTCGACGCCGATCATCACGCACTGCGGCGGTGGCGGACGTGGGCAGAAGGCGAAAGAGTATTTAATATCGCAGGGGTACTCGAACGTCATCAACGGCGGTGGACCCGCCGTCGAAGCGCTCTGGAAGAAGTTTGGTTCGATATGATTCGCGACGCTCGAGTCGCGGGTGCGTTTCTAGCAGAAATTTGTCATTCATTCATGCAGTTTTTAAGGCACGCTCGCCGCGAGCGCCTCTTCTTCTTGCGCGCGGAAGGCGCGGTGGGAATGCCGCGCCGCTCGTGCCTTGCTCGCTGAATCCCAATCGACGATGACGAACGTCCACGACAAGCTGTGCGCGCACGCGCACGTCAGCCACATCCAGTACCCCCACCCGAGATAGTCGACGAACGCATCCTTCGCGATATAGCTCGGCATGTCGGCGCGCACGCGAGCGATGAGAACGGCGTACGAGACGCACGCGATGATGCACGCGATTTCCGCAAAGCCGCCGTACACCGCCGCCGACGTCGACGCGAATCCCGCCTTCGCCCGACGCCGTCGAATGAAGTAAAAAACCTCACAAACCAATTCCATCGCGCCGTAAAAGATGAATCCCACCGCGCAGGCGCGCGTCAGCTCTACGAGACTCATGTGATTACCACCGAAGACGTCGCCGTAAAACTCGCCGATCTCCGTCGAGCACTGACGAGAATCGCGCCCGAGTCCCCGAAACGACGTCTCCACCTCGCGCCACCAACGAGTGATGCTCGATCGATCGAGTCGACGCGCATCGATGTTCGAGAAGTGATAGCACACGCGCCAGAGCCCGGCTCGAGAGATTCCCGGCAGCGCGCGCGCGGGCCGCTTCGGCTCCAGCCACTGTTCACTACACAAGGAAACCACCGCGAACGCGAGCGTCAGCGCGCGCCACGCGGAGAACCGAACGAAGAACGCGACTCGATAGAATTTCCACCAGTCTCGGCGCATCGTTTCGAGCGCGTCTCGGCGTCGCGCGTCCCGGCGTCGCGGTGTGACGACAGTCTCGGCGACGCCACGCGGTGACTGTTCGTATTTCACAACCACCGAAACGTCACAGGGCGACGCGCGCATGACGCTCGAGTCGCTCGAGCCGCGACGCGCGCCCGCCGTCGCGGACACCGATGCGCTGGTGGCGCTGGCGCATCGCGCGCGGTCCGGGAACGAGTGCACGTGCGCCACGGGGCGAGGAACGATCGTCAACTTTGACTTGCGCGAACCGAACGACGCGCGCGCGTTCGTCGTTCGAGGCGCGCGCAGGCGCGAAGTCAACGCGCTGACGTGGCGAAACGAACACGCGCTGTTTCACGCGTCCGATGCGGTCGTCGTCGAGTTGGATGCGCGTAAGATGAGCGCCGCGGGCGACGCGGCGGTGATTCGGCGGTTCGAGGGCGCCGGAGACGTCGTCAACGGCGTCGACGTCGATCAAGACGACGCGATGCTCGCGGCGTGCGACGACGCGGGCGAGGTGATCGCGTACGATTTGTCCAACGGGGAAATTTTGCGAAAGCTTCGCGGACACGATGGGTGCGTCACGGCGGTGGCGTTTCGAAGGAAACGCGGCGCGAGCGAGTGCGCGACGGCGTCGACGGATTGTCGCGCGATGAAGTGGGACGTCAAGGCGAAGAGCGTGCCCGTGCGGACGTGGGACGCGAGAAACATGCTGAGCGCAGAGGATTACGATTGTGGAAAGTTTACCGCGCGCGCGGAAGACGAGTCAGCGTCGATCGACGCGGGCGCGAGCGCAAAGGCGTTCAATCCGCCGATGCTGCACTCGTTGGCGTTTTATCGAGGCGAGACGAGCGAAGAAAACGCACCGGGCCTTCGCCGCGTCGCCGTCTCCGCGTGTGGTGATGGATCGGTGATCGTCTTCGATATCGATCACCCCGGCGTGAGCGGTGGATCGCGCGCATCGAAAGGTAAGAAGAAATCGTCGCTCGCGAGCGCCGGACCGTTTGCCGACGGCAGAGTCGAATGCGTCCGCCTCGGCGCTGACGGCGTCAGGGGTCACACCAACGCGGCGACGTGCGCTGATTTCGTGCCTTGGAACAGAACGGGCGACGTCATCGTGTCCGGTGGCGCGGATCGTCGCTTATTGGTTTGGAATTGGGTCGACGAGGCGAGCCACGCCGCGAGAGGCCTGCCCGTAGCGTCGATCGAGCGCGATCGCAAGATCAACGACCTCGCCTTCGCCGCGGACTCTCGCGCGATTTGTGTCGCCGACACGAGTCCGACGCTTAAACTATTCGCACTGCGCTAGGATGTATCACAGGCCGTACCATAGCGAAACCGTCTCGCGCTCGCCTAACCGCCGCGGAGCGCGACGCCGCAGAGCGCGACGCGCGCGTCCTCCGACGCCGCGTCGAGCGCGCGGCGGGCGCATCGCGTCGCGGCCATCGCATGCCGCGCGATCGCGCGCCCCGAATCGCCGCGCGCGAGAGCAAACGCTCGAAAACAGCACCAGCCATGTCGGGTGGCGGCGCCGACGTCTCGACGAAATCAACGACGCCGCAGGGCACCGACGGGACTAAAGGCACCGACGATCGAAGGGATCACGAACGGCGCATGCGAGCGTTGTGCGCGTCGACGAGCGCGGCGATGCGGGAAGCAGGCGCGGACGCGGATGCGCGAGCGATCGCGGGCGAAGCCGTCGGCGCGCTCTTCGAGCCGACGCTTCGACGCGCGCGCCGATTGATGCAAAGCGAACTGGGAAAGTGGTCGTCGGAACATCTCGCGCTCGCGTTAGACATTTTCATGGGGATCGTCAACGACGAGGCGATGGTCGCGGCCGGGCGGAGCAAGACGTCGAGCGAGGCGCTCGGCGCGCTCGGCGCGCTCGCGAGTTGTTTCGCGACTAAGCCTAGCGGCGCGTTCGAGCGCGCCGTCGTAGACGCGATTCCGAGGCGTGCGCTCGCTGCAGCGCTCGCACGTGGATTTGAATTAGCGGTCGTCGAGGCTCGGGCGGGTGTGCGAGCGTCGCCGAACGATGTGGAAGTGTTAGCGGAGAGCGCGGCGTTGGCGTACGCGATGACGACGTCGCAGGGGCGAGAAGATGCGACGACGCTGGAGCCCGTGTTGCGGGCGCTGTACGCGTTTTTGACGCTTGACAGTGCACCGTCGAGAGACACGACGTTCACGGCGGGTGTGACGCTCGCGAGGGCGTGTTGCGACGACAATCGTCCTGAGACGTCGCTCGAGGCATTGGAGGCGACGTTTTTTGCCGGAGCGCGCGGTGCTTGCGATGGCAGCGCGCTCTTGCGCGCCGCGACCCGAGTGGCTAGTGCAGACGAAACGATGCGAGCGTCATCTTTCGGTGCGCTTGCTGTGCTTCGTGGATTTATCATCACGGCTGACGACGCAGCCCTCGCACGTCGGCGAGACGGTGACGCGATATTTCACGACGTGCTGCCGGCCATTTGCGAGTTTATCGAGCACGGCGATGATGTTCATCATAGATTTCACGCTGTTACGTGTTTGAAAGTAGCTTTAGAAAAGATGAAGTCGGCCGCGTCGATGGGTGCGTTGAAAACGTTTCCAAGAGACGCGTTTGATCGCATCGCGTTTGTCATCGCGTCGCGATGGGAAGACACTTTCGGGCACACCGTGCGAGAAATCCAGACGTGCTTTGGGTTGTTGCTCGATATCATCGTCGATTCATTTGAGGCGCAGTACGATGATTATGTCGAGCGCGTTATCTCGCGAGCGTTGCGACGGCCAGCAGAGCAGAAGAGCAAGTACCTCGCCCTGCGCGTACTCATTACCAAGTTTGGCGCTACACGCATTCTTATGGCGGATTTGGATTTACTCTCAAAAACGCTCGACGCCATGCGAGAGGCGTCGATTGCACCCGCGGCATCCAGTATGCTCGCCGACTTATCGAGTGCGTACATGAGCGAACTCAAATCCATCTCAAAGTGGCGCGAGTGGTGGCTTCCGTGTGTGACACGTTGCGTGTCCGCGGAATCCAAGGCACGCGCGCCGATCGTGACTTATGTCTTGCCGCTCTTTTTTAAACAGGACGGCGAATCCGTCATCGAGTTTACGAAGCATCTCTCGAATGAAGCTCAACGAGACTATCGGAACGACAATCTCATCGCCGCCGTCGTTTCCGTGCTCAAAGTGGCTCGTAATTTACAAATGGTTGATCCCAGTCGCATCACCGTCGTTCGGGCGGCGGCTAACGGAGACGCCTCGACGCCTTCATATGAGGTTGACCAAATCGTTATCGACCACGCCATGGCGAGCGTGGACAAAACCGCGCGTCTCGATGTGCTCGAATGGCTTTGCCTGGAAGGGCGACGCGGCTCGGCCACACTTCCAGGGTCATACGAACTCAAGTTATTGAAGCGCATGGTTTCCGCTAACCTCAGAGGGTGCGTTTCCTTATCGCTCGTCACAATTTACTCGAGCTCTATGACGATACAATCCTTTAAGGCGCTGACGACTATGAGGCATCCTTAACCTCCTACTCATTCGGAGAGCTCGACCGTTTCACGCGGCGTACCGCACGATGACTTGCTGATCGCGTCTCGACTAACCTTCGATTTTTCATTCGTCCGCGCGCAGAGAATCGGTTTCCTTTCGGAGCGCCGTCGTGACGCTTGTGTCTAAAGTCTTCGTGCGTATGTGGACTGGTGTCAATCAAATCGGACAAAAAGTCCGACGTCGCGGAGAAGCTGCGATTAAGAAGGGCATCGTCACAAACCGAGCAAAGGATGATCCTTTGAAGTCGGATATCGAGCGCGCGACAGAGGTGCATGCGTTTGTCGCGGAGATCGTATGCGTGTTGATTGCAAACATGTATCCAGGCGCGCCATTCGAGCGACGTTGCACCGCACTGGAGCTATTAAACGTGATTGCGGATACGTGGAAGACTGCTGATGATTTTGAACTTTCTGAGAAACACGGAACGGTCGAACATGGCCACGACGTCATCATCGCGCGACGGTTGCTGACTTCGCCGTACGACGCATACATGAGGGATGAAGCGTTTACGAATCTATTGCTCGGAGCTCTCGTGGACAGCTGGGAGAAATTGCGAATGACTGCGTTTGATTTATTGCAAAGGCATCCGGCACCGCTGGCGGGTATCGAGACTCCAGAAATACTTGCAAAACGGCTCGAGTGGGCTTTGCAGCTTTTACGATCGCCTCGCGTTCGCGAAAGTGGTGCGGCGGCGCTGTTGATTCGTTTACTCATTCGTAAATACGGTTTCGACTTGAACTGGCGTATCCACCTTGGTCCAGTTACTCAGGTCGTCGAACACGCGAGAGACGCCGCAGACGTGGCGAAATCAGGAGCTACTATCCAGGTCATGGAATCGCTGTGCGACTTACTCGAACAAGATATTGCGCTCGCGGAACGAGACGTCATGAAAGCGAGTCAACGCTCACTTGCACATGGTGCCGTTCTTTTGACGAGATTTGCACTTTGTGAGATTGATTTGAATGGCAAATTCGACGAGTCGACTCAGAAGCGAATACAGGTGAGTTCAGTCGTGCCTCGCGCGCTACGTGTTTTCGACACTTCTTTCGAAAGGCGATGAAGAAAACCAGGCTCCCTCTACCGAATTGCCATGTCGGATAACCGTCGGCTGAATCGAACAATAAACAACCCTGGCCAGGACCGAGCTCTTTCGATGTTTTCTTTTTTTTTCTTCATCCCGTCACGCGGTTCGTTGCGACGTTGACTGAACTCACATTTCTACTTCTATTCGCAGGACTCCGCGAGTCGTTTAATGGCGCTCGCGGGACGCGCCACAGATTTGGCTTTGGACTTCATTAGTCAGCCTGATGCCTTGGGTGCGACGGCGGAGGAGGTCAAAACTCTACAACACGACGATCTCATGGACGACGCCGAGGATGTTGACGACGACGCATCACTCGATCTCGCGCCCAAGGCTCAAATCATCACGACAGCGTGCTGGCTGACGGTGAAGGAAACGAGCCTACTCACGGGTGAAATCATAGCTTCGTCCGCGGATGTATTTTCGTTCGATGCGATCAAATCGGCGGGCGAGCGCTTGATGAAAGTGTTGTTCGCCGTGAAACACACCGGTGCTCTCGAGAAAACACGCATCGGTATGACTGCAGTTTGTTCACGCTTGATGCGATCGGACGACGCTGCTATGAAAGCGTTACCGCAGCGTTGGCTTGAAGACCTTCTTGATCAACTCAATCGCCCTGGTCAAGGCATTCGTGATCGCGTTCGACGTTCGGCGGGCTTACCGTACGCGTTCATGTCCATCCTTCTCGCCGAACCAAAAGGACAACCGAGATTGGCGCTCGACGGCGCGCTCCCTCGCTTGCTCGATATTGCATCTGGTGTTGTGAGCTCGGACATTCCCCGAGTGCATGCCTTCAACGTTATTCGTGTCATTTTCGCCGATCGAGATTTGACGATGGACACCACACCGTACGCCGCGCGAGGTGTGCAGGTGTGCATCGACGCTTTCTCTTCGCCAACTTGGGAGGTACGTCCTCTATTGTCACGCGCATTCGTTCTCGCTTTCTCGCCGCGCCACGCTGGAGGTATCGTTGCCTGTGCTTTAGCCTTGCGATTGGGCGCATGGCTTGTTCCCCAGCAACATTCAAGGAGTTCGAACAAAGAGCGCCCGCGTGCTCCAGCGGGCGTTTGGAAACTCGAACTCAACATTCGCTTATCGATGTTTGCTGATCAAACTTTTCGACTGACTTTTGCCTCGACGATGCTATAGATTCAAAACGCCGCGACACTGGCTTTTGCGTCGCTCTTGACCAAAGTGTGTGGTTACATGAACACTGTGACGCGCGCGCGCCATTTCACCGCTGACGGTCGTCACGAGGTGAAATTCGTCGAGTTTTTCCAAAGGTTCCCAACACTCATGACGTATTTGGGCGCCGAACTCGAAAAGGCAACGAGCCTGTCGTGTTTGGAGACGTCACTCGACGTCCATCCGAGCTTGTATCCAATACTAGCTCTACTCTCTCGATTGAGACCGAGCTTGGACAAAGACAAGAGCGCGTACACCGATGGTAAATGTGGCGACGACTTCTTCGTTCCGCTCGTGCGATGCATGTCGGGCAGATATCTCGCCGTGCGCACCGCCGCGGCGCGCGCTATGGTGCCCATTCTACCGTCCACGCGTTTGTGTGAGTATATCGACAGGATATTCACCTTCGAGCTCGTCGATAAAGTAAACCTCAACGCCATTCACGGAGCGTTGCTGTGTTTCCTCGAAGTCATCAACGAAGTCCGACGGTCAGCGTTCTCTGATGACGTGTGCTGGGCGGCATTCTCCGCCGACGCGTCCCGGCGCTTAGTCGCATTCGCCGAGTGTGCCGTCAGAGCGCCGTGTCCGATGATTTCTGCGACATGGCTGAGATGTGCTGAAGCCATTGTCGCGATTGAAAACTCAAAGCGCAAGTGCGCGCGCTCAAATTGCGCGTGCCGAACAACGGGGGATGAAAACGCGATCGGTGAAATGTTGCGAATGATTTGGCAGTGTGCCGCACCAGTACTATCGGCAAACGCGGAAGGTCACCCAGGGGCATCTGAGTGGCATAGAACAGCGGCAGGAGCGCGAGTACGACTCACATTAGGATTCGATTCTTGGCTCGTGCCGCTGAATGATGGCCTTTGCGCGAATTTGGACACGGGCGACGCCTTGACGGCGTTGCTCGATACTATCAGTCAAGACTTGCCGTATGAATACCGCGCTGAGGCGTACAAAACCATGTTCAAAACACCCATTACGAAAGATGCGAAAGTTTTGAGCGATAAGTTGCGTCATTTCGCCGCGGAAAATCTCGCGACAGAGTCGCGACACACGTGCGCACGTCGCGCGCTTCAGTGCATCGATTTGTGGACGGCAAGCAGCGATGCGAATGTCTCGTCGACCGTTTTTACCGCCGTCGAAAGCATTACATTTTCGAGCATAAACGAGCGCGTGCGATCGGAAGGCATGCGATGTCTTGCGGTGCTGTACAAGCGTCGCATTGCCCAACAAAACGGTTCGTTGAATATTGACGATTTCAAGTCGTTGGACAAGTTTACGCGTGCTTTGTCCATTGGATCTGCACCTGCGCAGTCCGCGGAGACTCGTCGCGCCGCTGTCGACGCACTCGCTCGAGGGGATCTGTTGCTATACCTCAATCTTGAGAACGTTAAACGACAGGAGTCGAGTCACGACTTTCCGGCACAAGTGGCGTTGTCGACATGGAAATGCGCGTTGACGCTCGTCGAAGACGAGGATGTTGAAATCCGCGCGAAGGCATCCATCGCCATCTCTCGCGCAGTGGCCCCGACGGTACCTAGCGCTCATAGTGAAGAAAGTCTTTGCGACGCTTTCGCACACATGCACTCCAACTTTGCCGGCCTCAGAGAATTCGATGATTACTGCGTCCAACTCGCTCGCGGTTTGGCGCACGACGAGGCTAGCTTTGCGAGTGTCATTTCCAGCGCCACGAGTGTTCGTCGGCTCTTCGATAAGGAAGCAGATAATATACACGCCGAACCTCTGTTGTTGGCGCAGCTCGCTGCGACTCACGCTTCGCAGACGCTCGATGTTGAACGCGCGAGGGAGGGTCTCAGAGACGTCACCGAGCGAATCGAATGCATGTTGCGCGCGCTGCGAGCGTCTCCCGAAGACGTGTGGGTGGGCGGCATCGCGGGGCACGAGGCCTGTTTCTTACCAATCAGCAACGCGATTCTCGGTGCGAGCGTGTTTGCAAAAGCGCTTGAGCGCCAAAACCTTCCCAGTGGTGAATCGTTCCGCGAGACGATGCGCTCGGCGAGCGCGGCGATACCTCAGCTGCGATTATTCGTAAACGGCGGACTCGACATGTACGACCACGTGTATCTCATGAAGCATCGCTTGTGGCGCCTCGGCGCAATCTCCTAAAAATACTGTAGCTGAGCATAGATATTGAATAATAGACAATAGATCCCTAGAAGTGCGGAGCTAGCGTTTGGACGGGTTGATGACGCGACGAATGGTGAGGAATTGCAACGCGTCGACGTAAGCTTGCGAGTTGTGATCACCGATCGTTTGCCACGCCGTGAGCGGCGACTGTGTGATGTCGTCTAAATTCATCCGAAGCTTCGTCAAGACGTCGTCGCCGCCGTACCGACTCAACGTCGGTTTTCCTTGCTCGCCGTCGGCGTACTCGAGCCAATACAAATCGCCGATGGATTCGTACAAGAATCTATTCTTTGTGAACATCCCTTCCCCGAACGTCTCGCGGCGCCAATCGAGTAAACCGCCTATAAAATCGGTTTTCGTCGCCGCGACGAACACGGGATCGGCAGAGAGCCACATCCTTGGAATGACGTCTTTCGCCAACACGTACTGCTTCACCAAGGACGCGCCGCGCGTGAATCCGACGAGCCGCAAAATCTCATCCATGCCAACCTCTGGCTCGTCGTCGATCGGCGAACCGGGACCATTTCCGGTCAATCGATCGTACGCCAACACCGGCGGCGCACCGAACGTGTACACCCCTCCCACTCTCGCCTCTTCCAATCCCAACTCTCTCGCCCTCGCGGCGACGACGAGTCCCATCGACCCGCCGAGCGAGTGCCCGGTGAAATAATACGTCCCATCGAACGTCTCATCGCTCAACCAGGGCACCAGGTCCCTCCAAAACTCCTCCACCATCTCGTACACCCCTTGATGACACACCACCGGCGTTTTTCGATCCTTTCGCAACGCTTGCGGCCATATCTTCGCGATTTGCCACGACAACTTATTCCTATCCGTATCCGGCTGGCTCCACGCCGCGCCCCTGACGACGATGAATCGCGCGTTCCTTTCGACGTCGTCGCACACGCACCAACCGGTCGCTCCGGTGACGCCTCTCGCCTTGGTCTGTAAACCGTCGTCCGCCATCCACGACTCGACGCCGCCGCCCTTGTACACGAAGTTCGCCATGCGCGCGCACTTCGTCGCGAGCACGCAGTCGTCCTCCTCGTCCTTCGCCGCCGCCGCCGACGACGACGCGTCCGACGACGACGTCGCGCGCGTCGACGCCGTCTTCATCTTCATCTTCATCTTCGTCTTCATCCTCGTCGTCGTCGCCGTCGCCGTCGCGCCGCGATTCGCGCGCGTCGTCATATCGCGCGTCGCGGACGTCCGTCTCGCGTCTCGCGCGCGTCGCGTCTCGCGTCTCGCGTCGCGGAGTGCGGCGCGACGGCGTCGCATCGCGTCCCATCGCGTCGTCCCGGTCGCCCCGCCTCCGCAGACCGCGACGCGCGCCGCGATGGGCGTGTGCGTGCGCGCGGCGACGATCGATGACCTGCACGCGATGCAGCGATGCAACCTGCTGTGCCTGCCCGAAAACTATCAGCTCAAGTACTACCTGTACCACGCCCTGGCGTGGCCGGCGCTGCTGCAAGTCGCCGACTGCGACGGCGCGATCGTCGGGTACGTCCTGGCGAAGCTGGACGAGGAGTGCAAGGATGAGATACGAGGACACATCACGTCGCTGAGCGTGCTGCGGACGCATCGGAAATTAGGATTGGCGGCGACGCTCATGCGCGCGGCGCACGCGGCGCTGGAGGAGGTGTACGACGCCAAGGACGTGAGTCTGCACGTGCGGGTGAGCAACGAGGCGGCGCTGCATCTGTATCGGGACGTGTTGCGATACGAGCGCGTGGGAGTGGAGGAGAAGTACTACGCGGACGGCGAGGATGCGTATAACATGCGAAAGACGTTTCGGGAGGGCGAGGCGAGGGCGAAGGTCGACGTCGACGGCGACGTCGAGACGCTGCGAACGCGCGTCGAGCGCATGGGCGCGGGCGCGGGACAGAAATCGAAGAAGAAGGGAACGAAACGATAGTTAGCGAGATTGGCGTTGTAACCGCGATCGAACGTCCAGCGCGCGCGCGTTTTCGGTGACTCGCGCGCGTTCGCGGCGGCTCGCCTCGCGCGCTCGCCGCACTTCTCAGCGCGCTCGCGAGTCGCGTCGTCGAGAATCGCGCGCGCGTCATGTCTAGCGCGGCTTTCGAAGAGGTCGGGCTGTGCCCGGAGCTCATCGTCGCCGCCGATCGCGCGGGGTACGCGCTACCGACGCCCATTCAAAGCGAAGCCATTCCTCTGGCCCTGACCGGTGGGGACGTTCTCGCGAGCGCGGAAACCGGGAGCGGGAAGACGTTCGCGTTCGGTGCGCCGACGCTGCAGCTCGTGCACGAAGCGATCGATCGCGAGCGCGCGGATGCGCGCAGGAAAACGACGGAAAAGGCGCGAGACGTGGAAATTTTGGCCAACTCGGCGCGACGGCGCGGTTTGAGCGCGAACGCTCGAAGCGCGACGTGCGCGGTGGATTACGATGCGAACGTCGTGCAGAGCCGAGCGACGCAGAGTTGGGGGGGCGTGCGGGGAAGATTCGGCGTGGACCCGCGAACGGGGGCGGAACGCGCTTTAAAGGTGTGCTTTGAAGTCGAGGCGCGCGACGAAGGGTTGGCGCGATGCGGGTACTCGAGTCGGTTCGGCGCGCTGGACGGTCTCGGCGCGGACGCGCACTCGTACGGGTACGGGGGGACGGGGAAGAAATCGCACAACAAATCGTTTGAGGATTACGGGGAGAAGTTCGGTAAGGGCGATTGCGTGGGATGCTTGCTAGATTTAGAAAACGGCGTCGTGGCGTTTACGAAAAACGGCAAAGCGCTCGGCGAGGCGTTTCGATTGAGCGAACAGAGCGCGAAATGCGACGGGTTGTTCCCGGCGGTGTGCGTGAAAAACGCGGAGTGCGTCGTGCGCTTGGTGGAAAGTGAGTTCAAGTACCCGATGCCCGAAGGATACGTCGCGTTCGGATCGCTGCGAGGCTGCGACGCCGTGGACGGCGACGACGCCTCCGCCGGGGACACGCTCGAAGCAGGCGCGCGTAAGCCGCGCGCGCTGATTCTCGAACCCGCGCGCGATTTAGCCGAACAAACGCACGAGTTTTTCGTGAACTTTGCGTCGGAGTTTCGCGATCCCACGCTCGTGCCCGGGTTGTTCATCGGCGGCGTGAAGGAGGGACCGCAGCATCAGCAATTGCGCGACGGCGTGGACATCGTCACCGGAACGCCGATTCGCATCCTGGAGCTCGCCATGAACGGTAAGCTCGATCTCAGCGCGTGTCGTATCTTCGTCTTGGACGAGGCTGACCGCTTGCTCGACACCGGCAATCAAGCGCCGATTTTGAAGCTCTTCGAGCGCATGCCCAAGCACGCCGAGTCCTCGGCGCAGCGATTACAGGTGATGCTCTTTTCCGCCACGTTGCACTCGCCCGAGATTCGCAAACTCGCCGATTTTCTCACCGTCAACGCCACGTGGGTAGATTTGAAAGGTAAGGAGGCGGTGCCCGAGACGGTGCATCACGCCCTGGTGCTCGTGGACCCAGCAACGGAGGACGTTGAATCGCTCTCACCCGCGGCGCCGACGGATCGTCTGCACTCGCTCGCGACAAAGCTCGAGGGCGATGACGCCATGAGCGAGTCTATCAAGCGCTTGAAACCGCACATCGTGCGTAGAATCATAGATGCGCACGATATGGATCAGTGTTTGATCTTTTGTCGAACGAATTTCGATTGCGACAACTTGGAAAAGTTTCTCAACGAATGCGGCGGAGGGAAGAGATTCCGGGGGCCGTTGGTCGGCGGCGTCGAAGGAAAGTATTCGTGCTGTGTCCTCGGAGGTTCGCGCCACATGGATGAGCGGCGTCGAAACTTACAAGCGTTTAAAAATGGTGACGTGAGATTTCTGATATGCACCGATGTCGCCGCTCGAGGGCTCGACATTAAGAACCTGCCCTACGTCATCAACCTGACGTTGCCGGATCGCAGCGAGGACTACATCCATCGCATCGGCAGAGTAGGTCGGGCGGACACGATGGGTCTGGCGATTTCCATTGTCGCCTCAAGGAACGAGCGAGTGTGGTATTGCACGAAGAAAGGCTACAAGCCGTGGTTTGAGCCGAAACCTGAAGACGTCAAGCTCACGTCTGACGGCGGACACACGATTTGGTACGACGAACCCAAACTTTTGAAGGACATCGAAAAGCGTATCGGTGCGACTGTGACGCCACTAGGGCCGAATTACGCGCTACCGGAAGCATTTGGGATGCACGGTGGCAAAGACGCGTACGGAAAGGCTCGCGATGAGAAACCAAACGAAGAGTTGAACGCGCACTTGGAGGCGTACGCGCCGAACGTTCGCGCGTTGGCGGTTTTGGAGACGAAAGTGCAGAGCTCGTTCTGGGATCTCAAGCGCAAGTTCGCGACGCACGTAGAATAGACGTATCGTCTGTGTTTTCAGAATCCTTCACGCGCGCGTTCAGCGCGTAGATGTAGATGTAGAATTGTTATAGCAAAATTGTCCTCGAGAGACGAGGCAGAACTAATGAAACTCGTTGTATGAGCTCAGGTCTAATCGATTGACACGGCCGAAGCCATCCCCATTCCGCTGCCGATGCACATGCTGACGACACCGGTCTTCGCGCCACGTCGGTGCATCTCGTGAATCAGTGTCGCGAGACATCTCGCGCCTGTAGCGCCGAGCGGATGGCCTAACGCGATGGCGCCTCCGTTAACGTTGACTTTTTCAGAATCGAGCCCTAACTTTTCGACGCAATACGTCGCCTGCGACGCGAAGGCTTCATTTATCTCGTACAGGTCGACGTCATTGACAGTCATGTTCGCCGCACTCAGCGCAGCGGGAATCGCGATCGCGGGACCGATGCCCATGAGGGCTGGGTCACAGCCGACGGCGGCCCACGAGCGCCAAGTCGCCAAAATCGGCAAGCCGCGCGCCTCTGCGTACGATCTTCGCGCCAGAACGACGGCGGCGGCACCATCGGAAACTTGCGATGCGTTGCCCGGCGTCGTGCTGCCGCCTTTCTTGAACACAGCCGGGAGTTTTGCGAGCGATTGAACCGTTGTGCCCTCTCTGATGCCGTCGTCCTCCGACACGATGACGTTCGCGCCGCCGCCGGCGCCGGTTTTGGGATCCGGAGCGGTTTTCGTGTGAATGGGCACGATTTCAGCCTTGAATCTGCCGCTCGCGCGCGCGTTTGCCGCGCGCGCGTGGGATCGCGCCGCCATCGTATCCTGCGCCTCGCGCGTGATCCCCCACTTCTCCGCCACGTTTTCGCTCGTGATGCCCATGGGAATCAAGCAGTTTTGCGCGTCGCTCGACGACGCGATTCGCGGATTAATCCCGCCTTCCCACTTCATCGGATTTGCCGTCATCGTCTCCACTCCCGCACCGATTCCCATATCGTAGTACCCAGCCTTGATTCCCGCCGCGATGTCCGCGCACGCCTGCAACCCCGACGAGCACTGTCGATTCGTCGTTCGCACCGGCACCTCCTTCGGAAACCCCGCGAGAAACATTCCTATCCTGCACTCGTTAGCCCTTTGACTCGACGCTCCCAGCACCGATCCGACGACGATGTCCCCGACATCGTTCACATCAATTTTCCCTCGCGCCACGCTCGCTTGCAGCACCGCGGCGATCAAGTCATCCGCCGGCGTCGCCGCCAATCCGCCTCGCTTCGCTCGCGTGATGGGCGTTCTGCACGCGCTCACGATGACGACGTCATCCGGCGATTTGGCGAATCCCTGTGCGTCGATGCGCGTCGTCAGTCGAGCGTCCCGCGGCCGTCGCGCGCATTCATTCATTCATTCATTCATTCATTCACGCGTTCGCCGCCGTAACGACTTTTCGCGACATCTTTCGCGACGACGCGACGACGCGACGCACCGATGCGGCGCCGCGATACGACCCGAACGAGTTCGTCGCGGACGCGTTCGCGCCGACGTGGGCGGCGATGGATTTCACGCGACGGTTCGCGGCATCGACGCTCATGATCAGGATGACGAAATTTCGATCGCGCGAGGGCGAGAGTGCCGACGGGACGGGTCGGACGCGCGGGGACGACGACGACGACGACGACGCGCGAACCCGGCGCGTTCGAACGTGGCGCGTGAAATACCGATGGTGTGATTATTTAAACACGAGTGAGATCGACGTCGGATCACGCGTCGATGTTTAAGACGCACGCGACGCCGCGTAAGATCCACGCGCTCGCGTGCTCGCTCGAGGCCAAGTCGGCTTGGAAGACGAGACCGCGACCCATGGCGTCGCGACGACTTTGAGTGAAGTACACGGGCGCTTTGAAAGCGTTCGTTGTCGATGAGGAGGAGGAAGAAGAGGGCATCGTGGTGCGTTCGATCGGGACGAGACGCAGGATGGGGAGCTCGCGCGCCAAGCCGCGGTCGTTTGGATGCGCCAGGACGCGGCGTTCGGCGTCCCAAATCGCGCCTTCGAGAAATAAACCCGAGATGTAACAGCCTATCTCGGGTTTGGCGTCGATTTCATCCGCAGAAACGTACGGGGTGACTTCCGTATACATCGTGCTCGCGTCTAAAGGCCAATCACGAGAACGACACGCGGTTTGAATGAGTGCCGCGATGTACGTTTCCGGGCAGTGTAAACCGCTGAGCCAGATGACTTTTGGTTCGCCGTCGACGGCCCACGACTTGTACTGCTTCTCCCGCGTCTTGTACCACGTCATCCAAGATTGTACGTCTTTGTCTGTCGGTGGCGCGACACTTTTCCACTCCTCCGGTAAGCGCCCGCGCGAGAGTGAATCCGCGACGGCGTCGAGTTCTCGCGACATGCCGATTTCCCCACTCAGCGCCTTGACGAGCTCTCGCAACGAGTGTCGAAGCACCAGCTTTAACGCGTTGTGACGCTCAATCTCCTGGAAGAGTACCACGGTCGTCGGCGATGGAACTTCATCTCCGCGCTGACGCTGGAGTTTTATCAAGTCAAACTCGAAATCTTCGTTCGTGACGACGTTTAAGATTTCGTTGACGATGGCGAGCAAGGCGCCGTTTCCATCGCTCGAGCCAGCGCTCTCGTCGTTCGACGAAGCCGAAATGGAGAGTTTACTCTGGAGCGATAAGACGTTGGACCATAACGCTTTCGCTGCTCGTGTAGAGTGTGCGACGTCTGCGTTGGCGTGAAGCCCGAGTACTTCAGGTGTCTGCGCGTCTGGAAGTTCATCGATGAAGCGCGATTGCTCGTCGTACGAAGATTCCGGCGGCGGCAACTCATAACGAACTCGAGCTTCTTCGTCGGCGTAAAACATGAACTTGTGAAAGCCATCAAATAAGAAATCGCCAAAGTACTCGTCCAGATACGCGCTCAAGATACGTCGATCGTAATGATCGCTCACGCGTCCACCGTACATGGCCTCACCTATGAGATATTTCAACGCCGCCCACGGAATCATTCTCGAGCCGCCGCCGCCGGTGTTCACGGCGGCAACTTTGTTACAATAAGTCTTGATCAAACTGAACGAAATTCGAAAATCGGTTTCGTTGAAATCATACGCAACGTTCCATCCGAGCTTACCGTACTTTCGTCGCTCTTGCACGGCAGCGTGGAAGAAGGCCAGCACGTACGCTAAAGATCTAAAGAAAGGGTTCGCGCAACTCCCCAAGACGTCTTCGGACAATCTCGCGTACGACGCCTTCATGTTCATCTTGAGCCCGTCGGGGGGTTCTGTGACAACTTTGAGACTTTTTTGCAGAATACCGATCGGGAACGTTTTGATCGGGTCGGTGGTGAGCCACAAACGGAAGTCTTTGTGCGGGTTCGCCAATCCGTCGACGACTTTTTCGAGCGCCGGCAGCCATTTGGGGAGAAGATGACAGTTTTGCAACATGAGCCACAAACCTCGCGAGGCGCACGTAAGAATAAGTTCCTCGGCTTTAGGTCCCATGCCTTGCCCAAGGGCCATGAACTTCAGTTTGCCTCCTGCCTTGAATCCCATCGTTTCTCCCAACGCAAAAATATCAAACGCCGGATCTGCGCCAGGGGAGAGAATGAACACCACAGGTGTCTGCGCGGAAGACAATTTAAATATGCTTTCGTAGTCTGAAATCGGAGGCGTTACGTATCTTGAACCCATGGTTTCAGTGATGTAGTTCGACACCGCCACCGTGACTCGATCTAATCGAGCGCAACGCAACAAGCATAGGCGCTCAAAACTGGACAGCGACGCCGAGTAACCATCTGGAAGCGCTACGGATTCGGGTTTTTCGCAGTCGTACCATGCGCGCCACGCATCGGCGTTGGACGTGATTCGATCGACGATTCCGTTTAGTGTTGCGCACTTGTCGTCATTAGCCGCGATGTGCTCGTCTAAATGCATTAAATCTTGCCAACCACGTTCGGACCACCATGGAAGCGGTTGCGAATCCCCGGCGGCGGCGTCAAGCGTGACGTTGCCCTTGAGGAAGAATCGTAGGAGGTTGCCATTCAATCGTCCATCACCGTCTTCGATTCTCGTAGTCATTTGAAACGAAAGCGCGAGTTTATCGCGCTTGAACAAACCGAGACATGCAAATTTGTACACGTCGTACGTCAACCTATCCACAAGATCACTCAAGCGCTCGTCCAGTTGATCGCGCACGGGCGTGACATGAAGCGTGTTGCAGAACACATCCAAAAAGCTCGAAAGTGAGTACTCGTACATCGCGTTGAGATTAGAGAGCGCTGAAATGACGAAGAAGAGTATCGCGCCGCGCTTTGCTACGGGAGAGTAGCACGACTGTGCCTTGTTTAACTCTTTCGCCGAACGCGCCGCCGCCACGAGCTTTTCAGAAATCTCTGTAGACTTTGTCTTCGCGCTCTCGAGTGTTTCGATGAGCTCCACGTTATCAACGATTTCACCCTGTGCGGTGGACAACTCATAAAGCAACGTGTCTTCGAGTTTCTTCAACAGTGCTCGATTCGCGACGGTTTCCTTGACGAGTTTTTCTCGCTCTGTTTCAAGATCTGGGCGCTCTTGCTTCACCGTGACATTCAAAAGTTGCTCTTGGAGCCCGAGCTCAGTGACAGAGTAGTTGATTATAATCGTTTTACCCGTCACATCTGGATCGTAATGGGGATTTGGAAGTTTCGTCGTCATGTACAGGCGGAAGTTGTCGTCCCACTCAACTTCAGAATCGCCAAGCTTGATCATCTTCGCTCCGTTTGGAGCGTAGTAGAAACTCTTCTTCAGCACCGGGTCCAAAACGGGATCAATGTACTCGCCCACGTTTTCTATCAAGAATGGTAAACCATATTCAATCGCGAGCTCGAGTTGTTTCAAAAAGTCTGCGTCGGTCTGACGTTTAATCTTACCTTCGAGCTGCGCGCCCTCGCGAGATTTGATCCACTTTACCGCTTGCATCTGCGGATCGATACACAGCGGGAATCGCTCGGCGCGCATGGTGAGCATACCGTTTTGTACGCTAAGCTCATCACCTGGCAACCCTTCGGCGAGCCAAGAATTCATTTCGTTGTCATCTGTGAGTAACGCTTGGAGTCTGAATGGTTGACTCAACGGTATGCCGAGCTCCAGCAAATTCTTCTCAAGATGATCGTGAACGAATTGTTTACGAAACTCGTACGTAAACGTTCCAGCGTACGACAAGAACGCGGAAGTGATCAAACAATCGCCAACAAGTCGCTCTTTACGGGAATTCAGTTCTTGCATCTCATTCGTCCATCTGACCTTTTCGCTCGACAGTCCCGAGATGAGTCGTTCGGCGGCGGCGAGACGGTTCGCCATTAGCTCGGCACTTTCCTTCAAGTCTTGCTGACGCGCGCTCTTCTCTTCGAACTGCGTGCTGAGTTGCTTTAGCTCGATCTGTAAGCTCTTTAACTCAGCCTTCGTTTCAACCAATTCGCGTTCTTTAATCTTCAACGTCTTCTCCGCGTTTGCGACGGCGGCGCGCTTTGGATTCACCATGCGAGCAACTTTGTTGTAATTAATCATAGCAAACACCCATTTCAGCAGACCGGCACCAGCAGTCGAAATCTTCATCACTTCATCGGGCTTGAATTTTGAGTCTTTTGTGTACTCGCGAATGGCTTTCATCTGTTTTTCTTTGATGCCATCCTTGTCAAACTCGACGAGAGATCTTAAGAAATTTGTATCTGCCATCATGCCTTTCGCTCCAGACCACGAGACGTTCGGCAGTCCTTTGAGAATCATCACACATTCACATACTCGCTGAACCGCGATGTTTGGCTTAGAAAACGATCGGATTTCGGTAATCTCGTCCTTTTTCAGATTATTCAACGCCGCGGCGGCTTCTTCGAGAGCAGGGATTGCCGCCTCTAAGTCTGCCTCAGCTTCCGTCTTTTCCTTCGCGATACGCGCTGAATCATTGATGAGATCTTCTTCTTTACTCGTTGCGTTAGCTGCTTTAGTTTCGACTTCCGCCGTGCGCTTCGTGATGCGATCTAGTAAAGCATCACACTCCTTCGCTTGCTGCGTGACGACGATTTGCGCGTCGTTGAGCTTCGTCCGCATAGCGTCCACTTCGGTGCTCGCCTGTATTAATTTGTCGAGACCACCACGCAAACGTTTGATTGAAGTTTCAATTGACGCGCGCTGCGTCTTAAGCATTGCTTCATAGGCGGCGATAAAGTCCAAATAATGCTTCGGAGTGACGTAGTTGTGTCTCTTCAGCTGTGATTTGAACTTTTCGTTGAGAGCAATCGCCGAGCAGTGCGTGTGCACGACGTGCACGTTAATCTTCTCCGCGAACTGTTCTGGCAAATCTACGTTTATGAGTAATGAAGTGCTTACTTCGAGCAATGCTTCTTTCGGCCATTCTGTGAACCAGTCGATAACAGTGTTGTTCACCAATCCGGGGAAGTTTCTGCAACGGTGACGCAACGTATCGCCGACGGGAGACATGGCGAGGACGATGTGCAAGTTCTTTCGGCAACGCGAAATAAAGTATCGCCAACCTTCATCGCGCGTGACAGAAATTTTATTCGCGTGCAAATCGTCACGAATCGCATTCACCAAAGCGTCCTTCTCTTCATCGGCGAACAACGCGGGAACCGTACCCGTGGTGAGCATGTTGTTGATTAACTCCAAAAATCCTTCCTCAACGACGTGGTTGTCGGTGAAAAGAAACATCGTGGGATGATTTTGCACCCCAAGTACGTTGTATAGCTTTTTCAAGTCCTCCCTGAACGATTCATCGTTGTAGCCACGCGTCAGCGTGATCTCAAACACTTCACAACCCGCCATATCAGCGGCGAGATGCGCGAGCGATTGTTTGCCGCTTCCGCCGACGCCGACGAGAAGCGCATGTCCATTTTCTGTTCGAAGTACGCGATGAATACGCGTGATATGCTCTAGCGCATGATCAAACAAGACTAGTTTAGTCGGTGCTGAGCCATCGCTGAGTTTGGCGTTACGACGATTGATGAGGTCCTCGAACCAAGGTTTGATGGTGGCGTAATCGCCAACGTCGGCGTACGAGCGTAGTCGACTAGAAGGATCGACTTCATCTGACGATCCACTTCCATCGATTTGTTTTAGTGGACTGTAGTCGGCGAATAAAATCGGGTTGGATGTGATCGGCGAAGTGTCATCAGTACACCCATGGCGAATAAGTGACGATACTTTTCCCAGTACGAAGTCGCGATCTTTGTCCGCAATCAACCTATCGTGAAACACGCGAATCGATTCGTTTCGCCACAGGCGCAAGAAATCTGGGGTGTTTCGAACTTTTGCTGACGTCGCTTTCGACATGCCCTCGAACAAGCGACTTAAGTCGCGAAGGTTAAAGATGTAATGAAATCGGCTCGGCGTCGGCAAAAGTTTGGAGACGACGCTCTTATATAAATCCAAAGTCATATCTACGACGAGTTCGTGCGTCCCGGGCTTGAGAGCCAGCGTTTTTGACGTATTCGTTATGATTGAACCATAAATTACCTTAAGATTGGTCTCATCCGGGGTCTGCATTTCGAATACTTGGAACATTGAAACAAAGCGTGGGTCCACAACGCTTCGTGCGCCGCCGGGATGCCCCATGGCTGCGATGTACTGAATATCCTTCATCTGCAGCCAATTCAAATCACGTCCGCGGTCGTACGTGCCTCCACGGCCAATCATGAGTTTTAGCAACGCGATTGGTTGTTGCGTACCGTACTTATCGACGGAAGGCATGTTCAAATCGTCCACAAAGCACAATAAACGCTTGCCGACGGGTGGACCCACCGTGTCCTTCGTGCGCTTGTCCAGCACATCCATGAGCGAGCTATGCACATCATTTGCGGTCGTACGAGAACTGAAATTCATCGTCACCGTGTTCGTCTTTCCATCTTGCAATCTCTTTTGTAAATAGTTCTTCACGACAACAGTTTTACTTGTTCCGCTATCGCCGGTGAGAAGCGTATGCGCGTCACAAGAGCACATGAGGTCGATTAACCAGTTTGTGCGAACCGTGTGCGCGGTTGAAACCAAGAGCGACGAAAATGGAGTGTTTGGTGGGACCTCGAGTGGAGTGGTGAGACTTTTCCATTCGTACCACGTGTTACGAGTGATATCAAAGCCATAATCATACAACGTCGCGCCCGCCGGCAAAACGTTGCCGAAATTGGCGAGTCGCCTAACGAAGTCATCGAATCTCGCACGATCAGAGTTTCCAGACGTTTCAACGATAGTCGCACCGAATGACCACACTAAGCAGAAGATAAAAGCCGATTCGATCGCCCGAACGTAGTCATCATCCTGGCTCGTCTCCACGTCGCTGGTGGAGTCATCGAGAGCTTCCAAAAAGCTTTGCATCAAAATGGTGAACTGTTTTACCACAGATATCACCGGTCGATCGATCGACGTTCGCACGATTGAAATCATTCGCCCGTCAAGTTCTGTGCCGTCGTAGCAAAATGCCGTCATTCTATCCATGTACTTGTCAAACATACGCAATAACGTTTCGCGGTGCTTGGCGCCGACACCTTCGGACCAAGTCTTGAGGAACGGTTTGAAGCCGAGATTCTTGGGGTCTACGTACACCATTCCGCAACGACTTACAGTGGCTGGAGAAGCATACTTTAAGTCGGCCACCTCAAACAAAAGCTTGCAATGGTCTTGAAGACGAATCCGCTCACCGTTTGGCAACGTCAGTAGGCGATTGTCGTCCATTACGCTATTCATATTTTCGACCCAAACTGCGTCGACATCGCCATCAAATACTATATACTTGAAGTCGTTCTCACGTCCAATAGCCATCGGTTTGTTGCACTCGCGAAAAATATTCGAAAGAAGACCATCAGTCCAATCTCGCGTATCCGGATCCAATTCGCCATAGAGTTCGGCCACCGTTTGCGCTTTTGGATTTAGAGTGTACAACTTCGTATTTCGACCCATCGTAGTTTGCGCGCGAGCGATTGTTTCAAGCATGACAGACTTACCTCCACCAGTCTCGCCGACTAACATCGTCGTATGCCTCGTCAACATAGTCTCATACAACTGAATAATTTTGTCCACTTGCTCGCCCGGGCGCGTCAACACTTGATAGCCATGCTTGGCCAAGTCTTGTTCAATGACATCGTTGAGAGTAGGATATCGAACACGCGGGCAGTCTAGTCCAGGGAATAAATCGGCGATCAGACCCAAAAAGAGTGGGACATCGTCGAATACAAACTTTGGCAGATTCATATCCCTCAACGCTCGCATGAGAACTACCTCTTCGGCGAGCTCGGGCGCATCGCGCTTCAGCGCGCCAGCCATGACGAGCACCGATTTAAGCGCGCGTAAACCGAAATCATAATGCGATCTTTTGCTAAGTTGCTCTTTAGCCAGGCGGTACAGTATCGTCATCTTCTTCGCGAGAGTTTTCGCCGCGTTGAAACCTTCGCTAAAGAGCATAATTTCACAAATTTGCTCCAAATCCGGCACAATCATAGTAACGGGGCGGAACAGAGCCTTCAAGTTATCCGGAAGTTCGGTTCTACCCGCATACCCAGGATTCATAGTGATGAAAATACCGGTGCGTGCGTCGCAATTGATTTCTTTTCCTTCAAACTGGAATCGTGACAAATTGTGCTTCAACGCTTCTTGAATCTGCTTAATTTGCGATGAGACGACGGACAGCACCTCAGCCTCAATGCGATTGAACTCATCGAAGCATCCCCACGCGCCGCACTGCACAAGACCACTAAAAATGGCCCCCATAGCTTTGTAGTCTAATCCTTCACCACAATTGAACACGACGCAAAGCAAAGCCATGGACTTTGCCAAATCCTTTGTGGTCTCCGTCTTTCCTGTGCCCGCGGGCCCGCTCGGGGCACCGCCGAGTCTATACGTCAGCGCCGTAGTGAGCGTGATATAGCAGCGGTCAGTTAGACCAGTGATTACGAGACACCCATTCAAACCCATGTACTCGTAACCATATCTGAATTCACCACTGCACTGATTGATGACGATGTCGTCGCGTGCCTTGTCCCACTTGAAACGAAGTTGCGACTCCCACGCAAAATCTGACTCATCTAAAACAGAATCTCTAACGAAAGAGTCGATGATGTCTCGCGCGTGGACGTCAATGATGATCAACGTATTCACTTTTTTTCGTTCGCACGAGCTAAGCTCGCCTCGAACCATTTTCGTGAGAACCTCGAGTTGCGACGAGAGCTTGTCGCTGTAATTCCGCATGGCGAGTTTATCGCCCGAGCGAATCGATTTGAATACGTTTTGCACTTCCCACGTCCACCAAATTTGCGACCCCACAAGGGTTATCATTCCAAGCTGTTCTTTTATCCATTCTTCACGATCGCACGTCATGTATCGCGCGACTCCATACTTGCACAACGCGCGTAAGGTTGCCCGCATCTCTTCTTCGACGGCAGACATCCAATCCTCAACAGGGCCTTGAATTTTTACGGGCGACTTGAACTTGAACGATTCCCCCTCTGCGGACGTAATCCCGACTACGCACGCTTTATCAGACGTAAACGTCAGCTTTGCACAGTTGTCAAACAGCTTCAACATGTGCTCCTGAATTAGTGTCGGATCGGCAGCACCTAAAATTGAAAGCAGCTCCTCGTCGGAGATGAAGAAGAAGCGCGGAAACGCGTCCCGCTTTGTGTCTAAATATTGACTCAAACTCTTTTGACATATCTCCAGCTCCGCGCGAAGGTTCTTCAGCGTTTCTAAGCGCCCTTCGGATTTGCACATGTCTAAAACGAATTTAGTCTTCACAGTTTCCGCCATGAGTTTGCGTATTTCAGTATCGATGTTGTCAAAACGATCAGCTTCCTCAGGAAGCTGCGTGCGTATGTCGTCTGAGCCACCAAAAATGCTGAGTAAGTACATCCAACGTTGCTGCGTGTCGATCCACACCTGTAGAACATTGGCCACTAATGCGAGCGTTCCTTCCCACTCGCGCACGCTTTCGATGAGCGGATCAGCATACCGACTTGCCGACATACTCTGCAAAGTTAATCCCGTGTCTTCGAGCGCGAGCGTAATTTCTTCCACGGCGCAAAGCACGTACGTGGGCTGCGCGTGTTTCTTGCTTTTGCCTTTGGAGTAAGGTCTAAGATCAAAGCGCATTTCTCGCCATGATCGATCGATCGCGATTAAGTCGTTTTCAATTTTTAGCTCCTTCTCTGCCGCCGCTGTAATGTCCATGATTTTTTGCGCGTGCGCGTGAAGTTTCATCTCACTCAAGTGTCGCATCGAGAGCTGCGCGCTTTTTACGGTTTCGTCGTCAAAATCAACAGTCTGAAACACAGACTTCCAGTGACGAGGTCGAATCGCATCAACTTTCAAGCTTTCGATGAGGTTCAAATCAGTTTCGATGTCGTCAATTTCTTCCCGGACAGCCGCAAAGAGGCGATGCGAATGAAGACTCTCCGGAAGCGCCGAGAGCTGCGTTCGACCAAAAGCCACGACAGAGGCGTACACGTTCGCGACGACCAACTCTGGAACGAGCGTTTCGTAAAATTGTCGCAACTGACCTCGATACGCTCGTTGACATTCGTATATCTTTGCCATGGAATCCAAATCAGTTTTTGCTTGGTCAAGCGATTCAAACGAGCATTGATCGACGCCAAAGACGCGCTCACTGTCTCTAATATCGGCCAATACATCCAATCTACCGAGAATTTCTTCTTTAAACGTCTCAAAACTTTCGAAGCCAGCGTCTAAATTTAGCAAAAGATCGGCGCACGTCGGGCCTTCAGCCTTGAGCCTGTTCGCGAAGCCATCACATTCCTCCTGAAATAGGCGCGCCGTTCTTTTCAGTTCCGTCTTGAAGTCTGAAATCTTCAACGTCATGCCTTCGTAAACACGTTCGGCGCGCGCGCGGAGCTTTTCAAAAGATGGAATCGTCGCCGATGCGCGCTCAAGATCAGAGGGATCGTGTTCTATCCTGTATTTCATTCTCACGGCAAATCGATCGTTCACTCCACTTGCCGTCACTTCGGTCGCGGTGTTTTCGCGCACATCTCTGACCGTCTTTACCAGATTCTTCATGGTGAGGAAATCACGTGCGTCGACTGAAAATGTATTCTCGCATGCCGCCATGTGCTCGTAAAGGTCATTCAGGAGTTTGACGTCAGCATGATACGTCGCGGCACCGATGTCTTTGATCCACTGAGCGCTCTTGTTCTTAATGAGGGTGGTCAATTTGTCGGCTCGCACCCGCACAGCGCCGATGTCCACGCTCGCGTCCTCATCCATGGCTTTCATGACGTCCTCGTATCTAAGTAAAGCGCGTTGAAGACTCAATGCGTTCATATTTTCCGTATGTTTTTCGATCACGAGATCTTTGTCGTCTTTCCACACGGCTTGATATCGCTTCCACACTTCCATCTGGCGGCGGATTTCACCCGCAAAGAGATGTGAGACGTTGCTCAAAGAGCTCATCGCGTCGCACACGCGTTCGTTCGCTGAAACCTCATTCCCAAAGTTGAACGCATGAGTCACCGTGTTTGATGCGTCATCGTCAAGTTCTATGGCAAGTAAAGTGGAGAGGCTCAAATCTGAGCTCGAAGTTGCTCGCCGCGTGGGCATCTCCACACAAGTGCCGTCCATCCATCGGCCGAGCACTGAGGCGGCATTTGCAATGGATTTCGCCGCGTATGCAATGGATCGAATGAGCTCTTTCAACGGCGGTTCGCACACGATTTCTCCCGCTCGCAGAGTTATGTTTAGTTTAAACAGAGTGATGTTCGAAGGGAGCGACTTGTCAAAATACTCCCTTAATCGAAGAATGTTCCGCTCCGCAGCGAGAACGAGAGCGTCGTAAATCTCGCTCTCCCAATAGGCATAGTATTCCCTCAAATGCACAACCTTCCCGGTGCGTGTGCCGAAAACGATTTCTTCGACACAAAGCAAAAGATTCATGATGTTGACGTATTCCTCTCGCACTACCGAAGCCGTTTTGCTGCATTGCGCGGCGAGTTGAGCGAACAGTTCGCCGCTTTCGCGCTCAACGCCGGATTTTGACAGTGCTTCACAATCGACGAATGATGAGACCGAGATCTTTTTCACTGACCGCTCTAGATCGCCAGCGTGCGTTCGCACGCCATCTATAACAGTTGTAAAGTCCTTAAGTTCCGTTGTGTACGCCGCGACAAAGTCAGGAATACCCAAAGAGTTCCAATTATACGTCTTCAGTCCTCGATGAAGAGACGCGCTATTCAGTACCGCCACGCGCGTGCGGAAGAGTTGACGCTCCAGTGGTGACAGTGAATCGAGTACGTCGCGACGATGAGCGAGCATTTTACTAAGCGTGCATCTATAAGCGCTGTATTTTTCGCTTTGCAATGCCACGCCACGCGCCTCTGCTGGGATGTCGAAGCCAAGTCGTTCCAGATTTCGAGTCTCCTTGATTAGGCTTGTGAGCGCTGGGTGGAAATTCATAATCACGTCGTCCCCACTCTCATTCTTCGATAATATAGGTTGCATAAGGCATGATGTCAAAGTAGAGTCTATTTCTTCTTTCCAAGTTAACACGCGCTGCTTCTCGTAGTTCATGATAAGTTTTGCCAAGGCTAAAAACTTTGCGTTCACCTCTTGCGCCGCCGGCGTGTCGCGAATACCTCGTTGATCCTCGACGCACGCGTTGAACGATTTCATGGTAACTCGCAGCTTGTAAAACAGTGATCTTACCCAATGAATCGATCCACTTACGGTTGGTTGGTCGCGATTGAGCGGTGGTGAGCGGCGGTGACTGTTGAAGATGTGCCGGGTCGAATCGATCTCGCGAGAAAATTGCTCAAGGACGTCTTGCATCTTGCCAAGAATTTGACTGTTTAGTGTCATACGCGTCGATCCAGACAGTACTTCGTCGTCGTCCGCGTGCATTGTACTTTTCAGCTCTTGAACGAGCGCGAACGCTCCCGCACTACTGCGCAACCTCTTGAAGCATGCGTCGATGAAGTTACACAGCGCGCGTTCGATGCGCGTCTTTTCCATCACGAAAGACTTGTGCATCGCCTTCCAACTCGCTGCGTTCGCCGAGTCGAAGATGTCTAGCTGCGACATTTCAATTGTAAGGCAAAGCGCATCCACTCGCGCAGAGATTTCGTCCACGCCGTCGGCATCGAGAGTCACTGCTTTGAGACGCGGACTGAGAAACGTGCGGAAATCACTCACTACGATGACCATTTCGCTGAATTCCGCACAAACGTCCGCAACGTAATCCGACTTCATAAACAAGCGTTCGCGATCAAACTCCCACCTTGAATCCCTATTTGAACGTTCGATTTCTTCTCGCGCGTTCAAATACTCGCTCTTCCAAGATTCCATAATCGACTTTGAGAGTTGTACGTCGCGCAACGTGGCGTGCGCCCCAAGTCCGCTCGACGCTTGGGCAAACAGTTCCTGGTAGTTTACCGATTCGCGAACACGATGAATGAGCGCATCTGACAGGCGTTCTAATAGGGAACCCATTCGAGAGTCGTCACTGTAGTGGTGCGAAATTACCCAAACCATTCGAAGTGCGCGAAGCGTCGGCGCGATGGCGCGGAGCACGTCCGGCAACAGCGCCTCACTCAACACTTTGAAATGACTCTCGAGCGTGGACAAAAACTTGATGTTGTCAGCACTCACGCTGTGTAAGTGTGTGATTTCTCCCAAGAGCGTTTTAAACGCCGACGCGACGTTGCGCACGCGAGACGAAAATTCATCGACAGAAGCAGTGTGCTTCGCCGCAAATCGTTCCAGCACGTCCAACACAATGTCCATGCTCGGATCGGAGAGCTGCGTCACCAAACCTGACAAGTCGTTATGTCGCGCGCGCCACAGACGAATCTCCACTAGCGGTCCTTCGTTTGCCCCTGCACATTCTTCCGTGATCACGCTTTCGCTTTCGTTCCTCGTCTTCGCCGCCGACATCACCGCGCACCACTCAACCGCCGCAGCTTCGAGCTGACGCACGAAAGCCTCGTCTTCACACGCCTTGGCGGGATCGATGTCGCAGAGTGCACGACCCGACGCCCCGCCCGCCTTGACGACGCTTTTCAGTGACGCCTCTGGACTCTGAACTGGGGCGTTTACGCCTTGAATCCCATCCAAAAACTCCCGCACATGCTTCGCAAAGGATTGACTCTCCGTCGACGCACTCGACTCGAACGCGGATACGAATGAGCACTGTAAAGTCGCGTGAAGCTCGTCCATCGACGCCCCGTGCGGAAGATAGCCGTACATCGCACTCTGCAAATCATCGAGTCCGATCGAATTTTCGTCGTTCACGCAGTCCGGACGCACGATGAACAACACAGGCTGTTTTGGATCGCACTCGCCGTCCGCGACGAGCTCGAGCCGAGGTCGCCGAGGCGAGTCTTCCCGCGCGCCTCCATCACTCTTGACGACGCCGGCGTTCGTCGAGTCCGCGAGCGCGTGCGAAGTGATGGAGGACAACGTGAGTCCATTCATCGTCTTCGCCCTCGCTTTCACCGTCGAAGTCGCGCGAAGCCGCAGCACGAGCACGTCCTCGCGTCCGCAATCGAGAAAGTCCAAGGTCTTTGCGCGCGAACCGTCACCGAACCCCACGACGTGTTCGTCGATGTCGGCGTCGACGCACGACGATGCGAGACGAAGTATAAAGGCGACGCGCGCATCTGGTTCCTCGGCGCCATCCTCGCCGTCGTCTGCGCACGTCATTCCGCGTCGAAGAATGCGCGACGACGCACGCAAAGACCTTGGACTTTGCTTTGACTGAGAAAAAAGACGATTCGGCTAAAAATAAAACACGCACTGCATTCAGCGACGTGCGGCGCGCGGAAGATGATTGAAGAATTGGAAGCGTACGCGAAGGAGAGCAAAGTGGATGATTTATTCCGGGATATGATGACTGGGTGTTTCAAGAAACGACCGAGCGCGCCGGTGACGTACATCTTGGAGTACCTCGCGAGCGAGTACCCAGAGGAGAGTTTGACGCACGCGCGCGCGTTCGTAGACTTGAAGGATGGGATCACGAGCGCGAACGTGGCGGTGGACGAAGACGAAGACGGCGCGCACGATGTTGTCGTTGAAGATATCGATGAAAAACATGAGATCGTCGAGGCGCCGCTGACGTCACCCAAGGACGTCCCCGCGAAGGCGACCGACGTCGCCGCGGAGGCGATCGAGGACGTGGCCGTTGAGGGCGAGATATTACCGGACGAAGCACAACATCTCATGGCGCCAGAGGAGGGCGCACACGTCGACGTCGTCGTCGATAAGCCCGATGAGCGCGTCGAGGAGTGCGAAAGTGTCGCCGAAGAGCCCGTCGACGCGGACGCAGGTGAGGAAGAGCAAAAAGAAGAACCACCCGTCGTGACGCCCGCGAGTGAGGAAGCTGTCGAATCGATTACGAATGCGGAGAACGTGGAGGATGCACCAAACTAAACTAAAGCGATAATGCTATCTAAAACGCGTTTCACCGCGCGTTTGTCGCTCAAGACCGTCAACGCGGGTCTGTACCGTTTTAATAAGTTCAACTCGTCCTTGCTCAAGTCGCCGATTTCCTCGCCCCCGGCTCGATGTTCATCGCGATCAAACTCACTCAAAATTCGTCGAGCGACTACGTCGCGATCGTCGTCGACGTTGATCCATGCGTAGCGCGATTCGCCGCGAAACCACGTGAATTGACGTTTCGCGTACGCGCGATTGAGCATCTGAATCTCATTCACCAGCTCCAATAACGACGCGTCGTCGACTTTGATCTCCTTCGCCCGAGCCTTTGCCAAGTACTCCATCGCCTGCCGGTAACCGATGGACCGCGCCGGGACGTTTTCTCCCGGCGCGATTCCAGCATTCAATAACCACGCGGCTTCGTCCATGATTCCATCTACAAACATACCCTCCACGCGAGCGTCAATTTTTCGATACAGCTCGACGCGCGGCGAAGATAAAAAGAAACATCTAAAATCAAACCGCGCCTCAGGATTCTCGCGCGCGAACGCCTTGACGCTTTGCCCGCTCGTGCGCACGATTTCGTACGCTCGCGTCAATCGATACCAATCGTTTTCGCTCAGCGTCTTCCCCGTCTCCGCATCTCCCGCGCGCGTCAACAACTCCACGGCTTCGCGCCACCCCCCCCGCGCTCTCGCCTCGCCCACGGCGCGTTCCGCCGCCTCTCGCGTCTCTGGCGTCGACCCCGGCGCGCTAGGTTTCCCATCCGTCAACCACTTCAAATACATCCCCGCACCGCCCACGACGACCGCATCGCGCCCTCGTCGGTGTATATCGTCGATCACGTTTACGGCTTCGTCGTAATACGCGTTCGCGTCGTACTCTCCACTCCCGTCTCTCGCGCGCGGATCCAGCGCGCTCAGCATGTGATGCGCGCACGCTTCGAGCTCCCGCGCGCCCACTTTCCCCGACCCGACGTCTAATCCGCGATATATTTGCACCGAATCGCACGACACGATTTCAACCTCGCGCGCGTCTCGTCGCTCTCGTCGCGCGCGCGCCATGGCGATCGCGACCGCGCTCTTCCCGATCGCCGTCGGTCCCGTGACGACGAGCACCTTAGCGCGCCGCGTCGCGCGCGCGATTCCGTCGTCTCCCTCGCGCCCTGGATCAACGTCGCGCGCGCCGTTCGCGTCGGCATTCGCACTCGCACTCGCACTCGCACTCGCATCGACGCGCGTCGTCGTCGTCGCGCGTCGTCGTCGTCGCGGCGCCCCGCACGCGGTCCAGCGTTTCGTCGCGCTCGCGCCGATGCGCTCGAGCCACGTCCGCGCGCCGCACGCCGCGCGCATCGTTCCACTCGCCGCCGCGCGCGCGCCAGAGAGTGACGCGCGGCATGGACGTCGACGACGACGACAGCGACGAAGACGGCGCGCGAGCGCTCGCGAGCGCGCGTCCGACGCTGTGTTACCCGGGTCGGCTGACGTCGCGCCGAGAGTCGCGCGCGTTCGCCGACGCCGGCGCGCGCGGCGCGCACAAGGTTGGCGGCGCGCCGGTGGCGCTGACGGCGGACGACGGCGACGACGGCGACGACGACGGCGACGCGGCGACGCGGTGGTACGCGCCGCGGTGCGCGTCGTGCGCGCGCGCGATGACGCTCGTCGTGCAGACGTACGCGCCGAGAGGAGGTCGCGGACGGGCGCTGTACGCGTACGCGTGCGTCGGCGGCGGCGCGGCGTGTCGAGGAGACGACGCGTGGGCGTGCGTCAGCGCGACGTCGATCGCGGCGCGCGCGGACGCGAGCGAAGAGCGCGGGCGCGATGGCGAAACCACGACGCGCGACGGCGGTGGCTCGCGCGCGCGCGCGACGAACGGCGTCGAGACGTACGGGACGGCGGAACGCGCGCCGGCGATGGAGGACGCGTGGGACGATCCGGAATCGAGCGCGTGGTGCGACGACGGCGCGGACGCGGCGGCGCTGAGCGCGGAATTAGATGCCATGTTGGTGTGCGGGGTAGGGCGCGCGGAAGGGCGCGCGGAGGCCGCGATGACGCCCGGCGGCGAAGACGAAGACGAAGGCGAAGGCGAAGACGACGCCGCGAGACAAGAAGACGGTTTTTCTTTGTCACGGATCGTGCGCGAGGCGTACGACGCGGCGTGCACGACGCAAATAGTAGAATACCACCTCGTGTCCGAGATTGAGCCGAAAGCGGTGAGCGGGATGACGGTGAAGGAAGCGGCGCACGCCGAGGCGCTCCTGGCGCGATACGCCGAACGCGAAGGCGTCTCCGTGACGGACATCGTCGCCATCGATGACGAGGACGGCGAGTGGGCGGGAGAGACGTACGAGCGTGGCGAAGCACGACATGCGGATGATGCGTATTTAAAGTTCGCCCGCCGTCTGCAGCGCGCGCCTGATCAGTGCATGCGATACGACGTCGGCGGCATGAAGTTCATCTGGCCGACGAAGACGCCGCCGCCGTCAACTTCGTGCGATCGCTGCGGCGCCACGCGCGTGTGCGAGCTTCAACTCACCCCGGCACTCTTGCGAGACGTTGAAGATGCGTTGTCGATGCACAAGGGCGATAAATCGCGCCTCGCGAGCGAAGAGGATCTCTTGGGCTGGGATTGGCAAACCGTCTGCGTGTTCACGTGCCCAAACGACGCGTGCGTCGTCCCATCCACCGACGTGCATCGGAACGTCTCGTACGCCCTCGAGCGCGTCTTCGTGGCCGAGAGTGAGGCGCCTGGGGATGCCCTGCTCAAAGCCACTCGCGCGTCCTAGCGCCGTAGCGTCGATGTTTGATGTCCAGAAAACTAGTAGTAGCGCACCAACTCGAAATAACCGCCTCGCCTCACTCGACGACGCGCGCAGTCGTCCAGTCGTCGCGAGCGCATGAAGTGGACCGCGAGTAAGGTGTTCCAGTGCGTCGCGTTGTTCCTCCTCGCATCAGCGCTCGAAATAGGCGGGTGCTACGGCTTTTGGCGCGCCGTGCGGTTGGAAAAGAACAAGTTGTGGGCGGCATTCGGCGCGGCCTCGCTCGTCGCGTACGGAGGCGTGTTTCTTTTAATGCCCATGGATGCGTTCGCTCGCATCATGGCGGCGTACGGTGGAGTGTTTATCGTTTCATCGTACGCGTTCGGGGCGGCGGTTGAAGGCTTCAAGTTGGACGCCGGCGACTACGTTGGCGCGAGCATCGCGCTAGCGGGCGTCGGCGTGTGTTTGTTCTGGCCGCGGGAGTAGAACACAGGATTCTAGAATCAATCTATGTACAAACAATACGTATAGCTAGTTACTACTGGTGATCACCCTATCGACTACAGGAACGGTTTAAACGCGCGCGGCCGTATCTCAATCTTGCTCTTGCACCACGGACATCGCCGCTTGACTTTTGGCACCTGCCAAACGCGCTGTGCGCAATCGCCGCACTGCCGCACGTGCTGGCACGGATAAAACATGTGCCGCACCACGCCCTCGGCGTCGTCGAACTGCGTGAGGCAGATCCCACACTCTTCGTGATTTCCACTCATGACGCGCAAATCGAATTGAACGCTCGACGGCGCGCCGCCCTCGACGTCCGCCACCGCCGCGTCGACGTCCATCGTCTCTTCCTCTTCTTTTTCTACCACGGCGTCCGTCTGCGTCGAAGCATTCACCACGCTTGATTTCACGCCGCCATCGCTTCGCTTCACGAGCGGTGCGTTCGTGACGTCGCTCAGAAGCCCGGTCGTTTGGCGCCGTCGCTTAAAGTCATTCTGCGCGCGCGTCTGCGCGTGCTCGTTCCGTCGTTTCGCCGCCGCGAGCGCGCCGAGGACGCCACCGGATGACTTCATGGTCGTTGAAGCTTCGCACGAAGTCAACGCATCCGTCGCTTCCGCGTCCGCGGCGTCGCTCGCGCTCGCATTCCGACCCGCTTCGAGCGCGCGCGACCGCTCGACGCCGACCGTCGCATCGCCCGAACACTGCGCCGCGTGCGCCTCGATCAGGGCGACGTGCGCGAATTTCGAGCACAGCGGACACTGCGCCAGACGACTGCCCGCGTGCGAGTTCGAACGCGCGCGATCGGGGAAGGCGAGCGACGACGACATCGCGACCCCGAGGGCCGATGTGAAGAAAGAAATTCAAACTCGTTCGAGCTGTCGAGACGCGAAGCTCGAGAATTTTGTCGAGCGTCGTCGGCGTTCGTTCGTTCGTGCGCGCGTAAATAAGTACTGTGATAATTATTAATGAGGTATTAGTTTCAAGATCAACGGGATCCAATCTATAGACAACGCCGCCGCCGATGAAATAGAGCGGCGACGGAGACAACACGTTTCATTCAACACACAACACGCGGTACAGCCAAGATGATATATATAAAGAGGGCGCCAACGCGACTCGTTAAAAGCCACGCTCGCACCCGTATCAACACTGATTGATCACGTCATGATCTACTCGACACTCGTCGAGCCGTAATTAAGTAAAGGACGGTTTTTTCAAGGTCAAAAAGGTCTTGAGATCACGAAGACTTCGGGCTTACGCCGTCTTGTCGTCGGCGTCCGCTTCATGCTCCATTTGCGCGAGGGCAAACGGAAACAAGATGGCAACAGAGGTGTAATCTTCAAGGGCGCAGCCGAGGATGTTTCTGGCGTTGCGCAATTCGCGGCGAATGTTGGCGACGCAGAAGATGAAGATGCAACAGAAGAGCCACGCGACGGCGTGCGTGTTCGCGCCGGCGTGCGTGGAGCAAATCAAACCGATGAAAGTCCAGAGAACGCCGGTGATGGCGGCGGCATTAATCATAGCAAACTGGTAGTCGGCTCCCATGGCGACCTTGGACTTGCGAATGGCGTCGAACGGGTAGATGCAGTTCTTCAAAACGCACAAAAGTCGTTCCTTCTGCACGGGGGCGCTGGCGCCAGCCGTGTCCGGGTTGAAACGCTCGAGGAAGTCGAAGATGCACGTGTTGAAGCCCTTGCGCTTGCGACGGTATTCTTCATCACCACCTTCATCTTGCAGTGCGCGCCAGAGCGCCAGACACATAAAGTTGAGCGCGATAGTGTAAGGGAAGCCGGCGACGATGGAGACGGCTTGAACCATCTTCAAACCACCGCTGTAGACGAGCGCACTAGCGAGCGCGCCTTCGGTGAAGCACCAGTAAATCTTTTGCAAAACCGGCGGGCTTTCGTAGCCCATGGCAGAGATCAAATCGTCGACGTACGAACCAGAGTCCGAAGACGTGATGAAGTAAAGCGTGACGGCGATGAGGATCAAAGCTTGGAACGGGCGCGCCAAAGAACCGTACGGTTCGACGACGTCAAGGATGTGATCAGGACCAGCTCTGCAAGACAGTGGGTAGTAACCAGCCTGTTGCAGTTGCAAACCGGCGGCGTATCCCGCCGATGTCGTGTCGAGCGCGCCGTTCGCATAGCCAAACGCGCTGCAGTCCACGGAGCCGCTGCCTTTCGACCAGTCAACAGAAGATGAGTCACCGATGGCCAACTCGGCGACGCGTTGCATCTTGATCCCGAGAGAGCCGAGGACGGTGAGGTAGAAGAAACCGAACAATACGGGCGCGATGAACGCACCCTTGATGAGTTGGCCGACGGTTCTGCCGCGAGAAATTCTGGCGATGAACATGCCGACGAACGGCGCCCAGGAGATCCACCAACCCCAGTAGAAGATGGTCCAATCGTCCATGAAATAGGGTGACGTCGTCGCACCATACATGTTTGCGGTGTCCGCGGTGTTGCCCGCGGTTGCGCTCACAGCGTCGATGATGTTCTTTTCCGCGTGGCGGCCGATGGCGTATTGCGTCCACGTTTTCGACGTGCTTTTCCACGTGCCGTCATCGTGAGTCCATCCGTTCTTGCCACCCTTGAGGACGGCATTCAACATAGGCCAAGCATCGCAATCCCATCCGACGACGGTGACCCATTGCAAGTAGTGGCCGATGGATTGAACGACGCTGTTCAGGAGAAACATGGGGTCGTCGGCACAGATGACGCCGAAGAGGAAGATCAAGCCGATACTGAAGGTGAGCTTGGACAGTTTCCTGATGCCATTCTTCAAGCCACTGACCACAGAAATGCAAGCGACGCCGGTGATGACCCAAATGATGAGACCCTTGGTCGTGTCGGATGTAGCGCTGATGTCGCTGTTGAGACGATTCATCGCGGTGGCGATCGTCGTGACGCCGAGTCCGAGAGACGTGCAAACGCCAAAGGTGGTGCACGAGATGGAAAGCGCATCGATCAAATCACCGATGAGACCGTTGACGTTTTCACCGAGAAGCGGGAAGAAAGCGGCGCGAATCGTCATCGGGCGACCTTGGCGGTAGCAAATGACCCCGAGCGTGATTGCGACCAGAACATAAGGAATCCAACCGTGGATACCCCAGTGGAACAGAGTGATGAAGATGGCTTGTTGAGCGCGTTGATCATCGTTCACGATGGGAATCTTTTGCGGATTGTAGTAGTTCATGCGGTAATACCACATCGGTTCGGCGACGCCGAAGGTGTACAAACCGACGCCGATTCCGCACGCGAACAACATGGAAAACCACTCGTAATCGCTGAAGGCGGGCTTTTCGTCGTCCCGCCCGAGCTTGACGTCTTTGTACTTCGTGAAAAGCAAACCGATGATGAAGATGAACCACACATCTTGGGTGAGGATGTACAACCACGTCCAGTTGACGGTGACCCACGCTTGCCAACCCTTCACCTCCGTCGCGGCGTTGATGCCGGTCGTCGTGGCCCAGATGATGAACCCCCAAAGCACGACCGAGGCGATGCCAGAGCTCACCCAGTTCATGCGAAGCATCTGCGATGGACGAACGGACGGCGCGAGTCAGTCTCGGGTCGTGATGATGTAATTTAGAGTCGCGTCGCCGGGACCGATCGAACGATCCACGATTCGCGCGCAACGCGAGACGCGCGCGTCTTCCACCTCACGCGACGCCGGCGTGGAGTCCACGAAATTTCAACGCACCGGTATTCCCGCGATATCGAGCGACACCCATCGGTTCGCTCGCACGAACCGCTTGATGTTTGCTTCTTGCTTGAAATCGAGCGCGTCATCCGCCTTGCTCGGGTTCGTCGTGTCGCTCATGTCGCCCCCGTTCGTCGCGCGCGCGCTCGTCGAGGTCGACGGGATCGATGGAAATTATTCCAGCGACGTCCTCGCCGCGCGCCCGTCGCGAAGTGTCGCGCGCCGGCCGCGCGTCGCCGAATTCACGACGATTCAAACCGGGCGACGCGTTGCGAATGACTCAATACCACTGCTATTACCTGCGTCCATACGGACTACAATAATCAAAAAAAGAGTCGTCAAAAAAAGAGTCGTCAAAAAAAGAGTCGTTTGCGCGATTTCCCGATATTTTTCTCATTCGAGGTTCACGATTCGACGACACCCCCTCCACGTCAGCGACGCGTTTCCCGCGCGTTTTCGCCCGTCCGCGCGCGCGACGTCGACCTCGCGCGCGTGGATGATCGATGTCGAGCGATCGCGCGTCGCGTCGCGTCGCGTCGCGTCGGCACACGAAGGCGCGCGCGCGCGCCCGAGACGAGCGGTCAAACGTCGACCACGCGATGATGCGGACGACGACGGCGACGACGCGGACGACGACGCGCGTCGCCGCGCTCGGCGCGCGCGCGACGGGGCGAGGACGAGGACGAGGACGAGGACGCGACGCGCGAGCGCGGGCGAGCGGGGACGCGCAACGCGCGGGCGCGGACGGAGACGCGCGCGACGATGCGCGACGCGGCGGCGCGACGACGCGAAAGAACCGGCGGGGTTTGTTGGGCGCCGGGTTCGCGGCGGCGACGGCGGGGCTGACGGGGCTGACGCGCGCGGCGAACGCGGCGCCGACGCTGCCGAAAGAGCTCACGGAACCGGATGAAATCTTCCGAGAAGACTTCAACGTTCAGTTCGCGGGGTTGACGGTCGATCATAAAGATTTAATCTACGCCCTGGTCGTCGGGCAGACGATCGGATTCGTCGGAAGCGCCGTCGGCGGCGCGGAGGCTCGTAAGCGCGCTGAGGAGATCGAACGGTTGAACTCGACGCTGCTGAAGGTGAACAAGGAAGTGCGAAAAGAGCTCAGGAGTAGTCAAGGGCGCAAGGTGGCGTTCTCCACGATGGATTCCTCGGACGAAGCTTCGAGCGAGACGGTGCTCGAAATAATCAGTTTGCTCAAGAGCGGCAAGTCTAAACTCAAAGCGCAAGCGTCCCAAGAGGCGAAAGAAACATTCACTAAGGCGCGTCAACTCATCGATGCTAACCAGAGCGCGCTGAAGGAGCCGTGGAAGGCTGTTCGAAAGGCTGAGCGCGGTCTCGGCGCGGCGTCGGCGCGCTTGGGCGAGTACGACGAAGCCCTTTCTCACATGAAGACTGTGTTGAAGTTATCCACCGAGCACGACGACACGAGCGTCGCCACGGACGCGTGCGGCATAATAGCCGATATTTACGCCGAAATGGATCAAATCGAAGTCGCCGCGGATTGGTACGACAAGTATTTTGAATCCTTGGCCATCGAAGACGCCAAGGAAGCCGCCGAGGCGGGCTCGAGCTCGGCGCGTTGATCGCCTATTGATTTCCACCGAACAGTTGTAATATATGAATGATGCCGCATCAAACGACGCACGATCAGCGCATTGACTGAACGAGAGCCACCGCAACGTCCTCGACGCTCGAATTTCAGCGCGGCGACGTCGCTCGCGCGTCACTCCTCGCCCCCGCACCTTCCTTCATCGCTCGGTGCGTTGAATGCAACCGCAGGCTTTCGGTTTACGACACGCGAATTTCGCAGTTCTCTCGAGAGCGCATCGCGCGAGCGCATCGCGTCGTCGTCGTTCGTCCCATCGCCAGTTCATCGCGAACGTGCAATCGTGCAACGACCCACACCCATCGCGGCGCGTGCGCACACCAGTCGTGCGTTCTTCTCGCTCGACGCGAACGAACGCGTCGAGCAATAACGGTTCATCCAAATCCGCGTGCTTCGACGCGCACGGACGCTGGACGCACGAGATGAAGGCGTGCGTACCGAGGCATGACTTTTGCGTGACGCTTCCGTTTGGCGCCGTGGTCGCCACGCTCGGCGTCCTGGGATTCGTGGCGAAACGATCGTTCGCGAGTTTGGTCGCCGGTGGGAGCATTGGCGCGACGTTAATGTGCTTGGGCTTCGCGAGCCTGCGCGCGTGGAGCTCGGGCGCGTCGTCGCTGCCGTGGACGGCGGCGAGCGCGGCGGTGACGGCGACGTTGGCGTTCGCGATGGGGAAAAAGTACATGGCATCTTCCGCCATTTTTCCGAGCGGGATGTTAGCGTTGACCAGTGTGCTCATGCTGTGCTTTTACGCCAAGAATTTGCTCGTGGATGGGGGAAATCCTCCGAAAGAGTCGCAGATGGCCAAGTCGGATTAGAACGAGCGCGCGTCGCGACGCCGTCGACGGCGTCGCCACGAGAAAATGTTTGACACGATAGAGGCACGGTTGTAATGAATACAGGTTAAAGGGTGTTACATCGACTTTAACAAGAAATTTTGTGCTATGAGGACGATGTTCGCCACGACGATGACGAGCAAAGCGAATGATGAGAGCGCGCTCAAGACGCGTTCGATCGCACCAGACGATCTGCGCGACGCCACGAGCGCGCCTGCTGTGAGCGCGAGCGCGAGTGCGAGAACGGTGTCCCGCTTCGCGACAGTCGTGCGATACGCGTCCAACTCAGACACGGCTGCGGCGACGAGCTTTTCGGAGCTATCGTTGACGCGCGCGACGGCGTCATCGCAGGCTTTCGAGCTCGCTCGCGCTTGGCGACTGGCTTCGTCGAGCTTGCCAGTGGAATTCGACACTGATTCTTCAATCTCGTCAATCTCTTTCCCGAAGTCTTCCAACGTTTCGCCGTATCGCACGTTGAGCGACTCCACGTACCGCGACAAAAGCGATTGGTTGAGCTCTAAATCCTTGATCTTCTGCGCCAGCAACCGAAACACGTTCGCATCGCCGCCACCCTTGGCGAGTTCATTCGTCGATGTCGCCATCTTGGGTTTAGCCGTCGCGACGCCCGTAGCGTTCGAGTTCGTCGCGTTCACGGCGGTCGCGCCCGCGGCGGTCGCATTTGGACGAGACGTTGTCGACGCATCAATCTTCGTCGCTCTCTCCTGTGCGGCGTTGTCATCCTCATCAGAGTTCGACGTCGTTTCGCTCGGTGCACCCTCCGCGATCGATGTGTTGACATTTGCCGAGTGATCTGTTTCGCTCGAAGTAGAGACATCTCTGTCGTCACCAGTCGACGCGCGCTCGTTTTCTTCGCCCACCACAGCGCTCGCGTTTGTTTCCTCACGATTTTGCTCCTCAACGTCTAGCACAACTTCTGCAGAACTTTCGCGAACATCCACGTCTTCGTCCTCGTCCTCGTCCTCGTCCTCGTCCTCGTCTGACAATAACGACTCTACCTCTTGCACCTCCGCTTGCAAACGCTCCATCTCTTCTTTCAACGTCTCCTTGGCGTCTTTACCGTGGATGCGCAGCAGGCTCAACGTGCAAAAGTGTTGCTGATCGTGATGACCAGTCATGCGAATTTGTACGTAACGCACCCACGCTGGCGAAGGCACGGCAAACTTTTGATAGTTTTGCGTGTTATCCGCACGTCCAATCATCAGTCTCTTCCAACCTTCCTCAATAGCGTGGTGCCCGTCCGTGCCCCAAACTTCGAAATCTTTGACGCGAGACGAATGAAACTCGAAGTTTCCTAAAACCAAGCTCGTCACCGTCACCTCCTCGCTCAGCTCAACCGTGACAAACTTTTCCGAAGCGCATGGAGAAATGTAATAAACATCTTTATCTTCCTTCAAAGCGGCGCTCGCGTGTTTTGAATCCTTATCGCTCGCCACCACCTTTGCTCCGTTGAAGCTCGCGGCGTAATTGTACATCTCCGCGTCTGCTTCCGTGAGGCGTTCAGGTTTGATCACGAGCTCAGCGAAAGTTGCTTCACCGTCGGTATCTTCTTCTTCCATCACGGGCGGTTCGACCGGCGCGGGCGCCGCCTGCGACGTTTCGCTCACGGCGTCGCGAGCGAGCTCGCCAGTCTCCGCCGTCGACGCTCCGTCCATCGTCTCCGCCTGCTGCTGCCCGCCTTCTACTTCGATCGAAACCTCGCTTGGCGCGGGTTCTTCGTCCACCGTCGTCGTCTCCGTGCTATTCGGTTCCAACGTCTCGCCTTTTGTCTCTGCGTCGTCGTTTTCGGAAACGGCGCCGTGCGTCACATTCACCTCTACTAAACGTCGCAATGCCTCATCTTCCTCCTTCTTGCGCTTGCGCTCCTTCTCTTCTTTCTCGCGCTGTTTTGCCTCCTTCTCGCGCTGCTTCTGCGCCATCTTCTCTTCCATGTTCTCTTTGTATTCTTTCAAAGACAACAAGGGCGCGCGCGGCTCTTTCTTCGTTTTTTTCACGTCAGACTCTCCTCTTCGCGCCTCTTCCGCGGCACCGACGCCGCGACTCCACGTGGGAAAGCACCTACACATGTCTTCGTTCGCCGAAGTTCGCGCCAGTAAGACGTATCTAAATTCCTCTAACGTCGACAGCGCAGCCACGCCTTCGGCGATGCACGCGGGCGCGTCGTGCGACGTCGTAGACGCCACCTCGTCGGCTGCAGCGACGTCACCGGCTCTGATGACGGCGTCGTCGACATCACTAACGTCACTGATGCCCGCACTTTCGCGCGCGAACGCGAGCGCGAGCGCGCTCGCGCTCGCGACGCAAAGGCTGACGATTACCGTGAGCGACAGCGCACGAGGACGCCGACGCGCTCGATGAACGCCGACGCCCTCGCGCGAGGCGACGCGCGGTCCTCCGCGCCCGCCGCGCGTCTCCACCGTCGTCATCGCCATCGACGCGACGGGGAATGCGCGCGCGCGCGCGACATCGCCGCCAATCTAGCCATCGACGACGACAAGCAAGGAGACTTTTATCTTCAGGGTTTAGGCGAGGCGCCGGGACGCCCTGAAATTTCGCGCGGCCATTTCCAAAAAGACCAAAAAGCCGAGTCAACGGCGAATCGCCGATTCGCTTCCCTTTCCGCCCGACGTCATCGATCGCCGGACGACGATGTCCAGCGCGCGCGACGATGGTGACGATGTGTTCATGACGTCTTTATCGACGCTCGACGCGCCGACTCGACCGGCGGCGACGTCGGACGAACGCGCGTCCGAAGAACCGAACGGACAAGCGACCTCCGCTGATGACGAGTCTGCATCCACAGCGAACTGTTCTCACGCCATCTGCATAGAAAATCTCGAGCGAGCGATGACGTCGTATGCGCGCGCGTCTGAGTCGTGTTCGCGCGCCGAAGATGAGCTTCGTCAACGGACGATGACCAGACGCCGCGAGGACGTGAAGGGTCTTTTGCGCGACGAAGCAGAACGCGTCGAGCGCCTGTGCGACGCGAACACGCGATTCTTTCTCCCGTTATCAAAGACAAGCATGGGCGTGGATGCACACGTCGTGTTTCGTGGCGTCACTTCTCCTCGTGTAGAAGATCTTTCGTTTGGCGCGGCGGTGGACGGCGCCGTTGAACGCGCGCGAGTCGCCTATCGCAGAAAGCGATCCCTCCTCAAAGCGACAGCTATTTCGTTAGAAGACGTCGATGCGAGCCTGGAAGAAACGAATCGAGTGCTCGACGTGCTCGGTGAAGTTGATACCGACGGCGACGAGGATGAGAACGCCGCCTCGTTGCGACACGTCGATCGCGCCTTGCGAGAATGCCGCACTCGATGAAAATCACCTAGGATACCAGCTGTTACTTTTACAATCGCTGTGCGCTACATAATGCTAAAGTTCTATCTTTTCCACTTCGCTGCGTTGTTCTGCGTTCGCTGTGCGCTACATAATGCTAAAGTTCTATCTTTTCCACTTCGCTGCGTTGTTCTGCGTCGCCGCCTTTTTCGCCTTCAACGCTCTGTACGCGGCGATGGCTTGGGCTTGCAAATCGACATCGACCTTGGTTTTCGGCGTCGTCGCAGTCGGAGATTCAATCATTTTCCGTTTCTTCTTCTTAATCTTCGCCTCGCCGTCCGGAGCGACTTCAAATGGTTGTGCGCCCGCTAGTTTACGTTCTCCCTTTGCCTCTTGCCGCGTCTTTTCGCGAAGCTTTTGCTTCCACAGCATGTCTTCTTGCGCCTTTCCCATCTTCACGTACGATTTTCCGTTGAAACCATCGACGTGTTCGTCGAACAGCGCGGTGAATTCGCCCAAGAAATCATCGCACGATATGTTCACGAACGTGCTCGTCTTCGCGAACCCTTGTCCACCGTACTTCGCTCGCCGGGGTTGCAGCACCGGTTCGATGAGTTTCTCAACCTCTCGCGCGGTGAGCGCGCGGTGTCCTTTCGCGCTTACGCGCAGCGCGCGCATCAATCTCGGCTTCGCCCCGGCGCGAGATTTCCACTTCTTCCCACCACTCGTCGCGCCGCCGTGTCCAGCGCGCGACGTCGACGCGGCGTTGCCGCCACCGCGTGCAAAGGTGTCGAGTGCGCCGCCGCCGTTCTTGCGTCGTCGCTCGGCGTCGAACGTGCGCGCGGTGCGCTCGGCGTTGGCGGGTAACCCTCGCCCATTGGCGTACTTGTTCAACAGCTTCCCCATCGTCGCCGCGAATGCGCGCGCGGCGCACACTGGGGCGGACTGCGGCGCACGCGCATTCCAGCATGCGCAGGCGCGTCAGTGCGCGACGCGATCGACGCGCGGTGACGCGAAGCGTTCGACTTAAACGCGCGCAGCTCTTCACAGCTGTTCGCACGCGCGACGCGCGCGTCGACCCATCGCACGCGCGCGCAGCGGCACCGTCTCGATGTTGTCTCGAAGCTCCGCCGCCGTCGTCGTCGCGCGTTCGTCGTGGTCGTGTTCGGCGAGACACTTGATGCGAGCGTCGTCGACGACGACGACGACGGCACTCGGCGTGGTGTGTTGCTCGACGTCGTCGTCGGCGGCGAAGAACGTCGGTGCACGAGCGACGGGCGTGAGAGTCGGCGCGCGCGCGCCCGGCGAGCGGTGGACGGCGCGAGCGACGACGACGACGCGAGCGAGAGGAGCGTCAAGCTCTGGGTCTAGTGGTGGTGATAGGTTCGATGAAGACGGTAAAGACGACGAAGTGTTCGCGGGATTTCTTCCGAACTCGGAGTCTGGATCGTTGACGCCGAGTCGCGGGAAACCGAAACGCGCGGGAAAAACCGCCGAACGATTCAACGGCCAAGTTTACATGACACCCGCCGAGCGCAGGCGCGCGAGAGATGAAGGTGAACGCTTGAGCAAAGCGTTGGCGAGCTTGGGCGTGGCAAGTCGCCGTGGGGCGGATGATTTAATTTTTGGCGGTCGCGTCAAGGTGAACGGCGAGACGGTGACGGCGCCGCAGACCAAAGTCAACTTGAACGCCGACGTCGTCATGGTGGATGGTAAAATCGTCGAAGGTGGGGTAAACTTCGTGAAAGAGCACGCATACTTCATGCTGAACAAGCCTAAAGGTTTCGTATGCAGCACAAAATCGAATTCGGCGCAAGGAAAGACGGTGTACGATTTGTTCGAGCAGTGGCGAGATGAGTTCAAGGCGGCGTATCCGGGTAAGCTCCCGCCTCGTCTCTTCACCGTCGGTCGCCTCGACGTCGCCACAACCGGGTTACTTTTACTCACGACGGATGGGGACTGGTCCCAGCGCGTCGCGCACCCGAGCAGCGAAGTCGTGAAGCAATACGTCGTCACGGCGAATAACAAACCGACGCGCGCGCAAATCGCCGCCATGTCTAAAGGGACCGAAGTCGACGGAGCTCGCGTCGTGCCGGTGCGCGTCGAGTCCATGGGCGCGGATGGAGGGCCTGCGAATAGAATTTTGGTCGAAGTCGTCGACGGACGCAACCGCGAGGTGCGCGTGCTGTGCGCGGACGCGGGCGTCGACGTTAAGAACTTGAAGCGTACGCGCGTGGGCGGATTGCGCATGCCGAAAGAGCTACCTCTGGGAAAGTACGTGCGTCTGAAACCGAACCAAGTGGCGCACGTCCTCGACAAAGGCTTGGCGTTGAATGGGGGGACGTTTTAAAGAAAAGAATCGGGTGTACAACTGTAATACAATACTCATGTCTGCTGCGACTATTCGCGACCTTTTACGTACGCCCTGCGCACAGCGGTGACGCCAGTGGCAACGACGTTGAAACTCACGCCCGCGAGGAAAACAAGCGCAAATATTTCTTCGTCGATTATCGGGATGCCGCTTTCGAGTTGCACTTGCTCGAGAGGCCCCAACCCACCCGTCTCGACGTCTCCAACGAACGCGAACGCCGTGCCAAGCATGGCAAGGCGACCGTTGAAGAGCTCGTAAGGCTTTTGCTCGCGCACCGTCGTCTCGTACGCCTTTTCGATTTCCCCGAAAGCCGCCTCGGCGCGTTGCTTGGCTGATTTTCCCGAAACCGTCTTAATCGGGCTGCGCGCTCCTTGCCAAAATCCGAGCAATAAAGAGCCGCCGAGTAGAAACCAAATCAACACCACGGATTCAACGTAAAATCCTGCGACTTCCAGGGCGTCGCGCGCGACTTCCACCGGGTTCACGACGTGCCGCGCCACGTATGAAAACTCATCGCCGAGCTGCTCGATTGGTCCATCCCCTCGCGTCAACACGTCTCCGACCGTCGTGCCGAGGAACCCGAGCATGGCGGCTCGTCCGAGTTGCAACTCCACACCCGCCACCGTTTCTTCCGGCGGTTTCTCCGCGTCGTTGATCCCCACCGCGCGCGTGCGCGTCGTCGTCGCCTTTCGTGACGTCATGGACGCGCGTCGCGTGCGCGTCGTCGTCGTCGTCGCTCGTCGGCTCGTCGCGCGCGTCGCGGCTCGCGCGGGCAGCGCGGCGTTCGCGTTCATCGCACCGCGCATCTCGCTCGTTCGACCACGCGCGCGCGCACCGAGGCGACGGCGGTCGTCGTCGTCGTGTGCGGATAAAGCGCCACTTTTAGCGGCGCCGCTCGAAGCCGAGGCGTCGCGACGCGCGCGCCGGTCGGACATCGCGACGCACGCGTCGCGTCGCGAGCGAAGATGCGCGCGACGACGACGACGACGGCGGCGGCGACGACGACGACGACGCGCGTCGCGAGTCGACGGCGAGGACGACACCACGCGCTGTCGTCGCCGTCGTCGTCCGCACGCTCGACCGTCAAGGCGGCGGCGGCGACGACGACGAGCGATGCGCCGTTGCCTCGAACGTCGCGATTGGGACACAGCGGCATCGCCGTGACCGACGCGTGCCTGGGGACGATGACGTGGGGCGTGCAAAACACCGAAGCCGAGGCGCACGAGCAGTTGGATTACGCCATCAAACAACGAGGCGTGAACTTCATCGACACCGCGGAGATGTACCCGGTCCCTATGAGTGATCCGAGTTGGATGCCGGGAACGACGGAGAAGTTTATTGGGTCTTGGTTGGCGAAGAATTCGAGCGCCGTGCGCGAAGATGTCGTGCTGGCGACGAAGATTGCTGGGTTCGGCGCGAGCGCGAAAATCGTCGGCAATAGGCGTCGCGAAGAGACGACGGCTACGGGGAGATTAGATCGCGCATCGATCAAGTCCGCGTGCGATGCAAGTTTGGCGCGATTACAGACGGACTATATAGATTTATACCAAATACATTGGCCCGATCGATACGTCCCCATTGGGGCTTTTTTTGGGTCGCCGGCATACAATCCCGCGCTCGAGAGAGCGGACGCGGTGCCGATTCGCGAATCCGTGGAGGCGCTCGGCGAGCTCATAAAGGCTGGGAAAATCAAGCACTACGGCCTCTCGAACGAAAGCACATTCGGAGTGTGCGAGTTCGTTCGCGCGGCGGATGAACTCGGCGTACCTCGACCGGTGTCGATTCAGAATTCGTTCTGCTTGTTACATCGCGGCTTCGAAACCGAACTCGCCGAGGCGTGCGCGCCGTCAAACTTCGACATAGGTCTTCTTCCGTGGACGCCCTTGGGTGGCGGAGCGTTGACGGGAAAGTACCTGGACGGCGCTTCGAACGCAGCTGAAGGTCGCTTGGTCAAGTACGCGAAATACGGCTTCCATCAGCGGTATTTGAACGACCCATCGAGAGTCGCGACGGCGGAGTATAAGAAGATTGCCGACGAAGCCGGCGTAACGCTCGCGACGCTCGCGTTGGCGTGGTGTAAATCGCGATTTTACGTCTCCAGTACCATCATCGGTGCCACCTCCATGACCCAGCTCAAGGAGAACATCGATGCGTTTGGGCCCGACATCGTCTTGAGCGAAGAGACGCTCGTCGAGATCGATCGCGTGCACGAGCGTTGTAGGGATCCAAGCATCATGTCAGATTTTTCCTAGTCGAGTTGGTTGCGTTTCGTTGCGTTGCGTTGCGTTTCATCGCGTTTCGTTTCGTTGGGTATTGTAGTAAATGTGTTCGGTTGAGTCATCGTCTCCTCTCTCCTCGTCGCGTCGTCGCATCTCCGCGCGAAGCCAGAGCGAAGCCAGAGTGCCGTTTCAATTCCGCGAAAACGCGTGCCGGCCGCACTCGCGACCGCGTGCGGTCGCTCGTCCCGCCGGAACCGGCGTCGTCGTCGCGGATGGTGATGATGAAGGTCACATCTCTCGCGTGTCGCGCACCAGCGCCCTCGCGTCGACGCTCTCGCGCGCACGCGACGTCGTCAAACGTCGCTCCATCGCGCAACGGCGGTGTCGGTTTAAACGCGCGAACCCATCGGGAGGAGTCGCGACGGGCGCGGTACGCGCACGACTGCGACGCGCGGTGCGCGTCGACGCATTCGTCGTCGCCGACGACTCGCCGTCCTTCGAGCGCGCTTCGAGCGTCTTCGTCGCTCACGGCGCGGCTCTTCAACGACCCGCCGACGCCCGCCGCGGGCGCGCGAGCGCTGTACGTCGCCACGCTGAGCGTGTGTTTGGCGATGCTCAGCGTGGGATGCGCGTGCGGTGCCATCGCGGGAGCGTTGGTGTACATAGAATCTGGAACCGTGCTCGGCACGCTCACGACGACGATGAAGGGCGCGGTTGTCGCGGCGCTACCACTCGGCGCGATGTTCGGGTGCGCGGCGACGCCGGGGTTGAACGAACCGTTTGGGCGAAGATTCGCGCTGGGATGCTGCGATGTGGGATTCATCGTCTCCGCCGCGCTCATGGCGAGCGCGAGTGCGATCGAACAAGTCGTCCTCGGTCGTTTCGTCGCCGGTCTCGCGGTGGGGATCGCGACGTCGATGTGTACAATGTACATTTCCGAGTGCGCGCCGGCGAAGACTCGCGGCAAGCACAGCGGCTTGGCGCCGCTGTCCGTCACCGTCGGTCTCTTGGGCTCATTCGTTCTCTCCTTATTCGCGACGAACGTGGTCGATGGATGGCGCTACATGTTTGCCTTCGCCGCCGTCCCGGCACTCGTACAACTCGGCATCATTCTCAAGACCAACGCGCTTCCCGAGTCGCCGCGATGGCTGGCAGAAAATTGTCGCGTCGGCGAAGCCAAGGCGGTATTCAACAGCCTCGGACAGCCCGATGTGGACGTGCACGTCATCGCACTGAACGCGACGACGAAGCCAACGAGTAAGATTTTGAGTTTGTTCAAGGACGCGAAGACTCGGAACGCGCTTGGCGTCGCGAGTTTGATGAACTTTTTCCAGCAAGCTTGCGGTATCAACGTCGTGATTTATTACGCTCCGAAGATTTTGAGCGATCTTGGATTCGATCGTTCGCACGCCATCGCGCTCACAGCGTGTGTGAGTGTCGTACAAATCATCGCAGGTACTTGGCTCTCGCGAAGCATAGACGCCATCGGTCGTCGACCTTTAGCTCTGGGTGGTATCGGCGCGATTTCGTTCGCGCTCGCTCTTCTCACGTTGAGCGTGACTCCGAGCGTGTACTTGCATTTCATGAGCGCCACCGCCGCGCCGTGGCTAGCCGTTGCTGCTATTCTCGTGTTTCGCATCGCTTTCAGCGTCAGTCTCGGCCCGGTACCGTACATCGTAACGAGTGAGGTCTTTCCACAAAAGGTGCGCAACGTCGGCGTGAGCGCCGCGACGGCGGTGCAGTGGATCATGAACGCCTTGGTGACGTTCACGTTTTTACGAATCCGCGAAATCTGGAGCGCACAAGGCGTTTGGATGTTGTACTTTACCGTGAGTGTCTTCGCACTTACCGTCGTGTATAAGGTTTTGCCGGAAACGACGGGAAAACCCCTGGAAGCTTAGTGTCGTGTAAGAAAATATAGCTTCGCCTGCAGTCGCAGCCACGACTCCTAATATTACCACTACACATGCGCTGCGCTAGATCTATGCGCTAGAGGATACGAACCTAGTACTAAACTAATAACAACGCGCCGCAGTCACCACCGTGTCGTCGTCGAGAAACGATAAGGAATCAGCCGACGCGACATCGTGAGACGTCAAATCGATCTTGGCGAGATATTCGTCGTCCCAGAATTTCGTCATGTGACGCAGCCCGCTGTCACACGCGATCGTGCAAATGCAATGTCCTGGTCCGAGCGATTGCGCCACGCGCACCGCAGAAACGAGATTGACGGCGCTTGAGCTTCCGATGAAGAGCCCGTCGTGCCTCGCGACGAAGCGGCTCATCGCGACAGCCTCGGCGTCGCTCACCTTCACGGCGCCCGTGAGCATTCCCGGACGATCGAGCAAAACTTTGAAATTCTCCGTGATGCGATTGATTCCCACACCTTCCGTCACGGTATCGAACGGGTTCTTCAAGCGCTTTCCCTCCGCCTCTTCTTTCGTATACATGACGCCGCGCGAGACGCGATTAAACAACCCGCTTCCTTGCGGATCCGCGAGAAAGAGCTTGACAGACGGCTTCCGTTCCTTCAGCGCCACCCCCACACCCGCGAGCGTGCCCCCGGTACCGCACGCGCACACAAAGGCGTCGAGTTCGGCGCCGATTTCAGAAAATATTTCCACTCCCGTGCCGTCGGCGTGCGCGCGAAAGTTCGCTAAATTCTCAAACTGATCTGCAAAGTACCCTCCGCCCACGCCGTCGCGCGCGCGTGCGCGCTCAGCCTCGCGTCTGGCCACATTGACAAAGTGTCCACGATTTGCGATCGACACCGGTCGCACGCGCTCCACCCGAGCGCCGTACGCCTCGACGAGCGCCGATTTCTCCTTCGCGGCGTCGTCCGGCATGGCGACGAAACATTCCACCCCCATCGCTTTGCACACCATGGCGAGCGATACTCCCGTGCTCCCCGCGGTACCTTCGGTGCACAACCCTCCTCGTCGCAGCGCGCCACTGGCTAAGGCGTCCTCGACGATTCGCAGAGCCACGCGGTCCTTCACCGAGCCGCCGGGATTGAGAAACTCGCACTTGACGTAGATGTCGCATCGCGTCAAGCGCGACAACGACTCCACGCGCATCACAGGCGTGTTTCCGATCGCGCTCAGCACGTTCGCGCGTCGGTTTGACTGCGCGCGCGCGTCGTCGGCGTCGTCCTTCGTCGCGCGTTCGCCACGGCGCACTTTCCTCGCGGCGCTTTCGTCGCCGCGCACCGGCGCCGACGCCCTCGCGACGACGACGACGGCGAGCGCGACGCACGCCACCATCACCGCCGCGCTCACCGCGCGCGTCGCCGCGGACGCGTCGGACATCGTCGCGCACTGCGGTCGAGTGCACTGCGGTTGCCCAGGTGGCGACATTCGTCGACGCGCGTCGCGCTCCGCCGTCGCGCTCATGTCGCCCACGTACGCGTACCAGGACGAGGCGACGCTGCTGCAACACTTTAACGCGGTCGATGTTAACGGGAACGGGGCGATCGACGGACGAGAGCTTCAACGCGCGCTCGCCACGTCTGGATTGACGTTCTCCTTGCAAACCATCGCGCTGTTGATTCGCCTGCACTCCGCACCCGGGAATAAGAGCGGGACACTCTCGTTCACGGAGTACAAGAAAGTGCACGAATTTCTCGTGAATGCGCAAAACTCCTTCACGCACTTCGACAAGTCGGGGACGAAAAAGCTCAACAAGCGAGAGGCGCTGGAGTGTTTGGCGTACGCGGGCTACGGAGACGTCGATCAAAAGGCGATCGAGCACGCGTGTCGGGCGTTCGATCCGGATCGTTCCAATGACTTAGGCATCGACCAATTCATCGGGCTGTTCCTGTTCCTGGCCGCGGCGAGAAAAGTGTTTGAAAGCTTTGACGCCGACGAGAGCGGCAAGATTACGCTAGACTTGAACCAGTTCATATACGCCTCGGCGAAGACGCGTTAGCGGGGTTCGCGCGTCATGAACAGTACGTAGTAGAAGACGAATGATGTATACAACCGCAGAGCCATTCGCCCACGCCATTACCGTCGTCGTCCCGCGTCGTCTCCCAGCGCGCGTCGCAGCAAAACTTGCTCCCCACCGTTATCGCGCTGTGTGGCGGCACATCGGAAGATTTGCGGAAAATTCAAGCGAATCGCGCTAATTTAGAACCGACGTTCGTGCACTCGACCGAAGTAGCAATCTCG
>Ga0257114_1000162_pt1 | contig 52297 bp, 47 predicted proteins | sample SI112_10mmetaG_FD_190149 | JGI IMG/M metagenome (GOLD analysis project Ga0257114, IMG submission 190149) | Marine microbial communities from Saanich Inlet, British Columbia, Canada - SI112_10m | ecosystem: Environmental > Aquatic > Marine > Inlet | place: Canada: British Columbia | collected...
CGATATTAAATCACAAATACAACAACGAACAGCTGCAATGCTGTGTTTATTTTTTGAATCTATCAAACATATACCGCAGGAGATCTTAATAATTGGAGCAGGAAAATTAGCTTTGGAGATATTGAATTATCTTAAGCATACATCACCTCATATAGATAAAATTAATTACCATGCACGTAATCAACGTGCTGATACATTTGAAATTGAAGCAAACAAGCTTGGTATAAAGTCTAGCTTCAGTAATATTTTGAACTTAGAAAAATACGATACCATCATTATGGCGACGAATACTTCAGAATGTCTAGTGACTGATGCGAATATAGATTCAGTGCAGAATGGAGCAGTGGTTGCTTCATTATGCACAACTTCTCTAACTGGTGAGATTGAAGGAAAGGTATACGCCCGTGAAGATGTTAATACATTATTTGATTATGATCTTACGAGGACATTTACTCCAGATATGCGAGCTGCAAATGAGGCAGGTTATCTCGATAAAATCACATTGCTGCATGAGATTCTAAGTGACTCAAAGCCAGAAGAAATATTAGTTAAAAAGAATATTTTAAGAATAACAGGGACACCGATGCAAAACATAGCAGTTTTGGATATGTTAAGACCTAGCTAAAAGTTTAACGAAGTATTGCTACTGCCAGTTCACAAGATATTATTTAGGTCTAATACCAAATTGATCTCGATATTGAAGTATTGAGGTCAAGTGAATTTTTAATTTATCATCATATTTAACTAACTCAATAAGATCATCAAGTTTAGCAATACTAATCACTGGAATATTAAGATTACTTTCAAGCTCTTGAATAGCAGATTTGCCACTCGGCCCAATTTCTTGTCTATCAAGGGAAATAATCAGCCCAGCAACTGTTGCTCCTGATTCTGCTGTTAAGTTGAATGCTTCTTTTACGGCGGTGCCAGCAGTAATTACATCATCAATTATGAGTACTTTACCATTCAGTGGCGCCCCAACAATCACCCCACCTTCACCATGTTGCTTTGCTTCCTTTCTGTTGTAGGAGAAAGGTTTGTCGATATTATGATCTATTGCGAGTGCAGATGCTGAAAGTGTAACTAGGGGAATTCCTTTGTAAGCGGGACCAAACAACATATCAAACTCTATTCCTGAATCTTTAATTGCATTTGCATAATATCCACCAAGACATGCCGCTGCTTGACCAGTATTGAAAAGCCCAGCATTGAAAAAGTAAGGACTTATCCTTCCAGATTTAAGAGTGAATTCACCGAATTTGAGAACGTTTAATTTAATGGCTAGCTCAAGAAACTGTTTTTTATATAATTTCATTTTAATAATAATTCCTTGCTAATTAATGAACAACTTCGATATATTTTTGATCATTTGATTTCCATTATAAGTTGAAGTAAGTAGGATTGTTAGTAATGAGATTATTTATCTATAATTATAAAAGGAATTAAATTGTTTCGAGTTATTAGTTTGAATGCGAATGGGATTAGAGCAGCTGCTCGCAAAGGTTTCTATGAATGGATGGACACTCAAAATGCAGACATTGTGTGTATTCAGGAAACTAAGGCACAAGAGCATCAATTAATTGATGAGTGTTTTAGGCCCAAAGGGTATTACTCTTATTATAATGACGCCCTTAGAAAAGGGTACAGTGGAGTGGCAATATATAGCCGCCACAAACCAAAAAAAGTAATTCGTGGTATAGGTTTAGAGGGATTCGATGATGAAGGTCGCTATATAGAAATTAGGCTAAAAAATATTAATCTAATTTCCGTATATTTACCTTCAGGATCATCTGGAGACATTCGTCAAAACTTCAAAATGAAATGCCTTGAAGCATTTGAAACTCATCTCGTGAATTTAAGACGTCGTCATTCAGAATATATCATTTGCGGTGATTGGAATATTGCGCATCATGAAATTGATATTAAAAACTGGCGAGGAAATAAGAAAAATTCTGGCTTTTTACCAGAGGAACGAGCTTGGTTAACTAATTTATTTGATAACCATAAATATAAGGATGCATTTCGCATTATTAATAATAATGAAGATCAATATACATGGTGGTCGAATCGTGGTCGTGCATGGGACAAAAATGTTGGTTGGCGAATAGACTATCAGATAGTTACCCCTGGCTTGAAAGGCAAAGTAATTAAAACTGATATATATAAAGCTGAACGTTTTTCAGATCATGCCCCTTTAACTATAAGCTATGATTGGGAAATCTAACTGATTGAGAAATATGAAGCAAAAAGCCAATGTATTATCATCAAATAATTGGCGTTTTTATTTCCAAGAGAAAATTATTACACTCTTTTTTCTTGGGTTTTCTGCAGGATTGCCTTTTCCCTTGGTGTATTCAACTTTAACAGGGTGGCTTGAAGAGGCGGATATTGAAAGAAGTACTATCAGCACTTTTGCTTGGCTAGGCTTTGCTTATAGTTTTAAATTTTTATGGTCGCCACTTGTTGATTCATTAAAAATACCAGTATTAAGTAATTGGTTAGGCAGAAGAAGGGCTTGGTTGCTTGTGTCTCAATTAGGGATTGCTTGTTCATTATTTCTTTTATCTGGCATTGATCCAGGTTATGCCTTAAAAATGTTTACGTTTGTTGCTATTGCTGTGGCGCTTCTCTCGGCTACTCAAGATATTGCACTTGATGCATATCGAATAGAAATTGCTGAGATAGAGATGCAAGGGCTTCTCGCAGCGGCTTATCAATATGGGTATCGTGTTGCAATAGCGGTTGGAACTGCCGGTGCATTTCTAATAGCAGAATATGGCTCTTGGTCAATAAGTTACAAGGCAATGTCTCTATGTATGTTGGTGGGAATTGGCACAACATTATATTGTAATGAGCCAGAGGATAAGCGTTATGATCGAAAATTAATTCAGGGAAAACGAGAGCAATTCAAACAATGGATACTTTTAGCTGTAGTTAATCCATTTACTGATTTCTTCAAACGTTACGGTAGTCAGGCGATTATACTTTTACTTTTCATCTCTTTTTTTAGAGTAAGTGACTATGTACTGGGTATCTTAGCCAGTCCATTTTATCTTGATATTGGTTTTTCAAAAACACAGATCGCTGGTGTCGCTAAGTTCTATGGTCTGTGGGTATCATTAATAGGAACTGCATTTGGAGCTACTGCAATCTTAAAATTTGGTGTATCGAAATGTATTGTTGTTGCTACGATATTGATTGCAAGCACAAATCTTTTTTTTGCTTTGATGGCTTATACAGGGCCATACATGAGTTTACTGACAATAACTATAAGCGCTGATAATTTTACGATGGGATTCGCTGGCACAGTATTTATTGCATACCTATCAAGTTTAACTAATCTTTCTTTTACCGCAACGCAATATGCATTATTTACCTCGGTTAGTACATTTTTAGGAAAATTCGCTGCGGGATTTTCTGGAAATATTCAGGAATCAATAGGGTGGGTTGGATTCTTTTTATACGCTGCTTTAATGGGAGTTCCAGCTATAATACTCTCATTGTTTGTTGCAAAGAAAATACAGACTGTTGAAGCGCATCAAAAAAGATAATTGGATTTCAATCAAAAATCTTACAATGGAAGAACTTATTGTTGTACAAGAATTCGGCTGCCAATTAATATACTTTAAAAGCGAGCGTTGCAGTTCTTTATTTTGATGAACTATCTATTGTTTTGGTATTCCTAGATGAGTTTTCTTAATTGCCAATCCCATATTTTGTGACCTTTTTTTAAACCCCTTTGCTCGAATTTTGATGTTGGGCGGTCTATAGCTTGATCGCCTTCATGCTCATGATACTGTATGGACATAAATTTACCGTGATCTTTGATTGAAAAATTAATATGTTCTTTGTAATTTTCCCAATCCGTTGCTATATATAATAAACCCTTTGAAAAAAGTTTTTCGTAAAGCAAGTCGAGAAAATCTAATTGGATGATTCGTCTTTTGTGATGCTTTTTTTTCGGCCAGGGATCAGGAAAATATATATTTATTCTCTCAAGCGAGGTATTTCCAATCTGTTCTTCCAATACCTCTATGGCATCGTGCGAGATAATTCTCACATTACACAGATTATGGTTTTCTATCTGAAGCAAGCAATGCCCAATACCAGGATCATGAACCTCAATGCCAATAAAGTTAATTTTTGGGTATAACTGAGCTTGTTTGATTAATAATTCACCATCACCAAAGCCAATTTCTAGATAGATAGGATTTTCATTACAAAACAATGAGGGAAAATCTAATATCTCTTTTTTAAAATCTACACCATACTTTGACCATAAATTTTTAATAGCAAGATTTTGACCATCAGTAATTCTACCCTTACGTTTGACATAACTCTTTATAGTACGCACTTAGTTTGGTTTGCCTTTAATAAAACATACGATACTAATTAATAATAAAGGATACACAGCCCATGAGTGAATTGATAAGAAGTATATTAAGATACTTGCTAACATTGAGGTAACACCTAAACCAATAAAATATTGTTTTCTTTCTTGATTTGAAATTTGTTGTTTTATCTTCATCCAGTGAATTTCAGTTTGATCACTTTTAGAAGCTTTTTCAGTAAGGTGCTTTAATATTTTTGGGAAATTACGAGCAGCTTGTCTCATCAAGGGAAGATTTTCACGAAAATCTTTTAAGATCGCTCTAGGTCCCATTTGTTCTCCCATCCACTCCTTTAGAACTGGATATGCTGTTTTCCATAGATCCAGTTCTGGATATAGTTGACGACCCAAACCTTCGATATTGAAAAGTGTTTTTTGTAATAAAATTAGTTGGGGTTGGATTTCCATATTAAACTGTCTAGCTGTATCAAATAGACTGATTAATACTGTAGCGAATGAAATTTCAGAAAGAGGTTTATTAAAGATTGGCTCACAAACTGTACGAACAGCTATCTCTAATTCATCAACTCTGGTATTAGATGGCACCCAACCTGAATCAATATGTAGTTGAGCTATTTTTCTATAGTCTTCCTCAAAAAAAGCTAGAAAGTTCTCGGCCAGGTAGTACTGATCATCTTCAGTTAGTGTCCCAACAATCCCAAAATCAACAGCCGCGTATACTGGATTATCAGGGTCATCTAATTGCACGAAAATATTACCTGGATGCATATCTGCATGGAAGAAATTATGTCTAAATACCTGTGTAAAAAATATTTCGACTCCATTTTCAGCCAATACCTTGAAATTAGTATTTTTTGACTTCAACTCATCAATATCTCTAATCGAGATACCATAGATTCGCTCTTGGACGAGTATATTTGAATGGCATAAGTCCCAATATATTTCAGGCACATAAAGCATTTTAGAACTAATAAAGTTCCTCTTTAGTTTTGTTGAGTTAGCAGCTTCACGCTTGAGATCTAATTCATTAAGTATGGTTTTTTCATATTCTTTTACTATTTCTATGGGTTTTACTTGAGGGCTTTCGTCCCAATATTTATTAACTAGACTAGCTAAAATATGAAGAACTTGAATATCACGTTCAATAATATCTTGAACATTTGGACGTAAGATTTTTATGATTACTTCGGTTCCATTATTAAGGCATGCGCTATGGACTTGAGCTATTGATGCTGCGGCTAGTGGTTGATCATCTATTCTTGAGAATATTTCCTCTAGTGGTTTTCCATATGCACTGGCAAGCATTCCCAGAGCTATTTTATTTTCAAAAGGAGGTACTTGATCTTGGAGTTTTGTTAGTTCATCTGCAATTTCGTTTGGCAGTAGGTCACGCCTAGTGGATATTGCTTGGCCGAATTTTATAAAAATTGGACCTAACTCTTCAAGTGCTTTGCGAATTCTTTTACCTATTGGCAAATCTTTATTTATTTTCCCTGGAAATAACAAGAATAGATATTTTAATGGTTTTAAAAAGCCAGTTTTATCAGTTAATTCATCCAGTCCATAGCCAACAAGAATTCTTTGAATCTTAATTAATCTGGTGAGATTTTTGAATAAAGACATATTTTAGTTAACTGAATTGAGTAGCCGACTTAATTTTATTTCAAAACGGTCGACATCATCTCTTAATTTATTTACCGCTTTTTGAAACTTACTGAACTCATATTGACTGGGAAGAATTTGTTTCTCCTCTTGCAAATATTCTGAGATATTTTGTTCGATTATTTCTTGTGAGTTTGTCAACCAAGTTGAGAATTTCTCATTAGCTTTTCCCATGCCTCTTGCAGTTACATCACCAACTACATTGGATAATTCCTCTTCAATATCAGGTTTTGCATATTGCATTAATCTCTGAAATTTCTGGCCTGTAGCTATGTCACCCTGAAAATTCAGTTGCCCATCTCTTACTGCATCTTCAGGATCGTTTTTTATCAGACCAACAAATGTTAACAAAGATCCAGTAATTTGAAGATCATATTCTGATGGTTCGGTTAGTATCTGCAAACTATTGTTTGACATAATTAAATTTAAATTGTGTTTAGTATCCTTTATTTTCATGCAAAAAATTTTACCATCAAGTTCATTACTTAGTTGTAGCGCAGGAGTTATTGTATTTATTTGACGATTTATTATATGAATAAAAGGATTTAGTGTGCTTTCAATTAAGTTCATCAGAATTTATAACCTTCGTGCAAGGCTACTATACCGCCAGTGAAGTTTTGAAATCGACATCGTTCTAAATTGGCTTCTTCCATCATAGTTATTAATGTATTTTGATCTGGATGCATTCGAATAGATTCAGCTAGATAGCGGTAACTATCGGCATCTTTTGCGACTAAATCACCAAGGAAAGGTAAAACTTTGAATGAATAAAGATCATATATTGGTTGTATGACACTCATGGGTTTTGAAAATTCTAAAATTAATAATTTACCACCAGGCTTGAGCGTTTTGTATATTGAATTCAGGGCCTGTTGCTTATTGGTCACATTTCTCAATCCGAAAGCGATAGTAATTAAATCAAAGCTATTATCATGAAAAGGGAGATTTTCAGCGTTAAGTTGAATTATCGATAAATTATTTGATGCACCAGCATCAATAAGTCTAGCTCTACCTTCTTCTAACATGGATAAGTTGATATCAGCTAAAACAACATGGCCACTATTACCTACTTGCTTTGTGAAGGCTTTAGCTAGATCTCCAGTTCCTCCAGCGAGATCGAGGACTTGATAGCCTTTTTTGACAGATGCCTTTTCTATTGTGTGTTTCTTCCATAACCTGTGTAAACCAGCTGACATGAGATCGTTCATAACATCATAGCTATTCGAAACAGAGTCAAATACATCTTTAACATGAGATGCTTTTTCTTCCCTGGCGACTGTTTTATAGCCAAAGTGAGTAGTATTCTTTTTCATTGATTATTAAATTTTAGTTAAAGAGCGAGTATACCCAGATGCTCTGAGTTGGTCGAGGTAACCTTGCCATAATTCATCACGATCACGACCTAGTTTTTGAAGATATTTCCAAGTATACAGTCCACTATCGTGCCCATCATCAAATATCAATCTTAACGCATAATGGCCGACTGGCTCTAAAGTCTTAATAATTACATTTTCTTTATTCAATTGGAGTTTTGCCTGATCTGGATTATGACCCTGTACTTCTGCCGAGGGGGAGTGCACTCGGAGAAATTCAAATGAAAAATCTACAACTTTATGATCAGAGAAAGTAATTGATAGTATTTTAGATTTACTACGTAATTTTATTTCCAGTGGTGCCTCTACCATGTATCTTTTCCTAGAGATGTCGCTATAAAATATAGCGACTTAAATCCTCATTTCTGGATAATTCTGTTAGATGCTCATTAACATAATTTTCATCAATTTTTATAATACTTCCTTCTATTTCTGAAGCTTCAAAAGAGACTGTTTCGAGTAATCTTTCCAGAACAGTATGTAGTCTTCTGGCGCCAATGTTTTCTGTATTTTCGTTTACATCATAAGCAACCTCTGCAAGTCTTTTTACACCATTTTTAGAGAACTTTAGATCCACCCCTTCAGTTTTTATGAGCGCAGTATATTGAGTGGTTAAAGATGCATCTGGCTCAGTCAATATACGAATAAAATCCTCGGTTTTTAATGATTTTAATTCTACTCTAATTGGGAAACGTCCCTGTAATTCTGGGATTAGATCTGATGGTTTAGATACATGAAATGCCCCAGAGGCAATAAATAAGATGTGATCAGTTTTTACCATGCCATATTTTGTATTTATTGTGGAGCCCTCTATAAGCGGCAAAAGATCTCTCTGCACACCTTCTCTGGAGACATCTGCGCCCATCCCTTCTGAGCGTTTTGCTATTTTATCTATTTCATCTAGAAAAACTATACCTTGTTGCTCAACCGCTTCAATCGCTTGAGTTTTTAATTTTTCTTCATCAAGCATTTTAGCAGCTTCCTCAGTTACTAAAATTTTCATAGCATCTTGCACTTTCAGTTTTCGAGTTTTAGTTTTATTATTCGAAAGATTTTGAAACATTCCTTGTAGTTGATTAGTCATTTCCTCCATTCCTGGTGGAGCCATTATCTCAATACCAACAGGAACTGCTTGGATTTCTAATTCAATTTCTTTGTCATTTAGTTTTCCTTCTCTAAGCATCTTACGAAATTTTTGTCTTGTATCTGGCATATTCGATGAATCAGTATTATTTGAGCTTGGAAGAAGGGCGTCAAGCACTCGCTCTTCTGCTGAATCTTCAGCACGATGTTTAACTTTCTCCATTTCATTTTCACGGGTAATTTTAACTGATATATCAATCAGATCACGAATAATGCTATCAACTTCTCGACCTACATAACCAACCTCAGTAAACTTGGTAGCTTCAACTTTTATAAATGGAGCCTTAGCTAATTTTGCAAGCCGTCTTGAAATTTCGGTTTTACCTATACCTGTTGGTCCTATCATGAGGATATTTTTAGGAGTAATTTCACTCCTTAGAGGCTCATCAACGTTTGATCTTCTCCAGCGATTTCTTAGCGCGATAGCTACCGCTCTTTTTGCCTCGTCTTGGCCAATGATATGATTATCTAGCTCTTGGACTATTTCTCTAGGTGTCATTTGGGACATAATAATTTTCCGTTGTAAGTTATTTTTCAGCTAATTTTTCAATAGTGATTTGGTCGTTGGTATAAACACAAATCTCACCAGCAATTTTTAATGATTCTGTGACAATAGTTGCAGCATCTAATTTGGTATTTTTTAATAGCGCTAATGCTGATGCTTGGGCAAAAGCGCCACCAGAGCCGATAGCCATAATGTTATTTTCAGGCTCAATGACGTCGCCATTACCTGAAATAATAAAAGATGATTCTTTATCTGCAACACACAGTAGAGCTTCTAGACGCCTTAATCTCTTGTCAGTACGCCATTCTTTTGCTAATTCGATTGCCGCTCTAGTAAGATTTCCATATTGTTCGATTTTACTCTCAAATAATTCAAATAAGGTAAAAGCATCAGCTGTTCCTCCTGCAAAACCAGCAATTACCTTTCCTGAGGCAAGAGTTCTAACTTTTCTTGCATTGCCTTTCATTACAGTATTACCAAGACTTACTTGACCATCACCTGCTATTGCCACTTCTCCATTACATCGAACAGAAACGATAGTTGTACCTCGAAATTGCTCCATTATATTACCCTCGTTTTTGTGATTATTGATTAACTTACAATAATCGCAATAGATTTATTTTTTCCGCTTTAATCGTGCTCGCGGATGAGTTTTATCATATATCTGGGCAAGATGTTGAAAATCAAGGTGGGTGTATATTTGAGTGGTGCTTATGTTAGCATGACCGAGTAGCTCTTGAACCCCCCTAAGATCATGACTTGATTCAAGAAGATGTGTTGCAAATGAATGTCTTAAAAGGTGAGGGTATACATTGGTTGTAATGCCTTGTTTTTTTGCCCAATAATTGATTCTTGATTGAATTGATCGAGGGCTCAATCGGTCACCTCTATTACTCACAAACAAGGCGCTATCATCGTCAGTGCTTTTTTTACAATTTAGCCATTTAATTATTGCCTCAATTGCATAACGACCGATTGGAACAATACGCTCTTTATTTCCTTTGCCAATTATATTAACTGTTGCATCTGTTAGATCGATATCAGTTATATCAAGATTAACAAGTTCTGCTAGTCTTAGACCTGAAGAATATAGTAACTCTAATATGGCTTTATCTCTGAGGGCAATAGGGCTGGTATCTTTTATATCTAGTAACTTCGATATTGTATCAGCATCTAAATTTTCGGGTAATCTTTTTTCAGATTTGGGAGGGCGTATACCTTGAGCAGGATTATTATTTAGGACTTTTTCTCGAACTAGATAGCGAAAAAGAGCTCTTATTGAAGATATACTTCGCTGTATACTTTTTGGATTTAATCCCTTTCTGAATTGGGAAGCACTGAATGCTCTAATATCTTCAGCATCAATGTCTGACCAAGATTTTAAATTTTTTTCCTCACAAAAAGTAAAAAAAATCTCCAAATCTCGCATGTAATTTTTACAGGTATGAACTGATAATCTTTTTTCTGATGTTATATAGATTGTAAATCTATTAATCCAATCATTTTCTCTATTTATAGTACTCCCCATTAATTGAAATTATATATCTTTTTTAATCTCTTGATCTCGCTGAATAGCACGAGAAATAAGATTTCCAATTAAACTCAAATAATCCATGCTCATATCTGGGTTAAATCTCATTTTATCATTACTACCAATAGCAAGGAATCCATAATAGTTTTTAATGAATAGAGGTATAAGGGCACTAGAACGAATATTTTTAGAGTTTCGAAATAATAATTTATATTGTTGATCTGTGAGAAGATTGCAACGAGGAGATTTGTTTTTTAAAAAAGATTGAAAGGTATCTAAGGATTTATCTTTTTTATCTATTTGTAAAACAAAATCAGGTTTTTTGAAACCTAATTTTTTGAATATAACAAATGAAATATATTCTATCTCGAAATCGTTAAAAAGTGAGTTATAAGTGATTTCAAAGGTATTTTTTTGAGAGCCAGAAGAAATTAAGGAGGCAGCAAGAGATTGAATTTTTTTTGATATAATATCATTCGCTGATGCTGTCTCAATAAATTGGATTAATTTATCTTTTTGAGCTTTATTTTCTTTTCTCAGTATCTCAATTTGACGCTCAATTAAGGAAATGCTCCCTTTTTCGTCATGAGGTAGATTGAGCTGACTAAGTAAATTATTTTTATCATCAAAGAAGTGCTTATTTTTTATCAAATATGATTCAACTTTCTCAGCTTCTGATTTTTGTTTCTTTGAAGTTTTTTTATTTTTCATTTTAACAATTAATCCTGATTAACTAATTAATATTATCAATGATGATTAAAGACATTATGTGTTAATTATCTTTGTTTTGATTTATTAAGCTAGCCTTTATTCCTTCCAATGGGTTTTTATACAATAATTTTACTTTTAGTTCTTTATTTAGTTTCTTGGTATCTAGGCGCCTCGATTCAGTTAGAAAAGAAACTCTTGATTTATTCCATGTTTTTAATGCCTCTTCATGTGATATTTCTCTAGGTTGATTAATTCCTTTTAATTTACAAATTGTTTTGACAAACCAAGAGTTACTTCTAAAATCACCATCTGATATGTTGTAAATGCCAGAAGCATTTTTTTCTGTTAATGCAGCTATACAACAATTTGTTAAATCCCTGATATGAATCCGATTACTCGGTTTGGCTTCGTCTTCATTAATTATTGAATATTCTTTTTCAAGCTTTTCGAGACCAAGTCTATTTGGGCCATAGATACCTGAAACTCTTAGTATTACCAATTTAATTTTATATTTATTACACCAGTTTTCTAGATAAATTTCTGCTTGCAATCTTTTCTTGGCCCTATTGGTCTCTGGTTTTGGCAATTGATTTTCACTGACTAAGCAGCCTTTTTGATCACCATAAACTCCAGTACTACTCAAATATACTATTCGATCTGGTTTAGGTGAGATAATTTCTAATAAATGGGTGAGTCTGTCGTCTTTTTGTTTATTTGGGTCAGGTGGAACAGTGTAAAGTAATGCATAAGGAGAGGAAATCTGTATAGAATTTGAGGCACAACTGTCAAGATCAATAATATGATAGATTGAGCTGAGAGTATTCTTTTTTGAGCGGCTAATATATGCAGCACTTCCCTCAGGAAGACTCTTTAGAACTGATAATCCAGTATACCCAGCACCTACAATTAAAAAATTCATAATATTTACTTAGTCCTAGTCCTAGTCCTAGTTATAGATTCTAATGACCAACCTTTTAGAAAAGCCTCATTGGCGGCCTCATTTTTGCCAAGTTTTGATAATACTACTCCTAACGTCATATAAGCTTCAGGATTCAATTCTATTGCTAATGATTCTTCTAAATAACGATGACTCTGACCCCATAGTTTCCCTTTTATGCATATATTTGCTGCTGCTAGGAGCAGTTCCGCTCGATGACCAAAAGTCTTCATCCAAAGATGAATTTTTTTGATACATATTTTGGTTTCATCGTAATTCAATGACGTATAAATACAAATTAATTTATATGAGTAGGATTTCTTTAAAAAATTAGTAATAATTTTCGAAGCTGTTTCATCATGTTTATTTTCAACTAATTTTTGACAATACAAGATAACAAAATTTTCATCTTTCTTGGTGATGTGATTTGTTGCTTTCCATATATTTTGCAACAATTCGATATTATTAACTGAGCTAATTGCACCGGTAAAAATTTTAGTCTCCAGAGGATGTAGTTCAGATTTATCAAATTTTTTGGATTTTTTTAGCTTTGGGAATATCTTTCTCAAATTATCCCAGTCTTTTTGCTCAAGATATATTTCTTTGAGTAGGTTTATTGCTTCAGAATTTGCAGGATTTATATCAATGATTTTATTTGTATATTCGAGTGCGGCTATATAATTACTATCTATAAATTGAAATTTTGCTTGTAGAAGCAGGATTGCCTCTTTTGCGTAAGGGAGCCGATCATGGGCCTCTTTAATCCATTTGTCCCTATTATTTTTTGAGTTTATATGATCAGCAGCTAAAGCTGCTTGTGAGTATGCTAGGAGAGGAGTATCACTATAGTTAGACGCTTTTACTGCATATTTTTCTGCTCGCTTATAATTACCCTGCAAAAGATTTAAATAACTTTTCTCGATCAGGGAATTAGCATTTTTTCGTTTATAATTCTGAGCAGTATTAATAAGATGTGATGGTGTTTTTTTAATTTTTGATAGTAGGATTAAAAATGACAGAAAAATAACATTTAATATAAAGAAAACAACAAGTGACATTTCTATTACATAACTCGAGTAGTAGATGGTGATATAGCCTGACTCATCGAGTAATACGCCGGATACAATGGCACTAAATAAGATCGTTACAATTATATAAAAGCCTAATTTCATTTTTTAGTTATTTATATTATTGGCCAAATTTAATTTGTAATCTCTAATCATTTTTAGCGACTCAGTTATATCTGTTTTTTTATATTGAAAGTCATCATCTATAGCTTTTTTAAGAGAATTTAAAATTACAATAGTTTTGTCCGCTTCTGAATCATAGTATGTCTTTATCCAATCTATAATATTGATTAATAATTCATGATAAATTTCAGTTCTATTATTTAAAATCGCTATCTTTGTTGCGTAGAGCATCTTTCTTAATTCAGCGGCAATTACCATTGCTGGAGGTTTTGGTAATGTGGGATCATTCTGTGAGTTATGGTTTCTTACAATTATAATATTCTGAAATCTTTCTTTTATTTCATTTATTATATTTTGAGACCAAGATGATTGAAGAGTGGGTTCATTATTATTAGATCCACTATCTTCCTTAATTGTAAGTAAGTTTATTTGATCAATAATATTTTCAATAGTATTTAATTTATCATCTTGAGAAGGGATTGCTGATGATTTCAGGTCATTTAATTCATTTTCAATAGTATTTTTGATATTTGCAAGACCAGATAATTTAGTATTTTCAAGTTTATATAGAGCTTGTTCGTAAGCGATTATAGTTAGCTCTCTGTTTTCATTGAGACTGTAAAAAGTATTTGCAAGATTTATCAAATACTCCAACTCTGCTAATAACCAGTTTATATTTTGTAATTCAGGCGCTAAATTTTTATCTCTTATTTGATTTTCAGATTGTTTAATTAGGCTTTTTATTGATTGTGAGTTTTTCTGCTGTTGATCTAAAATCTTTTCATAATCATTTTCAATTTTATTGTTTTTCCTTTCTAAATCTTCAATTACCTCATAGATTGAGTTAATTTGCTTGATTGGCCTATTAATATTTGTATAGTTATTTTCAAATATAAAATACAAAACAATTATTGACAAAAGAGTTAAAAAAGTGAGTATCAAAAGAGTCACCCAGACTCCTTTTTTCTCTGGTAGGGGATTTATATGATTTTTCTCAGTCATATGATTTTTCGACTTCTGTGATTTTTTAGTACATTTAATATTGTTTGTACTTGTGTGTCCGACGCAACCGTATACTCTAATTCATCTGAGAAACTTACTATTTCAGTGGCAATACGTTCACTGGGAATAATAATATGAATATGCTTTGGGAAAATTAAATTATTTTTCTCTAATATAATAATAAAATTTGTAAACGATTCTTTACTCAAAAATATAATAAATTGAGCATCACCTCTTATACATAATTCGTTTAGGTTAAAAATATCTATTTTTTTATGAGGAAATATTGATCTTTTATATACCTCTATATATTGAACTTTTGCACCTCTTTTTTTTAGCTCACGTTTCAATAAACCTCTTCCAGAGTTACCTCGCACTATTGTTATATTTATATTATTTACATTTTTTAATATTGTACTTTTGAGCAATTCCTCGCTATTAAAGCTCTTCTCTGGACAAAAAGACACATTGATTTGATTATCTTCTAGATATTTTTTTGTTGCAGGGCCCACAGCGATTATTTTTTTATCAATGAGATTAATATGATCAATTCCATACTTTGCGGCATTGCTACTGACGAATATAATTATTGATGCATTAAATAATTTTCTTATATTATTTTTGATAATTGAATTATGGAGTGGTTGTATATTTATTGCAGGAAAGGAAATTGGCGAACCGCCATGCTGTTTGATGGCATTTATTAAGGGATAGCTTTGATCAACAGGTCGAGTAATTATAACGCCAGTGTCTTGAAGTATATTATTGTTCATATTTAATCATTATTTATTAAATCATTAGCACCAATTTTTATTAAGTGCTGCGCCAATTTAGCACCCAAGTCTTCCACTTCATTAATATTTCCTTTGACTGACTTTCGAAGAATTTTAGTTCCATCAGGAGTTGCCACAATAGACTCAATAATGCAGTTTTCCTCTTCAACGATCGCATAAGAACCAACAGGCGATTGACAAGATGCATTCAAATCTCTATTTACAGCTCTTTCCGCATTAGAAGTTATCTCTGACTGTTTATTATTGATTTGCTGCAGTAGATTTTTGAGTTCATGATTTCTATAGAGACATTCGATACCAATAACTCCTTGTGCAGCAGCAGGTAGTATCTCTTTGGCTGTGAAGGTTTCTGTAATACATCCAGATAAGCCGAGCCTTTCTAGACCGGCACGTGCAAGAATTATTGCGTCATATTCTTCATTTTCTAACTTATTTAGTCTGGTATTTATATTTCCACGTAGATCTTTAACTTTTATATCAGGTCTCATTTTAAGAAGTTGTGCTTGACGGCGAAGGCTAGAGCTTCCGATCACTGCGCCTGGAGGTAATTCTTTTAATTTTTGATTATCTCTGGAAACTAAAGCATCAAAAGGAGATTCACGTTCTAATGTTGCAGCAATACAAAAATCATGAGGTAATATCACTGGCATATCTTTCATAGAATGGACGGCAATATCAGCGATATTATCATGCATTGCTACTTCAAGTTCTTTTATGAATAAACCCTTCCCACCAATTTTTTGTAAACTGGTATCTAGTATTTGATCACCTTTGGTGCTCAAAGGTACTAGAGTGACATTTTTAATTTCTGGTAGTTTTGTTAAAACCGCAGCTACATGATTCGCTTGCCAGAGGGCTAGTTCACTTTTTCTAGTTGCGATGCGAATATTCATTACTACACCTTTTCTGAGATATTATATAATTTATAACATATATTAAAAAAGGATAGACAATGGTTTATTTAGATTTGTTAACAGCAGCTAATTGTTTTTCTAATTGATCTAATTTTTGACGTGTTCTCTTGAGAACTTCTTCTTGGATCTCAAATTCTTCTCTAGTGACTAGATCAAGTTTTTTTATCTTAGCGTTTACAGCAGATTGGAAGTTATTTTCGATATCTTTTTTTAATACTTCCATATCATTTGGAATGTTTTCTTTAAATTTGTGAATGATTTTATTTAGATAATTAGCCATGTTTTTTCTGTTTATGTTTTTTTAGAGATTCTAATGAATTAGATACACTATATAGGAATTAAGTTATTTGATTGTATAAATTTGTATTTAATTTCTTCATAAACTGGAGAATTATTCTGTTCCCCTTGGTATGTGGTGTAGTCTAAAAAGCGTTAATTTTCGATTTGCACTAACATATAGTCAATTGCGTTATAGATATCCTGGTCAGAAAGATCAAGACGACCACCTTTTGGGGGCATGTATCCAGCCTTGCCGGTGTAGCCTTCAATGGCATGTTTTCTTAGTATATCTAGACCTTGTTGAATTCTCGGCTCCCAATTTTGAGCATCATCTATTTTTGGAGAGCCAGCAATCCCAGCATTATGGCAAGCTGAACAAGCCATACTATATACTTCATCACCAGAATAAGATGCAACAATATTGTCAAGTTCGATTTCCTCATCAATTATTGATTTTTCATCAAAATTAATATTTGCCATTGTTATTTGGCCGAACGGCTTTAATCTTTCTTCAATGGTTATGAATTTAGAAATACTTCTCTTTTCTACTAGATCTGCGGTTTTTTGTAACATTATTACGGTTGAAAAAGTAATAATTGCGACAATGATTAAAACTGTATTCAAAGCTCTATAGTCACTTTTGTTTTGATTATTTTTCAAGTTCATAACCTTATTTTGGAGTTAGATTTTGTTTCTTTTGCGGGCGCAATATAGCAAGAATTTGGGTTAAGGGAAACTAGAGATTAATTTATTCAAAGTAGGGCAGTAGAGTTTCGTTTTCTGTAAAAGTAAGAGTTCTAATTTTTTCCCCATTAATCAGATTCACTTGATTGACTTGCAGCGGATATATCTCACGCAGAATTTCATTTTTAATGTATACATTGGGCTCGAGTGGCTCCAACCACTCTTGATATATAAAGATATAGTTTCCAACTAATTCGGCACCGATGAGCTTCAGATCAAGTGGACCACTGTCATTTAGGATCGTGAAGTTATTCTCAACATAAAGGGCGATTCTTGCCATGCCTTCGGTATTATCAATAGAAAGTAATGGTAAGTTATCTACTAGGGCCACTCCTAATTCCGCATCATGATTGTGAATACGATGAATTATCTCAGTGCGCTCAATATTCTTATTCCATTCGATTGTGGTGAGTATTCCTGGTTCACGATGCGCAAAAATACTCTCAACAAAGAAAGTTAATAAGATTAAAAATACAACCTTTCTGAAAAGAATATCTGTGCCTTACTTTATTAATTAGATTGAATTAACGGAACTGCCCTTTGATTATTATCTTCCCCATCTTTCCTTTTCCTGAGCTCTGTTAGCATATCAGCCATCAAATCACGACGCTTGAAATCTGACTTATATAATTCAATACGAGATTTTTCTATCTTGCTAGGATAATGATTATTTGAAAAATCAGTATCAGCAGTCTCATGCCTCGGATCTAATTCGAGAGATTTAATGGCTTTATCTCTAATAATTAATTTAGTAACTTTCTTGTAGCTACGGCGCCAAATTTCAGCAGGAATAGTTAAAAACTCTTCGCTATTATCTATATACGTGATCAATAGAGGTAAGGGTGAATTTAGGCCTCCTATATTTTCAAAATCAGCAAAATATATATAATCCTTCTCTTCGATTGCTCTGAGTAAAGCGTTGTATTCCCATGCCTCTAGACCATCGATCAGAGAGGTATGCTTATTCCTATCTTTATTACTAGCTGTGAATCTATCATTCTCATTATAAAAATCGGAGAGTTCTGGATTTTTTTCCAAATAAGTTACCTTTTTTTCATTTTGATTTCTTGTTTGGGTTAGTGCTGTCGGTGTATTTAAAATATATTCATTTTTATCATATTCATTCTCAATATCTGGTTTGGTAGTAGATATTTGATATTCTCTGAGAGAGGTCAAGGCAATATCGACATGATCAGTTGAGTAAAACCAACCACGCCAAAACCAATCTAGATCAACGCCAGAAGCATCTTCCATGGTTCTGAAGAAGTCAGAAGGTGTTGGGCGTTTAAATTTCCATCGTTGCGAGTATTCTTTAAAGGCAAAATCAAATAATTCTCTACCCATTACTGTTTCTCTTAGAACAGTTAAGGCGGCAGTTGGTTTTGAGTAAGCATTTGGTCCTAACCTCAGGACTGAGTCAGAATTAGTCATGATTGGGACCTGATTTTCACTGAGCATATAATCAGTAATATAATCGAGCACACTAGTGTCATTGCCATATGCTGGGAAGTCCTCCTCCCATTCAAATTCGGCAATGTATTCTAGAAAACTATTTATACCTTCATCCATCCATGTCCACTGTCGTTCATCTGAATTGACCACCATTGGAAAATATATATGACCTATTTCATGAATAATCACACCAATTAAACCGTATTTGGTTCTTCTTGAATAAGTATTTTTAGGGTCTGTATTTTCAGAACTTTCAGCATCATCTTCTGAGGACCCCTCAAATGGCTCGGGTCTATATCCATTGAAGGTAATCATAGGATATTCCATACCACCACTCTTCCATGAGTTTACTGATTGGGCCGTCGGGTATGGATAGTTAAAGGAGAATCGAGAATATACTTCCATAGTATGTACTACAGCATGTGTTGAGTATTTTGACCAAATAGGCTCTGCTTCATTTGGATAAAATGACATGGCTAAAACTGTAGGCTGTTTTTTATCATCCTGATGATGAGTCATAGCATCCCATATATATTTTCTTGAGCTTGACCAAGCAAAATCTCGAACATTGTCAGCTTTAAAAATCCAAGTTTTTTGTCCTTGAGATTTATTTTTTTCATTCTCAAGAGCTTCTTCAGGCGTAACTATAAATATTGGTTTTGTTGCATTTTCAGCTTCTTCTAAACGATCTCTTTGCAACTTAGTAAGGACATCCCTGGAATTTTGAAGCTCTCCTGTTGCTGAGACTATATGATCATCAGGGACCGTGATCTCCACGGTGTAGTCTCCAAATTCAAGAGTAAATTCTCCACGCCCAAGAAATGCTTTGTGCTGCCATCCTGCATAGTCAGTGTAAGCAGCGAGTCTTGGGAACCATTGGGCCAAAAAGAAAATTGAGGTGTCAGTTTCAGGAAAATATTCGTAACCACCTCTACTGCCAACACGCGCTTCCAGTAATACATTGAAAGACCAATCAATAGAAAAAGATATTTTGTCTCCAGGCTTGAGAGCTTCTTCTAAATCTAGACGCATCATGGTGTCTACAATTGTAAATGGAATTGGATTACCTCTTTCATCTATGACTTTCTTTATGTCATAACCATAATCGATATCTTTGGCAAGCTGATCAATCGCGATTTGATTATAGGTTAATCTATCACTTCCATCTTTATTTGAGTTCATCCATACATTTGAGGATCTGCGTTCAAGTGAGTTATCGGCAAATCTATTTTGATCTAATTGCAGCCAGATATAATTCAGGGTATCAGGTGAGTTATTTTTGTAAGTAATCTCTTCAGATGCTTCAATATGACGCTTTTTTTCATCAAGTTTTAATTTTATATGGTAATCAGCTTCTTGCTGCCAGTACTGAGGTCCTGGAGCTCCCGAGGCAGTTCGATAAACATTTGGACTAGGAAGATCAACATCTAGCTGTCTAAATGCGTCATAAAAATCACCTTTTGTTTGGCGTATTGTATCCGCCCAGCTTTGAGGACCGATAAATGTGAATATAGTTATTATTAATAAGATAATTTGTCGCATAAAATAGTTTGCCTCAGGATTTTTACTTCAGTAATTAAAAATTCAGTACAATTTACACTATCATGGCAGCTTTGTAATTATGTAGTGAATTAAATTTACTAATTAAATAATTCACAAGCAACTTTTATGCTAACTTTATTATAAATATAAATTTTATTAATCAATCAAAGAGAGACTGCTTGTTATGCTGGTAAAAAAACATAAAACTAATTTTGGATTAATTGTAGTTATATTGTTAGCTGCTTGTTCTTATGACTCAGATGATCCTCAAATTCGAATGGATTTAGAGGAATATGCTGATTTGGTATTACTTGATGGAGACATAGCTACGGTCGATTCAAATTATGGGGTTGTATCAGCAATGGCGATTAAAGATTATGAGATTTTAGCTGTTGGAAGTGATGATGAGGTAAGGCAACTTATTAATGATGAAACTAAAATTATTGAATTAAATGGACGCTTCGTCATGCCAGGATTTATAGAAGGACACGGACATTTCATGAGTTTAGGTCGTTCTAAACAAATTCTCGATTTGAATGAAGTAAATAATTGGGGTGAGATAGTAACAAAAGTTGCTATTGCGGTAGATAAAGCAAAACCTGGTGAATGGATTTTTGGCCGTGGCTGGCATCAGGATAAATGGCAAAGTGTGCCATCAGATGCCGTTGATGGGGTACCTATTAATGAAACCTTAAATAAAATCTCACCAGAGAATCCAGTAATATTGGGGCATGCTAGTGGACATGCCGCCTTCTGGAATGATGCCGCACTTGAGATTGCAGGAGTAAACAACGAAACTATTGATCCTGAAGGTGGCACTATTGTCAGAGATTCAACAGGAAAGGCTACTGGGTTAATGAGAGAGACCGCTCAAAGGTTAATTCGTGGACCAAGGAGTGAATATGATGGTCGACTGACACCACAACAAATTGAATTACAAAATCGAGAGAGAGTGAAGCTTGCTGCAGAAGAGTCTTTGAGGCATGGCATAACTTCATTTCATGATGCAGGTGCAAGTTTTGAGACTATAGATTTTTTTAAAAAATTAGAGTCAGAGGGAGAACTAGATGTACGTCTCTATGTGATGGTGAGAGGTGAGTCAAACGCTCTTATGGAGCAGGCTTTACCTCAATATAAAATGGTTTCTGAAGGTAATGATTTTTTAACTGTACGCTCAATAAAACGGCAAATTGATGGTGCACTGGGTGCGCATGGGGCATGGCTTCTAGATCCATATCTGGATTTGCCCGAAACCGATGGATTGGTTTTAGAGACTGTTGAGGATATTTCAGGTACAGCTGAAATTGCAGTCAAGTATGGTTTTCAGGTTAATACACATGCAATTGGTGATCGAGCTAATCGTGAAACATTGGATTTATATGAGAGTATTTGGAAAAAATTAGAAGTTAATGGCAAGAAATTACGTTGGCGAATAGAGCATGCGCAACATATTGACCCTGAAGATGTACCAAGATTTGGTGGACTTGGCGTTATAGCCTCTATTCAGGCAGTTCATGGTACTTCTGATGGTCCATGGATACCCAGTAGATTGGGTGATGTTCGTGCAAAAGCTACTTCACAGCCATGGCGTGATCTATTCAATACAGGCGCCGTCATAACTAATGGTACTGATGTGCCAGTAGAAAGGATTGACCCGATAGCATCATATTATTCTTCAGTTACAAGGAGAATGATTGACGGTCAAGCATTCTACCCTGAGCATAAAATGACTCGTGAAGAGGCATTGCAAACATATACGATTAATAATGCTTATGCCGCATTTGAAGAAAACTATAAAGGGACTCTTAGCCCAGGTAAATATGCTGACTTCATAGTGTTGTCTAATAATTTACTGACCATAGAAGATAGTGATATACCTTCCACCACAATAGATATGACATTTGTGGGTGGAGAGTTAAAATACCAACGTTAGGAAAATTTTAAAACTATTTCTGGTAGGACTTTATGACAATAAAAATTCATAAAAATTATATAGCCGGTGAGTTCATATCATCTGATCACCTCTTTGATAATATTAATCCAATAGATGGTTCCTTAATTTCAAGAGTAGCTGAAGCAGATCAAGCTATGGTTGATAAAGCAGTATTGGCAGCAGTTAAAGCATCATCAGGTGAATGGTCAGCAATATCCTTGAGTGAACGATGTAAAATATTAAGGAAAATTGCAGACGGAATTGACGCTCGTTTTGATGAATTTGTGGAAGCTGAAATTGCAGATACAGGAAAGCCTTATAAGCATGCTAGTAAGATTGATATACCAAGAGGTGCTGAGAATTTTAGATTTTTTTCAGATTTAGCGAAAACTGTTAGCACTGAATGTTTTGAGATGGATACACCAGATGGCAATGGTGCCCTGAATTATGCAATTAGGAAACCGATGGGGGTTATTGCTGTTATAGCTCCATGGAATTTACCGCTCTTATTATTAACATGGAAATTAGCCCCGGCTCTTGCGATGGGTAATTGTATTGTTGCAAAGCCATCTGAAGAAACTCCCGGTACAGCTACTTTATTGGCTGAAGTGATTCATGATGCTGGAGTTCCTTCTGGAGTTTTTAACTTATTACACGGATTTGGCCCTAATTCGACTGGCGAGTATCTTACAAAGCATGAGGATATTGACGCTATAACTTTTACTGGAGAGTCAGCAACTGGATCAGAAATTATGCGGGTTGCGGCGAAGGATGTTAAGTCACTTTCTTTTGAGTTGGGGGGTAAGAACGCTGCTATAATTTTCGAAGATGCCGATTTTGAGGCTGCAATCGAAGGTACAATGAGATCTGTATTTTCAAATTGTGGTCAAGTATGTTTGTGCACCGAACGAGTATATGTTCATGAGTCATTATTTGAGAAATTTGTTTTAGAGTTAAAAAAACGTGCTGAAACGTTAATTGAGAATTGGCCAGAAGGGCAATCAATGAATTTAGGGCCACTAATATCTCAAGAACATCGTAAAAAAGTTTTAGACTGCTTTAATAGAGCTATCGATGAGGGTGGTAAGCTTATTACCGGCGGTGGAGTACCCAAGTTCAGTGATACTAGAAAAGCAGGTTCATGGGTCGAACCTACTATATTTACCGGTCTTGGAGAAGAGACCTCTTTACTAACTGATGAAGTATTCGGACCTGTATGTCATATTAGCCCCTTTAGTGCAGAGAATGAGGTTATAGATACGTTAAATAGCACTAAATATGGTCTTGCGGCAGCTATTTGGACAAAAGATCTGCAAAGAGGACATCGTGTTTCTAGGCAATTAGAAGTGGGAGTTGTCTGGGTTAATACATGGTTTTTGAGAGATTTGAGGACGCCTTTCGGTGGCATTAAATTATCAGGTATTGGCAGAGAAGGTGGCTTGCATTCATTAGATTTTTATTCTGAATTAACAAATATTTGTATAAAATTATAAAATATACATATATTGTGATTATTATGGCAATCATAAAATCGCTTCGTTTTTATATATCAGTTATATCTATAGTATTCTTATATTCATGTGATAACGGAAATAAAACCGCTGATATTGTTCTAACTAATGGAAAAATTTACACCGTAAATGATAATCAACCGTGGGCTGAATCGATTGCCATTAAAGATGGTAAATTTATTTATGTCGGAGAGAGCCGGCACATCGATCAATTTATTGGACAACAAACAACAACGCATAATTTAAATAATGCATTAGTACTACCTGGGATCATAGATGCACACACCCATCCAGGCTCAATAGCAATTAGAGATAATTACGATTTTACAAAAAAATCTGGATACCCAAATATGCCATACCCGGCTAGCAAGCAAGAGATACTTGCTTGGTTGGAGAAGTATTCCAAAAATAACCCCGATCTTGAAATGATTGTGGCAGGTGTATGGCAGATAGATATGTTTGGATTGACTGGCCCAAAAAAAGAAGATCTTGATCAAGTAGTTCCTGATCGTCCAGTATTTCTTCTAGATGATACCGGACATAGTAAATGGGTTAATTCTGCATTTTTCAGAAAATTTGGGATTGATAAGAACACGCCAGATCCTTCACCAGGAGTTAATATTTTTTCAAGAAAACCAGATGGGGAACCGGCTGGATGGTTAAAAGAAGCAGCTGTTATGCCATGGTTTAGTGAGCGAGATTATATGGCACCAGATCAACCTGAACTGGTTGAGAATCTTTTTAGAGTTTTGAATCATCTATCAAAATATGGAGTTACTCTACTCTACGATGGCGGAAATTCAGGTGCCGAGGATAAAGTTTATGCTGCCGTAAAGAAGCTTGATGATACAGATCGTCTTCCATTACGATACGAAGGCACTTATCACATTCGATTACCTCAACAAGTTCCAATTGCAGTCTCAGAATTAAAGCGACTCCGATCAGAGTATTCTGGCGAAAGATTAAAATTTAATACTATAAAGATTCATTATGATGGCGTTCATGAAGTTAGAACATCAGCTATTTTCGAACCATATTCTGATGATCCAGGAAACAGAGGTAACACTATATTTTCAGGTGAAGTATTAACTGATTTTATTCTCGAATTACATAAAGAAAAAATAGATCTGCATCTTCATACTAATAGTGAACGATCTGCTCATATAGCTCTTAATGCTGTTGAAAAAGCAAGAAGCATTATCGGTGGACGATTAGATACAAGGATAAGTACATGTCATTTGGAGTTGATTCATGAAGATGATATTTCAAGATTTCGTGAGCTTGATGTACCAGCCAATTTTACTCTTCACTGGAATGGCTTTGGATATCTTACCGGTTGGAAAGAACCAATCGGGACAGAAAGAGCTGCTAGAAGATTTAGTATCCAAGCATTAATTGATGATGGAGCTACAGTGAGTTATTCAAGTGATACAACAGGTATGACGCGTTTGTATCGAACTAGCCCATTTTTTAGCATGCAAATTGGGCACAATCGTCAAGAAGTCGGTGCAGCACCTAATTCAGAAATTTTACCTCCAATAAGTGAGCGACTTGCACTGGAAGATATTGTAAATGGTTATACACAAGGTGGCGCTTATCAGCTTCGCTATGAAAATACCCTTGGAAGTATTGAGGTTGGAAAAGAAGCTGATCTGGTTGTACTTGATCAAGATATATTTGGTGTGAGTCGTTACGATATTTCTAAAACAACCCCAACAGCGGTATTAATTGCGGGGGAAGTAATTCAAGGTAAATTATAATGTCATATTTTCATTATATATTTTTATATTTAGTTATTGGAATTCTTCCATCTGCTCCTTTCGTCTTTATATATTTGTATTTTTCAAAACAGGAGCTCAAAGATATTTCTAAATTATATTTATTTATTTTATTTATGATTGTGGGGTGGCTTACGAATAAATATATGATATTTTTCTGATGGATAAATGAATCAAAGTTTATTTCTGTTTTCTAAGTAATCTACTGCCGTGCTTAGAGTAAACATCTTTTGCAAGTATTTTGAATTGACGGCTTGATCTTATCGACCAAATTGTCTCCCTTGCTTTTTTTGAGGATGAATTTAAGTCAACAATTTGAGCAATATAATAATCAGACAATTCTGCGTTGTGAAGATTTGTGGTATTTATTTGTTTTAGACTAGGTATTTGTGATTTTATAAATTGAGCATAAGGATCTTGATCCTTACTTTGCTTAATTACAGAATAAATTCTCGGTAAGTTTATACCAGTATCGCCGCTTTGCATTTGAACCTGACTAATATGAATACCGGGCTCATAATCTATGAATAATTCAGCTAACAAGGGAGATGTTTTTTGCCATGGCTGCCAGAGATTATAGGAAGCAAATGACATAATCATTGCCCTCATTCTAAAATTAATCCAACCTTTTTTTCTAAGAAATATCATACAAGCATCCAAAAAAGGAAAACCTGTCTCACCTAATATCCATTTTTCAATTAATTCTGAATTGCTCTCAGATCTTAAATTTTCAAACATTGGATGCATTGATTTATATTCAATTTCAGGTTCAGTTTGGAGTTTTTGAATGAAGTGACAGTGCCAGTGAAGTCTTTTCTTAAAAGATAATAGATCTTTTTTATATTCAGAATACTCTAATGCTGCAATTAGCCTTTGATAGACAAATCTTATTGATATTGATCCATGGCTTATATGTGGTGAGAGTCGAGAGCAAGAAAATTCTGCCTCAATAGGACTAGACATTTTTTTTGAGTAACCATTAACTCTTGAATCAATGAATGAATCTAAAATTTTTAATGCTTCTGATTCTCCACCTTTTTGGAACGATGAATTAGATAAAATTATTTTTGGCAAGCCTTCTGAAAATTGCTCAAGTGTGGGTAGTGTAGAGGTTATTTTAACTATATTTTCGAGGGGGCTATTCAGAGTTGCTGTGTTCATTATTCTGAACCAGTTTTTTGACCAGATTTCTCTATTATAATTCTTAATTTGTATTCCAAAATTTTCATATATTTTGATTCTCCCAGTTTTGTGGAAGTATTTTTTAAAATTAAATAATAACTCTCGATAATAATAAACGTCAGTGCTCTGATTAATATGTATCAAGCATTCTGGATGACTACGCTCGATCCAAATTTTTAGTTTAGAGAGATTGCCTTCAAAGATATGTATCTTTGTGTTAATAAAGCCTAATTTTTCATTAAGTTCTTTTAAGCACTCTAAGGTAAAATTAAATTGATTATTTGAATATCCATTTGTCATCCAATAATGACTGTCATAAGGATAGATAATCAGATATTTTCTGGATAATGAGGCATAAAATAAAGCAGGATTATCGTTTATGCGAAAATCTTTGTGAAGTATAACAATATTCAAATAAGTCTTCTGGGTGTAATAACTTTAAAGATAGATTATTTCACCCTATGTGAGGATAGTTTGAGAATAATTGATTCAGGATGTTTCTGTCGATCCTGATTTTTTTAACCTAAGTACAGTTATTAAGATATTTTTCAAGTAATTCTTGTTTTCCAGATTTAATTTCAGGTTCAGATATATTTTTAGAAATTTCCTCTAGGGTTATTTCGCCAGCAAGTATCTTGCTTGCTTCATCTTGGCTCCATTTTTTATAACGATTATGTTTGAAATTTTCAATAAAGTTTTCTTCAATCATTTTAATAGCATTAATTAAAGCTCTTGCCAGAATGTCAATTCCTCCTATATGACCTATAAAAAGATCATCAATGTCAACACTCTGACGTCGTAATTTTGCATCAAAATTAAAACCACCATTTTTGAAACCACCATTCAGCAGAATATGTTTCAATACCATTGTCATTTCTTGATGATCATTATTGAATTGATCCGTGTCCCATCCATTTTGTGGATCACCTCGGTTAATATCTATTGATCCAAAAACGTCAAATGCAAAAGCATTAGCAATTTCATGTTCGAATGACAAGCCTGCCATGGTTGCATGATTGGCCTCAATATTTAATTTAATGTCATCCTGTAAGTCATATTTTTCTAGAAAAGCAACTACGGTTGCCACATCTCTATCATATTGATGTTTAGTTGGTTCGTGTGGTTTAGGTTCGAGGAGTAATTGTCCTTTGAAACCTATTTTTTCTTTGTGCTCAATGACTAAACTTAAAAATCTGGCATATTGATTTAATTCTTGTTTTAAATTCGTATTCAATAGTGTGTCATAACCTTCTCTGCCGCCCCAGAGAACATAATTTTCACCCTGAAGTTGGTGTGTAACTTCCAGCATATTTTTGACCTGGAATGCAGCGCATTTGAACACCTCAGGATCTGGATTAGTGGCAGCACCAGCCATATATCTAGGGTGACTAAAAAGGTTGGCGGTACCCCACAGTAATCCTATTCTATTTTCTTCCATTTTCTTTGCAACAGAGTCACTGATTTTTTTTAGATTTTCTGCAAGCTCTTTCACAGTATGACTATAAGCCGCTATATCTACATCATGAAAACAGAAAAAAGGTGCGCCTAATTTTTCAAAAAAACTAAATGCTGATTCAAGTTTTTGCAATGCATAATCATGAGATTTTGGATCGTTTAACCAAGGCCTATTGAGGGCACCTTCACCAAATATATCATTTCCTGACCAATTAAATGAGTGCCAGTAACAGACGGCAAATCTGAGATGATCTCGCATAGTTTTACCATGTATCACTTTGTTAGCGTCATACCAGTTGAATGCAAGAGGTTGATTGTTTTCTCTTCCAAGAAATTTAATAGGTTGAATATGATCGAAGATATTCTTAGACATGACAATTATCTTTGGTTGAATTCTCTTGTGTTTTGATAGAGCTTTCTCCATTCACTTATTTTGTTTTGATAATACTCAGTATAATTTTTTTCTGGCTCAATTATTCTGACTATTGGTGATTCTGGTAAATTTTCAAGAATATTTATTCCCATAATGCCACATCTCGCAAGTTCAGCCGCTCCTTTTGCTGGTCCACATTTTGAGTCATTCTTGTATATCAAGGTTTTATTGAGGCAATTTGCAATAATTTTACCCCAGTATGTTGATCTTGATCCTCCTCCAATGACTGAAATTGAATCACATTGACCTCCTGCATTGATCAGTGCCTTAAAGCCATCTGTTAATGCAAAAGCTACTCCTTCAAGTGCTGCATGGATAATGGTTGCTCTATCAGTTGAGCTTCTTAGACCATAGAGCATGCCACTAGCATGTGGATTATTATGTGGTGTTCTTTCGCCACTCAAATAAGGTAAAAACATAACTTTTTCTGAACTTCCTTTTCTCTCAGCGTCATCATAAGCATCGCTTGGAACATCATATCCAGTAAGATTGGCACACCAATCTACCGCAGAAGCCGCAGATAGGATCACAGCCATCTGATGCCATGTACTAGGAATAGAATGACAAAAAGCATGAGTTCCTTGAAGAGGGTTGGGTAGAAACCCATCCGTAACGATAAAAATTACACCTGACGTGCCAAGAGCTAGTGATGCATCATTAGGGCTTATGACTGAAGAGCCAATTGCACCAGCAGCTTGATCTCCAGCCCCAGCAACAATAGGGATTATTGGGATTCCGAGTTTCTCTGATACAGATTTTGTAATCGAACCAGTTATTTGCTGTCCTTCAAATAATTCAGGTAATTGTTCAATTGTTATTTCTGATGCATCTAATGCTAGTCGAGACCATTTTCGTTCTTTTATATTTAGCCACATTGTACCTGAAGCATCTGAAGTATCAGTTGCATAATCTCCACACCATTTTAATCTCAAAAAATCCTTAGGGAGTAGGATTTTATGGATAGAGGAGAAATTTCTTTTTTCGTATTTTTTTATCCAAGCTATTTTGGGCGATGTAAAGCCTGGCATAATTTGATGACCAATAATATCTACGAGATTAGGATTCATTTCTTCTAATTCACTGCATTCTTGATATGACCTTCCATCATTCCAGAGAATAGCGGGCCTGATCGGCTTATCTTGCTTATCAATTAATACTGCTCCATGCATTTGACCTGATAAACCCATTCCTTTGAGTGTGGCGCGAATTTTTTTTGGAATTTTTAAGATAGCGCGTTCAGCAGCTTCTACCCATTCAAATGGATCTTGTTCTGCCCATAGTGGCTTTGGATATGATATAGAGAGTACTTGATTGGATTCAAATATATTATTGCCATCATCATCAATGACTATTGCTTTTATAGAGGATGTACCTAGATCTATCCCCAGAAACATTATTTAGAATAATAATGAGTCATTATTATTGATCCCTATCATTGAATATTTCGCATAATACGAGCTCGCTTGAGATTTTTGCTTGAATAGTATTTTCGAAATTCTGTACAAGTTGATTTTCTTTGTTGAATTGAGGCCAATTTGGCAAATCAGGCCCATTGGGATTACCTGATTTGGCGAAGTTAGTCCAATAATCTGTTATTATTTCGGTAATCTCCAGATCTATTTCATTGGTGATCATCCAATTATCATGAGTATTAAACACATATGGTAATTCTGCACCATGGTAAGCTCTAATCATAGGATGCATTGCCGCTTCTCCATCACGTATTCGATTAAAATAATATACCCAACTTTTTCCTTTATCAGTTGTAATCTTTTCCGCGAGACTCTGAGATGGACAAAGCATTCCTTCTGCAGTGTATAATCTATCTAGAGCATTTCGTGCGTCTGACTCTTTGCTAACTTCAATGTAAGCTTGATTTCCTCTTACTTTAAATAAGACATTGGCTGTATTTATTAACATTTCATTACTTATTTCTTCAGGAGTATTTGCGTAATACTCATCCCCGTTAGTCCCAATTATGACGCGCATTTTAGCTAAATTACTATTCTGAATATCTGTCCAGGTTGGCGTGTCAATAAGGTATCCATCTACTGCAGGTGAGTGATAATAATCTGGAAAAGCTTTGTGATAAGTTTTCAATATCTCTTTTGCTGATATCTTCTTTAACTGATTTAGCGTAAGAGGAATCTCATCATTTTTAAATGCATTTGCAAGAGTTACGCCTCGTGCTTGTTCATTTTCGATACTAGATCTTACATGACCATTACCATCAGTTTTTTCAGGCAAGCCAAACCCAGCATTGCTTTGCAATATAGCCTGCTGAAATAATCCTTCAGCTGGTTCTGCAAACATTAGTGCTAAAATATCTTGCGCTCCTGCTGACTCTCCAAACGCAGTAATCATATTAGGGTTTCCACCAAACTTTTTGATATTTTCTTTAATCCAACGTAACCCAGCAACTTGATCCAATAATCCAAAATTTGCCATAGCTTCAGGATCATCTATATCGGGATGTGAGAGGAAACCAAATACACCAAGTCGATAGGCTAAACTTACAACAACAATATCTTTTTCGGCAAGAGCATGACCATGATAATTTGGCTCATAAGACCAACCACTGTCATTACTTCCTCCGTGTATGTAAACCATGACAGGTAAGTTCGCAGCCTCATTCAACGACGGAGTCCATATATTTAAATATAGACAATCTTCACTTATATTTAGGTCTTCAACTACAGTTCTTTCATTACCAAATATTTCAGCAAGATCACGATACCATTCTAGTATTCCCATTTTTTGCATACATGCAGGTGCAAATTCTTGAACTTTACGAATTGAGTTCCGTGGATTGAAAGGGAATGGTTTTTGCCATCGCAATGAATTAATTGGAGCTTCTGCGAAAGGAACACCCAAAAATTTTGCGATTTTTGAGTTATCTTGAATTTTTCCGATTAAGGTTTGTTCATTGACGAAAACAGTTGGATTTTTTTCACAACCATTGATTGTTATGATTAAAAAAAAAGAAAATAATAGCTTTCTCAAGAATGACTCCATTTAGTGATCATATGCTTAATTGATGATAAATCTACCACATAATTTTTTTTATATTTAATCATTTCATAACTAATTTTTTTTATCTTATTGAGATATCTCATAATACGGAATTTTTCTACCTCTAATATCAAAAGAAGAGTTAAAATAACGTATAGATATGGAGAGTGGGAATATGGGTAAAGAGTTGAATATTTTAGAGTTGATCAATTCTCAAAAACCAGGGTGGTCTCTTGATCAAAGATTTTATACGGATCCTGAGATTTATAAATTAGAATTAAATTGCTTAATAAATCAGAATTGGATTTTCGCAGCACATGAATCACAAATACCTGAAGCTGGTGATTTTAGAGTGATAAATGTTGCGAATGAATCAGCAATTATTGTTCGAACTAAAGATGGATCTCTAAAAGCGTTTGCTAATGTCTGTAGGCATCGCGGTTCGCTTGTGTGCCTAGAAGATAAAGGTAATACGCATAAATTTAGTTGTCCGTATCATGGGTGGGTCTATAATCTAGAAGGAGATTTAATTGCGGCCCGCAATATGCCAAGTAGTTTTGATAAAACTGAATATAGTCTTAATAAACTTTCAATTGATGTAATTTATGGATTGGTATTTATCTGTTTTACAGATAAACCACCTTCATGGAAAGGTGCTAAAGAAGATCTTAAAGAACCAATGGCAATGTTCGATTTTCAAAACTTGAAAGTTGCAGCTGAAAAAACTTATCCAATAAAAGCCAACTGGAAGTTGTCAATTGAGAATTACCAGGAGTGCTATCATTGCGCAACTGCCCATCCTGATTACGCTAAAATGCATACCTTGATGCTCGATGACTCAAAACGGGATCGAGTTCAGGAGCATATGTTAAAAAAAATGGAATCATGTGGTTTGAAGCACATAGAAATCGATTTCATCGATATGAAGGCTCGAGAGGGTGAGCAAGGCTATGGTTATAGCCGAACAGCTTTGTTTGAAGGTTATAAAACAGGCAGTAGAGATGGCCAACCAGTTGCTCCTCTCTTGGGTGATTTTAAAGATTATGATGGTGGAGCTTCTGATTTTTCATTCGGAGCATTTACGTTCATGCTTGCCTATAGTGATCATGTGGTGGTGTATGTTTTTACCCCAGTGGATATCAATAATAGTGAATGTAAGATTTATTGGTTAGTAAGAAATGATGCTGAAGAAAATAAGGATTATAAAAAAGATGATTTAATGTGGTTATGGGATATCACAACTGAAACAGACAAGACAATTATCGTTAATAATCGCAAAGGAGTGGAATCTAAATATTACAAACCCGGGCCATTTTCAGGTATGGAAGATGCTGAGAGTGTTTATATCGAATGGATTCTAAAAGAGCTGAAACAAAAAATATCAGATCCTATACATAAGGATTAGTAAAAAATGGAAATAAAACTAAATGAGGATACTCAAAAATGGCAAAAAATTGCCCGTGAGTATGCAGATAATTTCTTACAGCCTCATGAAGTTCACGCTGAATTAAATAATGGTGAACTTCCCAAAGAGATTACAAAGCGCAATAAAGAGCAGGCTGTTAAACTTGGCTTCACGGCAATTGATGTACCTAAGAAATACGGTGGATTGGAACTTTCCATGGTTGAGCAAGTCGCAATATGGGAGCAATTGGGTAGAGTGACAAATGCATTATCTTGGTGTTTTCCAGAGGCGCAATCTTGGATGTTTGAGGCCTGCTCAGAACAACAAATTGAAGAATATATTTTACCAATGGTGCATGGGTTAAGAAAAGATTGTTATGCAATTACTGAAGCTGAGTCTGGTTCAGATGTTGCAAATTTAAAGTCAACTGCGAAAAAAATTGATGGTGGTTATGTATTAAATGGTGAGAAATGGTTTGTAACTAGTGCTAATTTGGCTGATTTTTTTTGGTTTCAAGCCTATCTGCCAGATGAAGATGAAGATGCCTTATTTTTGGTAGATAAACATACGGCCGGTATTGAAATGATTGCCTCTCCATTATTTAGTCATACATATGCGGCTCATCATCCTACCTACTTGTTTAAGAATGTTAGAGTAGAAGATCATCATCGAGTTGGTAAACCAGGGGATGGAATGTCATATACACACAGTTGGTTTAGACATGAAAGATTGATGATTGGAGCTAGGAGTTGTGGTGCTGCCGCGAGGTTGATAGAGGAGGCAAAAGATTTTGCAGATAGAAGAATTATTGATGGATCTCCTTTAAGTGAAAAACAAGCAATACAATTTATGCTCGCAGATAGCGCGACTGAACTTTGGGCATCAAGATTAATGACATTTGAGGCTGCTGCTGCAGATGACGATGAAATGAATGTGAAAACTCTTCATAACCGTTGCTCAATGGTTAAGTTATTTGTTTCAGAAGCTGCAAATCGAATTGCAGATAGGGCTGTTCAAATATTCGGAGGCCGAGGTTACATGCGTGAGAATGTTGCTGAACGTTTCTTCCGTGAATTACGGTGCGATAGGATCTGGGAAGGAACAAGTGAAATTCAAAAATTAATAATTGCTCGCTCACTCAATAAACGCGGTTTGGATGGAATGTAAGAAATGACTCAGCGTAAACTTAATAAATCCAACGAACAATTTGACAAAGCCATAACTAAGTTACCTTTGGGAGTCTCATCAAATTTCCGTTACTGGGGTGATGATAAAACTTTATATATAAAGTGCGGTAAAGGTGCACGGATATGGGATCTTGATGATAACGAATACATTGATTACCGCTTAGGGTATGGCCCAATTATCCTTGGATATGCAGATACAAGAGTCGATCAAGCCGCAAAAGATGGGATGAATATTGGTGGAGTTTTTGCATTAGCGACGGAACTTGAGTATGAGATTGCCACCCGAATAAGTGGTATGGTAAAAGCTGCTGAATTGGTGCGTTTTTCAAATTCTGGAACAGAAGCGGTGATGGCGGCATTAAGAATTGCTAGAGCTTTCACAGGAAAGGATGGTCATATTATCCTAGAAGGTGGCTATCACGGAGTCTTCAGTGAAGTGATGTGGTATTCTGAAATAGAAGACTGGGATCCAAAGAGTGGTGACCCTGAATTAATGCCCTATGGAGATGGCATTCCGAAAGTTACAAAGAAGCTTAACTATACTGCACCAATAAATGATGCTGATGCTGTTGAAGATATATTTAAAAAACACGGAGACAATATTGGTGCATTTCTAGTTGAACCAATTATGGGTAATTGTTGTAGCATTAGTGCCAACCAGCAATATATGACAGACATACGCTCCTTGTGTACTAAATATAATGTTTTATTAATTATTGATGAAGTAAAAACAGGATTTAGGGTGGCTAAAGGAGGTGCTCAGGAGCTCTATGGAGTAACCGCGGATCTGTGTACATTTGCTAAAGCCATGGGAAATGGTTACCCAATTGCAGTAATAGCAGGGCGTGAAGACATCATGCGATGTGTTAGTGGAGATGGGGTTGTGCATGGAGGAACTTTTACTGGCCATTCAGTCTCACTATCGGCGGCTGCTAAGACTCTTGAAATATTAGATGAAACCAATGCGTTAAAAGATATTGAAAATTATGGTATAAAATTACAACAGGGTATAAGTAAGCTATTAGCTGCAAGAGGAATACCGCATAGTTTTTCTGGGCACCCTTCAATGATGGGTTTATTTTTCGCGAAAGAGGTTCCTCATGATTATCGAGGCTGGTTGAATTCAGATTATGGTTTTTATAATACATTGGCACCAAATCTGCATGATCTTGGAGTGCTAGTCGAGCCTGACTCGAGAGAGCCATGGTTTCTCTCTGAGTCTCATGATATGAAATGTTTGCAAGAAACTCTGGACAAATTCGAAGAAGCAGTAGACATTACAAATAATAAATTAAGAGTTAACTCATAGAGTGATATGAATATATGAAAAAGTACGATGCGATAGTAGTTGGTGCAGGACATAATGGTCTCGCAAATGCAGCATTCTTAGCTAAAGCTGGAATGGATGTTTTGTGTGTAGAGAAAAATGACTATATAGGTGGCGCGGCTGTGAGTCGTGAATTATACCAAGATTGGAAATATTCAAATTGCTCATATGTTTGCAGTCTGCTCAGACCTGAAATTTATAGAAATCTTGAATTGCACAAACATGGGTTACAAATAACTCCTTATGGTGGTTCAGTTCAATTTATGGAGAATGGTGATTATTTCGGCTCATATCATGATCCAGAAGCTGCACATCGTGAAATGGCAAGACATTCCAAGCATGATGCAGATGCCTACACAAGATATTCAACTGATACCATGCGCCAATGTCGTCTAATCAGGAATTTTTTACTGAGAACAGCTCCAGATCCAACTTCTTTTAAACCAAGAGATATAAAAGAACTAATTTTACTAGGGAATAAATTTCTTGAGTTAGGTGAGGATCGATTATATGAAGCAATTCGTTTTTGGACCATGAGTGTAGCTGATTATCTGGATGAATATTTCGAGACTGATGTTATTAAGACCGCTTTATCTGGGAGTGGTATAATTGGTACCGCATTAGGTATCCATTCTCCCGGAACTGCTTATGTGCTTTTACATCATTATATGGGTGATGTAGATGGTAACGTAGGAAGCTGGGGCTTTGCTCGTGGAGGAATGGGAGCTGTTTCTAATGCGTTGGCTGGAGCTTTTCAATCGTATGGTGGTGAGATTCGGTCAGAGTCAGGTGTTGATCAAATAATTGTTAAAAACAATCGTGTAAAAGGTGTTGCACTCGAAAGTGGAGAAGAGATATTTGCCCCGGTCGTAGTTTCGAATATGGATGTAAAACGTACATTTTTAAATTGTATGGATGAAAAAGATCTTCCAGAAAGCTTTTATAATCGTGTAAAGAATTTCAAGATAAGAGGATCATCTGGTAAGTTAAATATTGCTCTAGATGGAATGCCTACTTTTCCTGCATTACCTCCTGGCAGCGAATTAATTGGTCATGCAGATATGCATTTCATTGACTCGATGGAGCGAATGGAGCGTGCTTATGATGACTGGAAAGATGGTACATGGTCAAAAGATCCTTATATTGATTGCACAATACCGAGTGCAGTAGATCCAACAATGACACCGCCTGGTAAGCATTTCATGAGCTGTTTTGTTCAATATTGTCCAGCACAAGTCGAAGGAAGGGCTTGGACTTCTGAAGAGAGAGATGCTTTTACAAAAAGTGTTATAGATCAAATATCTAATTATAGTCCCGATTTTAAAGATTTAATTTTGCATGTTGAAACACGGACTCCTCAAGATATTGAGGATCAAATAGGAATCACGGAAGGCAACATTTTTCATGGTGAATTAACTATGGATCAGCTTTTGTTTAATCGCCCTGTACCTGGATATGCTCAGTATCGCGCACCAGTCAATGGGCTTTATATGTGCGGTTCCAGTACGCATCCTGGCGGAGGAGTAATGGCAGCACCAGGAGCTAATGCAGCTCGTGAAATACTTTATGATTTAAAATTGAAAAATACCGTACCTGAGAATTTTGGCGATGATTGATAAATATGATGCGATAGTTATAGGTGCAGGACACAATGGTCTTGCTTGTTCTGCTTTACTTGCAAAAGCTGGAAAAAAAGTTTTGGTCTTGGAGGCAAATGACCAAATAGGTGGTGCAGCTGTTACCAGAGAGTTTACTGATGGATATAAAGTTTCTGGATGTGCGCACCTATTGTATAAAATGCAACCACAAGTAGAAAAGGACTTAAACTTAAATATTAATCTTGCTAGTAAAAATTTATCTACAAAAGTGTTATCAAAAACTGGAGATCACGTTACTTATCGTGGTAACAAGGTCTCGGGCGTAAGTGAAGGTGATCAAAAGAATTTTTCTGAATTTTTTCAACGAATGACTAAATTTTCAGACTTATTAAATAAATATCTCAATAAACCACCACCAAGATTAGGTACAAAAAATAAGAAAGACTTATTTACTCTGGCAATGCTTGGTTTTGATCTCCGTAAAATGGGAAAGGTTGAAATGCGCGAATTTCTTCGTCTTATAGGCATGAATATCTTTGATGAATTAGATGAGCGCTTTGAAAGCCCTCTACTAAAAGGTGGATTAAGTTTAGATGCAGTTCTGGGGACTCACCTAGGGCCACGATCCCCTAATACAATCTTGACTTATCTTTATAGAATGGCCGGAAAACATGGAACATTGTCGGCCCCTAAGGGTGGGATGGGGGCTGTAACTAACGCAATGAGTACATCAGCGAAAGCTGCTGGTGTTGAAATTATAACAAATGCAAAAGTTAAAAAAGTAACTATTGATAAAGGCAGCGCTACTGGTGTTGAGCTTGATGATGGCACTATTTATAACAGTGATATTGTAGTTTCTAATGCTGACCCAAAGAAGACAATGTTAGAGTTGGTTGGCGCTCGTAACGTGGAGACTCGGTTTACACATAGAATAGATAATATTCGAATGAATGGTAATGCTGCAAAAATGCATGTTGCACTCAATAAATTACCTACAATTAAAGGATTTTCAGAATCTGATTACAGTCAGAGAATACTAATTGCTCCAGATGAAAACTATGTTGAAAGAGCTTTTAATCCTGCCAAATATGGAAAAAGTTCTCCATTACCTGTATTAGAGGTTACATTTCCTAGCATAAATGATAGTGATTTGGCACCTGAAGGGCGACATGTTATGTCAGCGATAGTCCAGTATGCACCTTATCAGGAAAAATCCAGCTGGAATGAAGAGGCTCGAGCTAATTTTAAAAATGATATTTTTTCAGTGTTGAAGCAATATATGTTTGATATTGAGGAGTGCAGTCTTTCTTGTGAAATTTTAACTCCTTTAGACCTTGAAAAAGAATTTCATATCACTGGAGGACATTGGCATCACGGTGAATTTACTTTAGATCAGTTTATGTTTGTTAGGCCAGTTGCAGGATCAGCGCAATATCAAATGCCAATAGATGGACTCTATTTATGTGGAGCAGGGGCCCATCCTGGTGGAGGGATCAGTGGAGCATCAGGCAGAAATGCGGCACAGGTAATTTTAAAAAGGGAGAAAAAGTAATGACCCCAGTAGGTATAAATACAGGTAGGTTGCGGTCTCCTTTTTACCCACGTTTAGCTGAATTGGATAGTCTAAATACCTGGCATAATTGGGCTGGTTATTCTAGCGCTGAAGCATTGTACTGTGAAGATATGGAGTATTTTGCAATAAGAAATTCCACGGGTGTTTTTGATATAACTCCAATGACAAAATATAGAATCACAGGGCCAGATGCACTCGATTATCTTAATCGATTGGTTACCCGAGATATGAAAAAAATAAAACCTGGACGAGTTGCATATGCAATTTGGTGTGATGATCAAGGACAAGTAATAGACGATGGTACAATATTTCACTTACGTGAAGGTGAGTATCGACTATGTTCACAGGAAAGACACCTAGCATGGCTAACAACAGCTGCAATAGGATTTAATGTTACTGTTAAGGAAGAGACAGCCGAAATAGCTGCGTTGGCTGTTCAAGGACCAACATCTTATAGTGTCCTGAAGAATATGGAAATTGATGGTCTTGAAACTTTAAAACCATTCGGTTTAATTCATCATCAAATATTCGGTGTAGAGTTAATGGTATCTAGAACAGGTTTTACTGGTGATCTTGGATATGAGTTATGGATTGATCCAGCAAAAGCCATAGAATTATGGGATGCTCTATTTGAAGCTGGGAAACTCCATGGGATACGTGCGATTGGCACTCATGCCTTGGATCTCGCCAGAAAAGAAGCAGGTTATCTTGCACCATTTGAGGATTTTTTGCCTGCTGAAACTACTGTAAGAACAGGCAGGACTCGCTCACCTTTAGAAATTGGTATGGAATGGTTAGTGGATTTTAATAAAGATAATTTCAATGGGCGCAGGGCTCTTCTTAAAGAAAAGGCAGAAGGCTCGACTTGGCAACTGGTAAAATTAGATATTGAGGGAAATAAAACAGCGGATCATTCATATATTTATGCTGATGATAAGAAAAATTCAGATGAAATCGGATATATTACCTCCGCTGCTTGGTCTCCTGTATGCAAACAAAATATTGCACTTGGAACTGTACGTGCTCCACATGGTAAACCTGGTGATATTCTCTGGGTTGAAGTTTATTATCAAAGAGAAATGCAGTGGAACCGAGTCATGGCAAAAGCAACAGTAGTTGATAAGCCTTTCTGGTTTCCTGCAAGACGTGGAGCCACACCACCTGCTCCGTTTTAAAATTATCGTATTTTTAATTCATCAAGCTATGGTGCTAACTTGAAACATATCTTGAGCTCTCTTTTAAGACCAAAATCTATAGTTGTAATTGGTGCATCTAAGCGCCCTGATTCGGTTGGAGATTGGGCGTTGCGTAATCTAGTCAAAGGAGGTTATAAAGGAACTATTTATCCAGTTAATCCTTCTTATGAAGCAATTGAAGATATTCCTTGTTATGAAGATTTAAGCAGTCTTCCCGAAATTCCTGAACTTGCTATATTTGCAATAGGGGATCATCGTATTGAAGAAGTGCTTGATGAAGTAATTAAATTACAAATACCAGCCGCCGTTATTTTTTCTTCATTAAATCTTGATGATGATAAAAAACCATTTTTAAAAGAACGACTTCAAAAGAAAATACAAAATTCTGGATTATTGGTTTGTGGAGCCAATGGTATGGGTTTCTATAATATAAGGGATAATGTTTGGGCATGTGGTTTCGATAGTAGCTTTCATCATTCTCCCGGAAATGTGAGCTTGATCAGTCACTCAGGTTCAGGTATGTCTGGGATCCTTGATTGTGAGGCAAGATTGAGATTCAATTTTGCAGTTTCAACCGGAAATGAGCTTTCGGTGACAATGGATCAATATTTAGATTTCGTATTGGATTTGCCAGAAACTAAGGTTGTTGGCTTATTTATTGAAACTGCACGAAATCCACAAGGTTTTTTAGCGGCTTTAAAGAAAGCAAAATTAAAAAAAATTCCTATAGTGGCATTAAAGGTTGGTCGTACAGATGTGTCTGCAAAATTAACATTATCACATTCTGGTGCCATGGCAGGTGATGATGATACGTACGATGCTATTTTTGATAAATATTGTGTTCAGCGCGTAAGAGATATGGATGAGCTAGCAACAGCGCTAATATTATTTGCAGAGTTCGGTGTAGTGGGAGATGGTGGGCTTGTAACACTTCATGATTCTGGTGGTGAAAGGCAACTTTTGGTTGATTTAGCTGATGAAGTAGGAGTTCCATTAGCTAATCTAGATAAAAAAACTGTATTAGGTTTAGAAAAAATAATTGATCCTGAGTTACCCGCTATTAATCCACTCGACGTATGGAGTAGAGGCGGGCCCGGCGCTGTAGATCAATACTCAAAGAGTGCAACATTGATGTTAGGTGATCCAAATGCATCTATAGCAGCATTGGTGTTGGACCGAGCCCCACAAGGTCGTATTTATCCTAGTTATATAGATTATTTAAAAGTCGCTAAAGCGGAATCAAATAAACCAATTATTTTAGTATCATCTCGCCAAGGGTCTGGCGCAGATGAATCTGCTATAACAGCAACCCACCAAGGATATCCAATATTAGATGGTGTTACTTCTACCTTAACGGGAATAAAAAAACTTTTTTCGTTTAGGGATTCATTGAAAAGAAATGCATTAAAGTACGAGAATAGAGATTCAAAAATTATTGATAAATGGTCTTTAATTCTCAGTAATTCAGGGGTTATGACAGAAAATGATTCTTTGAGTTTAATAAGAGATTTCGGTATACCTGTTGTATCACATCAAGTTGCTTCCTCTAAGAATCGGGCGTTGAAGGCCGCTAAAGAGATTGGTTTTCCAGTTGCTCTTAAAACTGCTATGCCAAATATACATCATAAATCTGAATGTGGTGGGGTTATGCTGGACATTCAATGCGAAGAAGAATTAATAACCTCTTATAATAAAATGAATGATCATCTGGGCAAGAATGTCATTGTTACAAAAATGCAATTACAAGGTCAGGAGATGATTCTAGGAGTTAAAAATGATCCTCAGTTTGGCCCTATAATAATATTGGGATTAGGGGGGTTTTTTACTGAACTAATGAAAGATATTGTTTTTGCTGTGCCACCTTTTAACGAGGAGTTTGCGCTAGAGCTATTAGGTAAACTGAAATTTCATGAAGCTTTGATGGGGTATCGAGAGAGTAAATTATTAAATATAACTAGTTTTTGTAAATATGCTTCACGATTTTCATTTATGGTGCATGAGTTAAGAGAAGTTATAAGTGAAATAGATATTAATCCACTAATCATTAATCAAGCAGATTGTGTTGCGGTAGACGCATTAATAGTTGGTAAAAGAAATATTAGTCCATGAGAAATTTTATTAATTATATTTTTGGTATTATTTTTTTAATTTGTAATTTAGTAATTGCAGCTAACCTTAAAAGCGAGGAACTGAACCTAGAATATATTATTGATCTTCCGAACTCTGTTGATGATGTTTTAATAGCTGATACTGAAAATGCCAAACTTTTGCATTATTCAGTTAAAAATAAAAAGTTAAGTAAAGTAAAGGAATATTATCTGTCTATAGGTTTGAATGGTTCGGATAAGCAATTGCAAGGTGACAAAAAAACACCACTAGGTATTTATTTTATTACGAAAGAACTCGATATATCTAAGTTACCTTCAAGATATGGAGCTGCTGCTTATCCATTGGATTATCCTAATTCATTAGATCGTTATAAAGGAAAAACAGGTTATGGTATCTGGCTTCATGGCACTGATCCAGATATTCAAAAACGCCCCCCGAGAGCTACTGATGGATGCTTGGCGCTCCAAAATAATGAATTGCTAGAGTTATCAAAGTATTTGATGCCGATGAACACTCCAATAATCGTGGTAGAGACAATAAGCTGGAAAACAAAGGATCAAATAAATGCAATTCGAAATGAAATAAATACTGTGATAAATAGCTGGAAGAAAAGTTTTAATAAATTAGAAAAGGACAAGTTCATTGCTCTCTACGATAAAGATTTTGGATATGATTTGATCGGCGAAATTGAATTTTTTAATGAATTCTCGAGCGCTAATCAAAGGATGACAATTGAAAATCTATATGTGATGACAGATCCAGTTGACTCAGGAATAATTATCTCAAGATTTACACAAAAGTTGCGAAAAGGTAACAAGATAATTAATCAAACTAAAAGATTATATTGGAAAAAACAACCTGCTGGCTGGAGGATAATTTCTACTGATCAAATTTAATTTACCTGATTGATTCTCTTGTTATTAATTCATTGATTACTTTTATTAGCTTAGGATAACTTCCAGCTTCCCCTGCGTTCGTACGATACTTTCCATTAACAACGACAGAGGGAGTGCTGGCAATACTATATCTTCTTGCAAGATCATCTGCTAATCTCAATTTTTGTGCGACTTCGAATGATTCAAAAGTTTTATTAAAATCATCTTCAGTTACACCAAAATCAGCAAAAATTTTCTGGATCGCTGTTGCAGAGGTCATGTAATTTTTTCTGTTGTGATACTCTTTGAAGATTCTTGCACGAAAGCCTTCTGGATCTTTAAGTTTTCCGTTTTTTACTAAGACTTCTTTCGTGTAATACATTCTTCCGTGCAGTCTTAATAGAGGATTCCATAAAGCTGGCACTCTCACAAAACGTACGCTTTCTGGAATATCTTTTTTCCATGCGTTTATGATTGGCTCAAAAGTCATACAATGTATACAGCCATAATAAAAAAACTCAGCTACTTCTATTTTATCAGGACCACCAATCGTTGGTTGTGTTGGAACTAACCGCATGTAATGTTCTGATTCAGTAAACTCCCAATTATTGTTTTGATTAATACTCGCTTGCGCAAGAATTATTGGTTGATTGTCATTACCAAGAGACTCCTCAGCATCTGATTCCTCAATTAAAAGTGTTTGTTTACTTGTTTTAAATTGAGTTCTTTTTGATTCAGATGGCAGTATCTTGATTTCTGAATTTACTTTATTGGATGAATTTTGTTCTGAGCCACACGATATGAGAGACAAAATGAACATGGAACTCAATAGTATTTTCAATAACATATGGACCTCTTATTGTTGTTTTATCTCATTAACTCTATGCTTGTTGAATTTTGTTTGCAATACACTCTAGAATTTATCAATAGAATGCTTCAGTAATTGAACATCGCATCCAGTCTTTATTCTTCTTTATTTGGATTCCAAATTGTTAAATTTTTAGTTTTCAGTCTGTTGACTACTAATTTATATCTTGATTGTTCTTCTTTCCATTCTTCTAACCATTTGTGCCCGTCTCTCTCTGCATCTATAAAGATTGCATTGGTAAATGCTAATGGTGCTAGAATTAAAACATGTATAAAGATGCTAATTACAGTATTGTAATTAAAAAATCCTAGATAGTTTGCCGCTAAGAAACCAAAGAAGATGCTCCATACGGTAAATAAAATTAACATAAAGTATGTCTGTAGACTTGGGTCAGATATATATTTTAAAGGATTGTATTTCACATCCATGACTCTTCTGTAACCACTAACTAGACTCATTATAGTACTTCTGAACATACTTGGTTTTTTTGTCATTGGCTCATCTTTCATCTTTTTTTCCAATTTGGTAATTATGTTTTATAAATTCTTTAATTATATGTAGACCGACACTGAGCCAAGTAATTACGAAAAAACTCCATATTATTATTTCAATCATTTAAACTTACACTCCTTTTCAAAATTACGTGTGACTCATTCCTTCTTGATGCTTTTACTCTTTAGAAGATCTTTATTCAATACAAGCCTTGGATATAAGAAGAGACAGCAAGAATTTCTTCATCAGTTAATTTTTTTGATATATCTTGCATTATTTGCACAGGACTTAAAGATTTTCTTGCGCCACTCGCATAATCATTTAACTGTTTAGCAGTGTACATGGCACCTTGACCGTAAATTAAAGGATATAACGCGGCAGGATTTCCTTTGCCAACGGGCCCATGACAAGCTATACAAGCAGCAACACCACTGGCTTTATTACCACCTCGATAAATTTGTTGCCCAAGTTCAACAGTTTTCGGATTCGCTACTTGTTTTTTTAATACAGGCAAGCTTTCATAATAAACAGCAAGATCATTGATATTTTCATCACTTAAACCAACAGCCATTGCCACCATCAGACTATCCATCCGTTTGCCATCTCTGAAGGCAGCTAATTGCTGAGCTGCATATTCGGCATGTTGACCCGCAAGATTAGGCCATAATGGGTTAATACTATTTCCATCTACTCCATGACAGGCACCGCATGTCACAGATATAGCTTTTCCATTTTCTACAGAACCATTCACGAGCGATTCAGATATAGCTGTGTTGAAAAAAAATACAAATGTAAGTAAAACAGATTTCAGTTTCATGATGATTGCCGTTATATTTCTATGAAATTAATAGTGGATTATAGCTTTTTGTTCGTATATTTTGATTTTTGTTATTGTAACTTAAAGTATCATTATAATTAGGTTAATTTTACTTTATGATGTAATTTTCATTCATCTAAAATCATTATACAGTCATGTCGCAATATCCAAAAGCCAAGTTTATTCTAAGTGCAAATGATACCAAACAATTTGTTTGTGATGAAGGAGCTGAAGTTGCCTTTGCAGGGCGATCAAATTCAGGTAAATCTAGCGCAATTAATGTGATTGTGAATAGAAGACAGTTTGCTAGAACTAGTAAAACACCTGGTCGTACACAACTCATAAATTTTTTCGAACTAAATGATAAAAAAAGGATAGTAGATCTTCCTGGTTATGGTTTTGCGCGGGTGAACGAAAGTGTCAAAGAGCATTGGGGTAGATTGTTATCTTATTATTTTGAGAATCGTGAGAGTTTGCAGGGGTTATTTGTGATTGTCGATATACGTAGGGGTTTATCTGAATATGATCGTGATATGTTATTTTTTGCAAAATTGCAAAATATCGCTATCCATATACTCTTGACTAAAGCAGATAAGGTTAAAAGACGAATTGCAAATAATACGTTGATTGAGGTTCGGGAAGGTCTTGAGGATTCTGCATCGGTGCAATTATTCTCTTCATTGAAACGACAAGGCCTCATCGAGGCACGCAAGATAATGGAGGAATTTTTAACTCAAAAATTCAGAAATTAACTAATGGGCTTCATCCCAATTCTTCCCTACACCTACATCGACTATTAAGGGCACTTTAAGACTGACTGTTGATTCCATTATTTCGACTATTTTACTCCTAATATCAGATATCACATCTGATTGAACTTCCAAAACAAGTTCATCATGGACTTGCATGATAATTCTTGCAGGAGCGTTTTCAGACTTAAGCCAATTACTTACATCTATCATTGCAAGTTTTATAATATCAGCTGCAGAACCTTGCATTGGCGCATTGATTGCACTTCTTTCCGCATATTTCCTTCTGAGGCCATTCTTGCTGTTGATATCAGGTAAATATAACCTTCTTCCATAGATTGTCTCTATATGACCATGCTTTCTGGCTTTTTCTTTTGTTTCGTCCATGAAAGATTGAACTTGAGGATAATTTTTAAAATAGAGATCTATATATTCTTGGGCTTGATATCTTGGAATCCCCAATTGTTTTGCTAAACCAAAAGCAGACATTCCATATATTAAGCCGAAATTAATTGCTTTTGCCCAGCGTCGTTGCTCTGAAGTTACTTTCTCAGTATGAATGTCTAATACTTCTGCAGCTGTGCTTCTATGTATATCTTGGCCTGTTGAAAATGCATCCAATAATGCTTGATCATTGGAAAGATGAGCCATAATCCTAAGCTCTATCTGAGAGTAATCAGCAGCTAAAATACTATTATTTTCTGGCGCAATAAATGCTTCTCTAATTCTTCTTCCTTCTTTAGTTCTAATTGGAATATTCTGTAAATTAGGGTTACTTGATGATAAACGACCAGTTGCAGTTACAGCTTGATGATAGGATGTGTGAATTCTTCCAGTTCTATGGGAAATTTGTTGTGGGAGTTTTTCTGTATAAGTGCTTCTTAACTTACTTAAACTTCGATGCTCGAGTATGATTTTAGGTAATTTATGCTCATGTGATAATTCTTGCAAAACATCTTCGGCTGTGGAGGGTTGACCTTTAGGTGTTTTTTTTATGATTGGTATTTCTAATTTTTTATAAAGAATCTCCTGTAGTTGTTTAGGTGAACCTAAATTGAACTCTGTCTCTGCTATTGCAAAAGCTTGTTTCTCTATCTCGCTAAGAGCAACTGACAATTGATTACTCTGCTCTTTAAGCATCTCACTATCAACCAGTACTCCATTTTCCTCTATTTCGAATAAAATAGAGATTAGTGGTTTTTCAATTTTTTCATATAATACTTTAAGAGACTGTTCTTTATTGAGTTCTCTCCATAAATAATTATGCAAGCATAGAGTGATATCAGCATCCTCAGCAGCGTATTTGGTTGCAGTATCAATGTCTATATTATTAAAAGTTAATTGCTTAACGCCTTTACCAGCGATTTTTTCAAATTTTATCGTATCTCTATTAAGATAGAATTTAGCAACAGAATTCATATCATGACGAGAAGCTACACTATTTAAGACATATGATTCAAGCATAGAGTCAAATTCTATGCCTTGTAAAAAAATATCATAACGAGCGAAGATATGAGCATCAAATTTTAAGTGATGACCTATTTTTTTTATTTGATGATTTTCTAAGATTGGTTTTAATGCTTTCAATACATCATCTATCGGGAGTTGTGCTGGTGCTTTTTCATAATTATGATTCAGAGGGATATAGGCGGCTTCATTTTCAGTTACTGATATTGAAATACCTACAAGGTTGGCTTCAATATAATCTAACCTATCTGTTTCAGTATCAATGGCAATTACTGTGGCTTTTTTGCATTTATCAATCCACTTAAGCAAATTATCCATTTGCAATATACACGTATAATCGACAGATACTTTTTCTTGAGATTTTATACTTCTAGGTTCATCGCTTATTTGCGAATAAAATGTATTGAGCTCCAATTCTTTATAAATAGATAATAATAACTCTTTATTGGGCTCAGCATTCTTGTATTCAGTCAAGTTGATGTCTAGATCCTGATCTATAGTGACTAATTTTTTTGATAATGGTAACTGATTAATATTAGCTCTAAACTTTTCACCTATTTTTCCATTTATGAGGTTGCTTTTTTCAACGATCTTTTCTAACGAATTATATTCATTTAGCCACTTTGATGCCGTTTTGGCTCCCACACCTGGTATACCAGGAACATTGTCTGATTTATCTCCAATAAGCGCCAAATAATCAATAATTTGCTCTGGGTAAACCCCGAATTTGAGTTTAACTCCATCTCGATCTAATCGTTGGTTATTCATTGTATTAATCAGAGAAATATTTCTATTCACAAGTTGAGCCATATCTTTATCTCCAGTTGAGATAATGACATTCATATTTTTATCTGAAGCTTTCTTACTTAGAGTTCCAATAACATCATCAGCCTCTACGTTATTTATCATGACTAAAGGCAAGCCCATTGCTTTAATGATATTGTGGATTGGTTCTATTTGTGGTCTGAGATCATCTGGCATTGGAGGTCTGGTAGCTTTATATTCTTTATAAAGATCGTTCCTGAAAGTTTTTCCAGGCGCATCAAATATAACGATAAAGTTAGATGCTGCTTCGTCCTCTAATAATTTTTTGATCATATTAATGACGCCATAAATAGCACCAGTAGGAAATCCTTTTGAATTCGTGAGTGGTGGAAGTGCATGATATGCTCTAAATAGATATGAGGATCCATCGACGAGGACTAATTTATCTTGCTGCATCTGACGACCTTTATTCAAATCAATTCGTGTTTAATTTTTTGGCTTTGACTGTCATATTGACTTTGCGTAACTGTCTTTTGTTCATCAGGAAGAATAAGAGGTCCTTTCTGACCGCATCCTACTAACAGAAGAATAAAACTAATAAGACCAGCATAATGATATTTAGATTTTTTTAGTTTCATGACTTTTCCGATAGTTTTAAGCTTGTTTTATTAACCTGTTTTGTAGTACCCATAAGTTCAAATCCGTATAATGGGTTGATAATATAATCATACACACTTCTAGATCTAGGATATTTAAATTTGAATCATAATGACATAGTAGAGATAGAAATTAATGGTAAACCAACTGCCAGCATTATTTGGCTTCATGGTCTGGGAGCAGATGGGCATGATTTCGAATCTATTGTTCCACAACTCAATATTCCAGAAAAGATTGGAATAAGATTTTTATTTCCTCATGCACCAATTCGTCCGATAACGATAAATGGTGGAATGCCAATGCGTGCTTGGTATGACATAAGTAGCCTTGATCGGCAGGGTACTCAGGATGAAAAGGGTATCCGGGAAAGCAGTTTATTTTTAGAATCACTCATTACTCGAGAATTTAATAGAGGGGTTAATCATAAAAGAATCATATTAGCTGGATTTTCCCAAGGTGGTGCTATCGCGCTGCATACTGCTTTACGCTTCCCACATAGTTTAGGTGGTTTGTTGGCTTTATCAACGTGGTTACCACTTGAGAATAGCTTAAAAGAGGAAGTTATTAATAATAAGTATTCACAATCAACCGAGATACCAATATTTCTTGCTCATGGTCAGTTCGATCCAGTAATTGCACTCAAGTTCGGGTTAGAGAGCAAGAAGATGCTCTTAGATATGAAGTATTCGACGCTTTGGAAAGAATATCCAATGGATCACTCAGTCTGTGTTGAAGAGATTAAAGATATAGGTTTATGGATTTCTGAGGCATTATCTTAGAAGTGTTATTTCTATCAATTCATTTTGCTTTATTTATCCAGTCATTAATAAGTGCCCTGGAAATTGACAGTGGGGGTGGTAATTTACAGACACCGGAAAGAAGATCTTCTTTTGAGAACCATGCTGCTTGCTCTAACTCATTATCGTTTAATTTTATTTCTTTTGTTGTTGCAGTTGCATTAAATCCTAACATTAAAGATGATGGAAATGGCCAAGGCTGAGAACTGTGATATTTAATTTTACTAATCATTATATTAGTTTCTTCAAAAACTTCTCTGGCAACAGCATTTTCTAGGCTTTCTGCTGGCTCTACGAATCCTGCGATAGTTGAGAATTGGTTATCAGGCCATTTTTTTTGACGTCCAAGTAAACATTTATCTTGAAAAGTCACCAGTACTATTATAGCTGGATCCAATCTGGGGAATATTTGATAGCTGCATATTTTGTTATTGCATTGGCGAATATTTCCATCATTATTTTGCCTTGTTTCTGATCCACATTTTATGCAGAAGTTATTTATTTTATGCCAATTGATAAGTGCAGCTGCTTTCGCGGTCATATGAGCTTCATCGATAGTTAAATTGGCAGCCATAAACCTTAGATCAGAGAAAGTACCACCACTTTCTGCAGGTAAGTGCTCTTTTGACTTAATATCATATATAAAGAATAATTTTTCATCATTTTCTCCAAGAAAAATTTTGGCCTCTTTTTTAAGCTGCTTATTTATTTGTTGCCGTGAAAAGTAAAATAATTTCAACGAGTTATTATTAGTAAAAAATCGCCCTTCGAATGCAAGGATGTAACTATGCTCCTTGTTAGTAGAGTTTTTATGGGAGGTATAATAATTTGAATTATTATTCGTAAACTTATGAATTGTTTTTTTATTTTCCATTACTACTCACCTAAATAACTCTTTATTGTATTTTATTTTTATCATTCTTAATTTTTGATTATTGATTCTATACTTTTTAATTTCTTAAATATCCAATCTTTATTGATCTTTTATTTAAACAACATGCGATAATAATGATATGTCAGCATTAAAAATTAAGAATTTAACGAAAACCTATGCTAACGGATTTCAAGCTCTAAAAGGTATTGATTTAGATGTTGATATCGGTGGATTTTACTCATTATTAGGTCCTAATGGTGCAGGTAAGACAACTGCTATAGGTGCAGTTTGTTCATTAGTTGAGATAACTTCAGGCAGTATTGAAATATTTAATCATGATATAACTGTTAACTCTGAAGCAGCTAAGAAGCATCTTGGTGTAGTTCCTCAAGAGGTTAATTTTAATACATTTGACACACCACTCAATATTTTAGTTAATCAGGCTGGTTTTTACGGAATTAGAAGAAATATAGCCATGCAGAGAGCAAAAAAATATCTTGGTGAATTAAAATTATGGGAAAAAAAAGATGATATCGCCAGAAGTTTGTCAGGTGGTATGAAGCGAAGATTAATGATAGCAAGAGCTTTAATGCATGAACCTCAATTACTAATTCTTGATGAGCCTACTGCAGGAGTAGATATCGAGATAAGAAGATCTATGTGGCAATTCTTAAATGATCTAAATAATGATGGTACTACCATTATATTGACGACTCATTATCTGGAGGAAGCTGAAAGCTTGTGTCGTAATGTGGCAATCATTGATGATGGATTAATAATTGAAGATACATTAATGAGTGATTTATTGCGCCAATTAAAACAGGAAACCTTTGTTTTGAATATTGAAGAAAAATCAATGAAAGATCTTAATTTAGTAGGGTATAACTTTATAGTCCGAGATGAAAAAACACTTGAAGTTGTAGTAGATTCCGAGCATGGAATTAATGAATTATTTGATCTTCTTAATTCACAAAATATAAAGGTTGTGAGCTTACGTAATAAATCAAATCGCCTAGAAGAATTATTCATGAAGCTTATAGATGCGAAAAATTTTGATAAAAAGGTCACTTCATAATATGAATATTTCTCTTAATCTCATTGCTTTTTATACAATTGTCAGAAAAGAGGTCCTGCGAGTCATACGTATATGGATTCAAACAATAGTTCCACCGGCAATCACCATGACACTATATTTCGTGATTTTTGGCAATCTCATAGGTACTCGTATTGGAGTCATGGGTGGATATAGCTATATGCAATTTATTGCACCAGGAATCATTATGATGTCAGTTATTACTAATTCGTATGGAAATGTTGTGTCTTCATTCTTTGGTGCAAAATATGGAGGTCATATAGATGAGATGTTAATTTCACCAATGTCCAATGCAACAATTATTCTTGGACATATTGCTGGTGGGGTCTTACGGGGCTTGATGGTTGGAGGAATGGTTACAATCATTGCTTTAAGTTTTACCAATTTGGAATTAAAGTTTCCGTTAATTACATTTTCTATGGTCCTGCTATCGTCAATTGTATTTGCTTTGGCAGGATTTATTAATGCATTGTTTGCGAAAAAATTTGATGATATTGCAATTATTCCAACATTTGTTATTACACCATTGACGTATTTGGGCGGTGTGTTTTATTCCATAAATTTACTGCCTGAATTTTGGCAAAGTGCAAGTAAATTCAATCCAATATTGTATATGGTAAATGCTTTTCGCTATGGGATCTTGGGCACCTCAGATATTCAAATAAATTACGCTTATATAGTGGTTATTACTTTTGTGATTATTCTATTTTCATTAAGCCTTATTTTACTTAATAGAGGTATTGGGATAAGAGATTAAAATGTGATTTTGGATTGACATTGAACTCCAACAACGATTGCACCTGGACCGACATGGACCCCAATCGCTGATCCGAGTTCAGTGATTTTACATTCTGTGATTTCAGGTAAATCTCTCAACAGGTACTTTTTTAGAAGCTTAGCTTCATCAGGAGCTAATGCATGCCCAATTGATAAACTTAAATCTTTGCTTTTTCTGTGCTTATTTTTGATGAGTTTAGCGAATTTTTTTAGAGTATTACTCTTTCCAAGTAGAAA
>Ga0257114_1000163_pt1 | contig 51957 bp, 69 predicted proteins | sample SI112_10mmetaG_FD_190149 | JGI IMG/M metagenome (GOLD analysis project Ga0257114, IMG submission 190149) | Marine microbial communities from Saanich Inlet, British Columbia, Canada - SI112_10m | ecosystem: Environmental > Aquatic > Marine > Inlet | place: Canada: British Columbia | collected...
GGAAACGCCGAAGCATACGCCCGTATAGGGGTAATTTTAGACGACCCTACCGATGGTGTGGAATCAGGTGCTATGTTTATCCAATCCGATATTGAAGGAACTCTTAGAACCATGCTTTACATAGAAGGCCATACCACAGGCGGAACGGGGCAAGTAGTCACCAATTATAACGCTAAAAATGTCAATTTTAGAACCTTAAATCTCGCATCCCCCGCAGGTCCCGGTGGCTACGGTATCGCTCATGATGCTTCCACAGGAAGAATAGGAATTGGGACTTCTGCACCGTCTTCACTTTTACACTTAGTAGGTGTTGATGATGATAATCCAGAACTTCGCATCAGCAGGTCGGGTGTTACCTCTCAATATCTTTCGATGCAAAATGAAGATGCTTCTGGTGGTTTCGTTTCTTCTCAATCGAGTGAAAGCAATAAAAAGCCACTTTACTTAGAATCCCTCCATAATTCGGGTGGTTCAGCCGCAGGTGATAACTCTATCTTGATCAGAACCGGTGCTGCTTCAAGTCCGACTACCAGAGTAACCTTAAGTGATACCGCCAACAAGTTCATAATCGAAAGCGGAACTGTGTTTAGCGTGGATGATAACATAAGGGTGGGCAATACCTCAGGACCTACGGAAACAGATTATTCAATATCGGCTTCCAAAAGTGCATCCACAGTATCGGGTGGTTTATTTTCTTCAAGCACTGGTGAAACTGCAATTACTAATGATAATGCGGGATGGTGGCTTACTTCGGCAGGAATGAATACTTCTTCTAAATATACCCCCGCACTCAAGTTCGGTTCATCCGACACCGCATTCACTACGGATAGCCCAAAATGGCTTGCAGGTATCGTTGGTCGAGCAGGGGAAACATATTCTTCCGATACGACAGGTGGTATGGCTCTTGATTTCTTAACATTCCCTGATGGCGGAGGTGCTTCGGGAGGTCCTACAACCCGAATGACAATTCATGAAAACGGTTTCGTCGGTATTGGGACCACATCCCCTGCTGAAGAATTGCACATTGTCGGTTCCTCAGACCCCAAAATTAGAATTACCGAAACGGGTCAAAGTGGTTATACTGAAATTACTGCTTTTGCTGATTCTTATGGTGCATTCAAAATCATTAACGAAACTAACAATGAATCAACCATTATGGATTTATCGGCTGAAAGTAGTGGAACAGGAGCACAAACCATCAGATTATTTAGAACAGCCAACACCAGTGCTGCTTCCACCAGATTCCAAATCCTATCGCCCGGTTCAACAACCGAAACTTTCAGAGTAGATGCTTCTAACGGACAAGTAACTCAAGCCTTTGCTAAAAACGGTGTATTAACTGCTGATTCCAACGGTGCACTCCAAATTGCCTCAAACTTAACTGACGTAGCCTATCTCCAAACCGTAGCCATTGGTTCAGGTCTTAGTGGTGATGGCACAGCAGGTAATCCATTAGTGGCTACTGGCGGAGGTGGAGGTGGAGTCACTTCAGTTGCCACATCATCCCCGATTACAGGAGGAACTATTACTGGAACAGGAACAATAGGTATCACCCAATCAAGCGGAAGTGCTGATGGTTATTTGTCAAGTGCTAATTGGAATACTTTCAATGGGAAGTTAGGGAACGGCGACCCTGTTTCGTCATTAGTCAATGATGCAAATTACATTTCGGGAAACCAATTTTTGCCGCCCGTAAATCCTGCACCTGCGGGGTTGCCCGATTCTCCACCTGCGGGGCAAGTGCAAGCGGTGGGTTGGATTGAATTTGATATAGGAATGGGTCCAATGTATTTACCCGTTTATCAATGAAGTGTAATAAGATATAAGTAGGTAGTCGCCCAAAAGTTATTTATGGTGCAAATAGACCTACCTGAAGATTACTGGGTAATCATCCGCCAAGTTATTGAACAAACTGTTACTGCTAAAGGCCGTGAAGGAACACAAATGTTGTTGACTATTTTTGATGCTTTCGACGCTGCTGGAATCACTCTTCCTGAGCCCGTTAATTCTGAAGCCGTTGATAATTGATGGCCTCTTGAAATGTAAACTGTGTTCGAAGTTCATGGGCATCAATATACCTCCAATCATTACGGTTAAGGGCATATTTACCAGTAAAATCATCTAAATCCTCATAACGGCCACTTGCTGCATAAGGGCATTGATCCCAACTCCGTTTTGTATGATACCACATAACCTTCGGATCCCAAATATCTTCCGGCCATTCATCCATTTCTGTAAAAATCCCAGCAGCAGAATCATTTATTAACGGTTCGCCCTTTTCATCCACATCACCTGCAAAACTTGCATTTTCTCTAACCCATAAAATAGCCATTAGAAACCATTCCTCTCCTTTACGATCCAGTAACTTCGACCTACCACCTTTGTTATTATAACTTAGATACCTTTGCTCTAAAGTAGGCAATAGTTCCTTAGGCAAAATCAGTAAAATCATTTGACCTTCCACAGACTTACTAAACATTTTAGATTCTGTTTTTGGTAACATTAAAATCACTGATCTGAGAAATCTAACCCTAATCCTCGTGCTGGTTTAAGAACCTCTTCAGGAAGATTTCCGTGAACATATAGTTGATTGTAATCTTTAGTTCCACCTGTGCGAATATCACCAAAACCTTCGATGTATTCAGCAGCAATAAGCCGTGGCTCTAAAACCTCATCATAAAGAAGATACGCTGTGGCTCCCGTAATGAAAGTCCCCACAAAAGGCCAATAACTTTTGTTAATTGGAATCAGCATCATTATTGAACCGATAGCCAATGTTAGCGAGCCGGCTGCCAAAGCCCCGAAAACTTTAGATTTCATAATTACTGTTCCTCCTTACGACTACTTATAGGTAACATTTTCCGACCCCAATTGATAGCGACGAACTGCTTTAACGAGCCCGAGACACCAAACATTTTAAAATTTTCATCAACGTTAACCATTTTCCATGTATGATCGGGCCAAGTCTTCGGCTCAGTCCAATTTGTCAATTCATCTATTCCATCTATTGCCTCGTTGGGATTCAAGTGTTTGTTCGAAAGTTTACTTCGCCACCTTTTTAGAATCTCACCTCGTTTATACCCCTCAGGGAAATAAAAGTCTTCGTGAGCAGACCATGGCTGAAGCCCGTTTAAATATTGCATGTCCTGAATCATAGAATGAATCACCACCCTCATATTATCAAAACGTTGTCGATTTTTCTCTACAACCAATAAACCTGTAATTGACATACCGTAGTGGTTCGGTAGATCATAGGGGATACCCAAAATATCGAGATATTCCCTTAATGGCCTATCCTCTTCTTCATTGTGATATGACAGGTTGTTGTTGCTTGAATAAACTAAAAACAAACCCATGCTTCCCGATTCGACAATTTCATCTCTGGTGGTTACTTTCATTTCAATTCCTCCAATTTAGCCAGTAAAATCTTATCTAAATCGCTTACTTCATGAGGATATAATCCCATATAGTAATACAATTCGCTACCGTGGTAAGCCATTTCCTTTTCCGCCTTTCTTCTTAGATATCGTGGTCTTTTCTTATGCACCCAAGCGGCCACCGTTTTGTCATCTCGAAGCAAACCCCAGTATTCCACAATTATTGGTTTATCAATTCCTTTTTGAGGCCAAACCACCCAATCGGGAAGGTAGACTTCATCATTGATTACTATCTGTGGCTCGTAAACACATTTCCAATTGTTTTCCCAAAACCAGTTATCAATTTGAGCCTCGCTAAAAGAGGCTACCTCATGACCGTGTTTAGTTTTTACCGTTTGGTTACTAATCAGACCCCACCACCATTTTGTTGATTGAATCCCTGTGCGTTCTATCATTAGATAAAAAGTAGATAGTCCTCACACTGGTATTTACCACCGCCATACCATCAATAGATTTTAATTTAAAGGGCTTAATTTTATCTTGTGTCTCTATTATCTCCTGTAAGACCACATCAGGAGACTTTTTGTAGATGCTGATGGGAACTCCTTTGGTATCCCAACCCTTGCCACCATAAACAACATAACATGAAGGTGCTGAGGGATTATACCACAACATTAAAGTTATCTTCCAATCTCCCGTCAAGACCACATCAGAGTAATTTAAATCTGATTTGGATTGTTGTTCTTTCCAAACAAGCCTTCGATGCAACTCATTTTGGGCCCCCATATAGTTTTGTTTCATGAGGGCCTTCAGAGTTTCTAAAGGATCCATATCCTCTGTAAGTTCCGGTAACACGGCCATATAGTTATCCTCACCCAGAGAAACCACACCGAAACTAACTCGGGAAAAGCCCGACGAAACCAAGTCTGTCCAAACATCCCAGAATGGATCAAACTCTGGTGCAGCCGGAGTAATGGTATCAGAGAGGTTGATCTCCTTGTCCCCAACAGCCATAACTTGGTTTTGTTTCAACGACTATTTGTATTCATCGGTTAGGAAGATACAAATAGCAGAACGGAGATATTCATACTATGTCCAAGGAAGGGGAATCTGAACTCCCTGAAACCAAGCCTAAGAAAAGGGCTACCGTGGCTTCCGTAGACAAAAAAGTTGACGATTTGATTGAAGTTATGGACATTATTCACTCTGATGTTATGGATCTAAAACGAGTGCTCAAGGGGTTCTTAGAGATATTGGGTGACAACAGTAAATCCAAAGGACCTGAAAAACCACCATCGGAAAATTATGACAATTCCATGTATGGTTGAGCCGAAGGCACCCTCTTCTTTCCCCAGTGGCTACGAAGTCAGGGTCTATCGATAAGTATCTCACCACAATCTTTGCTGTGAACCCACACTACGATCTTCAAAGGTCTGGGCTACCCACATAGAAACAGAAGAATAGAGTTGGCTGATGTAAGCATCACATCCATAAATAGCGATAATATCTCTCATTAGTGCATCGTATTTGCTAACTGCACCTTGGCTAACAGTCATCACCAGATTTCCGGGACACTTAATCTCCACAGATTCCCCAGAAAAAGGATCTGTTTTACTTCCAGATACTTCCATGCACTTTCCACTAATGGGCACCCGACGGTAAGAACGACCACACTTAGTGCATCGGATTTTCTGTTGACCGAAAGCCCTGAGATTACCACGCATATCACGAATTAAGTGAGTATCGATTAGTTTAGCACTTTGTCTTTCGTTATCTACGGAATAAAGAACCTCACCCAAAGCGAATTGAGCCATAGTCTTTTGACGCATACTAAGTTTCATTTGTTTGTCATTATAAGGATTCCACTCGGGACCATCGTTAGCGTTATCAGTGCCGTGAGTGTATCCAAAGCCGACGGCTTCTTGATCAGTTCCTAATCGGGCTTCTACAATTTCCACAAATTGTGTGGATTCTTTAGCCTGAGCCGGACGCCAATTACCATTTTCAGTTTGTCCTTGAGTTAACTCAAAAAAGGCTTCTGGATATTTCCAACAAGTTTCAACGTTCAAGGCTTCCTTATCAATTTCAGAAGCATTGATACCCATAGTCAAAATCAAAGGTGCATCCATCTGACCGCCACGGCTACGGGGCAAGAACTGACGGCTGAAGTTAAGTAACCCTTCAGTTAGCATAATGATAGCGTCAATATCACCATCACAGTTGCGACGCTTAGCAGCATGATAAAAAGGATGACCATAATGACCTTTAACACTGGTAAACCCAATAATACGACCCAAGATAGCCCCAGAAGTGTGTGGAGCAATACCCATAATCATTTGTCCAATCAAATCTTCAGGTTTTTCGACCCCGTAATAGCGTTCTTGTCCGTAAATAAAGTCTAATTCATCATCAGTAAACTTACAAACGTTAACCAAATCATTAGCACAATTCTCAGGGATGACTACATCTTGTGGAAACAATTCCACAATTTCCTCCACAGAATCTACCAGATAACCCAAGGCATGGGCTTGTTCTAAAGTCATACCAACCTCACTGGGCTTAAAATGAGTCATAGTGATATCCACCATGTCAAACCTGATAGTTCCATCACGGAACACAGAAACTCCATGCTTGGCTCGTAGTAAAGCCTTGTCTAAAGGCTCCATAATCATTTCATTGTTTCTCAATCCCTTGACACCCTTTACTTTAGGTGGGGCTTCACCTTCTAATTTGCATCGCTCTAAGGCTTGATCCCACATTCCTTTGTAATCTATGGCTACCCACTGCTTTTCATGGAATCTTGTAGGCTCAGGGTCGTGAGACTTGTCACCAATTCCCCGGCAAACAGGCCAATAAGTTTCCTCGTCACAGATAGCACAGAATCTTTTTGATACTCCGACCTTACCTTCTTTTTCCAAAGCATTGTTAATCAATTTTTGAACTCCTCCGTTATCGCCTACGGGAAATAAACCGTGGGCTTTGCTGGGCTTCATATCACGCATTTTTGAACCTTCAGGTTTGCCCATTCGGGCACCGATACGATAAGTAGTTCTGGGCTTGATTTCAAAGTCTGCTAACTGGTTAATATAGTCTAATCCTGTGCCATCGTGCCATTCAGGCTCTGCAGTTATCCGAGCGAGCAAGTTAAGCACCAGATAACTCTCTGCACCCCATAAACACCCGTCCTTATCTATATTGATATTAAGTCGATAAACCAATTCTTTAAGATCTTCAGGACACTTTACTTTTGTTCCTGTGGCATCCACTGATAATCCTGTTAGCAAGGTATGGGCTTCTAAGGCTGATAAGTCTTGCCAGCCTACGGCAACGTAATCAGGATGGAGTGGCACTTGGTAAATCTTACTTTGAGCGAGAGACTCTACGAAATCATTAGCCTCAACAATACCACGGTTAGCCAACAATTCTCTGTGCCATTCGGGAACATAAGGAGAAGGAAGCAAAGGATGGTTATTCTCTAAAAATTCTCCAACAGGCACCAAAAGTTCACCCAAATCCCAAACCTTGTTGATAGAATAGCCGACTTCATTGGGTAACATTAGTTCCAGTTCAGAACGAGATTGCACCCTTTTAGCACTACCATCATTAAATTGAATATAAGGTCCTTGGATATCGTGACAAGGTGTTACCACTGTTCCCTTCCCCGGACGTTCGTATTTTAGTTGTGTTCCAATGGATACGAAGCCACTGGTAGCCATCATAGTAGCAGGATGACAAGAAGTGGTAGCCAAACCAGCCAAACGACTTCGTCCGTATCGGAGTCTAAAGCCACCTTCGGCCATAGGCATAGAGAAAATAGGACGTCCTGCCAATACTTCAGCCATGTATTTTGGATTAGGTTTGATTTGACTGCTATCCTTGCTGGTTTTCAAGAACTTTTTCAACCAATCCCAGCCATCAAGTCCAAGTTGATCGACGTATTTTAGAATCTTAGGTGCTTTCAATACCAGCCCTTCACACATTACCAACAAGGCACCTTCACGAACCTTGTTATCTCGAACTCTTTCTAAGTCTCGTTGGCCAGTAACTTCTTTACCGACACCTTCACCATCCACGAAAATAGGGCAAGCGTTAGCAATAATTTCTAACTCAGGGTTGCTGGGACGATATTGTAGTCCACGATACAAGGAAACCTCTTCTTTGTATCTCTCAACCTCTGAAAAGGTAAGTTTGGGAACTCCCAAAGCAAAATCACGACGGAGGATATCAGCGATAAGAGCACTCAAAGCCTGCCCAGTTCCACCAGCAGACCTAATTGGTCCTGCGTAGTTGACAGCCAAACAGTTGCTACCATCAGAGTTAGCGATAACACGACAAGAAACCACACCTTCCAAGGGTGCTACCAGAATACCTTCAGTTAGCACAGCCAAACCAGCACAGATACCATGATACATACACAAAGCAGCCCTGACCTTGTCATAACCTGAACTACCTACGACTTCTGTTTCATATTGCTGGATAGTATCAGCATAGGGTTGGTGAACTTGGTCAGTATATCCTAAAACATACCCAGCACCACCGCAATCATCACAAGAGATTTCAAAGTTGCGTCCACGAGGGATTGTTCCTTTTCCACTACAAACCTCACAGTTGTTTTTGACACCATACAAGAAGGATTCTGCACACACAATTCGGGCAATATCCAAAGCCACTAACTCACGGTTACCATCGTGGGCTTGCGTAAGTTCCCTAATCTGGGAAGCAGTATTACGATCCCACAAAAACTTAAGCAATTTTTGAGTTCGCTCAGCCAAATCGATAGCCTGTGGAATCTCGATTTCAGTTTTAGGGTCGAAACCTTGTGCCTTAGCAACGTTAATCAAATCGTAAACCTTGTTGCACTCTGCGGTTAATCGAGAAGAATATTCTTCCAAAGAGATACGCTTGGCTACCATGAAATAAGGTGGTTGCGACTACCTATTTATCTATTCAGTATACTTGGTGCCTTTGTTCAGTCGCTTATACCAATGGTGAATCTGATACAAGTCGGAACGACTGAGCCCATAGTTGCCTTTTTCGGCCAAATCCTTGTAAATCAACCAAGCCTTTTTAGAAGGATCGTGTGTAGAGGTTAGCACAGTGTTACCACCAAAACGATCTACCCACTTGTAGGTGTGTCCTTTGTCAGAACCGGGTGTCAAATCAAAACCCAGAATATCCCCATAGCGAGTAACGTCTTTGACGCTCATATTTACCTTTTGCAAGTCTTTTCCTTTGACTCTCTTTAGTTTATTCTGTTGAAGCACCCAGTCAACCCGATTGGTTCCCATATTTCTACTCATTAGTAATCCCAAGAGTATACCGATACCCACAGCATATAAACTCTTTCGTCCTTTTGGACTAAACCTAAGTCCCAGAATTGTAAAGACTGAACCGACGACAAGGGCTTCCATACCCCTTATTTATTGCGACAACTACTTATAGATAACTACAAATAGTTGAGAAGACCAATTTTACCACAGGTGTCTATATGTCTAAACAACAACGCACAAATAATGATTGGTTAATGCAAAGAACTGGCCTACTGATTGTCTACGCATGGGTTCTCCTTGCCGTAGGTTTCTTCGTGCTAACGGCTTACGATCCATCCTATTTAGCCTCTGCTGAGAATTATGTCTCTATTCTGGCTATCATTGGTGGTCCAGCCCTCTTAATCATCACAAAAATCATTGAAACTTGGAATCAAGAAAAACAAAATCAAATCGGAGATTACGAGGCTCAGTCACAACATGAAAGGGCTATGTATGAAATTATGGTTCGTCACAAAGCCGACATGGAACGTAACCCACACGGCGAAACCAGTGATTTAGAACTTTCTCAAGTGGTTAATGAAATCGAAAGTCTTAGGCAAGAAATTGACACCTTAAAGATTGGAACTACTACGGGAGATGGCATGAGGCTTAATGGGAGGAATAAGAAGTGAATTGGAAAGATCGCCGTAAGGAACTTCGTAACCAAACCCCCACAGAAGTAATTGAACTCAATACAACTGTTAAGGCTAACGCCACAAAGAAAAAGAAATCTAAGAAGTGAATTATATGACAGAAGAAGTGACTGATGAGATTCGTAACAAGGCGAAAATTATTGCTGAAGCCACGGGTCGTAGTGAAAAAGCCATTATTGATGACCTCATGGACGATGGTATTGTCAATTTGTCTAATGAAGAACGGAAAGACCCTTCTTTAGTAGAGCAACTAAAAGAGGCTGCTGAGTTGATTGCTACGGTGCAAAACATCAATAAACAAGTCTCTGATAATTCCGTCTTAAATGGTGGAAACAACAAGACTGAAGTTGCCGTAGAAACTACTTTAGAAGGAGATATCATTGACCGTGCTATCGATTCTGTGCAACGCAAAGCAGAAAACATCAAGAAAATAGCCGTCACCTTAGTGCCGATCTTTTTGTTACTAACTGGTGGTTCTATGGAAGCCGTCGGTATCACTAATTTCTTTGGTTCCGATGATGTAGAAGATTATGATGGTGGTTCAGACGGAGATTACCAAATGTGGGGTTGCACCGTTATGGATGCTGAAAATTATGACCCATTAGCAACTAATGACGACGGTTCTTGTTTCTGGGATGATAACCCCGGTGGCGGTGGAGGTCCACCAGATTGTTTAGAAGATTGGTATTGGAAAGATGTTGTAATTCGTGATTTCGATGCTCAAGGCGAAGGCTACAATAATGATCTTGAAATGCGAACTGTGTTTGAAGACATGGGACAATGCAACCGACATATGGAAGGATACTTTGAAATCACGATTTGGGATGAAGACAATGGTCAAGATTACACCCAACACACCATCAATGATAAGTTTCACAATAGATTCGTCATAGACCATCACGAGTATGATTTGCCCGAAGGTGATTATGTAATTTCTATCAACTACGAGTTTAATGAAGATTTCTGGGAAGGTCCTTCGGCATTTGTTACTACGGAAGCCCCAGACCCCGTAGAAGAAATTGGCTGTGATGCCTACTTTATCAATTCTCAAGCCTACTTAGAAGAGTTCGATTCCGAAGGGGATGCCGTTACTATGAGTGCTGATGTTTCCATCGTTCCAGAAGAAGATAACTGTAAAGACCGAAACTTTGAGATTCTTTGGCAACTCTATGAACATAACAATCCCGATGTTGTCAAATACGAACACACCACTTGGGAAAGTGGAGAATCCTCTGATCCAGATGGTGCTGATTATGTATCTCACACATGGGATAACGTCGATGAGGGCGTTTACGACCCGAAGATTTCATTGTTTTTAGACGGTGACAAACTTGATGACAAGTGGATTGCACATACAATTTCGATTGAGGACTCCGATACTCCCGAAACTTGTCAAATTAACCTTTATGGTATTGTTTTTGCCATCGCTAACGAAACTAACACGGCTTCCGTAGCCTATGATTTAGACTGTGGTTATGGCGAAACTGATGTCACAGTGGGTTACAACGTTTCCACTCAATGGTTAGTCTATCCTGCGGGTGGAGTTACGGAATATATCACCTTAGATAGTAACTTACACTTTATCGCTGGCTATGCTGAAGATATTCATACTCTTAGTATTGATAACTTTACTGATGAAGAAACTACCCATTATGATTTCTATTGGTATGCTATTTGGACTAACGATTCAGGAGGTTATGAAATGATTGAAAGAACTTGGCTCAATCAAGAAGTGACTCACCCATCTGAACCCGTGGATTGTCAAAACCTCACTATTACTTCTGAGTCTTTGACTCTTTATGCTGTTGATGATGACCTTACCATGGCTTGGAATCTAACGCATGACGGTCCCGAAACCATTGAGTGCTATGTTGATATCGAAGTCTTTATCACAGTCTACCAAAACGGCACTTACTACAATATTTCTGATTATCAAGATAACCCTACTTTTAGAGTCTTTAATCACGACGGCAATCAAACGCTAATCTTTGGACCCAATGATGTAAATCTCTTCAAGGATCTTCCTGATGGCGAATACGAGATTCTTACTAAATACCGCATCAAAGATACGGATGAAATCTCTGGCGATCACTTTGCTAACAAAGTGACTATCTCATCGTGATTACTCATTCATCTCTGCGAGACGGTCGCTAAGTAGCAACAATGCTGAGGCCCAGAGGCCGACGAAGATACCGAGGTTCTCATCGTGAGCAAAGTAAATAGCAATACTTCCCAAGATAGAAGCGAGACTTGCACCGAATCCAATTTTTTTCCAATTCATTCCAATTCACCTCCGGTAACATGAGCGATAATGCGGTCAATAAGTTCCTTCTTACGACCAGAGACAGGTAGTCCCAATTCTTGGAGGCGTTCTTTTAATCCTGCCACAGTGAGGTCTTCAAGGTCATCGATAGCAACATCGAGTTCCACCTTGGCTTCCTCAACTACTTCCTCAACTATTTCGGTGAGGTCTTCAGTAACATCAGAAAGGTCGCCTTCTTCAACAGCCTCGGAAACTACTTCAGCAGCATCTTCAACGACATCCTCAACACGGTTAACCACAGCCTCTACTACTTCTTCAATTTTGTCTTCCAAAGAATCTGGAACATCCAGACCGGTAGCATCTTCAAGGTGGTCGATAGCATCTTGAATCTCTTCAGAGAGGTTATCTACAATTTTCTTTCGGTTGTTCATCCACCAAGCGGTCAGGTATCCTGCGGCAGCACCGCCGAGAACTTGTAAGGCATCAATCATCATTGGGTCAAGGGTTGACATAAACTACCATGTTAGCCAGCACCTACTTATATCTTTGTGACCACAAATGCATAATTACATATAAGTCCTGATTCTCATAAAACTCATGGCTACTTGCTGTTGTGGAACTAATATAGGTTCTACTACTGATTACATTGAAGAAGAGTATTGTAGTTATTATTGCCGACGGTTTGACACTGAAGGACTTCAAAAAGTCCCACTTTCCGATTATTTCCGTCATAAAAACCAATTCAAGTATCCTATTATTGAACACAACTGTGATTGGTGCGGTAGCCCTACCAAGATTCAATACAGCACCGCTTCTGGTTCAGGAACTGGTTCAGGACGTTTTTGTGGAAGGGACTGTTATTTTGGAATGATGCGATCTGGGCGAAAACGAACCAAGGTTAGATACTCTTTACTACGAATCCTTTCTCAAAGAGGGGCAACTCACCGAGACACCATTGTTTCTGCTTTTGGCAGATGGGAATCCCGACACACCAATACTAAAGGACAAGTTTCAATGCTACTCTCTATTATGGTTCGTAAAGGATGGGTAGTCAAACACCCTGATAATGTTTATGAATTGATTGATACTCGACCTATTGGTCAGTTGGCTATAATCTAAAACTATAAATAGGTAACCACACCCAAGTTAAATTGGTGCCTACGGCTCCGAGTCTGCTTCGCACACTCTGGGGAAAGGGAGCCTTATGCCTCGGCATGGACGCACGGGACTGACCTCTCGTTTGTCGGGGTGGCACCACCTCTTATTCAAACTTAATTATCTTGGTCCAATCGGGAACAAGATTCCAAGAAGCACCGAAGTATGATTCATAATCATCGTTCCTACCCTTTTCGGTAGAAGAACCTATATCAAAATCTACTAACCTTAAAAATCCACCCGTAATGCTGTATCCCAGATCATAAAGTATTTCTCCAGCAAACTCATTGATGGACTGTTTCAATGACTCAATAGCCTGACGTTCTTTTGGGCGACTCCAGACTCCAGCATTCTGGCCCGGCCATTCTGGTCTTAATTCACCATCTGCCCACACTATTTCCATGCCGTATAGTTCCCAAAGTTCCTGCTGCCACAACTCATCGTTTTCAATCTGGGTGTTAGGGTTATGCCAATCAGCATCCTCACCATCACTATTAAATCCAGAACCAATGGTCATCCATTCCCAATCACCTATTAAACCATACGTCTCCAGCACCCTCATAACTTCAACAGCCTGACGGGTCGTAATAAAAACCGGGTAGTCCTTATTGGCCCAGTTAATGATCATAGTTTGATATGGCTTCGTCGACTACTTATACTCTTCCAATCTTGATTCGGTTAAGTTTAGTCCACAAGCGGTCGTTAGTATCATGCAAATGTTGATCGCAATAATAGTAATCCAACCAATGAGAATAACCTTTAGACCGATCACACTTAATAAAACCCATGGGACTTAATCGACTTTTCCAAACTGCGGCTTCACCACATATCTCGCATAGTTTTCCTTGGATTTCTGTCGGCATGGATAACCTTGGTTTCTAATCCGTGTTACGACTATTTCTATTTATGCCCTTCTTGCATCATTCCTTAGAAAGATCATAACGTAGTTTCAGTTTCTTAGGTCCAGTAGAAGGATAGGTAGTCAAACCATTATTCCTCAAAAACATGACTTGGAAGTTACCATCAGAAGTTTTACGAGCAGTGCTACCAGTAATAGTTCGGGCCAAAGTCCACTCGATGTTATTGGTCTTTACACCATCGACACCCATATTGATCTTGTCCAGTTTTTTATCAATGTGCACATCATATCTTTGCATCATATCTTCTAAAGGACTCAACTTCATATTAGCCCCAGCACGTCCTCGACCAGAAGCAGCAGCAGAAGCAGCCACATTAGCATTTCCAAGGAACTTAGTAGCCAATCTTCGGTTAGTAATAGTAGGTTTCATTAAATTGCGTTTCACCAAATCTACAATTGCTTTTTTGTATTTTGCAATTAGTTCTTTACCCCTCAGAGTAGACGGAAAACTATTGAAATCGATTTGCCACCAGATATCAGCATAGTTAGGGTCTGAATTAGCGGCTTTTGCCTCAGGTCCCAATTGAGAACCCTTTCCTTGCACAGAATCACCCAAACCATAAACATATCCATACACTACTACTGAGTTATCGGATACTGGACGGAAGTTTGGTTCCCACCTTCCAATTGAATTTTTCTTTATAATGGGATAATATCGGATACCAGAGCCAGTGTCTACGGGCAATCTTTGGTATCTCATTCGAGCCACAGTAGTGTGTAATTCCTTGGCTGCACGAGTAGCACTCATGTTTTCGCCTAAAGGAGCAGGTTGCATTAAAGTCAACATCTTTTCTTTAAGTTGCTTCGGAGGCAAGACCACACGATACCGCCCGGTCTTACCCAATCTCTTAATTCGGATCTTATTATTTTTGAAATACTGTTTCAAGGTTCGGGAAGTAGTGCCTACTCGCTTAGCAGCCGCACCTAAACCTACATCATCATCCCGCATCAGCAAGTAAGCCCTGCGACACTTTCGGATGGTAGTTTGCAACATGGTTATCTCCCCGGATTTTAATAGTTGTGGACTCCTATTTATACTTACTCGAATTTGCTACCGTCCAAGATAACTTCTCCGTCTGTCATTTGAATAAGGTATTCTTCAGCAAAAAGAGTATCGATTTGTTCTTTTCTGAAAGATATGTGGTTCTGCCTTAAGCGAAGTTCTAATTCTCCACGGTCAGGATAACCCTCACCCACCAAAGTCTTAACGGCTTGCACCAAGAGTCGCATCTTAGGGTCGTTAGCCAACAAGTCCATGTTAAGAGGCACATTCTGAACTACGGTTTCCAAAGCGACCATAAACAACTCTGTGGCCATAGAAATGTGATTAAGATCAACAGCATCATCGCCCTGCAATCGAGCAAACCCTTTACAAAGATTGATGAATTGTTGGAACTTGCGGTTTTCTTTCTTAGAACGCTTCAAGAAAACATCATCAAACATTTTGGTTTCCTTGACTTGAGTTTGAAATTGACTTCTAATTAGTTCACGGGACTTGTTAATATCGGGTTGCAAACGGCTAACATAACGAAGATATTCACGGAAGAAAGAACGCCAAATACGAAGTCTTTCTTTAGACTCAGGAGTATCTAAATTACCACCCATAGCATCCAGAATCTTGTTTTCTACATACTCATCAGCACCCTCATCAGTAAGAGTCATTTGAGTGAACATCAAGGTCATACGGCTAATCATTTGATAAGTGTATTCACCAAAGACATCCAGCATTTTTATCTTGTCCATCTTTTCATCATATTCCTTTGCAGGGTTGCCCCAGAAAGAAACATTCAAACAAGCCTCACGCTCGATATCTACTTGGCCTTTTTGCATAGTGTAAGAACCGTTAGCCAGCATATTCATGAGTTCTCCGAAAACATCTGAACCCCATGTTTGAAACTCGCTAACAGCCATACGCTCATTATTCATTTTACCAATAAGTCCCAACTCAATAGAGTTGAGGTCTTCACCACTCATAGCCCCAAAAAGACCGGGAATGGTGCAGAGTTTACCAGTAGAGGCTACGCCGCAAGGCACTAAAGGTTGAATCACGTTTTCAATAAGATGGTCTTTGCCTTCACCCATACTGGTAATCACGGCAATATGCATCATATCTTGTTTACTAAAGGGACTTAAGCAATTCAGCATCACGGCTAACTTAATCGGATCATGGGCGTAAACATATCGCCACAGAGTATCGTCAGAAATCATTACTTGCAAGGGTGTTTTGCCGTAGCGTTTACACAGACTTTTGAAATCCACTACCTGTTTAGGTAGCAACTGAGATACATGGGATTCCTCCAGCATATAAACTTGCTCGCAAACGAACACCTTTTCCTTGCCTTGTGGATGGATCTGAAATTGGCCTACTACTCCTACTTGTTGACCCTTTCTCATAGACTCGGTTAAGACTACCAAGGTTTGAGTCAAAGTCATGGAATCCATACCACTGGGCATGGTAGTAGACTTACCATTGTGAACCAGACAAGTAATAGCATTCTGTCCATCAGAGATGGTAAAGTAAACTGCAGTTTCTTCAGCGTTAGCCTTGCGACCAGTATTAAGTGGACCGTCTTCTATCTTGATAACTACTCCAGAACCTCTTTGTTGGTCGTGAGTAATCTTGCTTTGATAAATGGCTTCCACTGAAGAATTGAAGTCTTGAAACTTTTCGACGCAATCTTTAGCGTAAAGATACAATGCTTCCTCTATCATTGATGTCCCTCCATTCTACTGACATGGCTAACACCTATAACTGCTTTTCTGTTCGACAACTCAGGGGAAAGTGAAGAGTTTGTGGTTCCGCCCCAACGGGTTTAGGACGCAGAGGGATAACCCAATGGATTCTGGTTGACCAACCAAAGGTGCAACCTTTACCTCTTCAAACCATGAGCCTTGCGGCAAAGGTATATCTGAGTAGTGGAACCACTCCCCGGTGTATGCAATCTGCCTTGGGCCTTTCGGCACGACAACTTAGCACAGAGACCGGGGAGGTCTCGAACATCAAGCCTTACGGCTGTGAACCTTGTCCCGTAGCATTACGGGAGGGAGTCTCACTCGGAGGCTGCCTCAGGGGCTTGGTCCTCGTGGTATTCTGGAAGTTCATCACGGGTGATGTCACTACGCTTGATAGCGTTGAAAGACTTGTAGAAGCGACCGGGGTTCTTGGAAGATTCTTCCTTTTGCTTCAAGAAGTCAACGACCACTGGAAGGTTGTAGTTGTTCTTGGTAGAACCATCTTCTTCGGTGGCTTGGGTAATGATGTCGTTGTTCTTGACGAAGCGTTCCCAATCATTGATTTCGAAAGATTGAAGGTAAATCTTCTCACGGCGACCAGTGTCAAGGTTAACCATTCGGACCACGATGCTGTCTGCACCCAGAGGGGATTCCTGCTGGTTGAAGGACACAATAGCGTAGTTTCGGTAAATGGCACCAAACTCTGGCTTCAGGATGTCGTAGGAAGCCCCACGACGACCGCTGTTTGCACTGCGAGCAGGTCGGTTGTTCTCAAGTTCAGTCATAAATGCTGCGATTTCATCTGCGTTTGTCATAATATCTATCTCCTATTTTTTGTTTTGTGTGTTGTCCCTGTTTTTTGTTGTCAGGACAAATAACTGTTGTCACACCACCCTTATATACCTTCAGGATAACCCAAACAATCGACAAGAAACTATAAATAGCGGTGAGCACCATGAATACCCATGAAGGCGGAAGATTTCTTGCGGAATGCCTTAAAAGCCGAAGGGGAAGCCATGGTTAAACCCGACGCACTTCTAAAGGAAGAAACTTGTGAGGCCGCAGGAAGATTCATGGCAAAGCGTTATTATGAGCAAACCAATGCCACAGTTACTACGGAACTTCGCAACCTCCTTAATTCTATTAGTGGTGAGGACGAGGCAGCAGATATCGAACTTATGTATGGAGAACTTGTGGCTATGGCTAACCCGTTCAACCCACCTCAAGCAGCGATTATTGAGGAAGCCCGCAGAAAAACTTTAGAGGTTTTGCAAGGCAAGGTTGATGATGCCTATCTTTTGCAGTTGTCAGTAGATCTCCCTACGTCACTTACTCCACGAAGTGATGTTAGTAATGTTCTAACCTGTAAAGAATTAGTAGGTAATTATCAGATGGCTGTTGCTAATGGGGAAACCGGTGAGGATGAGGCCAATCGTTTGTCAGATTATGTTACAGCGGTTGTCGCTAACATTGAAAAAGAACCGAATGCTGGTATTGACCGCATAAGTGCAGCATTGATTTTTTATCTTATTGATACTGCAGATATCTCGATGATAGCCAAGGCTACTACTACCGAGTCCTTTATCTCAGATGTGGGAAAAATTGCTACTTACTCTACACAATTACTTTATCGGATTCATGTTGAAGGAAACGGACCCATATCTGATGAGTTCGTTTCACCTCGTGAGGCAGAAAAGGTAAAAGATTCTATGGCTGCTAATGACCCCGATAATGTTTACATCGTGGAAAAAGATTATGATCCTATTACAGGTCTCTGGGATTCTGCTCCTGTTGGCGGGCTTGACCGTAACAACTCCGATTACCAAAGTTTCTTCCGCAATTCATTCCTAAAGGCTTTGTTGCCTTTGGTTACTCAGCACATTAAGACTGATATCGTTACTCTGGATGGTTTCTTTACTGAAGTTCAATTCGAAAACTTGTATGGGCGGGTAGCCGATTATCTTGATCTTACTGATATAGAGTCTGTCATGAAAGCGGCTGCTAACAAACAACAACCTCCTTGGCGAGTTCAGAAGCAGGTTTCATTAGAAGATTACCTCACACTCTACAAAAAACCCATTGAAGTTATCCTGACTGAAGATGGCTCAGGAATTGAATCTATGGATCCTATCGATTCGTGGTTGGAACCTGATTTCGATCTTGGAACTCACGTTACTGTCTGGCAAGAAATCGGCAACTATGTTGTTGTGTGGCCCGAAGACCACCCTGAGACACGAACAGATTCACTATTGCTTCCCAAAACTTGCTTAGGTTATTACCAACCCATTGATATTCCTAATGTTAGCGAAACACCTGAACTTACTGAAGAAGAAATGCAAGTTGTCCGTGACCGAAAAACCGCACAGAAAGAAGACCAACTTCGACGTAAGGCCCTTCGTTTAGAAGTTGAAATTAAGGCTGACAAGTCTTTGACTACTATGGTTAACACCACGACTGGAGAACTTCGTCAATTCACTAAACAAGAACTTTTCGACGGTGCAGCAGGTTTTGAATTCGATAAGACCCGTTTAATTAAAATGGCTGGACAGATTTATCCTGTGGCGTTAGCCACCTTGGTTAATATTTGTGCCGATAAGGGCTACCCTTGTCAGATTTTAGAATCGGGAACTGGTGGACCCCTCAAGGTAGAAGTTCCAGAATCCCTTCTCAAATTAGTAACTCAATTAGGTGCTCCTTTACGAGCCCAAGTTCAAGAAAACAAGGTGGTGGTAACATACTAAGCAATAGAAGCCTTTGGCGAGCCGAGTTTGATCGGTTTACAGACCAATCAATTAAAGATATGAAGAAATACTCCGATAACACTAACGAAGAAAGAGAATGGATGTGTTATGTTTACCTAACTCCGTCTCAAACCTATGAATTGGGTGGGGCTTCTTACGGTGACGAATCTGCTATCAAGGTTTCTCCACAAACCAAGGGTGCTCAAGACCGACTCATGAAGGGATTGGAAGATCAGAAATGGACTATCCATGGACACCCACTAAAGGATGGTAAGATTTACACAGGTCGACAATACTTTTCGTCTACCGATATCTGCCGTGAATTCGTAAAGTCCCGAGATGGTAATGAATATATCGCTCAATTCTTGGTTTACCCACATCAGCAAATCCAAAAAGGTTCTGAGGGTCAACCTACGGGCAAAAAGGTTATCCATAATCGAGTTCGAACTTTGGTTTTCCCTGACACACAAACTATTGTCGCCGCTATGCGAGATTCCAACCCCGGAGTTGATCCTTATGCTATCACACCCGAGTCGGGTCAAAACAAGAATACCTCTGATGGACGTTTAGTTAACGATTCCGGAGTAGACTGGTTCCGTTTCCAAGAAGCCTTGGCCAAGTATGGTTGCATGGGTATTATGGATATTGAAGGACCGAGTTACGGTGCTGAAGGTTACACTTCAGGAGTAGTTTCCACTACTAACGTTGTTGGTGGTTTGGCGGCTATTGCCAGTTTGGGTGCCATCTGGTGGGTTAACCGCAACCGTGCAAAAGTTATTGAGGTCATCGACGACATTGGCATTAGGAAGTGAGGTTCTTGGTAAGTATCTCAGACTTGGGTAAGTATATTGGCTCGGGTAGCCAAGGCTCAGTCTGGCAACATGCCTCCGAGCCTGACAAGATTATCAAAGTTATGAAAGGGTTTCCCCTGCTCAAAGACGGAGAAATGGACGCTTTCCAATATGATCGATATTTAGAAAGACGCATGGGTGCTACTCAATGGGCTCGTGACCACGACAAGTGGATGTTTCCGCCTATGGCTAACAAGATGGTGCTGTATTTATTTCGTGAAACTATGGCCATGAGAAAGGATAATGTTAGTCTTCCTACGGGACAAGTTAAAGTTTACGCTGTGGATAATCAGATTTTTGAACTCAAAGACATGCGTCGCCTCTATAAAACTATTGTCAATAACGGTCAATTCGGTGAAGCCAGCGAAGAAGCCCAACAATTTAAGCGAGATTGGCTAACCATTTTGTCTCCGGGACACCGTCATGGATATCTTATGGTTCAAGAAAAGTTAGATCGTATCGGTGGACGTAGTCGTGCCCAAGGTCAAGAAAGACCCCAAGTTTTTGAAGAGTGGAGCACTTTCCTCTGGAGTGATTTTGGTTTAGTTACCCGTGATACCAAAAACCCCGGCAACTATGGTTTCCGTAATAACAAAGACTTGGTTATCTATGATCCCGTGGTAGCCCCATTACCTGAACAAAACGATTGGAGTTCCCGTAACGTTTTCAATCGTCTGCGTTATGCATATTTTGTGTATCTTTTTACAGATATCCCGAAGATTAACGATATCGATGAACACGATGCCCATGAAGTTAACAAGATTATTCGTCGCTTCGAAAAGCAGATTATTGCTGGTAACTTTTATCGTATTGAACGACAAGCCGAAGGATTCCCGGGATCTTATCAACCTGAACCTTCTCTAAATGATTATGGACTCCGAGACATTATGTATTCCGGAACTGCTTCCGATAACTTCCAACAAACTCTTGCTAACTTCGGTTCTGAAGTTGATTTTGAAGAAGAAATTAAGTGGGATGAAAAGAAACCTGCACCTGATTGGCAAGACGATATCGAGTGGGAATCCGAAACCTTTAATGCAACACCAAAACAACCTAAAGTTAAGTTTCCTCGTGCCAAGGCTGATAAAATTGTGGCTACCGTAGAAGCCCAGATTAAACCTTATGTGGAAAAAATGATGGCTTGTGGTTCTTATCGTCGAGGTGCCCAAATGATTGGAGACATTGATTTCGTAGTTATCCTCAAGGATGGATACACCTTGCCTCAGATCCTACCATCCAATCAAGGTATCAACTGGGTAGGTGAACAAAAAGCCCAAATTATTATTGACGGCGAAAAAGTAGACTTTAGAGTTACTACTCCCGAAGCGTGGGGAGCCACTATTCTCTACTTTACAGGACCTGCTGATTTCAATATCAAGTATCGATGGATGGCTAAGAGACGCGGGTTAAAATTATCTGAATATGGTTTGTTTAATCGAGAAAGCGATGAATATCTTGCGGGTGCTACTGAAGAGGATGTCTTTACGGCTCTGGGCCGGCCTTATCGTGAGCCTGATAAAAGGCAAGGATTCTCTAAATCTAAAAAGAAGACTACTAAAAAGGCAGAAGAGGTAGAAGTGCTTTTACACCCTAACCATGGTTGGGACCGCCAGATTGATATCTTGGAAGAGTTTCCGAATGCTAAGAACTTTGATGCTCTACTCAATCAACAACTATATGAGACCCCGATTAGGGCGAACTCTCTGGATGAAATGTTGGAACTGTGGCAGAAAGCACGGCACACTTTTACTGGTGGTATTTATTATATTAACTTCCCGTTAACTGTTTACCGTGGGGCTTATACTAAAGGTGTTGCAAAACAGTGGACTTGGAAAAGGTGGTTAGAAGACGATAAAATGGGAACCTCCCAGAATATGGGTATTCTGGATACCCAACCCGCTACCCTCAACATACAGGAAGCGTTGCAGTATGCTGGTGCACGTTCTCATGAGGATGGATCTGGTTTTGAATTATATTCTATCGAGATTCAAGACTATTTCGTGATGTTTCCTCGCCCAAGTCAGCCATGGCGACACGAAAACTGTAATCCTGTGTATCGTGATGATGCTCAGGGGATTGACCGACACCCCCGTAACTTCGTCAGTTGTGATAATCCTCAACATGTAGATACCCCTGTTATCTTTATTCTTGGTGGTGCACGATACGAAGACCTGAACGTTATTTGGGATTCAGATGCCAACCATGCTTCTTTTGATGCTGAAGATCAACACCCTATTTGTCCTATTTGTGATGGTTATATTCCCAACGACGAACGTCCGGGTGCTTACCCCGGTGCTATCAGTCGCTACGATAACGAAACCGAGGTTTGTTCTGCTTGTGGAACTACTGAAGGTGTCGGTATGATGATTTTAGGTAATGAAATAAATGTCTTAGCCGAGGAAGCCAAAGAGTTTACTGATGATCCTTGGGAAATTTGGAGATACATTATTGCTAACGCCAAAGAACAACTTCCTCCGATTTTCTTAGGGAGGGCACCTTAATGGCTACCTACCTCGATATTTCCTTGCCAGACATAGATGCCTTTTTGTCTCCACGACGATTTCGTCGGAACAATGATTTAACTTATCGGGGCAGACCCATTAAAGAAATAGTCTATGAACGAACGCTACCGGGAAAACCTAACCATATTGTTAGAGTTTATTCTACCATCAACCGTTTTGGTCAAGAAAGGGGCAGGGGTCGTAAGGTAGGTAAAGACGCTATCCGTGTGCAAGTGCTGTATCGAGATGACCAAGGCGAAGTTTTACTATATCAGACCAAAAGAGTTCACCGTGTGGCTAACTGGAAAGAAAACTTGCAGAAGAGATTTGAAGAAATCCTTGCAGCAGATATTAAGGTTGTGCTGGATAAGCGTGGACAACCTATGACTCTACGAACTAAAGGTGCTAAAAAGTTCTGGGGTTCTCGGGACTATCCTAACTACCAAGAAACCCGTCGTTACGAATCTGAGTTCAAGGCTCCAAGGGGAAGCCGCCGTATGGTAATCAATACCAAGGGTGGCAAAGTGCATAGTATTGTTAAGTGGACTTACTATCCCGACGGTAGCAAAAACTATGAACACGTTCCTCTTCCCAAACCCATTCGTAATATCACAGATCCAAGGCAAGTTCAGAAATTCTATACTACCTTAGGTGTGACTTCCCATCTTTACAACATGGATTCAGAACGCTTTGCTGGAGAAAGTTATCCTACTTGTTATCTTTGTGGCCTTCCTGCCCAATTAGAAGTTCTTACTGCCGTGGGAATGCGTAACTTTTGTAGTAACAAATGCCGTGGCTACTATGAAGGAGTTGATTATGGCGATTACGATAGCCCTAAATTAGAACACCAATTAACCATTAGTAACTATTTCGCTGGCTACATGCCTTCTGGATACGCAGGTCAAGAATCCACATTAAATATTGAGTGTGGTAACTGTGACGTTACTTTGAAAGAAGACATCCCACAATATACTGACTTGCTACCTAACAAACATTTTATTAAAACTTACGTTGAAGAATTCGACGATTATGATGAAGAGCCGTGTTTAAATCATGAGTTAACAATTACTCGTTATCTCTCTAACACTGAAGAATGGGACGGGGTCCGTCTGGGAGAAATTGCTTTTAGGTGTAGCAAATGTGGATATCGAGATATGATCTATGCTGACATCCCAGAAGGTTGTTCTAATACGGGACGCAAAAAGCCAACTTTTTCACAGATTATGGGCAATACTCAAACTGATCGAATGAGGCTACCGTAATCAGTAAAGTCAGCATCTAATTCCATATTTACATATTCCTCAGGTATTTGACTAACTTCCATTTCAGAAGGGTCTTCACGATTGTTCCAATGCACTTCCCAATCATCATAAGTTTGCTTAAGTCGTTCTTTTTGAGTATCCTCGTCGATATTCAATCTAATTATAGTCCAGCCAGCCTCATGCAAGGCTTTGGCTTCGTTAATAAATCGCACATCATCGATAACGATATCCTCATATCTATCTCCGACACCAATAACATAATCAATCCATACAGAGGCTCTAACTTCACGCATCATCATGCCGATTTTTTGCAACAAAGGGCGATCCTTTTTCTTCATTCGAAATAGGTCACGAGCAATTTCTTTTACTTTGCCACCCAAAGATGCTTTCTTGTATCCTTGTTGAGTCACCAACCAATCAGCCATAGTTGTTTTGCCTGAGGCCATTTTTCCGCAGATAGCGATCTTCATGCTAACCAGTTCTCCCACTACCTATATGTATCTTACCACAAACGTGATTGATATGCCCCGGAGGCTTGTTTACCATCCATGGCTTCATTCATATAATTAGGCATGAACTCAGACAAAGGTCTGCTACCTTCAAAGCCAGCCTTCATGTGGAAATCCAGAGTTGGATCCAGAATGTAGGTTTTTCCTTTGTCAGTAGGGCTTCGCACAATACGGCCCAGCATCTGAGTTAGCATCACCCCAGTTTGCACTTTATACCAATCAGGGTTAGCCTTAGTCTTCTTAACAATTCGGACATCACCCAAAGAAGGGAATGGTAATTTAGGAATTACACAAAAGCCTACACTACCACCATCATAACCTTGGTTAGCATAAGTAGAAAACAAGATTTGATTTCCTTTTGATTTATCAAAGTCCTCAAAGACAGCATCTCTTTCTCTTGCTCCTTTAGTGTGTTGCACAATCCTATCGGCTACGCCACGGTCTAACTGCTGGATAGCCTCTACCAAGTTGCGTTCAATTTCGTCAGTAAATGGTAGCACTAACCCTTTTTGGTCAGGGAACTGTTTAGCAATAGTGATAATCTGTTCAGCAGTAATGTGGAACTGTTCCTGATTTCTTTTAGCACGACCCAAGTTCCCACCACGCAAGGTAGTAAAGATAGGTCGGTTATCCAGAGGGAAGGAGGAATAATCTACTTTAATAAAACAAGTAGACTTACGATCTAAGCCCAACTCATCTACAAAGATATCTTGGTCAGCAATAGTTCCACTCATAAAGATACGGCGGCTACCCAATCCCAACAACAACTCCTTGCTAAGATGGTTAATGTTAAGTGGCTTGAAATTAAGATAAACAGGTTCGTCATCATTATCGTATTGCCAAATAACGTTCATAGGGTTAGTAGCCAACTGATCCATCATGTTGCTAACATGGTTAAGACTGTTTTGAGCATATCGTAGAGTCTTGTCATCGTAAGCCTTGGATTCTACTCGCTTAGCCACAGTATCACGAAGTTGTGTTAGATAAGCAATCCAAACTTTAGCACCCATCTGATGACGGCTATCCTCAGTCTTGACATCGATACTTCCAATCTTAGGGAATCCCCATGCTTCATTAGTAGGACTCCATGCTCCCAGCATCTTATCACGAACGCCTTGCAAACGCACAGCCTCTGCACTCACAGCATCCATGATATCGTTAAAGGTAGGGATACCAACTAACCGTTCCAACTTTTTGACACTCAAATCGAAAGAATAAAAGTCAGCCATGCTACCGGGTAGGGTGTGGGCTTCATCGACAATCAACAAATCACGCTGAGCCAGATAACGACCACTTTGGTTCATACCCATGAGATAAGAAGTGTTACCGACAAAGTATCGGTTATGGTGGGCTTCACGAAGAGCCCCGAAATAATCACACAAAGAACTTCCTTCTTTGCCCCAGTTAATGCTACCCTTTTCCACAGGTAACTTGAAAGCACATTTGAAACCAATGGTAGAACAAGGAGCAGTATCAGTAGTGCATCCACCGGTCTGAGGAGAACGGTTCATCTTAGCAGCCTCCACAGCCTTTTCAGCATCGGCTTGGCTACGACAGTTAGGTTCTAAATCCAGAGAACAATCATAGTTGCCCTTACCCATCACAGATCTCATGAAGGGCATTTCTTTAAGATATTGTTTTTGTAATCCTTTCAGGGGAGTTACGATATAGGCGTTAGCATTATAAATCTTGGGAACTACCATAGCGATAGCAGATTTACCAGAACCCACAGGACATTCTACCACAATGTTTTCATACCCTGCTTCCAAGGCTTGGTTAATCAAGGGCACGACTTGTTGCTGTTGTTTTCTTGGTTGATTGAATCGAGTTCCTGCAAAGTATTCATCCACAGATTCCATGGGTTCAGTATCCTGAGTAACGGTTATCTTTTTCCACCCGGGTTCTTGCTTAATACCCATAGCACGAGCACCCAATTTTCCTAATTGACTATCGTCAAAGGTTTGTTGTTCTACAAAATCACTTTCTTCTTCCTCTTGGCTATCATCCACAGCAATCTGTCCGTTAACCCAAAGTTTGAGATTAAAGGTATCACAGAACTTTTCCAAATTCTTAATCTTGCGACCTCGGATATCAACTTCACCAGTATAGGCTTTTCGAGTTTTGTGCCATCGCAAACCATAAGTTTGATTTAGAATGTCACGATAAGGATAACAATTACCACGCACAACTACGTTAACGAACATACCCTTGCTTGGTGTGGTCACCCTCTTATACTTTGCATAGTCAACTATAAGTAGTCGGGCAGACAAATGATTTTCATGGAACTTATGATTGAGTGGGGTGTTGCTCAAACCTCTGGTCCTGATAAGGATGAACCTGAGGATACTTGGTTTATTGTCCAAGGCGTCGCTGCTGGAGTTTTTGATGGCGTAGGTGGTTGGAGAGATGATGGTATTAACCCTGCTCCCTTTACTCGTGACATCGCTAACGGTTGCTGGGAAGCCGTCGAGTCTGGTGACCGAGGAGTTATCTCCATCCTTAATTCAGGATACAAGTCGGCACTAAAACGTGGTAATCAAGGTTCTTGCACAGCGACCATAGTTCTAAAAACTGGGCCTCGGCAAGTTACTGTGGCTAACTTAGGAGATTCTGGATTGGCTGTCTTTAGAGATGGTAAAAAGATTTTTCAGACTGAAGAACAGCAGTATGATTTCAACTACCCTTATTCACTAAGTAGCGATCGAGATGCTGAACCTTCTGAAGCAGAACGCACTATGCTTACCAAACTAAAGTCTGGAGATTATTTAGTGTTAGCGTCAGATGGTTTGTGGGACAACTTATATCCCAAGGAAATTAGTCATCTTTTGAATGATGAAAGAACTCCAGAGCAAATTGCTACTGATTTAACGGTAGCCGCGTTCTTTGCTTCTGATGACCCTCGACGTTGGGCACCCTTTGGCCAGAAATATGTTGAGAAACTTTACGGACAGCAAAACCCATTTACTGATTCTCTGGATAACGATCCCGGACCGCCACCACTAATTGAGTATCTGGGTGGTAAGCCAGACGATATTACTATTCTTGTGGGGAGATTATCATGATTTTAGGACACAGCATTTTTCAAGCAGAGATTTTTCAAGCCGATAAAGTTACCAATAGTGCTGGCTATACTGATGCGGATTATACTACTGCCGACAACGGTCAGGATTTAATCAGTAAATCTGGACAGACCAATCCTGTCAAGTGGGACGCTACCCAAGGAGTTTATGTTACCGATCGAGGAGATGGATTCAAAGCACTGGTTACTAATGCTACTGATGCGGTCAAATTCCGAAAAGGATATATGACCAAATACTATCGAAACCAAGGTGAAAACTTTGTTTTTGAATCTTTTAGTCCCGATGAGCCAAAGGTAGTTAAGCCGTTTATGACCCAAGATCAGTTTGATAACGTTGATACTCCCGATACTCCCGATACTCCTGATGATTCTGAGGATAGTGATGACGATACTGATGAAGATCCCATGTCTTCACAAGTTGAACCTGAAAAAACAAATATCTTGCTTTGGGTAGGAATTGCCGGATTAGCCGCATTGGCATTACTCGCCAAGAGATGAATTATTATGGCAGAATACTCGTCCAATAGTCCTGACTTTCCAGCCTCTGCGAAAAGGAAATTTTTATCCTTTAAAGCAGCCTGCGAATGGGCAGTAACCTCTGAAAGATTTGATTTCACAGCACCTTCAGTAGCAATTGGAAAGGAACACGCTTCGAACATTCCACATCAATACAGGGCATGGCAGTTCCATTGGGCTGTCCTAACGATAATAAAGAAAGGATGGTCATTAGTGGCCATTCCAAGTGAAGGTTCAGGAATGTCGCCAAGAGCCTCTGCACTTTGTTATGACAAAGAAAAGGATTGGTTGATTGCGGTTAACTCCGACGATAACTTCAATACTTTAGATCCCGATATGTTTAATTCCGGCATTAAGGTTTGTGATAGCCCCGTGAAGTCAATGACGGATAGTTTAGGTGAATTGCCTGAAGAACCACCCGATATTGTCATGTTTACAGCCGAAAATACTCCAGCCCTCAAAAATTGGCCTTTAAACAAGTGGTATGACAGCGATGGGGATTATCTTTATGGTGAATCTTTGGGGCTTAACATCAAATCAACACTCAAGTTCTTTGCTGATGACTTAGGCGAAGACGTTGAAGTCTACTTTGTGGATGTAACACTTCCCACAGACGATAACATTAAAGCCATAAATTGGTTTTTCCGAGGCTTTGCCCCTAAGTAACGAGGTTTACCCAGACGCCGGGGGCGTCAAATCCACCTTTCCCCAGTGGCTGTGAGCCTTGGTCTCAGAATCCCAGTTCCCGCATAGCATCTTCTTTGGTTATTCCACCAGATTCTACTAACTCGGTCATCACACCGAAAGGATAGCACTCATCCTTCCAATCGCAATAAGAACACTGCCAATCACCCACAGGAGTAATATGACTCTTAGCAAAGGCAGCCATCTTAGTCTTAGTAAGTTCTCCTTGGCTCTTTAGTTCTTCAAACAGTTCATCAGAGAAGCGAAGACTAAAATCACGTTCAGGTGGGGTATCAGCCTTGAGTTTCTCATAGGATAGCACATAGCGTTCCAAGATGTTTTCAATAGTGAGTCCTTGAATAGATTTGTAATCAGCACCTTCCAACATACTCATTGGATCGGTAACGGGAGTAATCAAACGACCATCCATAGTCTTTACCAAGATTTCACCATCATAGCCATTACTCAATTCAATTCGGAATTGGTTAGTCTTACAAGCATCCACCAAACCATAAACGATAATACCATAAGGAATCTTGACTCCATAGGTGTCCTCCACTACTTTTCGAGTGTGAAGATACATTCCTGTTTGCATCAAGTGTTCCATCTTAGGAAAACCAATTGGATACATCTTGTTAGCCTTACCCAAAAGAACCTTTTCACTAAAGTAGCCACGAGTAGACTTAACTTCAATAGCCACAGCCTCATCCATATTCATACCGATAACTCGGCCCTCATCATCCATTTCAGCCATTCTGAGAATAGCGTCAATTTCACCACTCATATCAATTTGTTCACCATCGGAACAAACTCCAATAGGTGCTTTGATTTTCAAGTTAGAAGCCAAGAGAATCCCTTGCTTTTCCCAATGCTTTTGCAATTCTTCCTCATAAGCATCACCGATACCAAAACGAATCATGCTCAAGTCATCAGAAACATTAGTCCGAGGAATCCGCTTCTTAGAATACCAAACTTGACGATGACACTTTCCAATCAACTTAGGATTGCCGTGTTCGTTAATAATTTCGCAGGAAGCCCCTGTTGGGTTTAGTCCACCCAAAGAGATTCTCAGTCCACCGTTTCGCTTGCTGTAAATATAGTTTTGTATGGGGTCAAAGTTAGTCATTAAATCACCGTTTATGCTGCTTCTTGGAGCAGTTACAATCCCTCTGTGTGCAACTACCCTTTTATACCTTCCGTTATGCGAACTTATAAGTAGGTAGGTCTCACAAAATAACACCATGCCGTTAGGTTTACTTGACTTTTGTGAAGAACAAGGTCTGGAAACTGACGGACACTTAATCTACAATCCCTCGGCACTAACCTTGGCTGAAGCCCGTTTCCTATCCCCGGTTTGGGTGCTACGCTGGAAGTATCGTCGTTGCCGAGCGTGTAACACAGATTTCGATATTGAACAGCAAGGTATATATTACTGCTGCCACGATTGTTTGCAAGAAGTGAGAGCATGAAAGAAGTTAAAGATGTTAAATTGGGTATCAAAGACGGCGATGTTGTCGTTACTGCTACCGTTGATATGAAAGCCGATGATGATCGAGATGACCTTTACTTTGTTATGTTCAACATCTTGGATGACCCTCTACGTTTGGTAGTTGCTGTGGCTTCTAACTTTGCTGACTTCTTGGTCACACAAGGTTACCGAGAATCTGATATTAAATCATGGTTGGACAATGACATTCAACAGTATCTAAAAGTAGTTGTCAAACATCAAGCCGATATCATGACTAACGCTACCGAGCGTATTCGTATTCCTTTGGCTAACCAGCAGAATGCTGATCAAGCCCGTCTGGTAGTTACCACCATGTTGTCAAAAGGCTACTTCAAGCAAGTTACCATCTATAACATTCCCGGGGCTTCCGAACCTGATATCAAGATTCAAGATGTCCCTACTAAAGACATGTCCCGAGACCTCAACATTATGTTAGAAGTTATCAAGAACTGGGAAAACTTCGATTATGAAACTTTCCACAAGGAGATGGTGGTTCGATATGGCTGAAAGTATGGAAATTGGAGATGCTCTTAAGGCTATGGCTGAAGCAGGTCAAAGTCCTGATGGATTTTTAATCCGTTTAATTGCTACCGAGGGTGAAGCAAAAGATATGCAACCTTTCTCTACCTCAGTTTACGGCCTTACAGTTTCCCGTGGTTATGAACTTAATACCACTAACTTTGATAAAGAGGGTGTCTTGTATCATGTTTATGATATTGTGGCTTTTGTTCCTTTCGATAGCATGGAAACTGAGATGAAAGATACCGATACCATCCTGCACGATATCATTAAGCAATCCCATGAGATGCAATTTATTGCTGGAATTTCTCAAGCCGTGCACTTTATTTACCAACCTTCTGAAGACGAGTGAGTCTTGATTATTATGGACGAACTAACGGACTACATGGTTTACTTGTTAGTGCATTCCATCCACAATAAAACTTATTTGGGGATAACCAATAATTCAGAACGTCGCCTTAGACAACATAACTGTGATCTAAAAGGTGGTGCCCGATACACTACCGGATTCAAGGGTGAAGGTGAGTGGTCATACCACATCTGTATCTCTAATCTAACTAAGCGTCAATCATTATCTATTGAAAGGACTGCTAAGAATAAACGACGACGGGCTAAAGGAAGTTCTCCTTTAGAAAGAAGATTAGATGTTCTGTTACCCTTACTTGAAAAATACCCTGATTGTGTTGTTGAATATAAATAGTCGTGAGAACAATATCACCCTATGCCAAGATTTGCTATCAATCAATCCGATAGCCAAGATGTTTTTGATAATTTAGTTAAGAGAGGTTATCTAAATGCTCTCAAAAGGGTGGGATGCAACGGACGCTACCAGTTAGTAATAAAAGGTAGTCAAATTATCTCACTTAATCGAATGCCTGATGCTAAATATCCACGAGGTGGTGACCAAGATTTTACTGAACCGGCTGTGATAACCCGTATGCTTCGTCAGGGATTGCGAACTGCCCATGATGTTCATCAAATTGGTCAGCATTCTGCTACTTTCATTAGGGAAGGCTTGCAATCGACTTTAGTTGATCTCATGTGGAAACGTGAAGACTCCTTGCTTAACCGTTATCTTCCCCAGTGGAATGGCCTTAACATTGAACCCTACCGCATTAAATCGTCACTTGACTTTACTATTTACCATATCCGAAAGGAGGATGGTCGGGTGACAGTAATTTATGATTGCATCCCCGGACCGGAGTTACAGGCTGTCTTGGATCCTAACCCACCCGTTAGTTTGGATATGCTTTTCGGTTGATAGCCGCATGGAATTCGTAATTTGACAGATTCTTATTCATCCTTCTGGTGCCTTCTTCGTCCAAGGTTACAACCCAATCATCACCACCAATGTTAATGTTATTCCAACGACGAGGACTTCTTTCATTCCAAACCCATGCTGAAGGAGCCCCGGGCCTTTCTCCGGGCGGTGCCACATTTCCTGCGGGAGTAATGTTACCTACTTTCTCATAGTCATCCATAATTTGTCGGAGATATTGGTTATCTTGGTGACCCATCCATGAATCTTCTTCAGTTTTGGGCACCCATTCTTCAGTTATCTTCCAATCTTCTTTTGGGTGAAAATATACTCTGACCTCGTTACCGTCAAACGCAAACCCGGGATCAGACTCGATTCGTGAAGTTATGTCTGGGATAAGATAAACACTTTTGATGGAGTTAGCACTCATACTGCTGAAATTGTCGTCCGCATCCATGGGGTCTAATTCTAAGGCTTTATTTAAATCTACCCACCTTGGGACAAAACGAGTCGCTGCGTGAGTGTTTCTAACCTTAGCACTTGTGTAAACAAACAAAAATCCTGCTCCTGCATCCATGGGCTCTAATTTCCAAATCCGACCATTTCGCTCGGGTTTCATGGAGTTATTTTTACCCCAAGTCTTAATGTATTGGCTACTTTGACCAAGGCCCATTGGATTCGAACTACGATTAAATCTCCAATCCATATCAATTCATTATTCAATCAACTATTTATATTGGTGGGTCCGCCCAGATTTGAACTGGGGTCTGACGGCCCCCAGCCGCCAAGTATAGGCCAAACTAACCCACGGACCCTTAGTTGAGTAACCAAAAAATGATAGCCAAACAAGCCAACAAAGTTATCACTTGTGATCCTGTGTTGCTGGGACGAGGAGGATTTGGATCGTGTAATTCCCAACCCATGTTTTTCACACTGACCTGCCCATTCGTTTAAGGTCTTCTCTTTTGACTAAACCCAAGGTAATAGATGAAGCACCGCCGTTTTCTTCCACAGTGACCTTCATGTAATCAGTATCACCATAGTCTTCAAAGACCAAAATACGATTAGAACCCAGATCCAGAGCGATTCTCATGTTAGCACCTTGTGATACTTACTTACTTATAAGTTCTCCTTTAGAGAGCAGGGGTATCTATCTATATGTAAAATTATACTTGCGTATAATCTTACTGTCCGACCGTTCCAGCGTTGATGCCCGCTACCTTTTTATCAGTAGTTTCTTTCCAGTTACGTCTGTGACGAAATCCCCTGCCCCCCGTGGAGGGTAGGACTGTTACTACTCGGTAATATACCGAGAACGATATTCTTCGTATAGTTTGTCTGCAAGGTCATAAACTGCTTGAACTGTGTCCCCATCTTCTGAGGTAGAGGCATCTGAAGCACATACCAAAGAAGTAGCGTTGTTGATGCACATACCGAGAGTAATGCGGTCTTGAACGCTCATTACACCTTCGTCGAGGTCTCCAATGTGAACACTGTTTCCATCAGGAGTAGTGAGAGTTACTTTTGCATACTTGATACGGTTTCCATCAAGGAGTCCGAAGCGTCGGCGGCTACCGGTAGCAGTCTTAAACTTACCAGCGTAGCGTCCACGGACATCAAAACGTCCGATTTCGCCTTGGTCGTTGGCTGCTTCATTTGGACCTTTAATAAAAAAGGCCAGAGTTCCGTCGTCTTTGCTCCATTCTCGGGCTGAATACCCATTTTCACATTTAATGTCAATCTTTACCATGTCTAAAACCTCATGCGGTTGTTCGCAATAGATAGTGTGTCACACCACCCTTATATACTTACCGAAAAGGTAGGTTAATGGCGGCACAAACGGGAAGACAACTGCATACTTCGTTCCACTCACCAGAAGATACTTTGCTCAGATCGGACATAAGTCCATTCAATTCTTCCTTCCATAAGGAGTTCCATGCTGAATTGGTTCGTTGTCCATACTTCTGAAGAAAGTAATTTCGATTTTTTGTATAGTAAGCCATCTGTAAGGCCATCCTATTAACGTTAGGGTTTCCACATCGAAGACAGAACCTTGATCGAGGAACTAATTCCAAAAAGGAAAAATTGACGCGGGTTCGAGCCAAGTCCATAATGTAGGTTATGGCTATCGACTACTTATAGTTACCTTTCGGTCTTGGAGACAGATAGCCAAAAATATAAGTAGTCAAGAAACTGATATAATATATGCCTTCTGAGGCTCGGATCCGCACTGTTGTTATGAACCCAGACCACATCTGTGAATGGTGGGTCGGAGAAATATGGGTTACCTTTGGCGGTCGTTCTTGGAGGGAAGATACCATCGTTGATATCGATGAGAAGAACTTAAACCGTCGTGTTACTGAGGAAGTTGAACGCCTGCGTCAACTCTTTGATAACGGTAGTCATGAAGTTATGTTTTCATAATCTGTTCCAAGTTAGCATTGATGGCAGGAGGGACGGGATGTCCCTCCTTACCCGTTATCAACACGAAAGTCTGCCTTTGAGAACCCGGGTGATAAACTATCCGACTCTCGATTTCACTCCACGTTATTCCTTTTTTATCTTCTATGGGATGCCTGTCAGGCCCTACTCCCGAGATAACGTCCTCATAGAGTTGTTCTATTTCCCGATCACTGAGAGATTTTAAACATTGAATGATGTTCCTTCCGTCTACGGGTAGTGTGCAGGGTAACTCTCCCTTGCGGATATATTTGCCCTTTCCACGATAGCGTAAAAACTTTGGTTCACCGTCGGGACGTAAAGTCTTGTCTAAAGGCACATGGCTTTCCTCTGTTTCTATTTTCCAATGCAGGGCTTCAATAACGGTAAAATTCCCGTCTTTAGCAGCAATTAACATACCCACATTATGATCTTTTGGAAATAGTTCTGTAGTAGCAAAACCTCGTATCTGTTCTTCAGTAGCACCGAGCACCGAGCGATCGATGTCTTGACGTGCCCAATTCACAGGAGTTAGCGTCCAGTCTTTAATCACGTTATCGACACCCTGTTAATGCTGGGGTAAAACCCAACAGTCGGTAGTCTGGTTCGCAACTCCTTTAATTTCGTAAAAGCATTTTCACCGAAATACACCTCTCCGTGTGGTTTCAAAGATTGTAAGTCGTTGTCGTTGAACCATTCGATTAAAGTCATGTTACTATATCCATCAGGGTAAAACGCCATATAACCACTCCAGATGTAAATCCGCATATTGTTACCCTTACCAAGGTCCCCCATTATTTCGGCTTCCATCGATTCTGTAATTTTTCGCATTCCAGTAGAGAGTTCCCCATTATCCTTCTTTATTTCCCAAATTGTTGCTATGTGATAACCAACAGAATCAACTTCATCGACGTTACCGGCACGAGGGCCATGATGGGAGATTTCCTTTTCTGTTGGTTGCCACCCGTTGTTTTCAAAGATGCTGACGAAAGCATCCTTGTCGGTAGCATCCTTATTGAGAATCATATATCCATGCAACCGATTATCGATTACCTTTCTGTAGTCCTGAATGCTGGGAGTCAGCAAGATTATCTCTTCGTGGCTTTTTGCCCACGGCTCTTTTTGAGCAAACTTCCAAGTATAACCCATATTTTCTAAAAATCGGGTTGCAAAGTTGAAACTTACTGTGTCCCACCAATCACCCATAGTTAGTGTTGTCCAGACCCGTTATTTATAGATTACCTTTATCTAATCCAACCTAATTTCTCGCCACTCTACTCTTCCTGCCTTTACTAAATCTCTGATTCGGCGTTGCTTGGTAGATAATTGAGCCTTAGCAGATTTAACATCCATAATGTAAACCATACCCTCTTCCACATTTTTATCTTTGTCATCTCGATAGTCCCAGACGATATAATCAATCGGGTTACCCATAAAGTTCCAATTTTCTGCCTTCCAATCAGGATCAATTTGAGGGTGTTCTACGAATGGTGCCCACTTTTCTAAGATTTGTCCTTTAGAGGTATGGGCTGAAGCAGCCCGTCCTTTTTGTTTCTTGGCTTCGACTTGGGTAGACTCAAGGTCTAATTGTAATCGGGCTACTTGATGACTAAGTTCATCGATAGCACCTTCATGAAAGCGAACCGATTGTTTAGCGGTGGCTAACTCCTGTGTTAGTGCTAACAACCTTTCAGTATCTTCAATAGTTTCCACTATGGTTTCAATCTGGATTTCGGGAGGACGCTGAGAACGCTTCCAAAGTTCAAAACCGAACAGGACTACCAATAATGCTAAAACCGTCGTGGCTATCTCCAACATGGCTACCAATTCTGGGATCACCTATATGTAACTTAAGGTGTTTAGTTGCCGATAGAGTTTCGGTCAATCCCCAGAGCATCACAAATGTCATTGTAGCGGTTGCGGATAGTCACTTCAGTAACCCCGGCGGCAGCAGCAACATCACGCTGAGTGCGATAACTCTCAGGGTTCTTCATACAAGAAAGATAAACTACGGCAGCAGCGATACCGGTAGGGCTACGGCCAGTAGTGATACGACGAACCTGTGGGTTTTCTAAGATAGTCAAAGCCTCAGCCTGAATCTTGTTACCAACCTGCAACTTAGAACAGAAGGCAGGAACGAAACCATCAGGGGTGCTGGGTTTGATTTGCAAAGACAGGTGTTGCTTAACCTTACGGTAAGTGCGACCAATCTCTTTACGACCAATACGACTGTGACGACCAATCTCATCCAGAGTGCGGTGAATACCATTCAAACGGCAAGCAGCGTGGATACTGGCGGCAACTACCCCTTCAATAGAACGACCCTGCACTAACTTGGCTTCGGCAGCCTTGCGGTAAATGTAAGCAGCCTGTTCACGAATAGACTCACTAAGGTCCATACGGCTGGCCAAACGCTGAAGTTCGTAAAGGGCTTGCACCAGATTACGCTCAGTGGAGTTGCGAATACGAGTTCGTTGTTGTTGACGACGTAGCCGGTTCAAACGGCGACGGAAATCACCTTTAATTGGTGCACCAGCGTGGTCTTTCCAACCCTTGCCGATATCAGTAGTCAAACCCTTGTCGTGCAGTAGGTATGATGCCTTCATTCCGTGGCGTTCGCTATCAGCACCCTTGCCATCAGCAAAGACACGGTAGTCCTTACCCATATCGATGGCTTGTGCTTGAATCAACCCACAGTCAGGGCATTCGTATTCTCCAATTGTATTTTCGAGAATGCTACCGCCTGAGCAGCCGCATTCTGGACAGTCTATATTCCATGATGACATTGTAATCCCTCTCTATTCCTTCAATCACCTATTTATACTTTTCGATAATTATACTGGTGGCCAAGTAGGTGGATCTCGACCCCAGTGTTTTCGGTAGGCTTGCTCACAATCCTCGCATCGAGGCAAGGTTTGGGCAAAAGCATCATCACATCGGGTAGGCCACTCTACAAGATCACTCTTGCACAGATAACCATAGGTGTTAGCGATGTGAATCATCTTTGGTTTTGGAAGTGCTCTTTGACGCTTCAGTTCTTCTTGGTCAACTTCCCCATCAGGGCAGTTTGGTGCCCGATGTCCGGGCTTACCACAATTAGAACAGTTACGCTTACTCAAAGTTATTCCTCCTTAAGTTCCTGCCTTTTCTTTTGATTCTCTAATCGACGTTCTTCAAACTCGACTAACTTTTCTAAAGTAGTAGCACGGAAATGGAAATCCCCTTCACCGTTCTTCCAGTTCCATCGCAAGCGGTGAGTATCGGTTTCAGCAGTCATTAACAAGTAAGGCTTCATATCAATAACCTCAGTAATGGTAGCAGTTCCTTTAACCAGAGTAGTCAAAGCCACTTGATCCCATTTGGTTTCTTCCTTGTTCCACATCCGCTGGGTTTGGTTAGTCAATAACTTCTTGACAGCAGTTGCACTTAATTTCTGATCTTTCTTATAGGCCATTGTAATTCCCTCCAACATGGTATGATTCCCGATAGGCTGCCTTTAAGCAAGGCACACAATAATCATAGTCTTGCTTTCCAATGCTCAGGGTCATTGTCCCCTTGCTACCGCACTTGCACTTCATGCTCACTCCCCCTTAGCCAACCAAGGGTGGTTATCGTCGTATTTGCGGTCAGAGCGTCCAAAGAGCCAAACATCGTGGCTATTGGTTCGGGAAATGGAATTAACCATCACCTTACGAATCTTAGTGAATCGCTTATCTGCCTTAAGCACAGCGTAGACGGTGCGAGGGTCAACATCGTTTTGATACCCCTCACTAAGCCTTTCAGCCAAATCTACTGTGGTCATAGCCTTGTCTTGCAACAAGTCAAGTGCGTTCACTCGTCTCTTATCTTTCCATGCGTGTCGTCCCATATTTATTCCTCCATTGTGGTTTCTAATCCCTACCAATAAGTTATAGTATATAAACTTTGTGGTCGTTCAAGCCTCTTGACTTGAAAGAGAGCCGGGATTCCAGCCCTCAATAATCCATTCTTCGTAAACGGTGCCTGTGGCCTCGTCTTCAAGTCTTAGTTTCAGTTTGTCCATGCTATCATCCCCAGACAGTATCGCCAATCCAGCCAACCAAGGTTAGCCCAAGTAGTTGTGCGTTTGCGATTGGATCCAACACCATCAAAGTGCCGAATATCATAGTCATAGTTCCGATTTGTAATAGGTCAGTTATTGTATTCATTGTTGTCGCCCTCATGTTTTGACAGAAAGTTATAGTATATAAACCTGCCGGTGATTTTCGCCCTTATGCCTTGATTTCAGCAATCTTTTGTTCCAGCCGTTCCACCTTTTCCCACACTTTTGGATTGCGGGCTTTAGGATATTTAGCCTTGAGTTTTTGGAGTTTTCGTTCCCAGCGATTCATAATCACCACATCCTCCATCCAGTTCGCTGAGCAGTAAGATACATTTGCACAGCCTTGACATGATGACACTCTTGCTTCTTCATCTTGCTAACAGGACAAGAACATTGGATGTTATCATCTGACCATACGGCTACTTTCCAATCTCGACCAGAATTACCGGTTACTCGGAAGTAGTCTTTGTTTACCATGAGGACTCCTCCACTACGGAGAATGCCCAAGGCCATTTGCTGTCGGTCTTTTCCTTCGCTCATAATTATCCCTTGATGTTGGGACCCTTATAAAGATTACTCACGGATTTGTCGTTTGTTAATAGCATCATAATTGACCGAAAGGGTATGCCATAAGTTATCTACAATATAGATAGCCTGTTCTATATGCGGGCGTATGTCTTCGATAGTTGTGATACCAAGATCTTTACAGGCTTTCCAGTCAGGCACGATACTAATGTCGGTCTGAGGTAATTCATCTAAAGTCATCGGCGGATATCCGTTTTGGATATCTGAATGTCGTAAATAGTATCCTACGTTAGCAAATAGGCTATGTAGTGAACTTCTCAATCCCAAGACGGCTTTTTCATTTGGTTGTTTTATCATCCAATTCGCCAAGTTATCCATATTGCCGTGCCGAGTTTGAAAAAATTCAGGAATCCAAGAATAACCGTATAACCAGTCTTTGATAACTGCTTCGCCAGATTTGAACTTGTTAGACACGATAATCAACCCCGGATTCTTTTGATTAGCAATCCACCCAATCCTAAAATCGCTACGGGGATAACCCAATTGAACTCAGTTTCAGGTTCTACTTGAGAGCCCACATCATCTATCTCAGAATAGTTAGTTGGTTCTGACGGAACGTCGGATAGCGTCGTGGTTAACGAACCCGATCCATTATTGTTAGCGTTAGTTGACATCCAACCTTTTACGCTGGCTGCCTGAGAATCTGATAGTTGCACGATAGAACTACTAAGACTACCGGTGATACCACAGTTATCTTTTATTTGTTTGCCGATTCCCGAACTGGTTGACAAGTTTGTAATCTTCTTTCCTTGAGTATCAACAAACTGATAACTTTTATTGATACCGGTAATGTAAATCTTAGGATACGGGGTATTTATTTTAGTCCACTTACCATCAATTTTATGACTTCGATACAGGTTTCTGGTTTCGGGTTTTCCTTCTTGTGGAATCTTGTCACCCCAATAAGTATGTCCGTATTGAGCGTAGTGATCTCCATCAGTAACATAACATAAACCGTTTTCGTCTGGTCCACCAGTAACTTCACAATCTTGGTGATATCCTTTCGGGCCATAGTAGGTCGTCCCAGAACCACAATCAACCAGAACATTACCTACTTTCCAGCAGTTGCTATCGTCGGTGCGAGTGTATCCAGACTTACAAGTCCCACATTTAGTAGCATCATGAACCTGAGCCGTTGGGTCGTAAGCCGAGTTGTGAGGGTCTCTACATCCAATAGTTATGACCCCCTCGTTAGCAAAGGTGCTGTAAACATATGAATATGGTGAAGGTAACACAGATATTACTTCCCTGTGCTACTACTTATATTTATGGACGGCTCAAATCGTTATCCCACAGACCATTAGGTTGGGCTACCAAAACCGGAATATCCCTTTTAGTAAACCAATCTGCCCAATTCATTTTGAAAGGGTTAGACTTTAACTGCCGATAATACTGTGGAGTAGTCATCACTAACACCACATCCACTTCAAAGGGATACAGGCTGGCGGCCTTGTCACCATAATTGATAATGTTGGTAGAAGTAAACCAAGTTCCAATAATCTTGGGTAGTTTGTGAGGCAAAGGATCTTCGTCTAAATCGGCTACGATATTGATTACGCTGTGGAGCATCTTTCTTTTGGCTTCGTCAGAACCACCATTGTTGTAGTAAATAACGTTATCAGCGTTAGCCGCCCTATTGAGCCGAGCCATCAGCCAATCGATAACACCACCGATAGGATTTAACCCATCTACTTTACGAGTATTAGGAACTCCCATTATTAGAACCTTCTCAACTTCCATACTAAATCCTTTTCCTTTCCACTATATGTAGTTATCACAAGGTTCTGAAATGGTGCATGGCGATACCCATATCATCAGAGTTATCACGGGACTCAAACTGACCATCTGCTTTTTTGACCAGAGCCATTAGTTTATCGTAAGTCACAATACGGGTAGCCCCTTCGATAACGAAAGCAAAATGCATCTCTACCCGAGAGTTGAAACCCATTTTCAACATAACTTTCAGATCTTGCAAGGTTATCCACCAAATACCTTCGTGAAGGTATCCATGATTACGCCATTCAATTTCAGCATCCTCTCCACCCCGTTGTTCTTCTTGCTTAACTTCTTCCAATTTTTGGTCTTTCATTTGAAATCCACATTGTCGGCATTGGTTAGTGAATCCAGAAGGAGATTCTTCATTAGGCACCATTTTAAAATCTTGGGTATAATCCCCGGCGGACATCCGCTTAGGTTTATGTTCTTTCCACCGCTTGTCATAGTAAGTAGTAATAGTGCATTCAGGACAGAAGGCGTAAATTGGTTGCCATCGCTTACGCATTTCAGTTACCCTATCCTCAGTAGGCGGGTCATAAGGCTTTCCTCCAGACCATGCTTGGTCATCAGGAATACAAAAAACCTCGATCTCGAATGACATGAGTTGTTTTTGGGGCTACCACCCTCATATAGTTAGCGTGTAGACCTTGTAGACTCTAACCATTTTTCATAAAGTTCTCTGCCCTCTTTGGCCTGAGGAGTTCCTCGGGTTTTTCTCACCAATCGGTAGTAAATCAGGCTTCGCTCTTGCTCATGTTTATCTAAGCATTCAGGACTACAAAAAGGTGAACCACCTTTGAAATCCCATTCTTCTCGGCAGTATCGGCACGGTTGTATTTTTCCCATAATAACCAATGTTTCCGAGGGTATATAAAGTATTACTCTAATTTAAGTCTCCAAAGCAATACATCAAAAGCACACTTCAGATACCAAGGACGATAATGGAGATTTTGTTCAGGACCATCCCACATAATGATAACCATAGCGTTAGCCGAATAAACGTGTTCATTACCGCAACCGCACTTAAACAATCCCCGGGCGTTAGTTTCGAAGTCGTATCCGTAGGTAGCAGGATAGTAGCCATCCCTTTTCATCTTACCACTTCCCCAGCGGGCATTCGGCTCGGGGCAACTGGGTTTTTAATTTCATATTGCATCCACAGATATTACAATAAACACCGGTTAGTTTCAGACGCAATTCCGGACACGCACGACAGATTTTCATGCGTTCGTCGTATTGTTTTAGCCCCATAGTTATTCCTCTTTTGCTACCTTCATATAACTTTGTAGCACTTCATCAAGATCAAGTTCCTTTCCATAATATTCGAATGAAGGGTAACTCTCGGCGTAGACATCCCGGTCCCAATAGTTATCACCCTCTACCACAAAACTTCCCCGATGTTCGAAAGCCTCTGCTCGGACTATCTCGTCATTTTCGTCTTTACGGTTAACTTCCATGGTTCCCAAATAACTGGCAAACCAATACTTCAGATCTACGACCGGAGGCATCCTTTGGTCTTGCCCATACAAGAAAAAGTGGACATTTCCGTCAAACGTCCTAAAAACTGCTTCTGCTCCGTCAAAGGGTATCTTAATCTTTTGATCGAGAATAGCCTGCATTCGAATTTTCTCTATTTCGTTAACCTCCATACCAAAGACCCATGCCTCGCCTGAAACAATTGGTTCAAACCCACCCCAATTCATTTCAACTGCGTTCCAAAGAGTATCTGAATAACCAATTTGTTCATAATCTTCAGTATCCTCACCTTGACGATTCCAACCCCAATCCCATCGAGCCGCCACTTTTCCAAATTGAAAAACATTGATAGACTGATAATCCTGCTTTAACTTAGTAACTACCCCTTCAGGAATATCTTCCGTTAACGAAAACATTTCTGATGTATCTTGTGAATCTAAGTAGCCGTCAAGAGTCATCATGAACTTATGTAACCTTGAGATATCGGGAAAAGAACTATGCCATTTCCACCCTGAGTATGATAACCCTGCCATATCAACACCTTCTTGGTCTTTCCAAACCACGACGTTATCCCACTCTTGCAGGACCTCTTTAATATTTTTGACTGTTAAATCGAACTCTTGGGGTTTATTACTGCCTTTCACCATAACCTTTGCAAACTTTGGTGCGTAAACCGTTTCCCAAAACACGGGTAAAAACTTAGCAGGGAATACTAAGTTCCCATACGACCGATAACCCATACGATAATTTTGTTGCTGCTACTATTTATATTTAGCACAATGTTTGTTGAGTGCTAACTCCCAGAATCTGAACTTCGGGGACCCAATGAGTAGTTCTTTTATCTGCGGTTTGTTCTCTGCGAACAAGATATCCAGCAGGATCGTTAGCCTGAGCATAAACTTTAAACTCAAACTTGTAATCACCGGTGTCGCCATTAGGTAACTTATAATTTCTGATGGTAGCACCACGAGCAGCATAAGAAGCCTTGATAACCCAGATACAGTTACGTCCCAGATCTTCTATTTCAGAATCTGTTAAATTTGACACTTTTGCACGGGGGTTGATTTTGCTCATATACAAGGCTTCAGCCTTGATATAATTGCCGATACCACTAACCACAGTCTGATCCATCATAACTTGGGTTATTTCCTTGTGTCCCAAACCTTTTCTTTTGTGCCCACCTCGAATTCTTTCTCTAAAGGTAGTTAGAGAAACATCTTCATTCAGAATATCAGGTCCAAGTGAGGCTAACTTAAGGTCTAAAGCATCTTTGTTGTTCTTAAATATCTTAAAAGTTCCAAACTTACGATAATCGACATAAGTTATCTCGCCATTATCTGTGTGGAATGCCAATCGACGATGCTTTTTGTCTCCACGCCCCGGAAGACGCCATGTTCCAGACATTCCCAAAGTATGGTGAATACGATAAACCTCGCTACCATCAGAAATAGTAAACCAGATGAACTTGCCTTTACATTCCACATTATCGATACGGGTATTTCCGTTAGCCACAGCAGACATTAAATCTTGCACGTCATCACGAACTTGTTTAGTAAACCAATCTTGATCCTCTACGGTAATCTTTTGCAGGTGACTACCAGCCAACCGCTGTCGTAGTCGTTCAGTGGTTCTCCTAACTTCAGGACCTTCAGGCATATGGTTAATTTAAAGTTACCACTCTTATGTATGTTATCGAAGGGCCTCATGAACTCTTCTAAAACATCCGTTGGCAGGACGAAACCTAAATCCATTTGATTCCCATGGTTGCAATAAAGCGTTAACTTCATCAGCCGTAGAAAAATCAGCCCCGTCTAACATGTGACGTTCATCATCATCCATGGGCCAGACAATACGACCCTTGTTAACTGAATACGGTAGTCTAATGACCCCTTGTCGATAGTTGGGACTCTTATCCAGACTCGGTAATTCCTCTCCAGTAGCCGCAAAAGTGATGTCAGCCACGGTTCGGGCGTATTCCCTACCTAAATCACGCAAAGGATCTGGACGATTAACTAAATCATGAAGGTGCACTCCTGCCAACTCAGCAGATTGTTCTGATGATAACCAAATGTGGAATCCCTTGCTACCACTAAAAACCATTAAGGGATTTAGCCCAGCATCGATAAGATACTTGTAAATCTTATTAGCATCATCAAATGCTACCCTCAGATTAGTATTATCGATATCCCAAACCATATTCTTCCCTAACCACAGTTCTTTAAAGTCGATACCAGTTCCCTGTAACCCTGCAGGTGTCAAAAAATCTTTCCAACGGTTAGAGTAACGCTTTCGCTCTTGGGTATTGAGTCCCTTACCTTTAGCACGGTAAGAAGGAGGTAATTGGGGAATCTTGTCCCAATTTAAAATATTGGTGGATACAAAAACATCTAACTGACGTTTTCCATGCATAATCAGCCATCGTTCCCAATCAGTGCTCCACGCTACCCGAGTTTGACGAAGCCCCACAGGTTTACCATCGATATCCCATGTCCACTTGACTTCCCTGCCGTTAGCAATAGTGGCGATGTTCCCTACAATTGCAGGGTCATGTAACCAACGGTCTTGAGACATCAAGATTTGATGGGTGTGACTACCCTGATATAACTTTACAGCAATTTAGCCTTCAACATGGCATCAAAGAAATCATCAATTTGAGTTAACTCGGGTTGGGGGATAGTTACCTTTTCCACAGGACCTTTATTTTTACCATCCCATTTAGCAAGTTTTGCTTCGGGATTACCTTTTTGATTGTGTAATCTTACTTCTTTCATTGATGCAAGACTTAGAAATACCACTATTGTTTCCAATTCATATTGGAAATATTCATCACTATTAGGAATAGTTTTCCACCCCACTACGTTTCTTAAATCAATAGTTTCCTCTTGCATTTCTTCAGTGTAATACCTAACCTGCAAAGATGGCGATCGGGGTAGCGGGCCTGAAAACCTTGGAGCACTATTTGATGTTTGCGACCATCCTCCGGGATGCCAAGCAATATTGCCTGCCGGCCGATAAGTAAACCATTGTGGTTTGCTACCGAAAGGTTGGTTAATCATATTACTCACCAAGCATCATAGCAAAAGCATCTTCGGGAGTTATGATTTTTAGTTTTAGTAGTGTCTGCAGTTCCAACAACATTTGTTGTTGCTCACTTGCTTCGATAGCCATATGGTTAGCCGCAGCCCGCTCAGCATACCCTGAAGTCTTTGGAATAACCACGGCTTCAAAATCTTTTAGCGATTTTTGGTCACGGTGAGGTAATTTCTCAATCTTTAGTGGTTTTCGTGGTTCTCTGCTCCTCATTCTTGCTCGGGATAACGCCTTTGCCAAGATACCGTCGTCATCAACAGGACCAAAAGATTCTGCTGACCAGCGAGCAACCCTGCGGACGGCCGTTTGTGATGGATCTGCTACTGGGAAATAGTAATCTTCGTGAGTAGTGGGTTTTCCATTAAAGATACGACGGATAGTCTTGATATGGTAGTGGTCACAGTTAGGCCCACACCATTCCACCGGTGCAATTTTTTCCACGATACCCTCAACATAACAATCATCAACGGAGATCTTTCCGCCTAAGCAAAAATCATAGGACCTTACGACATCTCCCAACTTGATATCATCATCACCCGTCAAACCCTCGGCATCGAAATCAACATCGTCGAAATCAACATCGTAAGGCTTAAATCTCGTAAAAACTTCCATGATTCCATCTTTATATTCAGTCTCATAAGTCAAAAGGAGTTGAGAATACTTGGCGAGTAGTCCCTCCATGTCATTAGTAAAACTGTTATAATCACGGCTCGCTAACTTCTCCAATTTGGCATCAAAGGCGGAACACTCACCACAGACATCGCCTGAATCATCATCAGAAACGAGTTCTTCATCATAACTCCAATCTCCAGAATCACGGCAAGGCATACAAACACGAAGGTCACATCCCGAGCAAATTGCTACTTCTTCAATTTCATCATCACAGATAGGGCAAATATCTCCCACGCTAACTTCTTCAGCACTGTAATCGTCATTTTCAAAAATCCAAGTTAACCAAACCTTGTTGTAGTCGCTGGATCCATGCAAAACATATTTAATGTCTTCGAAATCATCAGGATATTTACTTTGTAGGTAATTTAGAGCGGCAGCATTGGCTTGGGAAGAATCGTTACCCACCCACAATTCTTTCTCATAACTATCATCACCGTTATTAGGCAATACATCTACTACCTCAGCAGACATCATATCATACCAATTGTGTTCTTCAATCAATTGTTGAACATCTTTTCGGGCGGATTTTAGAATAATAGGGTAGTGCCTTTCAAATACTTCCTCTAACTGCTCTCGCTGCTCGTCATCGTCTTGGTTGGTAATGGTATTCCACCAAGCCTCCACAGAGCCATTGGGCTTACCCTCAAAAGTCCAGATTTTAGTGAGGAGTTTATTCGGCGGATAAAGGTTAGCATGAAAGTAGTCCCAAGTCACTTCTTCTTCGGTTTGTTCTTCATGTTGCATCCATTGTTTCATAGATTTTTTAGGACTCCACGATTCGGCATCAAAATCTTCAGCATTCATAGCAGCAGACTTTTTCTTAGCCCAATTGACTCCCGAAGTTCCACCCCAAAGATTCCATGCAATAGTTCCAGCAGTTGGACCACCATCAGGCATCTTTTTCTCTGGACGGTTATTCTTACGATGACGATTAAAGGCTGACATGCGACGCACGTCGTGCTTGCTAACCTTACCTGAGGAAATCTTACGAGCCCGAGTTACCCCAGAATCAATACCTTGTGACTTGGCTTCGCTGGGTGATAGTCCACCACGACCCCACTCTTTTCTTTGGGCCAATCCTTTTTTGGCGTTAGACACAGCCGATGCAGGAGGATTGTATGACTCGGCACGATAAAGATCCCGAATATAAGGTTCTTCTGAAGGTAACCACCGAGGATCAAAAACTTCCTTAACTGTTGATAGCGAAGGATATCCCAAGAAACTGTTAGAAACAACTTGTCCATTATATTCCCTATCTTCAGGATTAAAGTCCTCTAACAAGAGAATCTCCTCAGTAGTCATTCGATTAAAGAACATGTATTCCACACGGGCCTCATCTTCTTGATTCCAAAGCAAGCGGATAGCGTCAAACTTGTATTTCCACGTTTTTGAAAGGATGTAACTAAGATCTTCTACTGCGTGTTCCTCAACTGTTTGCCAGATATCAATTCCCTCTACCATTCCTGACCAACTATCAGTAGCCTCAGCAACTGAATTGCTGCAAGCCCGATACCACGATTTTAAAACTTCCAGATAAGGGTCCCAGTAGTCTTCATCATCATAATCCATGATATCACCGACCTTCTGCACTAATTTCTAATCTCGTCATAGCATCTTTTGGTTTCAGATTCATATCATTAACCATTTGTCGAAGACGTGGGTCACTTCCTTGTAGGCTAACCACACGGTTACGCCTCTTAGTCTTAGGCGACATTACCATTTGCTCAGCATTCATATAAGTTCCTTCTTGAACATAACCTAATTGCCATTCACCGACGGAGGGTTCCCACTCAGATGCTTGGGTTAACCTGCCTGCACCACGAAGTTGGAAATGTTGTGATAGTAAAATTGTTCCTGCTGCTACCATGATTGTGGGTGTAGCCAACTGCAAAATCTTTTCTGGCCAAGTAGCACCTGACCAAGTTTCTCGTATTTTGGTAGCCACTTTTCCGACACCTAACGGCAAGCCTTCCATAGCAGACCAAGCCAAGGATAACAGGCGAAAGCCTCCAACTACTCCCATAACACCTGCAACGTAAACAGATAACATAACTAAATGTTATTCATCCCGCTATTTATAGTTAGCGACAACTACTCTTCAGTATTTCCTTTAGTTCTGACATGGGACGCATGTCCTGATCGTTTTCTAACCAGATGTTATCACATATGGTTCTAACTTCAACACCATTATCTCTAACTTCAGTAGCCCAATTCCAACCCTTAAGGTGGACTTCATTATCGGTGATTATTTTTGATGCCGTTCCCCAAACTACGATAGCATTGTGTTTACAATATTTGGCCAACTGTCGTGGAGGTATCATCCGCTTAAACTTATCCCATTGGTGAAATTGTAAGCCCTTGATTTCAAGGTTGTTATCCTTAACATCAATATCTCCTGTTCCTAACGACGACTTAAAGTCCCAAAAGTTGCTTTGATAATCCTGTGGTTTTAGGAACGTTGATATCCAACGCTCCGTGGCTACCTCACAACGAACACCAATACGATTAGAGTCTACTTTATTATGATTGTAGTTATTACGATTGCCGCTTTTAGCCCATTTTTCATCATAATGGGCAACGATAGCCTCGGCATGACTTTCACACCGTTCCATTTCTGCTTTAGTCAAGTAAATCTTCATCTTGGTCTACCCCACATAAGTTTTCTGCCCACCATATGCATTCAGCAACAGTAAGTTCAGGATTGATCTGTGCTATCTGTGCTGCGGTCTCCCAGCACCCTTCTTGGCCCAATGATTTGAGCAGCGGATTTAGTTTTGTCAACTTTAACTACCTCAGTGGAATCAGTCTTGGTTGCATCACCCTTATCAATCTTTGGCTTTTTGGAACGCTGGATCTTTGGCTTTTTAGAACGAGGGGTCTTAGGTTTTCGACTGGATTTTTCCTTCTGCTTCTTTTCAAGTTGACTTTTAGTCATTAACTTGTATTTTTTAGGTGGTGGGCTACCTGCTACCTCACCGGCTTTAGCAGAATTAGCATCCTTTAGAGCAGGTGCGTTATTAAGTTCAATGGCTGGGCTTTTTCTCTTTAGATATTTAGTTAACACGGTTTCTCCAAAAGTCCCACCGCCGGGAACTTTTATTTGAGAAAACAAGATTTGCTCGGACATAGCCTCATAAACCATCATGTTCAAACAGTTCTTACAATAATTTTTCATATCAGTCATGCCTTTGTAGGGAACGATATCCCGAGGATCGTAAACGATATCAGTAGCACCAATACTACGACGACCACAAAGGGTTGTTTTGTGATCTGGTTGGGAATAACCACCAGTAATATGCCAAGGTTCAGTTCGTTTCTTTCTCCACATCCACAACTTCGGACCTACGACCTCATTATCCTTTGCCATAGGGCAACCTTGTTGCTTCTGGTATATAAAGTTGTTGGTCACTTTAGTTTACCGTGCACAGCGGATTTCTTGTTTTTAATATCCTTTCCAAAACATTGAAGAGAACAGTAATTTCTCCAAATCTTAAACTTGTGCCACTTTTGTTTCTGGGTTTTGTGTAAACCACCCTTGAGAACGTAAACCCAATCTCCTAATGTTTGCTCACAAACAGAACAAGCCTTTACACCGCTACCCTCTTCGTCTACACGATCTTTCCAATCTTCGGTGTTAATGTTATTCCAAATCTCTTGTGGAGATTGAGCCCAATCGGTATTGAGTGCTTCGGTGCTACCGTCATCAGCCAATAAACATTCTTGCCACATCCAAATCTTGGATCCTCCACGAGTCACTTTGCTACCATCAACACATTCAACCATATTATCACCTCAGTAATCTCCTTCATAAATATCGGGAGAAATCAATAAACCGAAAAGGATAATAAAAAAGAGTATCCAAAAACTCATTCTTCATCACCTGCTACTCCATACCACATTCCACAAGAATGACATACCAAGGTATCCTTGTCAACATCACATTGTCTCTTGCATGGCCCGCCGTATTGCTTGAACTGCTCGGTCATCTACTTCACCTCTCCACAGAATAAATCTTAATCCTAATTCAATTATCCATCTCACCATGATAACTACTCCAATGGGTGGTCAACGTTTTTATCTCCCAATACCCATCGTAGTGTTTTAACAACGCCTTCTAAAGCCTTCTTATTTCGAGCAGCCTCCCTCATAACCCCTCGGTTATTGGTTTCACTGGCTTGGTGGAACTTCATAATCCAATTATTCATTTTGCGTTCGGCAAGGTGCAACATTTCTTCAATCTCTTCCCACTCTCTTTCATATGAAAAGTGCTCAGAGTCCTGATGATCGCTCAACATAATCCGTTTTCATCGCTACTACCCTTATATACTTTACATAAGTTCGATTTCATAGTCCTCTTTTGTCACAATATCCAGATTCATGGATTCCATAAAGACATAACGGACTTTAGCGTTATTGTTAAGATGTTTCATGATAGCACGGTGTTCAGGTTGCATGGATTCCAACACTTCGTCAGTAACCTTCCATTGATTATGTCGGGCTTCCCAGATATCTAAACAATCCTTGAGATCTTTAGCGTCCACGTTCTGAGTAACTTGTTCGGAATGCAGATTTCGATGCACAGTTCTGACAGGAAGGTGAACGGGATACCAACCTGCAGTTACCCATCTCAATAAAATGTCGGTATCTTCAGCAATAGATAACTCTGAATCAAACCCGATAGTTTGGATAACTTCTCTTCTACACGTCAAACCCGATAACCAAACCGCTGCACCATACCAGAAGTAACCTTGATACTCTTGAGGCAAAAAGTTAGCCAACTCGTATCTTTGAAATACTTCAGTGATATCTAATTTGATTCCCACTTCATCGTCAATACCGATTCTTCGCAAGTCTACTAAATCTCTGCTTGGTATGGTCCGACTAATCTCAGTAATACAGATATCGTTATCCTTCAAACCATCCATCATGACCTGCAGATGTTGAGGCATCCATTCGTCATCAGAGTCTAAAAAGGCTACCAGAGGTGAGTTGCTGATTTCGATAGCCTCATTACGAGCCTCTGCAATACCCAGATCTTTCCTCACCCAAATAAAACGATTATCTTTTAGCATCTCCTCCATCATACTTTGGTAAGCCGGCCACCTAATCCAATCTTCTGGAGTAGCGTCAATGATATAACACTTCCAATCTTCCATGGTTTGATTCTTTACACTCTGTAAAGATTTTTTAAGCAAGTTAAGTGGAGTGCACTTCACGGGGACGATAACATCAAACATAATAATTTCTCACCTTGCTACCTATATGTATGTTCCCAGCATAAATACACACTATACGATGGACCTGATGCACTAATCGCCAACAAACTCTCGGAACTGGGTGGCCACCAAGTTAGCCATATTCTAAAACAACGTTGTTTTCTCAGGGCAGTATAAAGATTCAAATCGATGAATTCAGGATTCGAATCTCGATAACGTTAGCATTATAAATAGTCGATAAAACAAGTATCTAATATGGGAATCATTCGCCGTGCACTCCGAAAATTTTTTAAGATCTTGGCTATTCCGGAAGCAACCATCTGCGGATTAGGTTTTGGGTGTGAAGAAGAATAACGTTAGCATAATTTTTCTGTCAATTTTGACAGATTCTGATTAGCAACCTTTTTGGAATGCTATTCATACTGCTGTTGCAGCGTTAGGATCATGAGAAAACTCCTGCGGACGGTGAGAAAACTCCAAGTAACGTCTTCTGATGCTAACCTCGCCCCGAAGGATCTGGAAATAATCTGGAGAATTCCGAAAACTTTCAGAATACATTTTTTTGTCAATTTTGACATAAATAGTTGTTAGTTGAATTAGTTAACCACAACGGACTGTTTGCGTCAAAACCCATCCTATTCAACCCCGAACTAACGCTGACAGTCCTTACCATAATAATAGTTAACAAGCACAAACAAGCGTTGGTATTCTATACCAACAGTAGGAATCTATGCAACCTATTTTTGGGTAACCAATTCTCAAAATGCAGAGGGGCTACTTTTTGGG
>Ga0257114_1000166_pt1 | contig 51723 bp, 86 predicted proteins | sample SI112_10mmetaG_FD_190149 | JGI IMG/M metagenome (GOLD analysis project Ga0257114, IMG submission 190149) | Marine microbial communities from Saanich Inlet, British Columbia, Canada - SI112_10m | ecosystem: Environmental > Aquatic > Marine > Inlet | place: Canada: British Columbia | collected...
GCATGAATCGTTGATCCATTGATGGCAACCACATCTCCTGCCTTGGGCAATACGGTTTCCCATTCACCTGTATCTTGACTCTTAATAAACAATGCACCGTTATCTCTGGTGAAGTCATCTATAGCAATACTTAGATTCACTGTGTGTATATGATTACTCTTGTTTTGAAAAGAATACTGGTTATCATAATGGGGGACGAAGTCCATCTTATCGTACGGTAACTTGTATACCATCTGATCATTAAACAAATGCGGTGTACCCAGTATCTGTGTCGCAAGGTCTTTCATTATAACAGATGTATAGATCTCTGTCAAGGGTTCTGAGAACTTACCTGCACACGGAACACCTTTCCATGTACTGTGCTTGTCCCATTCGATTCTCATATTATAACCCCAATCGGTCATAATGTCAAGGTCTTTTTTTGAAAATACGTTTGGTATAATTGCCCAACCTTTTAGTTGGTAGTGTTCTATCATAGTCCGATAAGACCCCATCCATGATTAGCAATAGCATTCAGTATAATAAAGATACATGTTGCCATGTGAGTGAACCACCATACCGTTCGTATGACTGCAATACTGTCTGCTTGTTGATCTGTTTCTCCTACCTTCTCACCTAGACTCTTTGCCCAAAGTCTCCACAACTTGTTCATATTATCCACGCAACACCATCCGTTGACCGAGGTGATTCTCAAGTGCCATACGCAAATAAAAGATATTAGGATCATCTTTGTACATCTGTTCAAAGTCTTCTCGTATCTGGGCATTCTCTGACATAGGTCTATAGTCACAGAACTCTTTAATTGTTGATTTTATTTCGTTAGTTGGATTCATCTTTTTTCTCCAGTTAATACCCTAATATATATAAATAGAATAAGAAGAAACAAACCATACAGGTATAAATATGAGTGAAGAACTATTTGATTTTGGGTTCACTATTGTTGATGCAGATGAACTGGATGTTGTGCAAGAAGCACAAACTAAGGTAGTAGAAGCATCATCAAGTGTAGACTCAACAACAGAACGATTAGATAAGTTATACAATGCGATACAACCATTGTTAAACAATCTTAAACAGAATCCAGAAAAGGATTACATATTGTGGCCCAAACGACTTGATAAGATCGAGCAGTTCGAGACCCACATACAAAACATTTACAAGGGATAACCATGATCTATAGAGCAGTCAATGAATTAGTTGCGAATGGTCTACGAAGAGGCAAGACCTCTCAAAGTAGATACATTCATAACGAAACCAAGAAGGGTCAGTGGGGTAAGTTAAACTACCTACTTGGTGCAGAGCAACGTAAAAATGATATTGACGTTCAATGGGAAGACGGGCATTCTCACGCAGTAAGTGAAGTGTTTAATTACGTGCCCATGTTACTGAACTATATCACTCTCCGTGGATACCGAAAGATCCTATTCGTAGGACACTTTAACACAGCACAGAAGAACTGGTCTTTCCCACGTGGATCTGATAGGGATTTGTTTGCTACTCCATCATATAAGTCTATTTCAGAAACAATGACTGATCCTAATATATGGGTTCAGTTCTTACCTATAGTGTTTATGGCATATAAGTATTGGAAACCAGACGGATACTTTACTCAGATGCATACTGCCGTACCACCAGAGTCACGTCATCGTGGTATAATGAATGCTGTTTATAAAAGATATGGTATGGATCTTGTTCCAATGGGTGGACAATACAAACACGGTGATGAGAGTGTTAGTATAGAGACACCACCCGACACTAACTATGATTGTGTTATATTTGCAGGTGTTCCCAAGAAAACCGAAGATATCGAAGTAACACATCACCACATTAGAAGTGCATTCGCACCATACTGTACGAATGGGTTTGATATAATTGATTTGAACTACCAGAGTCATGATGCCACTAAACATATTGGTGGAGCAGTACACGAGAACCAAGAATGGTTAAACGAAGTGTTTGCTATGCGTAGTGTTTGGGATGATCACTTCAGAGGTTTATCCGAAGAAGATAAGGCAATTGAATATGCCATACTGGATAATATGATTAGTACTTACAGCACTCGTAAGTTCAATTAATCCCAGTCTACGTTCTTAGGTACATAACCCTTAATTTTACGTCTGATATCTTTATCTAACTGATCGACAGAAGTAGGTGCTTTGCCCTGCTTCTTGACGTAGAAGTAATTCGCATCTTTAACATACGAACCACCCTTACCAGATGTTGCAAGGTTAGCATCAACACCAACCTTGTTGAATGCGAATACGATATCCCCATCCATATACTTCTTGAGTTTATTACCCATGTTGATAATATCACCCATGGTATTAGCGGCACCACGGTGTGTGTTGATTAGGATCTCTGAAGGAACTCTACGTGCACGTTTAGCATTCTGTGCTTTTGCAACTTCGATGTCGTTCACTACCCATACGATATGGATGTTCTTCTTGTCGTAACCTAACTTAGATGCATCATTGGCAACCTTCTCAAGTTTACCTAACTCTTTAAAGGTCATATCAAAGATGATGTTTGGTTTACGATCAGCAGGTGACGTGAGAACAGAACGGTAGAACATACGTTCCTTACCTTTATCTGCTCCAAGAAAGTTTGCAATAATGTCGTGTAATTTAGATACGTTATCTGGATTCTTTAGATCTTTACCAAGTGCTTCGATATCAACACCAAGTTCTTTCTGTACTCTCTTTTTAATAGCAGGTGTCTTAGATGCAAGTCTCTTCAACTCGTCAACGTCAAACACCTTTCCTTCCACACCAACCAACTTGTTAAGAACAAAACCTTTACCAGATCCTGCACCACCTGCCATTACGACAATGTTACCGAACTTAGGATATGCTTTACCACCGAACGTGATGAGTTTCTCCATCAAGTCTTCGGCAGTATTCTGCATTAGTTCTTGTTCTGTTATAAAATGGTTGAACTTCTTCATTGAGAGTGAGTCTCTGTTGTTAGTTTGATACTCTTATTTATACAAATAGAGCAATCAAGATTAAGACTAATGCAGTATAAATTACCCTTGGGTAAACCATATGCGTACTCTTAATATCTTTACAGGTCAACAGCACTTCCTCGTAAAACCATGTAAGGACATCTATTGCTGAGTCTCTTACATCTTCCCATGTGATTGATTTGATTTTATCTAATATTTTCATTACTTCTCCACTTTAATAGTTACGTTATTGCCGATAGGAAATTTGATCCTATCATGACTATGATACAGGAAAAACTCCGTCTTGTCAAATTCTGCGAACAATCCAGTCCAAACGGGTCTCCAATTGTTTGCGAGACGAAAGGTGTTTTCATTACTACGATCTGATTCAAGTAGTAGGTCTGTATAACTTCTTAAAGTGGTATCGAACATAGAGTCGAAACCATATATGTGTACTTCAGTCGCACCCTTCACACGACATGCATAATCAACTGCCATATGACCACAACTATAGTTAGTTGCCGCTTGATTGGCATTTTGCCCTTGCAGTTGTGCATACTCTGGTACGTGCGTATGCATTGCTTTAATCTTCTGTGCATACTTCATGTAGAATGCAGGGTTCATTTCCATCCAGTGTCTTGGACGTGTACCAAGGATCCAGTCATACATATCCAACTGGATCTTACCCTCTGCTAATGCACCCATCATTTTATAGTCTACCATACAGGTAGCAAATACTTCGGTGTTGGGTATCTCATAGGGGGGCATGTTACATATTAATAACTTACCTTCAGTTCCTCTTTTAAATTGATACGCATGGTCACCATTGCCGAGCACGTTCCATCTCATAATCTAATTCCTTAATACTATAGATATGGGTTTACTTTTGGATCAGTAGGATCCACATTTAATCGTTCACTTAAAACAACTCTGTTACTTAGGTGTTCTGCTTCTACGTCATTTTTAGACTGACCATGGTATGCCACTGCCAGACCATCACGAATCATGATGTCATTCACAGTCATCTGTGTATCAGTGACACCATCATATACTAAGAATTGTCCGAGGATCCGTCCATACTTTCCCGACTTGTCCTTGTGAGTTCTGAGTACGCACTCTTCTCCGAGTTTGTCCGATAGGAACTTCCCTGCCATTTTCCCGAAATACTTTTCAATAGGATCTTTCGTCCTCGATTCGGGAGTATCAATACCGTATAGGCGAATGCGCTGGTTAGCATAGACAATACCGAAACCACAATCAATATCGACATCCACAGTATCACCGTCAACAACTCTGCGGACTTTACAATTATATTCATACATTAGTTACCTTCCTTTTCTTCTACTATCGGTTCTGGAACTTCATCCTCGTTCATTGTACGATAGTATACAACGACTTCCTTTAATTGATTTATATATCGTTTGATCTCTTGCATGTTGTAGGACATCAATTCATAGTCTCCTACAGACATTGCAACAAACACTAAGTCACCTGCGTGACGTTTTCTAATGTCTGTCTGAAATGTATCGACATTCTTTTCTGACACAACATACCACTGCGGTACCTTTAGATCTATTTGCCTTGGTAGTTCTGGGTGAATGATGGGGATCTTAACCTCAACAGTTTTAATCTCTACAGGGATTGGAGCAGGTGGTTCACCAAAACTCATACCCAAAGTAGAGCAACCACTAATCGTCAATAGTGTCAATGATAGCAGTATCGTCTTCGATGCTCTTAAATACATTTGCAGTCCCCTTGTTAATTCTTGTTTCTATTAGACCAGGCTTTGCACTTGCAAGTCGTGCCAGATCGTGACGTGCAAAGATGCTGAGATACCTTTTGTTCTCATTCTCTATCTCTGCGTTCCTCGTGTTAAGAGTACCAAGTGCTTCGGTAGTCTTCTTTAAGTTGTTTTCCATTGCCTCAATAGTTCTTGCTTGTTCTGCTTCTCTTGTTTCAAAAGCAACAAGTAAAGAACCTTGGGTTGCAATAGTCGCATTCAACTCTGCGATTGTTCGGTCTGTTGTCATCTTATATGTGAATCCCGTGATCCCCATTATAAGAATCAGACCCATTAGTAATTTACTAAACATCTTGCCAATTCTCCTTTATATATTTTAAATATCCCAACTCGTGTGGTTTTGGTTTGCCACCACAATCTACTATCTTGCAATTAGATGGTAGGTAAGACGGGAACTTCCATGCTCCCAATATCTTCTCACCGAGATGAAATTTTAAGTTTAATTTCAGACTGGGATTACTTTCATCCATATACCAAACGTCTGATATACCGCCAGGGTACCATTCATAAAGTAACCTGCCAACCCAGACTTGATCACCACCATCATAATCAAATAGTCTCCATGATTCTAAATTGAAGAGGTCATGCACATCTTGCATCTTACCCTTCTTCAATACCATCATCGAACTACTATATTTATTGTTTTTCCAACCTATAGCATCTGAGACACATGCAACTTTATAGTTTCTTCGGGGCAATTGCCCCATTGCCACCTTTATCTCATCATCAAAGTTCTTAATCAATACAGTATCAATGTCCATATAAACTGCGTACTCGTCTTTATAAAACGAGTCATATACTTTCATCTTGTTCCACCAACCTTTACCTGCACCATATGGTGGTTCTACAGTAACGGCAATGTCATTAATCTCATCTGGTCTATCGGTAATACAATAAGCATTCACCTCAAACTCTGATAGTTCTTTGAACCGTGTAATCAATTTACGAGCATACGTCATTGGATATGCGTCTGTACACACAGTTATCAATGATAATGATGCCATATTATGCCTCTAATAAGCGATATTTACCAACTTTATTTTCTATACCATGCTTTGCATGACACCCTTCATGTGTCTGTACCGTAGAGAACGTATCTTCTACTTCGACTAACCATGGATAGTGCTCTTCAAGAAATGGGAAGTTGTCCCTATTCAAATAAATATCTGTTGGTTCACTGTTTGTTCTAACTTTATCGAGTAGCATCTCTGCACCAAGAGGTGATACAATGTATGCATGTGCACCCCCAAAATATCTCTTATGTACTAACAGTTGAGTACCCAGAGTTTCTGGTGTATTATAAGTACCGTAACTTGGTTTGCCAAAAGTCACACACCTATCAAACGGAATGTTTCTTACCGTATCCTTAAATACCGCATCATGCTCAAGTATCATCGTATTGCATCTGTTTTCTACAGCATATTGCCATAATGACATATGGGATAGGAAACATGCCAGAGCATTCTCTGGTCGAGAGTAACCCGTAGCAAATGCATCTATATTAAGACCCGTGTTTTCTACCATGTCCTCGAACCCTTCAGTTCTTGGAGTAATAGCAGGGAACCGAGTTACTGACATATTTCTTTTTCGTGCACTATCAATACATCTCTGCGATGCTTCCACAGAGTCTTTATTGTCCATTATAGTAATTACGAAATTGGTTGGTGTCACTTTGCGACTACCATCTTGACATGTTCAATGTCAATAACCGCACACTTGAGTCCGTCAACTTCTACTGGCATTGACTTAGACCAATCTAAGTATACAGTGTCACGTGCTTTTAGTGTGTCTTTATATTCGTTGGCAACTGCAAGACTCACTGCCAATACGGTTGCGGGTTTGTGTCCAGAGGTAATGGTTTCGGTTAAAAGAATACCACCCGCACTAGTACTTTCTCTTTCTGTGTTCTCAGTCACAAGGATGTTGTTGTGTAATAAATTCATAATGTTCTCAATTAACAGTGGTGCTTTTAGCAGTACCACTTACTTTAGTAAAATATGGATACGCAGTGCGGATCCACGGAAATAGTTCTTTGCACATAAATGCATCGTTGGGCCACATGCCGTATTCTTTTGCACCCTCTAATAGTTTCTTTGCACCTACTGGAGTTATATAGTAGGCACTGTTACCTGCCAATCCATGTGGCAACGGTGGTTCCCCTACTGCTGATAGATTAGGCACTGGATGGATTACTTCTTTAGTTTCTTCATATCTACTTTGCACTTGTCCATGGAAACTGTATGCTCTACGAGTTGCACCTCTTGGATCATTCAACCCAATGATGTCTGCCATAGGTTTACCATCTGCACCCGTCATATAGTGGGGTTGCATATCACGTGTCAATACAGCATCTGCTTCGAAGATATAAACTGGTCTATCGTATTCAACACATTCTTGCCATGCTCTCATATGACTTACCGAACACGCAATCTTCTTACGTGGATCATCGGCATTGTATGCAAACTTATATAAACCTGTTTTGATATCAAGACCATCTTGTTGAGAGTGCAAGGGCCATGTCCATTTAAACCACGGGAACTGTTTAGTATCTTGTACTATAGTATCTGGTGTTGTCGCACGAAACGAGTCACAATATACACGTGACGAAGTCTTCTCGATACTTGCTTGTAGTTCATCGTACTTCTGGTTCTCTAAATGTATTACTAATGCTTTCATATTGATTCCATCAACCCCTCAACATTCTCTCCTCGTTCTGGTAACAAGTCTTTTAGGAAGAAGTGAATGAAGTGACATTCTTCTAACTTAGTGTTGGCACCATATAATCCATTCCATTTATGACTCATATGTTTAACATTAACTGGATACTTCTTGATGAAGTAGTTCAATAGTGTTTGATCAGTAGACCATTTCCACGCACCTTTACCATCAATAAAGTCTCTGAACTGTGGACGCATCAAGAACTCTTTGGCACTATGATCTGCCAACCAAGTCTTGAACGTTCTGTTCATCACAATCATGCCCATGTTAGCAAACTCGAATCCACGACTGTTAGGTTTGAAGTCTGCCTTATTACTGTGTAGAGAATGATATTGCATCTGTGAGTAGTTCTTGATCTTTGCCAGATAAGGTTCGGTGATAGGCATCTCACGTTCGAACACTACACCCATATCACAATCATCACCAAACTCATCAAAGATATTAGGTGCGTCAAATCTTATGTAGATGTCACTATCAATGATTGCCACTTGATCATAATTATCAAGTAAGTCAAACGCATTCTCTTTCTCGTAGATAGGAAGATATCCACCGTGCTTCTCATAACTATCAGTACTACGATTACTGCTGAATATATCGGGTTTGATCTTTAGTATGGGTTCTCTCTGTACGATATGTTCGATGTGATACTTCTCACAATAGTCTGCAACAGACTCGATACAGTGTTTATATAATTTACTGTTAGACGCTTCACCCAAGCACACTTGGTATATCATTCTTTTCATAATTAATACTTCTTCACTATCCTAAAGTCGAATGGTTCTGTTGTTTTGATTTCAAGTTGTCTTCCAAGAAGATCTGTAGCAACAAAATGTTTTTGTGTTTTCTTGTGGATCTTCTTTACCTTATATGTTTTCTTTACGGGCAATGGATTGAATTGATCCGTAGATGGAAACCAGAAGGTAACTTCGTACTCTTCCTTTAACCATGTCAACCATACCTCTTTTAATTTATTATACATCTCTGTAATCCTCCAATGAGAATGACGTGCCGAGCATTTTTTGTTCTGCACGATTGTTATTAGTATACACTAAAGTTTCGGGTGCGTCAAGTAAAAAATCACAATCTCTGCAATAATCTGTATAGGTCTTATCCCTATGTGATTGTCTCAATGCAGAGTACTCCTCACCCCTAATGATTTCTTCGATAGTGTTCTCGGATGTGTGACCAAGTACTGCTTCTTCATCTCTACCAAGTACTTGACAACACGGATGGACTGCACCATGTTTGCCGTCTAATCCACCTGCACGTATTACTACGTCTGGAGAGAAAGGTCTACCACATGATTTGGTCTCACCCTTACGTGCATTTGTCTCTCCAATGTCATACGCACCAGACCAGTTATGCATCTTCCAGATCTCGGTCTTACAACCCAGTTCGTCTACTAATGCTTTGTACTGCTCCAGTTCTTGCTCAAGATTATCGTTGTCTGTAATAAGGTGGTATGTTTCTACAACACAATTCGATCCTGTTTCTTTAACGTAATCCATCATCTCTTTTACGTGTTTCTTAATTAGGTGATAAGAAGATCCACGTTTGTTGTTCATCCACTTATCATACAGTTCTGGTGTAGGGCCAATGAACGAGAACCTAAAGAAGTCTAATCCTGCATCAACACAATCTTTCATGTATTGACCATGCATACGGAAACCATTAGAGAAGATAACTGACATTGCATCATACTTCTTAACGATCTTAATGTATTCTGGTAGGTTGTTATTTAATGTTGCTTCTCCAGATCCATCCAGATTCACTACATTCATTCCATGCTGTTTACAGTCGGCAACGTTATCTTCGAATTCGAGTAAATTCATCTTACGAAGGAAACCCTTATGTCTTCCTCCAGTCCTTTTGTCTTGCGGACACATAGTACAATCGAAATTACAGGCACCCTGTATCTCTATGACTGCTCTGTCAATTTTAATCTCTGACTTCATAATATTTCTTACTCCGATGTTTATGTTCTATTGCGTATTTTCGTGGTATTCCCAGAAACTCTCCTATGTCTTTTAGGTACCACCAAATGTTATAATTATCTTCTTTTAGACCAGATGCCGTTATTGCGTGTGGTGTGTGATACTTAGTTACTCCATCTTTACTTATAACTATCATAGGTATACTAAAGTTTCTTGCTATATAATGCCACATACCATCATAACATAATACTAATCTACATGTAGATATCTCATAGAATGCTTCTGATACTGGTGTTCTATAGGTGAGTTCAACTACATTGAATCCCTGCCCACGCAACATACTTATTATATCATCCCATTCGTTATTTGTCAACCCTCTTTTCCAAGTTCTTGGTATTTCTGCATTGAAGGTTGGTCTCCAGATAACTATCTTGTTTTGCTTACGAGGATGAACAATGTCATCACGGAACACCCAGTTGTTGTCTGGTATCTTTCCACCTATCTCATCTGAATACTTACCACTATCGAAATAGAACCTTGCCTTTTCTCCATGCGAATTCTTTGCTACTTGTCTTGCATTACCATCTTCGTCTTTAATGATATCGTCTGCATACTTCCAGTGTTTGTACCTACTGTCGGCATTGAAGACGTGAACCACCTCCACATCATCTTTCCTGTGATAGAAATTATGTATGAATGCCATTCGTTCTATAATGGTCTCTTCCTCATCTGGATGATGTATGTAATCCTCACCATGTTCCCAGTGCATTTCCAAGATGGCAGTAGTTTTTTCTGCCCAACAGAAATTGTGGGCAGAGTTAAGTGCCCACATAAAATCACCGACTCCCGGCGTACCACGCCAAGTAATGAGTTCTGGTTCCATTATTTTTTGCTTGTTATGGCATCTTTCGCATAGAAGGCGGCAACGATTGCGGCGACTGATACAAAGTATGTCGGTGCCATATCACCAAGGGTTTTAGATGCTTGATCAATACCAAACACTACACATAGTATTACCATTGCGGGATATAACAACATACCATACAATGAGAACCATGCCATCTTACGTTGGGCATCACGCATTGCATCTGCGTCTTCCAACTCTTTACGTTTAAACTCAAGGTGCATTGACAGTTCTGATTCACTTACGTGACCGTCCCCGTTGACATCTGCCCCTGCTAAACTACCATCTGAATCAACGGTAATATGTTTCTTTTTTTCTTCTGCCATGTTTATCTCCTAATCTCTTAGACCATCTGAATGTGCTTTACTTCCAGATATATTAAAATTAAACCCTATTACGATCTTGTGTCCATCAAAAACGTAGGGACTCTTATGTGGTAACATTGCAGGAAAAATGCAACAGTCACCTTCTTCTAATGCTAAATCTCCATGATTCATCAAGTATGTTGCGTTTTCTTTGTGGTCTAATACAAGTTGTACTACACCAGACATATTGCAACCTTCGTGACTATGGTAATCAAAATCTGCACCATCACGGTATTCCGCAAACCAGACGTTCTGCATATCAAAGTGATCACAATGCCATTCTTCCATATAATCTTTTATACAGGGTTCAATCATCCTCATTAGATTCTTATGGTATGGCACTCGGTGTTCTTTTCTTGCAACTTTATAATCGGATGCGGTCATCTTAGCAAATTGAGTGTCTGCTTCATCTTTAATCATCTCAATTGCCATCAAGATGTTATCTCTTTCTTCTTCGAAGATGTCCTCTTCGATCCTATATTTCTTTACCCACTTATACATTAGAATACCTTTACCCCATATTTCTGTTCCCACAGATGTGCATCATGATGATCATTAACCATTGGTCTACCTCGAATATTTAGTGAAGTATTAAGTAGCATAGGAACACCTGTCTTCTCATAGTACTCTTCTATCACTTTACGGAATACTGACTCACAGTCTTTCTTTACTACCTGTACACGGGCAGTCCCGTCTACGTGTGTTACGGATGAGTAATCATGCTTTGCTTTACATGTGAACTGCATGTATTCATTAGTCACACCCTCAAAGTATTCGTCAACAAACTCTTCGAGGATTGCAGGAGCAAACGGTCTGTACTTCTGTCTCTGCTTAATTGTGTTGACTGTGTCCTTTACATCATACCTTACATCTGCAATCAGAGATCTATTACCCAATGCACGAGGGCCGAACTCTGCTTTACCATTGGCAATACCACATACTTTTTTTGATAACAAGTGATCTACTACTTCGGATGGATTAATTTTCTTCTGTATGTCATACCCCCTATAAGGAGTCCAGATAAGTTTATCAATGCCTGTAGCGACCTCCTGTGCGTACCCAGCGCACCCCAGAGACGATCCTGCGTCTGTTGGTGATATAGAGATGTGTACGTCATCGAATACGTCCCATAGAAGAGTATTGATAACCACGTTCTGAGCACACCCACCACCATATACAAGTTTGGATCCGTGCTTACGTGCTTCATGCATAATCTGCATAATACCGTATTGTGCAAATGCTTGAACAGATGACGCAACATCTGCATCATCGTATTGCTCTACCCACGACTGCATCATGTTCTTCATGTCGGAGTTTGCACCCTCTGCTTCCCACCACTGAGTTAACCAGTCTACAATATCGGGTACGGCAGTGCCGTATGAACTTAGACCCATAACAACATATTCGTCCTCAAGTGGACGTAAACCCAATTGAACTGTACATGTTGTGTAGACTAATCCAACTGATTTTGGTGCGAGGTATTCTTTGATTAGATTGAAGTTGCTGTCAAGAATAACAGCAGATTGTTTTTCACCTACACCATCAATAGAGACCATGACTGTTGTGTCACGATCATCCCATGGACGTGTGTAGAATGCAGTCGCACAATGCGACTTATGATGGTTAAAGGTTGAGTCGTACTTAGGATCATCCGAATGCTCGTAGAATGCCATGTGCATATGATCCCTATCAAAAGATGGTAGATCTTTGCAACTTGCTTCCCACAAGGACGGATGAATTATTTTGTCGTTTTTCTTTTTAGAGTATCGTTCGGAGTGAGACGCAAAGGTCACCACTCCATCTTCGATAACTGATAAGGCGGCATCGTGATAATTCTCACTAACTCCAACATATCTCATAGTATACCTCACATAATAGTTATGTAAGTATATATGGGATTCTTATCTTAGATTCCTACAATGTGCTCGTAGAGTTCTTTCCACGTTGGGAAGTTAGGGAACTCTTCGTTGCTCATGTTGTGACCATGCTTGATCATCAAAGACTCAAGTCCCATCTTAGCACCAACTTCGGCATTCTCTGGTTTGTCTTCAATCCAGTATGCTCCAGTGTCTTTGTACTTAGCAAGTGTTTCATCTTTATCAGCACCACAGTCAAGGCAGATCAATTTCTCGAACACACCCTCACCGAACAACTTCTCAAGGTTCATCATTCTTAGTTTATAAGCATGGGGATCTTCACTCAAAGAAGTAATACAGTGGAACACATATCCGTGTTCTTCATGTAACTTTCTCACGTACTTAATGGCATCTCTAAGAGGGGGAAGGAATCCTATCGCCGCACTCTCGTTGAAAGTTCTTACGCAGTTCTTACTAACTGCTCTCTCAATACCATACTGGTGACCAACATCATACTGAAGTTGTGCACCTAATTGTCTCTTATAACCGTGAGTATCCATCCAAACGTGGAAGGCATACTCCCAGTTGAGTAGAACACCGTCACAGTCGGTCAAAATTACTTTATCTAAATCGTTCATTCATTACCTCATTTCAAATACAAGTGTATTATAGCACTATATGGTCACGGTGTCAAGCGTTTATTAAAGAAATCTACCTTCTTTTTCGTGCTTGAGCATATCGAGTTTCCACTCTCCACCAGTGTAATGACAGAAGTTTGCCTTCTCGAAGAACTCATCATCACTACCATAATGAGGTGAGTCGTTCCACTTCTGGTCTAAGTGACCTATCTCCATGTCATGGTACAAGAACTGTCCAGACAGATATGGTTGATCATTCATAATAGACATATGATATTGAGGTTCTGCATAGAACCATTCTTTCCAGTCCATGAAGTGCTTACGTGCAAATAGACGTGCTTCACGTTCCCACACGACTACACCCGTATTCATGATAGTTAACTTAGATGGTCTCTGGGGTGGCATTGATGGCACAATAGGAATATTGTGCATATTGAATTTTGAGACAAAGTTTAATAGGGTTTGCTTCTTGAAGTCCCAAGAGGCATATCCACCACCAGTAGCAGTAAGGATATCACTTTCAAGTACTCCATATACATCCGCACCTTCACACTGATCGAATATATTCTCTTCGGTGTTGACACCTATATCAGTATCTGCAAATAGGACTTTGTCGTATTGATCAAACATAGGATCGTAGATAACCCTAAGACATTCGAATAAGAGTGCAGTACTGTCTGTGGTGTCAATGAACTTTGTTTCGTCTGAGTAGTAGTAGTCCGCACCAATCTTGTCGGCATACCGTTCGAAAGAGTTTTTAGATACCTGTGCTACATCCTTGTATAATTGAGATCTATTATGCCCTTTAATTTCTCCACGTTGATCGACTTCTGGTGTGATTACCATGTATTGAAATATCGCATTTTTCATTATCTTCTCCATTTGTAGGTCTCCCGACTTTCTTGATTCGGGATCCTTTATTCATTTCATAATACGATTTATGTCGATTACGTTTCTTGTTCTCGTTGTCATGACGTGCGTACTTAGACACAGTCCTGTCCTCATCTAACTATAATGTTTGTTCAGTGTTTCCAGTTTATCTTCAAACTCAGCAATCTTACCAAGTTCCTGTTCGAAGTGCTCCATAATATCTGGGTGTTCTGCAACACCAACTTGATTATATAGCATAATCTCTAAGTTTACTTTATGGAGTTCGATCTTACCTTCTAGAGACTTCCTTGTCGCCTCTATGATCCTTTCATTTAAACTACGAGACATTTTCTAACCTAACCATTAATCGTTCTGCACGATTGGTCACTTGCTTATGCCAACGTGAATCCCTACCTTCAACTGCGGCGGTTTTCCAATCACCGTCAATCAATGCACTGTTCATCTTCTTGAACTTACTCAAACGAGTACGTCCCATGTTGAACATCATGTTAACCAAGATCTGCTGTACTTCGTCTGGAAATGCTTCAAATGTCCCTGTTTCGTATAGAGCACAACATTCAAAGATTGAGGTTTGGAGATCTTTTTCGAACACTTCCCAAACTCTATCTTCCGTAACTTCGAATCCAACTTCTTTCCCATGCTCTGGGTCTGAAGGGATAACCAAGTGCCCAACCCCAAAGGTTGGTAAACCGAGGTGATCGTGGTACACTTCATACTTGACTCCTTCGTCAATTTTTAATTGTTCAAATACTGCTTCTTTATTCAATTCTATTCTCCTTTTAGATCCCAAAGTAGGATCTCGTTATATTTCGGTTTGGGATGCTGTGGATCATCCCATGTGTAATAAGGTTCACTTCTTAGAACCTCTTCCAATTTGTTCTGATCATTCCAACCAGATCTATTCTTGTAGTTTTTAAAACAAGGGAACGTAGTTAAAATCTGACCACCCTCGTTTAGACTTTCTGTTATATTATCAATAGCGGTTGCGTCTATCAACCCTTCAGCAAAAACACCACACAATACTATAAAATCATACTTCTGTGGTAATGGTTTCTTTACTATATCCAATATCGTTACAGACTTATAGTATGGTTTTGATAACTCACACATCTTCCATGATATGTCGTATCCATCCCAATCAGATCCACCGTGTTGTTTTGATAACAACCCAGAACCTATACCTATCTCTGCGACTGTCTTGCCTTCTAAACTAATATGTTTATTTATAAATTCACTTACGTGAGTAGGCAAACTCCAATTCCAAGATATCAAATCCTCTTCGTATTTTTCCCATCTATTATATCGTTCTGCAATGAGATCTGATTGGTTAAATTTTCTTCTATCTGGATGCAATGACTTACCCAACTATTCCTCTACTGACTAATTCGTTACGGATCTTCTGCCTTTTCTTAGGTGCTAAGTGTGCACCCTCAAGTGCTTTCTGCAACTCGTCAGTCGGGGTTGACTTCATAAAGAAGTGTTGTACTGTCTTCTTATTCGAACCCTTTGCTCGAATCGTCTGACTCTCTTTAAATTTAACCGGCATGTTTTTCTCCTATCATGTCTTTGGTCATTATGTAATCACGAACAAAGTCGGATCGAACAATATCTGCCCAAGTGAATTCAACTGTGGTGAAGTTTTTCATCAGTTCGAGAATGCCCATGAATTTCATGATACCTCGTTTGTCTCCTTCTTTGACAAAGTCTGATTGATAATAATCTCCACAGAATATTATTTTACAGTTATGACCTACTCGTGTAATTATCGAGTCCAACTCGTGAAATGTCAAGTTCTGCATCTCATCTACAATAACCACAGCATCGTTGATAGTAGTACCACGAATGTGACTTGTAGATATAAATTGTATCTGACCGTTCTCACTTAGTTTAGAGTATGCTTCTTTATCTTCGAACAACTCTGTACATATAGAGACGTATGGTGCAGTGTATGCTTCCAACTTCTCTTCAAGTGAGCCTGGCAGAAATCCTATCTCCCTTGTAGGTACAATTGACCTACAAATAACAACCGATTCCATGTTGTTACTTTTATCAAGTACTTCTTCCAGTGCGAGATAGAGTGCACTGAATGTTTTACCTGTACCTGCGGATCCAGATAACACTAAGTGTGATCCAGATTTGTATGCTTCAAATACTACTTCTTGACCTTGAGTCATAGGATCAACGGTCACGAGATGTCCCGCATCTAATTTGCGAGGTTTTACTGGGTTTACTTTACGCATAGATTAAGTCTTAATAGTGTTGTTTTTGCCAGCGCCTGCTTTGATTCGTTTCAGATGGTCATTCCAATCTGATCCTGCAATCTGTCGTGCACTCTTGTGTCCCGAAGTTAATGCAGGTGCAACAGTATACACCCGTTTCATATTCGGATTGTCGTTTAGGTACTGATCGTACTCTGAGATTTTAAGCATCACATCGTGCACTTCATTGGTCTCATTATCTTTAAATTCATATATAGGCATAATTTATTTTCCGTTCCATACGACATCCCTCCGAAGAGGGATGAAGAGATATGGTCACCTTCCTTATTGAGTCATTTGTTGTTCAACAATGGTTTGATTTAAGTAGACCTGCTTCTTTGCTAATTTATAAGCAAGGTCTGCTTTACCTTTCTTTTTCATTCGCCGGATATAGAAATCTAATTCTTTACTATCCTGCTTTAACCGTTCCAATTGTTTTTCTGACATCAACACCTCTCTTTGTTAGTGGGTTTATTTAAGGGTTAAGGATCATATAGTTTTACTTCGCTATTAGGGTGGGGAAAATCTCCTCTGTTAGTTTTTTGGTTAAGAATTTCACTGGTGGTTCTTTATTCACCATGGACAAAACAATGACCGCATCTTGGGGATGAATGCTCTCCAACATACGAATGAATATGTTCTCACGTTTATACTGTGGGACATCCGCACCACCTTTCACAAAGTACCCGAATTCTTTATGCTTCTTCAGCAATGAACTTGGGGTGGACTCTGGAATGTTTGGTTTGTACGGGGGTTTTCCTTTGGGTAAAAGGAATTCAAGAGAGTCATCGAACGTGCCTCTCAAGATGTCTTTAAGTGCGGGTACGTTTTGGTATTTAAGCAATACCTCTTTCCTACCTGCTTTATTCTTCTGTTTTTCGAACTCTTCTAAAATCTCGAAGACCTCTGGTTGCTTGGGTTCATAGTTCATAATTTATTAATCCTTCTACTCTATTATATAGGGTTATTAAGTTCTTGATACGAGTACTTATATCAAAAATAATGTAAAAAAATCCCCTCCGAAAAGGGGACGAAAAGGGGATTAATCACTTAGGAATCATTACCAATTTTCGGTTTCTCCCCCCGAACTTTAAGCAGCGGCAAACAATTCAGTTGCCTTCTGCTTGTAATTCTCGACCACAGCACTGAAGTCTTTTGACTTACCAGTACAAACGTAAGGTTTGCTGTAAGAACCAATGTTGATGTCAACGTAGTGACTTCTGTGGAAGTAATCAGTCATTGGATCATCTTCACAATAGAAGTCTTCTCCTTCCATTGCAGACTTGAGTTCTTCAAGGAACTTAACAACAGTCGGGTTAGAACCGTAGTTGTCTTCGATCCAGTAGGTGTTAACGTCAACGTACTGATCTTGCAATCTATTAGCAAGTGACTGACAATCATAAGGATTGTACTGTGTGTCGTAGTGTCTGCTATTCACCATGCCTTCATTCTTCGCACCGATGATATCAAGATCACCCTCTTTAATCTTACAGACTAAACTTGAATGATGTCTGATTGCTAAAGTACCTTTCATGCCGTACTTCTTGAGTACTGCCTTGATCTGTGGTGCTAACTTCTTTTTGTCTTCTTGTGATACATATGCCATAATTTAATTCTCTCTCAATTTGTTGCGGGGTCATTCCCAATCAACGTACCTATTATCTCATAGGTAGATGCATTTGTCAAGCGTTTTCTTGAAATAAATGCAAGTTTTTTTAGAAATAAGGGTTCTCCAGTTCAATCTTACTGCTACCCAGAGTACCGAATGGTTGCTCTGCAATAGACTCAATTGCACACTGGTTGTCATATTTCTCTCTCTGAGAGTGGCACAGTGCTATTGCCTTTCTCTCTGCGTCCCTTGGACTGTCTGCGTACACATAGTACGATACTGTTGCTACATATCTATTTTCTTTCATTATTTCACCCATATGTGGTTATACTTGCTTGGTAGGTTGTCACATGACCAATCAGTATCCCCGTAGTTAATTACCTCTACACACTCCTTGGTAGAGTTCGATACCATTACGTCTGGCATATCTAAAATTGTTCCCATTGCTTGGTATCCGAGAATGGCAATCAAAACTCCAATTACACCCAATAATACATTATTTAATTTCATGTGGTCTTACTCCAAAAATCTTAGTTAGTTCTTGCATCTCTTTCTCAGTAGGTTTGAAATGCGGGTTAAGGAAGTACTCCATAAGAAGACTTCCTTTTTTGTATCCCTTTGCCATTATCATTATCCTTCCACCCTATCGTGAATGGCAACAGCACCGTAGAACGTTCCACCAAGTAGTTTGTCACAAAGTCTTGAGAACCTTGAGTCACTTGTTCCTGCGTAGTTCCCACCGAACATTGTCCACTTGCCTATCTTAGACTGTGGAATCAACCTCAGTATCTTTCTACCACCGATTGGTTCTGCCATCACTAACTCTGCGGCGGGGTACTCCTCGCACGGTTCGAACGGCCCTTCACAGTTCATCACTGTGAAACCTTTTGCATAACTTGACTCACCACCTGCGGTGCAGTCCATGTTATCGAAGAACGGATCACCGTACGGTGCCTGTCTATATGTACTTACATGAATTCCCATAATATAACTCCTGCCTACTGGCAATCAAATGCGACTACAAAGTAGTCTGTTAACTCGTTGGCAACCGCAAACTCTTCTGCTTCTGCCTTCGTCTCAAAAATCTCTTCTCTTAATTCTCCACTCTCTTGAATGTAGAACACCAAATCTTGTACCATCTTTTCCTCCATTAAAAACATATTATAACTTGTTTTGATAACAATGTCAAGCGTTTTCTCAAACTAATTTGCATAATTTTATGAAACACGCATCCATCTCCTGTGTCCAGACCTCGAACGGAGATCTCCTCACAGTGTTTGACATTCCTCCTACCTTGTCCACAACATGGGCAAGGAAGTACGGATCTCCACTTCTCACTACTAATTCATCATCTGAATACAGTTCCAACTCCATATGGTTGGCAGTAACATAAGTAATCATTCTGGAAACCTCACTGGTCGATAGTTAGTTAGATCCCAGAAGTGGTCTGGGAGAATAGAAAACGTTCCTAATGGAGCAATGAAACTTACTCCGTCTTTAAAAGAAACATACGTTAGATTATTATTCATTATTCTCTCTCTCTTCTCATTCTCAATACAAGTATTATAGCACTATATGGTTACGGTGTCAAGCGTTTTCTTTACTTATTTTCACTCATATGGAGAAATTCTGTACACTTAGAACACTTGCCACATGCTCGTTTTGATGAATGTACACAAGAATGTACATATTTCTGAAGGTGTTTGGGGATAGAGTCCCACTGCTCTTTCTTAGTCATATGACCAAGAGGTGCGGACATCTTAGTTGGGATATTGATTAGGTTCAATACACGTTCTATTGATCTTTGATGTTCTTCGGCATAGGGCATCTGCTTATCATTTGATGCATTAAACCCAAAATAGATCTTATGAATGTGGGGGTTATTTACATTCACCATCTGCATGATGTTACACCATGTAAAAAAGAATGGGGGATGTATACCAAGATCAAAGTAATGATCTAATAGTTTTTGTTTATCGGTTAGGGGGTGTTCGTTGACATATTCTATGTATCTCAAATCAACATCAAGATTGGACGCAATAAGATCAGCACATTCGGATTGCTGTTTCCAACCCAGTCCAACTTCTACATGTATTACTAATGGGTTCATACCCTGCTTCACAACATGACATAACAATGCAGTGGACTCTACTCCACCAGAGAATGCAACTATGCAGTCGTGGTTCACGGAAATATTGCTCGTTCCCATTTCTTCTTGGGTAGATGTTTTGAGTGGATCTTACAACCTATGAATTCGTTGTAGTAATCTTCACGTAACAGAACGTCACGTAGGAACTGTTCCTTTGCTTCAAGGTAAGAACATTCACCTTTTGTTTCACACAAGTGTAGGATCTCACGGTAGTATGCTTCACCACCTTTCTGCTCTACAAGTGTCTTCAGATGCTCTGAGGATCCGTAGTAGTCCTTCCAGTCACTTTCCTTAACTACTGTGCGTTTCCTTGACTTACCTTTCAATGGTGGGAGTCTGCGTTTGCTCCAGAAGAATTTCTTACCGATATACTTCTTACCAGTATCACGCTCTGTAATAAGATAGACGAACCCGACATACTTGCCGAGTTCGTCTTCTGTTGGTTCGAATATTAAGTTGTTTTTATGCCAAGTCATACCTGTATATAGGTATTACTCAACTCCTTCAATAAACTCTGGTACTGCATCTTCTCCGCACATAGGGCAGTGCTGTGGATGATCATTGTCATACAATACTTCTACGACAGTTGTTATGTCACATATACCACATTCTATCTCGTATTTACCACTCACGCCGCACATCCTTGTCCATCAAGACCACATGTTTCTGGTTGAGGGCCGACTTCTTCCCATCCCCATTCACCTTCCATTCCATTCACGGAATACTCAGTGACACGTTTCTCAAAGAAGTTATCATGTGACGCACCATTCAGTACCCAGTCCAACCACGGTAGTGGATTGTCCTTTACACCAAACTTAGGTTTCATACCCAGTTGTAATAGTCTACGGTCTGCAATGTGTCGGATGTATTGCTTAACATCTTCTTCAGTTAGACCTTCGATAGTACCAGACTTATATGCAAGAGTAATGAACCTGTCTTCTAACTTAACAGCATTCTTTGCCATCTCATATATCTTAGACTTGAGTTCGTCATTAACAATACGTGGATGCTCTTCACAGAACTCACGGAATAGTTTCGCATTACCTTGTACGTGCATAGTCTCATCACGGATAGACCATTCTACGATTGTTCCCATACCTTTCATCTTACCGAAACGTTGGAAGTTCAACAACATCACGAACGATGCGAACAGAGACATACCCTCATTGAATACAGACTGTGCAAGTATTAATGCAAGTCCAGTATGGGTATTGATGTTACCCTCTTTCATGAAGTCAATCTTGTCTGCCATCTCTTTGTATTCCATGAACGCAGAATGTTCTTCATCTGGTAATCCCAGAGTATCATTCAATAGTGCGTATGCACGTTGGTGTACTCCTTCACGATTAGCAAATGATGATAGCATGTTACGGATCTCGTTGTTCTTAAACTTCGGGATCAATAATTCGTGGTAGTTCTCCCCTACCTGTACGTCTGATTGTGTGAACAACCTCAGTACTTGAGTAACAAATTCTTTTTCTTCTTCTGATAATTTAGTTCTCCAGTCTTGGATATCTTCCGAGAGTTCTGCCTCGTCTTCTACCCAGTGGATCTCTTCATGTTTCTTTACCAATTCCACTGCCCAAGGGTAGAGGAAAGGTTTATATGTTTTACTAAAATCTAATAGTGCCATTTTTTATCCTTCACATGCTCTGCATTCTTCTGACTCATCTTCGAATGGTGTTTCGAGATGCTTCATTAGTTCTTCGTATCCACCAATATACTTACCACCAATGTATATTTGAGGGACGGTTTTTACTTTTCTTCCTGTCACTTCGGCAGCGGTTTTACCAATGTCTGCAAGATCTATCTTATCGTATGGTATTCCTCTCAACTTCAGTTCTTCCATTGCCATGGAACAGAACGGGCAATTCTTTTTGGAGTACACGATGCTTCGTGTATCCTCTTGGAGTGCAACACGTTCTACTTTTTCTGAGACGTTTTCCGCACGAGACTTTGCTTCTGTGCGTAGATAATATAAACCCTTGAGACCTTCACTCCATGCTTTGATATGTACCCTATTCACATAAGACTTATCTGCACCTGCGGGGAAGAAAATATTTACACTCTGTCCTTGACAGATAAAAGGTTGTCGATCCCCTGCGTGTTGTACTACCCAGTTCTGATCTAATTCCTGTGCTGTTTTATATATACTTTTTTCACCTTCTGTAAGGAACGGAAGGTGTTGAACACTACCTTTATTTGTAATAATTGATGACCAGTTGGACTCATTGTTTTCACCCTTTGCATCAAGCAATCTTGTCAGATACTTGTTCTTAACCAAGAAGGATCCTGCACGTGTACGATGTGTATATGCATTTGCCTTTAATGGTTCAATGGATGGACTGGTTGATAGTATTACACCAGACGAAGCATTCGGGGCGATAGCAAGAAGGTGGGAATTTCTTCGACCAGACATCTCTCCGTCTGGATACGACCCACGTTCTTCTGCCAACAACTCAGTTTCTGCAACTGCCTCAGATTTAATTCTGGAGAACACAACACGGTTAATTTCCCTTGCGGTTTCGGACTCCCATGCGACCCCATGATGTTGTAACAAAGAATGGAATCCCATTGCTCCAAGTCCGATAGACCTCTCTCGGTATGCAGAGAACTTAGCACGTTCGATTGAGTCGGGTGCGTTTTCAATAAAGTATTCGAGGACGTTATCCAACATGCGGATAAGATCCCGAACAATAGTAGTGTCTTTCCACTCATCATAATACTCCAAATTTAAAGACGAAAGACAACATACTGCGGTTCTGTCTTCGGATGTAGGTAAGTGTATTTCATTACATAAGTTACTACCATTGATCTTTAAACCAAGATCTTTTAATGGTTCTGGTAGATACTTGTTTGCAGTATCAATGAAGTTTAGGTATGGTTCACCTGTACGGAATCTTGTTTCTAAAATACGTTCCCACAACTTACGAGCATTGATAGATTCTTTTACTGCTTGATCTTTGGGATCACGCAAATCAAATTCAGTGTTATCCATAACAGCATTCATAAACTCATCGGTAATGTTGATAGCATTATGTAAGTTAAGTGCTTTACGTTGTACGTCACCTGTAGGTATACGCATGTTTAGAAATTCAATGATGTCTGGATGACTCACGTCCATATAAGCGGCATAGGATCCTTTACGAGTCTTACCCTGTCGGTATGCAATCATATCAGCATCTACTGTGTGTATGAATGGCATAGGGCCTGGTGCAATGTCTGATACGGTACGTACGTCACTCCAGTGACCACCAACACCACCACCAAACACAGACAACCATCTCAACTCACTACTATGCGATATAAGACCTTCTAAGGTGTCTGGTACGTAGGTTAGGAAACAGGAGATAGGTAAACCCTTACCTTTCTTAGTTCCATTTGGTGCGTTTGATAAAACAGGGGATGCGAACATGAACCACTTGTTACTTACATACGAATATAGTCTCTCTGCGAGATCTTCATCTAATTCACCCTTGTATGTACTCCATGCTGTACTTGCTCTTGCATATGCTTCTTGAGGACTACTTTCATTCTCATTCAAATAAAAGTCCTTCAACATTCCAACTGCATAATCTGCTAATAACTTATCTTTTTTCTTATCTATTTTCATTCAATCCCTTCCACTGCTGTATTCGTAAAATGGTTCATCTTGCGAGAACTCGTAATCTTCTATTATATATTGTTTTCCCTTGTCAATGAATTCACCAACCATCGTCCACAACCGAGCATCCTGCTCTTCATCGGTCAACAACTCTTCCCATAAGAAATGGTTTATTAGAGATGCTTCCCTGTTCTGGATTATAAATCGTTCGGGGTAGAGGTATTTATCATCGGAACCATCTAAAGGTACGAAGATAATTTTATTTTTTGGTGTTTCTTTTGAGAGTTTTTGAACCCATTCGGGTGTTTGGTCACCGTACCATATACACACTACATGATCCATGTAGGTGCAACAATAGTCTTCTTTCATAATATAATCCTTGATTTGTTTAAGACATTATAACAAACTTAAATGCGTTTGTCAAGCAAAACCTATAGAAACTCCACATCCACAGGTTGCTGTCTCTTTGGGGTTGACTATCTTGAAGAACTCGTTGATTCCTTCTTTGGTATAGTCTAATGTTGCTTCTTCTAAGAATGGTTGCGAGTCTATATCCACGACCACTTTGAATTGTCCATAGTCAGTAATCTTATCACTGTTGGCAATTTCTGTTGCATACTCTATATAGTATTCGTACCCAACACATCCACCACCAGTAACACCAACTCTAATGAACTGAGGATTTTCACCACCCGTTCTTTTGGTGGCATGGACTATGGCAGTATCAGTCAGTTCCATCTTTTTTATCCGCATCTAAGATAGGATGAGAGTAACCTTCTTCTTGCTTTGTCTCATAGTCTACCATTGCTTGTCTGATAGCATCTTCTGCTAATACACTGCAATGTAGTTTGATTGGGGGTAAATCTAATACCTCCGCAATGTCTTTGTCTTTGATGAGTTTTGCCTCTTCGACAGTCTTACCCATCATCATATCTACGAACAATGACGAAGATGCAATTGCACTTCCACATCCATAGGTCTTAAACTTAACATCAATGATTCTATCATCATCGTCTAATAATAGTTGTAGTTGCATGACATCACCACATGCAGGGGCACCCGCAAGTCCTGTCGCAACCTTGGGATCATTTCGGTCTAATCTACCTACCGAATGCTTCTGAGGATTAGCAACAACTGCTTCAAATCTATCGATGACTTTCTGCGAGTATGGCATTACTTTTGTTTCGCAATAAAACGTTTGAGTACGTCTATCTGATCTTTACGTTTGTTCTTCTTGTCATACTTCTTACGCATGACCACTGTTTGGTTATCATCACCTGTTCCTACTACGGATCCAGTCGATGTCATTTCCTCATCCACCACGTCTTTTGGTTTGTCGTGAGTGTAACCCATCTTCTTCATGCGTTCATGATCTGCGGGTTTCAGTGCTTTGTAACCTTTGCCCGTCTTAGGATCATACATCATATGAGGTTCGAATCCAACCCCTTTCCATCCTTTGTATTCTTTAAACCGTAACATCGTCATACCTCTCTAAAACTATCTGAGTTGAGTTACCACCATCACTATTAGGATACGTAGATCTACCAACATGTTTGTATGGATGGTTAGGACTTTTAACTATATGATCAACTAACTGCCGTATCTGAACCATTTCCAAATCATCGAAGATGATGTACTTAACACCACTTACCTTACACTTATCGTAGTCACTGGTAACATTAGCAATATGATGACCACCATCGATGCGTACAAGATCATATCCGATCAGACTATCCTTATTGACAGTTTGTGAGTCACACTGACCAAACTGAAATCTGTCACCATACTCTGCTTCGAGTGCTTCTGCACAATCTTTTACATATGGGTGTTCACATATATCAATTGCGTGTACTACAAGGTCTGGACAGTTATTTAGATATGCGACTACAGAATGACCGGCATTCATTCCAATTTCCATCATCTGGAGTGGTTGGCATTTTCGGGAAGTTGCTTGAACAATCTTATCGTAAACACCACCTAGTAGTGGATGCCCTTCTGGTTCGTCCTCTCCTCTGAAGTTTCCTTTGACATCCTTCATGATCTCATCGAACTTCATTTGTGTGGTTAGTAATTCACTCATTTAGTAATCTCTGCTGTTGAGAACAACACCCTATGTGTAGTCTTTATGTGGGTACCTTCATATATCTTTAGACCTAATACCTCATGAACAGGACTACCATTGTTTACTCGAATCTGATCACCTTTCTTAACTGCATCTTCACCAGATGAGGTCATAGTGTCGTATCCCATACGATACATTCCTTCACAAAGTTTGTCACCTTCTTGCATAAACCATTGTGATTCTTCTGCGAGACAATCAAGGACATCAATACCCGTTTCTTCGTGTATCTGTTCTACACGTGAATCTTTTAATTCTCCGTGTTCTTTGATAAGTGCTAGAGCGGCACCGTATCGAGCAACTACGGAAGAACCGCCAGGTGCCTTTGCCATAATCTTTTTGAGATTAAATACTAGTCGGTGGAATGTAGTGTAGTGAGTTCTGAATGCTTCTCTATCATCTGAACTGTTTAAACTAAATTCTTTATTCTTCTTGCCGTCCTTATCTATGATACCTGCTTTAAACGCTCCAGTATCTTCTATTGGTGTGACCAATAGTTTCAAGAATCGTATCGTATATACGAGGTCTGCCGCTGATTTTAATATACCCATAGTTCTATTTATACCTATTAAATGTTCTGTTCTAAACAATGTGGCACTGTAGATGAAAAAATATTCTCATGTAATCCATCATAGTCTGCATACAATGCATCCTTACACGGTGTATCAAACTCAAACTCAAACCTATCCAAGAGTTTTCTTTGTATGGGTGAATCCATTGCTTCTTCTCTAAGGTATTCATTATTCATTTTAAATACCTCGTGATATATACGTCTGTCATTAAATAATGAACCAGTCATTACATCATTGTTTACACTAATAGCACGTGTGTAGTATTTAGGTGTCATCTGCCTATACATTTCATTTTCAATGAAGAGTTTATCTCTCCACTTAGGCATACCTCTTAACCAATAATCAAAGTATATGTCTACATAATCCCAAGGACAATGATCGTCACCGATACTATAATCGGCACCATACATGGTCTCCTTAGACTTAATATCATCTCTGATTAATTGTTTTAATTCTTCTATTGTACCACACTTTGGGATACTATGCAAACATATTGAATGTAAATGTGGTGTTAGATCACGGAAGAACATCTCATCTCCGTTGACACCATACATAACGATATCTGGATCTGCTTCTGCTACCTGTATCATTGTGGGTAGAATACTCGCCCACCTTGTTGTGGAATCAAAAAAGTACTTGTCCATGTACTCCTTTACTTTAGATACTTCGAATGTAATGACTGACACATCCTTGAACTTATCCCATTGCTTTTGTTTCCAGATTAATCCCTTCTCTCCTGCATCACAAGGTTCCATAGTATATCCATACTGCGGATCATCTTTGAAGTATTGTGATTGTAATGCTGAATCGATACCTTCACTCAGTGAAATAAATCGTTTTGGATACAAGGATTTGATCTTCTCTGCGTGTTGTTCCATACACTCATGAATATAATCAGCAAGTTCTTTCTCATCCCATTTGTCTTCTGCATATGCTTTCTTACAATCACCCATGTAGTCATATGGTGGTAAGAAGTTGTTAATGTGTCCAAACAGTGTATGTGATTCTTCCTGTCCAAACTCTCTCTGGAGCATATCATATACGAGTCCCTCTCGTGCAATATCATCTTCGTGACACGTCATAAAGGGTAACCAGTTAGATATCTCTGTGCCGTACTTCCTACCGATAAAGATCTTATGGTTATTGAAGTAATCAAGAAACAACTCAAATTCACCGTCTGGGGTCAACTTAACTGCAAAGAAATTACCATTCTCTTCGTGGAAACTTAATCGTTCACAAGCATCTACTATATCACCTTCAATAAGATAACCACAGTACAATACAATGTAACCATCACCTTGGTAGCATTTGACTTGATCATCTGCATACCAGAACCATTGACCATATTGATCGTAATCATGTTTAGTGAACTTATTTGCATCTTTACATATAAAATATTTCATCGTACTCTCATTGTTCCTTGTTTTGTATGTAAGTATACAGGCATGTTCTTACCTTCATATAGCAATACGTCATCTATAAGATCGTTTAATCGTTCTTGATTATTGTTGTATTGTATATCTGGTGGTAAGGTTTTATCCGTAGATATGATCGTCACCGAACCGTCATAGATATGTGACACGAATTTAAATCTATCTGGTCTAAACTCATCTTCTAAATCTACTTTTATGTAATGGCAGAAGAATTCGTCACAGATCCTTGGTTTATCTGCTTGTATACTACATCCAGTATCACATAGTTTATTACATGTCTGAAATGCTCCATAATCAACACCATACTTGTCTGCTTCATTATACCTATCAGCAAACTTCCAGTCACCAGTATAACCCATAACTTCACAGCATACGGTGCAGTCACCACAACGGTTCTCCGTTGGTGTGATCATAACTCTCTCAGTGCTTCTACTACGATTGGATCTAAGTCGATTCCAGTGAGATCTGTGTTCTCTATTGCTCTGGTGAATACTAGAAAGGGTTTTAATGCAGACCAGTGATGGGGATCAATCTTGAGTGCCAACATCTCTACCATGTTCTCAGCACCCCAACAATTCATAATAACAATTAGGTGGTTTAGAATAAGTCTTTCACTCAGTTCACCCGAAGACTCATACTTATTCAACAGTCGCTTAACATACTTAAACCTCTTCAAGTCATTGAAGAATTCCTCACTGTCTATACAGGTAGGGTTATAGTAGTTCTGGGCAGACCAGAGTTGAAATGTTTTATAAGTAAGTTCCATCGATTATTTCCAATATTTGTGTCTTTGGTTTTAATGCCTTGAGTCCTTTTATCTTTCGGTTCAAGGGTTCCAACCAATCATAATTATATAGTCCTTCGGTAAGTGTGACTGAGTTCTCACTTGCAATCGCAATATACGTGGGTATACTTCTTTCTTTCCTACGTGCAATATTATACTTACCACTTTGATGTAGCAATTTCAATATCATGAATTGATATGTGTCCTCACCAATCATTAGACTATTATCATAGTCAATCTCTTTTGCAATTTCTTTAGAGAAGAATACCATTCTACACATGTACTCTTCTGCCTCACTAAAAGCAATCATATGGTGATTAAACTGTTCTCTGTGATGTGCCCAGTGCAATGCCTTTTCTCCATCTAGATTGTATGGTTCTTGCCTAAACACAATGTAAAGGTTTTCTGTGGTTTGCCACCCTACATGATTATCACCATTGGGGGATTTGTCCCATGGGTATGTGAGTTTATAGTGATCCTTCAGTGACTGTGGCATCTTACGAAGATCAGAAACACGGTCAAGGAATCCACCCCACTCTACATTTATTGGCAATGCCTTTATCTGGGGTTGTCGATACAATGCAACCATATCTGGTGCTTTACCAGATTCTGCCATGGCAGTGTATAACTTGTATCCATAACGAGTAAGTACATCATCACCGTCCACGGCAACCATGTAGTCTTCACCAGATTCAAGGAATAGTTTGATGACTGAGTTCTTACCCGTTGCAGGTGTGCCATCTGACTCTGTGATGTGGTGTTCATATCCACGTTCTTCGCACCATTTAGATGCAACCGCACCGTAGTCGGGATCCAGAGAATTGATCACAACCACGGTTTCTCTTTGCGGTATAACTTGTTCAATCCATCCTAACCTCTCGATATCACGAGAGGTGAGTATGTACACCTTCATAACAAATCCTTGTAAGTTATTCTACTATTTTTTTGATCTTACTTAATAGAGAAGACTTCTTCTCACGTCTATCTAATTCAACACCATGCTCACGACCAACTGCTTCTAATTCAACTTTAGTCATTGCATCGAGATCAAGTGATGGTTCTTCAACTACCACTTCTTCTACTACTGGTGCAGGTTTTGGAGCAGGTGCAGGTTTCGCAACCTTACCATTGAATGCATCAATGTCTGCTTGTACAAACTTACGTGATACAAACAACTCTCCACTGTTGGGATCTTCCCAACCTTTTAGGGTTGGCACTGCTTGTGCACACCAACCAGGCGCTTTAATTGCCATAATTATTCTCCGTCTAATGGTTTACCAGATAAAAGGGCACGAATAACTTCGAACTCATTCATCTCTTTTTTCAACTTAGGTTCTTTCGGGGGGAGAACTTTCTCCATATCCTCATGATCCATCTTGTCGATTTTATGTTTAGCAATGAATTCCTTAGACTTAGGGGATTCTTTACTGTCAATCTTTTCTGGTTCAGTACCTGCTTTCATCTTCTCAAGAAGATCTTCGAGGTCTTTAATGAACTCAGCAGATGCTTCACCGATCTTAGAAATCTCTGGAGTATCGTCACCGTCATCTTTATTAGGTAACTTCTTCTTCTTCTTAGGATCTACTTTAGGTTTATCTTCAGTCTCACCATCTGCTTCAACTGAATCTGCTTCCTTCTCATCCTTCTCTGCTTCGGTCTCACCTTCTTTTGCTTTGACCTTTTCGTTCTTAGCAGGTTTCTCTCCACCGTCTTTCTCGTTGTCGATTGCCTTGCGTCTCTTGTGCAGGAATTCGTCCGAAGAATCTACATCTCCATCATTATCGATGTCCTTGTCTTTACGATCCTTGAATTTCTTATCGTTTGCTTTGTCATCGACAGGGTCTAACTTAGACTCACCACGGTTACGTGCTCCCGCTGCTTGTGCTTTAGTCATACCTTCATCGAGGTCTGCTGTTTCGGAGACCATTGACAAATATGCCTCCATTGTTTTACTTAAATCAGTCATAATTGTGGTCTCCTTAAAACCAAAACATTTTGATGATAGCACCAATTATTGATGCCACACCTATAAATGTTACTTTATTTATAATACTCACTGTGTGAGCGTTGTCGTTTACTTTTGCTTCTATAACATCAAGTTTTAAACTAAACTTGTTCATACGTTCATACGCATTATGGTGTTGCTTTTCCATAGCAAGTATCTTTTCTTCCGTACGTGCCAAACTTACCATCGCATCTGATAGTTTGTCTATTTTTTCTTCGATCCGACTAAGTCGTTGATCTGATAAGTCTGCCATTGGGTTTTCTCGGTTATTGTTCTATTTATATTAATTGTCTACTTTAGCACTACCACGCCACTGATAACAACTCCAGTACCTTGCTTTGTGCTTTGGGCCTGGGTTTGCACAGTCGTGTCGTGCTCTGAAAGATGCCCTACGTTTTGGGTCATCTCGTTTAATTGACATCTTCGGATCTCCGAAACGTACGACTACAACGTTACCTTGGTCGTTCTTCACATATACCTTGAACTTCTTATTAGGGTTCTCGGACGTGCGAATAGGATCATTAAGTTTCACCTTCTTACCTTGGTATTCTGACTCAGTTATCACCAAGTCCTCAAATAGATCATTGCATTCGCAATGTGCATCTATCTCGTTGTAGTCGTTAAATTTTTTCATTCTTTTATAGTACCTTGTTCCATACTCGTTGAATTCTATTACGTTTCATCATGTGGGAGAACTTTCTCCAAATTCTATCAATCAATCTTTACTCCTGTATTACTTTTTCATTAATTTGAATGCTACGTTTGCCATGGCAGGGACAGTCATTTTATCCATCTTTGCCTTGTTGGTGTCGTTTATGGCATCATAGACTTTTACTACGGCAGATGCTGTAAACATATCTACCATTACACCGTTAATCTTCTTTGCTGATTTCTTTGCAACAATATCACGCATTTGATCTACGTAAGATTGCTTACCCTCAGTGATCTCTACAGACTCATCAAACATCCCAGAGTCCTTCATCATTCTGAGTGCATCTTTCTTTGCTTTCTCAGCATTGTTCTTGTTGATTCTCTCAACTGCTTTCTTGATCATCTTTAGACGTTTTGCTTTGTCCTTGGGATTCATTGCTTCGTCAACGACATCTTCGTTACGTTTACTTTTCTGGTATGCGTTGTACTCTTTACGTCTTTCAGCATCCTTCTTCTTCTCAGCAGGAGTCATTTGAGATACAGGTTTACGTGCTTCTTCGATCTCTTCCTTAGCAAACGTAGGGTCTATTTTATACCCGTCTTTTTTTAGTTGTGCGATTTTCTTTTTATCTTTCTTAGAGACTGTCGCTCTTTCGTATCCACCCTTTTCTCTTGTCAATCTGACATGAGTCTTCGGCCCCATCAATTTCTTTGATTTGGCAACCATCTTATCTTGTCCCCAAAACGAACCTTCTTCGATAAACTTGTCAACGTCAGTGCCTTCAAACATCTTTGCAAGACCTTTTGCATTGACGGTTTTGAATGAACCAAACTCATCGGTAACTCTAAATGACAACTTACTACCATCGAGTTTCATATCGACAGTATGTAATTTACCCTTCTTATCTCTAAGACCTTTTTTAATCTTAGGTGCTCTAATTTCATTAAACTTTTTCATGCAAGATCCTTATCGTGATTTAGGTTACCCTTTTTCTTCTTAACGATAAATGCGTTAACTCTTGCGTAACCCCATTGTTGAGGAGTGGTGCCAGGCCGATGTCCTGTTTTCCATGCGGCGACTCCACGGTTATAAACTTTTTTTAATGTGTCTACAGAGATACCAGATTTCTTAGACTTACCTGCAAGACCTTCTCCTTCTTTCTCGATGATATCGTAGTTGGAGTACCTGCCTTCTTCTAAGTATTTTTTAAAATTAATCATTCGGTTTCCCTGTTTTTTGTCCTTGTTCGTGCTAATCTTGCACGATCAAGAATACGGTCATGTTTCTTCTTATCTGCTTCCTTTTCACGAGAGATTTTATCTTGTGCAGTGGCAACGGCATCTTCACCTAATAAAGAATGAAGTGCTCTATCGTCCATGCCATTATAAGTCTTAGCAATCTGTTGTGCATAGTAGTGTGTACCATGTCTCAACTTACCACCACCCTCTTTCTTCTTACGAGCAATAAGATCCTTTAAAGTCTTCAATGCGTGTTGATACTGCTTCTTATTAGTAGTCAACGACTTTAACTTATCTAACATTCTACCTTCTGTAGTGATTGTTTTAGATGATGTCTTGAAGTTCTTCTTACGCATTATTGTTTTGTTAACAACTTCGAACTCGTCTTTGTTACGGTTGTAGTTAATAACTACGGGTAAATTAAGATCCATCTGCAAGTCTTTAATGACTGCTTCACTATCTGGATTCTGTCTAATGTTCTTTGCTTTGTTCTTGGCAATCTTCTTGAATACACGTTGCAGTTCTGCTACAGTAATAGCAGGTTTGTTACGGTCATCGTTCATACGATCCGCAAAGTGACGTGTGAATTCAATATCAACCTTGAACTTTGCAAGTAATCTATCCGCAAACTTCTCAAGATCATTTAACTGCTTTGGAGATACTTCCTCGTACATATCCTTGAACTGTTTGGTGTATTTAGACGGTTTGGTCTTGGCAGTTTTGTCGCCTGGTGCAGGTTTGTATGCAGATTCATCATCGTCTGCTTTCTTCCCATGCTTCTTGAAGTGTGCGTCTCTCTTTACCTTAGTAGACTTCTCTAATCCTTTGTGGTATCTGGCAGGTTGGGTTCCTTTTCGGTCTTTGATATCTGCGTCTTGTCGTTCAACGAGTTCGACTGACTCCAACCATTTGCGTAGTCGAGTGCCGTCCGCACGTTCAACGATAACGTAATTTGATCCGAGTACACTGACCGTAACCAATTCATCACTTTCTTTGATAATGACTTCATCACCGACCGCATATAGTTCTCCTTGAATATACTGTTCTCTTGTTTCTGAAACAACAGGTAATGCAATGTGATTCTTAAATTGAGTCTCTTCCTTGAGACCCATACCCTTGCGGACATCATTGAATAATTTCCTTGTATCCTTGTCCGAGTAATTACGTGGCACACCTTGAGTGAATGACTGGTAGTCATTGCTTTTGGCAAATGAACGTTGCTTAGATGCAGACATTCCTTCCACACCTTCAGCATCTGGATCTCTTTGACCTGCTGATATTACTTTGATTGATTTAAACTTGTAGAATCCGTGACGTGCTTTGACACCGTTGTACTTCTCAAGTAGAACAGTGAACTCACGTAGACGGTCATCACCAACAACCATACAGACCGAAGTATAACCTTGATCATATAGTTGAGCAGCGACATCAAACACATTCTTTATCTTGGGATCCATGATAACAGAACGTGCATGTTTCGGGTACATCTTACGGATGTGCTTAACCTTATCCTTATAGGATAACGGATCCTTTGCCCCAGTCTTCTGAGACATGTAAACTTTATAATCGTACTTACCAGACTTCTTAGCAAGGTTATCCATAACCTTACCGTGTCCAATAGTCGGGGGATTCATGCGTCCAAAAGTGAAATATACTTCACCCTTTTCTTCACGTAGATATTGTGAAAAGTTTTTTATACTCATTGTGATTTATTACCACCTTTCTTTCGGAGCATTTCTTTCTTACGGACTTGGGGTAATAATTTCTTAGACAACTTATCGATTACTGCTTTCTTTTTCTCTAGACGTTTTTCTAGGTCTTGTCTACGTGCCATAGACAAATCTGCTTTGGGGGTGTTCTTGATAAGTTTTTTGAGTACGACATTACGTGCCGCTTTTCGTGCACGTTTCTTGAGGGTATCCATGTTGGCAGTTTTTCGCATAGCACGTTTCCGTCCGATAGCAATCTTGGACTTCAACTTCTTCATTTGTCTGCCACGTGCAAGACGTTGAGTCATTGACAATGCCTCGTCTTGTACTTCTTCGTTATCGATCTTCTTACGTCTGGATGCTTTGGATGCGAGTTCTTCGTCACCCGTCCCTGTGTAATCGACCGTATCAAAATCTTTAAATCTAAGTGGTTTCTTTTCCACTGTTTACCCCTTTGGTTTGCCCCATTTAATATATGATTAGGATTTGTCCCAACCCTTTAGTATATCGGGTGAAAAGTTGTTGTATGAAAATTCCATACGATCAACGAGTTTCACCGCATCACCACCAAGTTTATCAATTGCCACATATCCTTCTTCGGATGTCACTTTAAAACCTTGTCGGGTCTTAACGAATGTGTCAATTTTCTTTAAACTGTTTAGTTTATTTATAAGTTTTAACTTTGCCAAAACTATTAATTTCTGCAATTCGAACATCTTTATTAAAGATGCTCGGTTTTGCGGACTAAAGAACTTTAAGATTTCGTCTCTTTTACCTTTTTGGGTGCTCTTGCCTTTCTCGGTTTTGCGGGAGTCGATTTCTTTTTGGTACTTGTCTTGGATCCAGTTGATGAGACCTTGGGCGTGCGCTTTCGAGTCGCCGGGGACTTGACCTTTGCGGACTTTGGTGTTTCCGTAGGTTTCGATAAGTCCTGCGAGGTCTTGGTCTCCTTCGAGAGTCCGAAGAGTTGATCCCGCAATCTGGTTAAATAGTTTACCAATTTTCGTAAGATATTCATTAATTTCTCCTGTTTCTTTTTCGGTCAATGTTGCGTCCACACTGCGGAGCATAGCATCCTGCGACCATACGTTCTTTGAACGTGTTAGTTGTTTAACATTGACACCATAGGATGCTTTCATAGTTTCAAATGTTTTACCAGTATATGTAGTATGCCACACTATGCCGATTTTTGCAGAGGTTAATTCCTTTGCTTGTTCGACAGGAACAGCATATACAATGGTATTAGGGTGAAACGTAATATACTTCTTACCTTCAATTGTTTTTTTAGATAAGTCACCCTTCCCGAACAAAAAGTCACCTTGAATAACACCCTTGATTCCCAGAGAGGGAAGGTATTTCAATGCGTCTTTAAGTTTTGCATTAAGATCTCCTTTGGTATCGTCATCGATATCAGCAGGGGTCTTATATACTTTTGCGTTCTTGTTGAAGATACCTTTCTTAGCAACAAAGAACTTTCCGTCTGTGGGATCAGTACCGCAAAATATTGCAGGTGCCCCATCCCATTTCGTGGATAGTTTAGGTTTCCCTTTACCACCCAGTACATCACGCAACTCACGCAGTGCGTTGATTGCTTGACGTGTTCCGTTAACACCCCCATAGATGACCTTATCTTCGATATGGGTCATGTGAGTGTTCTTATTTTCTGTTATGTATTCAGCAAATTTCATTTTCGCACCATGTTGAACATAGTTCCACTGCTACTTGTGTCAGTTGAAATCTTATATGCTCTGCCTAAATTCTTTGTTAGAAGTCTCTTGTACACTTTCTCTCTTCCCTGTAATACTTTCTTATTACCCTTTTCTTTACCTGCCGCTGCACTCATGTACTTGGGTTTTTCTTTTCGAACAAATTGATTGATAACATTAAAGACGGTTGCCAAGATACGCAATGCATCACCTTCACCTGTCATTGATTGTTTACCATTACGTTGGAAGTTAATCTCCCAATCGAGTTCATCATAGTCATCAATATGCTCATCACCTTTGATGTCTATGTTGAGTGAACCACCATCATCAAGTTTAACGGTAGAACGATACTCCTGCTTTCCACTTTTCTTTAACACAGCAGAATACGGGTTATTTAGAGATTCTATTAATTCGTTGAATGTCTTCATATTAGTTCGGATTCGGTTTGTAGTCACACATAATATGAGATGGATATAGTCCACCTTGCTTATTACGTATATTGAATTTGAAGATGTATAGGGGGGTGATTACTTCGATGTCGATACGTTTAGCATCGCCTGGTTTTGGATACAAGATCTCAATACTTTTGATTGTAGATGACTTTTTCATACGTCCTGCTGTCATCTCATAGAACTCTACTTTCTTACCTTTACGGTGTACCATCCAGTAACCGTATCCAATACCTGTAAGTAGTAGACGTTGAAGTGCTTTCTTGTTTGCATTACGAGGACGTACTCGGAGTTTCTCTCCACGGGGGTTTTTCTTCTTTGGATCATACTTGTTGAAGATATCAATGATTCGATCTTCTTCGATACCAAACATATCCAGTAGTTTCTTACCGTCTTTGTTTGTAATCTTCCCTGCTTTGAACTCATCTCCTGTGAGAATAGTACGTACACCCGCATTAAAGAATGTTACAGTACCACCAAACTTTGCAGATAGATAGAACTTACCCTTGTCGGTAATAACGGTTACATCTGTCACCTTATCACCAATCTTCAGATCACGTCCACCAATAACTGCTTTGGCATCACCAAACACTAACGGACGTTTGGTATTGGCAGTACCGTCCAGTTTGATGATAATGTTCTTGGCATCTTTCAAGAATTCGTTGTGCATCTTCTTGATCATGTTGGGGAACTTAAAGTTGGGTGAGTCTATACCTTCTGCTCTATACATATCGAGATCATTAACGATCTGGTGTTCGAACTCAAACCCTTTAGATTTATTTCCACCACCACCACGAGAACCATTTCCTGCTGTGAGTTTGAAACCATACTTGGAACTAAGTGCAGGTAGATCTAAATCAATTGCAATTGCTCTTACAATCTTTAGACCTTTCTCACTGGATTTTGGGGATAGTGCTATAGGATCCTTGCCACCGATCTCTTTATACAAATCTTTCAATTTTGCTTTTTGTGCATCGTCAAGATGCTTAATCTTATCGATTGCATCTACAGATGTAGGAATAATGTCATATGCCATTTGTATAAACCTAAGTTAATATTTAAAATATAACACTATTTATACAAAAAGTGAAGTAGAATTTTCCTCTTCGTATTGTTTAATAGTGTCTCGTAATGGACGCACCCAGTTGTCACGGTGCTCAACAAACACTTGAGGATCCGCATTATCAACTGATATGATGGTAACCAATTGAGTAATCGGTTGACCAGTACGTTCTTCCCACATGATTGCGTAGGCAGACTCTTGCATGAAGTAGTTCTTGATCCAATCAAGTTTCTTTGGTTTCATGGAAGTCTTAAAGTCAATGATAGAACGTTTGCCATCAAAGTCTGCCACACAGTCAACACGACCTGCGACACCAAGATGGTTAGAGTACAATGGTGCTTCTTGAGCATACACATTACCGATACGATCATCCAGAATGTTCTGGACTGCCAGAAACGATTGAATGATATCGGGAGTGTACCCGTCTTTGAAGTTTGGATCATTGTCGATGTACTTCTCGATGATCTCGTGAACACGAGTACCACGTCCAGATGCACGGGTAGAGATTTGATTAGCAACCTCTTCACCGACACGTTTCCTCCATTTAGCAATGGAATCCCGTGATAGGATAGACAGTACAGTAGTGATTGAAGGTAGGTTCACACCTTCGGGTGTCATGTACTTCCGACCAGTGTCGGTAGTAACAGCATTCATTTCCTGTAACTCTACAGGTATGTGATTAAACATAATATAAGTTAGACTCCATGCGTCATGTGTTCATAGGCATCGGGACACGTATCCAACGGTTCACCGCACCCACAGGTTTCTTCTTCTTCTCTCGTTGGAGCACCAACGATTGCTCTGATTTGCTCCTCTGTGTATTTTTCCATAATTTATTTCCTCACTTTATACAACCATTATACTTGTTTTGATATCAAATGTCAAGCGTTTATTTAATTAATTGGTAATTATTATGAACTACGTACACCAAAGTTCCATTCATAACAGTGATATATTCAGCACTTGCAAAGTGATGTATGCTACCAGCGACAATTGCTTTTAGAAGTATCAGTTCCTCAAGACGTGGTCTGTCTGGTAGTAATGGGTTTACTTCTTTACAGTTCGGACATGATTTTAATGCTCGATGTGTTGTCCACACATCTAATGCATTAAGTGTCCAGAATAGATTCAACTGGCAACGACTAGGTTTGTTGTACGTATTATCTAAGTCTAGCAGTTTTACGGGTTCTACATATACAGGTGGTTGTTCTGGTATGGTTAAATCTAGATCCTGTATAGCATGTGCGGTATTCGATAACAATAATAATGCAAGTATACGTAACATCATCATGATGATAGTAGTGAGATTAAGTTTCTTACGATAAAGAATAGTCCCACACCATTTATCATGATGAGTGCCCTATCCTTCCACATGATTGATACGATCAACCATCCTATTAAACCTGCAAGACTCAACGTGAGATCCCATAACATCATTCCTTCGATACCACGGACTGACATTGCACTCAGTACAAGGATTGATGCTACCCACTTCACATACCAATCGGCAGTGTATTTAGGGGTAGCAGACTTAAAAATCCTTTTCGAGTTTGCTATTTCTTCTTTTGTAAAACCAGTTTGAGTTCCCATTAGTGCGTTAACCAAAATATATCAAAAATTATAAAACCTACAAGACTTGTGTAGATACCGAACAAGGCATATTGCACCCTGCACATAGTTCGATCCATTCTCTCAAAACACTTCTCAATACGTTCGAAGGTTTCTTGTATTTCTTTTTCTTTTTTTGTCATTCTTTTTCCTGCTTAATAGAATTAAATAAGTCCCATGCTGACCAGACTGCAAATACAATCGGGGCAACACCGAACGTTGCTATAATCATAATACCTAATATCGCATTATCCATTTCTTAGTTTCTCCATTCTCAATCTTGATGCATTCCATTGTTCGAATGCCATCGGTTTCTTTGCTTCACCACATGCTAACTTGTGCTTCTTGAATTGTGCTTTGAGCAACTTCTTCTCGGCAGTACCCATAAAGGTACCAACTAATTCTAATACACATTGTCTGAAGGATCTACCGTGGTGCATATGACCAAGGCAGTGGGCAAGTTCGTGTAACAGTATGTATTTATGCATTCCAGTAATGGGACACAAAGTAACAGTGCTACCGTTAGTATAACCAGACATAGTCTTACTGGTGCGTTTCATTGCTACAATATTCGGAGTCGCATTGAAGATCCTACTGACATCGTCATCGACAGATTTCTGCCACAACTTAGACCACTTCTTGGTTTTGTAAATCTTCTTGGCATATTTCTGTGCATCTTCGATTCGATCAAAACTAACCTTCAGACCTTCGGTGTAGAGTTGACTCATAAACTGGTTCTCAGCATTATAAGTCTTTTGCCTCTCGGAGTCACGAAGGGTGAGACCACCCTTATTCTGTTTCTCACGATGCTTAACTAAGTACTGATTGTACTTGTATTCGGGGGATCCCCACACAGGCATCTCGAATGCCAACTCTGGATAACCTCTCATAGTGCTATCCATGCATACTTAGGTTCACGACAGAATTGTCCTATCTCATCGAACCCCAACAGGCAGAACCCGTCCAAAGGGTCAGTACCGTCTTCGTACTCAACTAACTCGAATCCCGCACGGAATTGACGAACAGTGTTAATATCTAAAATCTTCTCAACAGTCATAATTTAATCTCTCTTCTCATTCTCAATACAAGTATTATACTACAGATCGAACACTGTGTCAAGCGATTATTTCAAAATAGGGTAAACTTTATCACCGTAGTGGTTGTTGAAATCGATGTCGATCTCTTGAGCAGACTTCTTGTCGAGAACAACTCGTTCCCAGTTATCATCGCACATAAAGTTCTCTTTGTTACCGAAACGGTCTTCGACTGGGTTGTAGTAGTAGATGAAGGTGTCTTGGGTTAGGTTTAAAGAAACAGTTGGATTCATCGTAAATGTACCTCATGGTTAGGGTTATGCCAGAACTCTGACACGTCTGCATAGAGAACGACACACTGGTCGTGCTGATAGTACTTACGCAGGTTTAGAACAAAGTTAGATAGGGTAGAACACCACTCTTGGGTGATGTCATTCCCATAGTTCCACCGATCATAGGCAGACTTGATGTAGGACATGGGTAACGGGGTTGGTAACAGGGGGGTCAACTTCTTCATCACTTACTCTCTCATCTCAATAGGGTACTATTATCTCATAATTAAAACAAGAAGTCAACACTTTTTTAGACCAATTTGTTATATAAACGCACACTTTTATGCACGTTCGTTATTTCCAAGTTCCCTGTTGTTTGCGTTTGAAGTGTGGTCGGCAGTCTGCTCTAACATACCAATCACTAAGGTTTAATTCATCAATGAATTCTTGTGGTATTACCTTGTCTGCCACAATCATCCCCAAAATCTTATCTTCACTCCTGTGACGGAATGTGTGTGCCTGTCTATATTCACCGTCTATGATATCAAGACCGCAAGGTATTGCGACATTATACTTCTCATGTAAATGGAATGGGTATACTGCATCAACATCTTCTTTCTGTATGACAACAATCTTCTCTATGTCTTGAGGGAACGCATCACCTAATATATCTGGATTGCCACGCATAGCATCTAAGTATTCATCCCCAGTTACGTAGAATGGTAGACTGTTAGTTTGTTCTGGTCTGACATTATTCTCTATGAAAATAAATTCATTGTCTTTAATCAGACCTGTTATCTGACCAACGAAAGATGACTTATCGTCATACTTAACAATCCAGTCAAGTATTTTCTTGGCATTGTCTAATGAGATCTTGGCATGTTCTTCGGATAGGGCATCAAACTCTACTAACTTAGTCCAGTGAATAAACTTACCCATTTGCTTACATGCATCTTCACCCTTTACCTCTTGATGATGTAAGATAGAGTACTTACCTTTTGCTACACAATAAGCAACATTTACCTCAAGATCCGATTCCATAAACTCTTCAATGAAGACTGGTTCGGGTGGGGGTGGGTATATTATATTTTCTGCCGTGACTATACTTGCTGTAGACATGCTATGACCCACATGTTTAGGTTTCATTACATATGGTACAGTCGGGTGTTCGTGTATAAAATCATAGTGATCTGTCCATGGTGGACACGTAACTCCAATGTCTTCCACTTGTAGTCTAACAAAAAACTTATCTAATTCGACTCTACATCCTTTTCCATAAAGTCCTAAGAATTCAATGTCTCGATCAATTTGCTGTAACCTACCATTGCATCCTGCAAGTGACGGGTTAGCATGTAGAAAGATATCAACCTCTTCCTCTATACAATAGTCATAGATTTCCTTTTCACGGTTTGTAATACGTATAGTCTCTATACCCAGACTCTTATAGTACTGTTCGGGGTAACCTGCATTGTCCATAAGAACAGTTACCCTATACCCAGACTCGACTAAGGATATTGCATTGTGGAAGTTTGATAGACCGTAGTCATTAATAAATACGTGCTTTTTACTCATGTTAATGTATGACTCAAATTAGGGTTAATAGTCTGAAACTTTACAGGACTTGGATACAGGTACTGAAGATTCATTATATGACTATTTATAATAAAATCAGATTGTTCTAAACCAATCTCTGCACTTTTCAATAACTTTTTAGCACCAGACACTGTCAACATGTATGCAGAAGTTCCAGGCGTCATTAGTGAACCATAGTAAAGAGACTCTTTGTAGTATCTCAATGGGTAGTCATAAGGAAAGTCTTGTACACCCAGTTTATGGTGATGTTTTTGATGCCATGCTCTAAGGTGTGGTTTGTTTAATGCAGATGGTGGAAAGAATGCACCGTCCATGTTTAGAAAACAAGAGTCTATCACTCCAGTATGATTGGGTTGACCCATAGTTACTACAACATCATGCTCCATGAATATTGCAGGTTGATTTTTCTCAATGACAAAACGTGCCAGTCTAAGGTTATTAAACAGGCATGATTTCTTAGTTAGGTATTTGTTTCGTTCGACTTCTTTTGAATTGAGTCGGAAGGATTCTAATCTCCCACCCCTCAGATCGGGGAATGGGAACTCATCATGATCAATGGTCTTTGCGGTTACACCTTCAACTAATGAATAGTTCCAGTTATGATGTTCCAGACTTTCAACAGTCTTTGCCACTGCTGTCTCAGATGCTTCGTTTCCTTTGACGTAGATAACACAAGTAAGCATCAATAACCCCCAGATTTAAACCATCCCTTCCCTTTAAATTGTACACCACCAGTATTGGGAACGATGATTTTTTTCAATGATGGTTTCTTGCACTTCGGACATTCCACTAAAGGATCGTCCGACATACTTTGTCGGACTTCCAATGGTGCGTCACACTCTTTGCAGACATAGTTATAGGTTGGCATTTTGTTTCCGTAGATGTTCCATATATTGCTCAAACACTCTCCAAAGATTACCCATCCTCAGTTCATGAAATTCCTTTAAACCTAAGATAGCATTCTGGAATTGATCTTCGTCCATTTCCTCAACACCGTGATAGAGGACATCCAAGTCCTCTGCGGTTTGCCACGCACCCATGATCTTTTCTTCGAGATCATAGGTGGTGTTTTCTTGGGATCTAAACTTCATTACGCAACCTCGGCAAATTCAATTGCTTTCGATACCGCAACTGCTTTCCTGTTGGCATTAGCACCAAACCAAGAAGAAGTCATTCTGGAATCTGCTTCCCTACCCATGACGTGATCCGTCAAGTAAGTCACAGAGTTAAGCGCTTGCCACCAAGATCCCTGTGCAAAGTTTGCGCCAGGTTGTGATTGTAACACGTCAAATGCTTTTTGACCGTTAGTAGTCAGATCATCATAGGCACTGACAATAACTTCGTCTTTACCTTTGTATGTTCTTGGGAACACTTCGTTGTAGTACTGGATCAATGACTGAGCATCAAACCTTTTCTTAGACAAGAACTTAGCAACTTCTTTGTATTGCTCGAACTTCTCGTGGGCAATACCCATAGTCTCTTTGACGATCTGTGGATCAAATGCTTTTCTGTGGTTAACTTTCATACCGTTAACAGCAGAACCTTTGATTGCCATTGCCAGAGTATTCATGCAAGTAACTCTGATAGGTGTAAACCTAACATCGATTGACTTACCATACTCGTGTGGGTTAGAGAAGAGCAAGTAGGAATCTACTTGGTCACCCTTGACCACATCAAAAGACTCTTTGATCTTGGCAAGTGCCCAGACCATTTTGCCACCTTTCAGTGAACCTGCGGATTCCATATCCATACCACCTTCAAGGCAGTACTCGTTAAAGAATTCGAACGCAGTCTCGTTCTGACAGGGTTCCCAGTTCTTACCAACTTGGGTTAAGATCTTGTTATCCGAAGATCTGACAAGTGCTTCCAACCCAGTAGGGATCTTCTCACCTTGATAGTCGGCATAGGTTTTCACCTTATCGACTGACCAGTTCAGATCTGCTTTCTCCATAATCTGCTGTGGAGATAGATCGTTTGAGACCTGCGTACCGATGTCACCCCAAGGGGATTGACCTGCATATGCCATTGTCTCGATTTGTAATATATCATTCATACTCATAATTTAGTTCCTCACTTTTTCAAATTTATATGACCATTATACTTGTTTTCAATACAAATGTCAAGCGTTTTCTTAAATTAATTTCAATAAAATGTTGATTGCGTTCTGAACCAGTGCGGCGTTCTCGATACTATTATTGTTCTCGATCAACTCACCAGTCAACTTCATGTCTTCGAGTATCTCAACTGCTTCTTCATCTGACAGGTTACCTGCCTTATGTTCGGTTTCAAGTTCCTGTAGGATCTCACCATATTTCTTTAGGGTCTCATCTTCGTGACCTAATAGTTCTGCTATACTCATTCTCCGTACCTCTTCATTACTGCTTGTGCGGTATCAGATACCTGTAGTGTTAAGTTCTTCTTCTTTAACTTACAGTATCCAACACTCATATTATCCCTAACAATCATTCCAGTTAAGGTATGATCGATAGCACCCAAGGATACAAATACATCCTCAGATCCCTTTATATCCGTATACAGTCGCATCCATTCAACAGACTCTTGAATCTCTTTGATACCTGCTTGTTGTGATGCATCTGTTCGGCAATCCAGTGCACGTACATCCTGTAGAACGTCAATCATTCCTTTGGACTCGTTTGGATCGTAGTTGCTTGGCATGGTGAAATTGGTACAACTTGATATGCCGATTACCATTGCGATTAATATTGTTAATTGTTTCATAGTAGTGTCCTCATAGTTAACACCTCTATTTAGCATTCTGATTGGTGCCCCCGCATGGAATCGAACCACGAGTTGTCCGTTCGTAGCGGACTGTTTTATCCGTTAAACTACGGAGGCAAGTTTTAGTTGGTGAATGGCAAACTATGTGGGAAGGCATCTACAAACAATTTGCCTTCTTTCTTGTATGCTTCCTTTTCCCAAGGTTGGTTCTCATACTTGTAACCTTCGGACTTTCTACCTCTCCATGCGAATCCACCATCGCAATAGAGTTCTCCACGTAGGAACTGCTTGGCATGAACCATTTCGTGGGCAAGGGTTTTCATCATTTCGAGATAACCCAGTTTTCTTCCATCGATGGGGCATGTCTTTGCCAGAGTGATTTCGGCATAATCCTTATCACCCTCACAGAGACCGTATGCCCCATCCACTTTAGTAACTACCTTTATATCTATATACTTCTTTCTAAACTTCTGGATGCCTAACTGTTGCATCAACTGGTAGACGAAGAGTTGAGTGACTTGCTTATTCTTGATTTGACCTTGAATAACAAATGGTGTCATATTACTTGCTCTCTGGAAAAACGTATTCGGGTTTCATTTCGAGAAGAATGTCTCTGACAATCTCCCTATCCAGACTATCACCGTCAAACGGCATCTCTGGTCTGTTCTGCAACCTAATACCAGTCGCAATAATAATGTCTTTCTCGGTAGCACCGAAATCATAGATTCCACCTTTACCGTAAAACTGCATTACATAGTTCACAAATTCATTCACGTTATTCATATTTAACCTCTCATTAATCATCATTACGTAGTAATTATACTCGATTTCATTACAAGTGTCAAGCGTTTTAGCAAATTAATTTCACTTTTTTATATACCGTTTAGTTATATGCTTATAACTTTTTCGTATATAGAACGAAAATTATTTACCAATGTTCTCGACTTGATCTCTGGGGATCACTTGATACGCACCTTTATTATATGCAGGTGCAACCGTGTATTGAGATGATATCTCTTGACGTTCCTTGGTACTCAAATGGATACCAGTAGAACCAGAACCACCACCATCGTGAGACGGGTAATTCGGAGTCTCTCTACGGTATGTTTGGGTGGGTTCCATGGGTTTGAATTCTACCTTGCGGGTAGTCTTCTTCCATGCGTTGTACTTCTTCTTACGTCCAGACGGATAATGTGTCATTGATCCGTGAATCATACAGACTCAATATAGTTATAACCAGACGATACATCAGCAAGTTCACCATACCAATCAATGATCATCTTTGCAGACTCAATATGGTCTTGGATGTATGCAATCTCTTGTACAGGATCACAATCGAATATAGAGAGGATCTGATCATCACGACCTGCTTCAATCATATCGAGATTCTCTTCCATATCCTTTATAAACAAACGCAGTTGTCTACAGATTATTTCGTCCACTTGATCTGGGTAAAGACTTATCATAACATCATCTAAAGACATAGGTTGTGCTCCTGCATGGACTTTTCTATTAGTGGTGTCATAGATCTAACACCGATCTTGTTAAACTTTCTCTTAGACTTGGTGAATGACATAGGGGTGCCCAACATAATGAACTTGCCAGTGTCTACAGGGAAATACCCTACCAACTTCTTGCTGTACTTATTCAGTACATATGTATGGCACGGGACTTTGAATTCACACGTACCCCAATCGGTAGTGGTCTCTTCAATGATCTCTACTTCCATCTTAGATGGTTTCTTAGTTACTGCATCCCACTCAGCAGGTGTTGCGTCATTCAATCGCATTATGCTACCTCACATTCTGTATATTTTTCGAACCACTCTTTCAAGTCCGCATGTAGGACTTGGTGTCCAGTGACCATCTCATAAGTACACTTATGATCTGATTCCACACCATCAATGATCTTCCAAGATCTTTGTTGCTTGACGATCTCTTTCTTCATGTACCCCATGGTACCATTCTCAACGATCTTGTATCCCACGAACTCGTTCTCACCAACATGTTGGAGATACGTTGGAGTCTCCCATGACTCAATGTGGTTTGACACATCGAACTCACAGTCATCTATCAACTGTGCATCAAGAACATACTCTTCTTGATACTCATCCGCACTGGATACAGCATCTTCACACTGCTCCATGAAGCACTTGGACTGTGCCTGTGCCATAGACACATCAACGATGTATGTTTCACCACCCTTGAACTTCCAGTACTGCGGACACTCACCAGTGCCATCCCAATCATGGGCACCATAGTTTTCTTTGAATTGGGTTTGCATTACATATTTCATTAGCATTTTCCTCCATAACCTAATGCTCTCATTGCACCGACAGGATGTTCTGTCTCAGACAATTCGAGGTATTCTTCAATCGTCACATTCTTAACAAGGAAGTTGACCCATGCTTTCCATGGTTTGTAACCATACTTGAACCTTGCGATAAACTCTGGTTTTGGTAAACCATGCCAAGATGGGTGACAGTTAGGTCTTGCGACCTCCATGTTCACACTCTTAGTGTGCTTACCTCTGTACATCAAGTACATACCGTCCCAAGTAAACTGGTCTTTTTCAAATTTCGTCATAATCATTCCTCTCTCATTAATCACTTTATACAACCATTATACTTGTTTTCATAACAAATGTCAAGCGTTTTTAGCAATTATTTTTCAAGTTTATTACCGTAGTAATCATGAGTACCTGCTCTCATGTTTTTCTTTCGAAGAGTTGATTCTTCCGCTGCGTAGATGGATCCCATCACACACATAAAAGAGGCACCAAGTACCAGTATAGATTGAAGTAAAAATATTAAAATATCCATTAGATTCTCCTAAACGTATTGAACGTTCTTCTTTAACTTCCACTTTTCGACTACGGCATTTCCGTACTCATCTTCATCGACTGCAATATATGCTACAGTCTTCTTGACATTGGCATAACGATACTGTTGACCGATACCACCAACCCATACTAAATGAGGAAAGTCTTTACAGAATTCATAATTGTCGGGATTCTCACTGTAGTGGAAGTAGTTCCCACAGTCCTTCTCGACAAACTCACCTAAAACGACTTCAACACTCATTGGGGCAAGACTCATAAAACAGTTACTCTTTCATCAAAATAGGGTACTATTATCTCATAATATAAACAAGTTGTCAAGTACTTTTAAGACTATTTTGTTATAAGGGTAGTTTTATTTATAACTATTTGGTGGTAGCACGGTATACACCGTCCCAATCTTTTGATAGTCCTGCTTCCTTCATTTCATTACAACGGTCTATCCATTTGGTATAGAAGTCCGTCATAGTACCCAGAAAACAGGGTTTGAGATCTTCGCAGAATCTAATTGCGTGATCGAATTGTTGATTGTAATATAGACCCATCATCTTCTCATGTTGTTGGGTTTCATTAGCATATGCGGAATTGTCGTTCCACCACTCATGTGTTCCCAACACGGTATAGATCTTTACGGGTTCAGTCTTTCCTTTGACTGCTATAGTATCTAGTTCGAGTAATGCAAATTCATCCTCTAATTCTTTTGCTGTCTCGTATCCTAATATAGTCTTCACACCATACTCCTTAGTTTGTCCTTCAAGTCTTGCCGCCAGATTGACAGCATCTCCTAACACAGAGTAATCAAACCTCTGATCACTTCCCATGTTCCCTACAACAACAGATCCACTGTTGATTCCTACACCAATGTTAATTGGCAATAATCCTTCTTCCTTTAATTCGGCGTTGAGTATATCAAGTCTATCATACATTTGCTCACTTGTCAAGACCGCAAGTCGTTCTTGTTGCTCTACGTCTAAAGGAGCATTCCAGAAACACATGATACAGTCGCCCATATACTTGTCGATGGTTCCTTGATTATCCATGATGATCTCAGTCATGGGTGATAAGAACCTATTCACCAACTCAGTCAATCCTTGGGGGTTAGTCTTATACTGTTCGCTTATGGGGGTGAATCCACGGATGTCGCAGAACAGGAATGTCATGTATCTGGTGTCTCCACCTAATTTTAATAAATCTGGGTTCTCTTGTAACTTTACAACCATCGCAGGTGATAAATAGGTACCGAACTGCTTTTTAATTTGCTCTTTCTGTTTATATGTGATATAATACTTATTAAACGAACTTTGAGCAAAAACAAGGAACCCCGCAATTGAAGACCAAATGGCATCAACGAACAAAAAGGAATCATACCAGAAGTAGAAAGAACTACTCAATGGTAAACCAAGAATACCTAAACTCACTATCCCCGCAGGAACTGTGGAAAGAGTGTAGACCGATAGAAGGATACCTAAACATACTATCAGAAGAATCAAGGTCTCGACTGCTACAGTCCAGTCGGGTATCTTTATTTGAACGCCTGAAATTAAGGTCTGGATTTGATGACCTTGAACTTCGTGGGGATACACTGCTCCCGTTGGGGTTGCGACTGGATTAGCATAACCCTCTGCGGTTACACCAAAAATTAATATCTTACCTTCTGGGAGGGGTTCTACTATGGACTGTGAAACAAAGTCGTTCCAGAAGGCAACAGGGAGTTCTGAGGAGGGTTCTGTGACCAAAGGATCCTGTTTACCCAATCTTATCCATTCTACACCAACAGAATTGTATTTAACGGTGTAGGATGGTTCACCCATCATTACACGTACCGCATCAAGTCCCAAACTGGGATATGGTTGCCCATTGATTGATACCATCATCGGTACACGTCTCAACACTCCAGTAGGTTGATCCACCACTGCGGATACTGCACCAACACCCATTGACATCTGTGCGAGTTCTTGTAATGGGGTGATGACACCGACATATTCTGGTAACGTGTCGATTTTTTTGCCAAACGTAGACACGTTAGCATAGATACCTAAATCATCCGAAGTAGTTTGGTGGGTAGGTGCGGACGGGAGGACTACTGCTTTTCTTGACATTGATTCTGCCAGAGCACTGTCTCCCTTGAATCGATCTTCCTCTGACCATATCATTGTGGATACTATGAGAGATGATGGGGGTGTCTTGTTGATGTACTTTGCTACGGTGTCTCTGGGCCATGGATATTGTCCTTCAAGTTCAATTGCTTTCTCATCGATATTGATCAATACTATGTCATCTACAGAGATCCGTTCTTGACTCTGCTGTAGATAATCATAGAAACTATATTGTACAGTCTTTGCTATATCTCCCTGCTGTACCTTTAGAAAGGCAAAGAGAAATATAATTGGCAGTACTGACCACCACTTGGTCATTGTTGTGTTACTGTAACAGTACATCCACCCACAGTTAAGCAGTTCTGATATAAGGTGTATGTTGATGTTGAGTTAAATTGTTTTAAGGTTAAATCGGTGCCATATGTACCGTCTAACTGTACAACCGCACTATGAGTCGAACCAGTTCCCTTTTGACGAATGAACACATCATTCTCATCATTGTAGATAGTAAGGTCTATTGTTTTAGCACCATCGTGTTGTTGAATGGCAGTGACCTCATTATCATCACCTGCCAAGTGTAGATCAAATGAATGACCATTATTTCCTGCATTACCTTGATTTGTTTGTTGAACCGAAAGACCGTTGTTGTCTCCGTACATGGTTAGATTAACGGAATGTCCACCATCTTCCCAAGTATCATACCAATAGTCGTGGTTAGTATAACTCTCTGGATAATCGAATGCACAACCTTGACAGATCTTTACACCATTTCCAGTACCACTCATCTCATCTATTGTGATATTGTTTTCAGAAGTATTACCTTCGTTGTGCTGTATGAATAGAAGTCCACTGTATGTTGTATTGATAAATGATCCACTATCCAACATCTCCACGACATTATTGGCACCAATTTGTTCTATACCTAAACTGAAATTAGTACCAGACTGCTCGATCTGGATCTCATTATCTGCCATAGCACTAAGTGCTACCATAGATAGAATGGTTACTACTGTCATCACTTGCCAAAATTTATTTTCTTTCATATTAATTACTCTGTTTAATAACAACTACTATATCACCACCACCATCGGCAGTAATGATTCCCTTGTACCCATCCACTTCGGTATCTACTGTGATACCACCACCAGATAGGAAACGTAAACTTATCACACCATTAACGTCCCTGTAAAATACAAGACCACCATCTTCATTAAAAATATTGTATTGACTGTCATTATTTAGTCCATACGTAGCACCCTTTAATGTTGCTTTACCCATACCCGTACTTGCTTGTCGATCAGATAGATCACCCATAGTTCTTTCTAATTCTTCTATTATATCGAGTAGGTCTACAAGGAAGTCTCCACCCAGAGCATCATAGTCCAGTCTGGTGAAATCATCCTCTTCGAGATAATCTTCGTAATCCTTATCTAACTCATCGAATGCAAGAAAGTCTGCATCCAGTTTACCATAGTCGAACCGTGCTTCTTGTGCACGTTGATCTTCTATTGCCTGTGCTACCTCTTCGGGTGGATTGACAATAAACATATTATCAATCGTGTTTGATGTAATGTTATCTATCACTACTGTTTGAGTTGGCATTGTGGATATACTGGATACCATAGTCGCCGCATATGCTTGGGATAGTGTTACGGATCCTGCCTCATTAGATACTACAATCTCTCCAGACGGAGCACCGTACTCATCTGGAAGTAGAATCACAAGTGATCTACCCAGTTCATCGATTGTAGTTGTGAAATCTGTGCCCCGAACCGCAATGGTTGCGGTGGGTGTTTTGATATCGATATTAGATTTGTCTACCATACCCAAACGACCAGACGCAAATCTTGCAGTCCCAAGTGCCATCTTCATGACCATCTTGGACTTGCTCGGATCTGGATCGTAATAGATCTTATCGATATAGACTTTGGTATGTTCTATCAAAGATAGTTCTGCATCATCAAGAAACTTAATGAGCATCCTACCCTTCGCAGTTTGTGCAGTGTCGTTTAGTTGGATTTCAGTCCCAACTGCACCTTCCACAATTTGCTTGGATTCACGCTCTAAAGAACCTACTCCCGTAGATTCGACTACCCCACCAATCGATTCGGCATTGACCGAACCAATTAGTAGAACAGTGTT